>Ga0310122_10001241_pt1 | contig 16359 bp, 18 predicted proteins | sample CB6_Bottom_1051__FD_203503 | JGI IMG/M metagenome (GOLD analysis project Ga0310122, IMG submission 203503) | Marine microbial communities from Western Arctic Ocean, Canada - CB6_Bottom_1051 | ecosystem: Environmental > Aquatic > Marine > Oceanic | place: Canada: Western Arctic Ocean | collected...
AACCGTATTGGAATTTTTAGGTTTATTAATACTTACATATTTTTAACATTTGGAACATCAATTTTGGTCTTTGTATTATTCTGATTTTTTTTAGAAGCATCTATCTTAACAGATTCTTTTAATTTCTTAAAAAAAGAATACATTTTCCAATAATTATTATTTATTGTTGTTCCCAATAAATTAATCATAACCCCTTCTTTCACTGTTAACCAATTGGTTTGTTTTTGAGTTTTAAATTGAGTATTACAATAAACCTCTAAAAAAGGATACTCATCTATGTAAACCAGTTTAGTTGTTATAACATCATATCCTAAGCTTTCAAGAAATAAGTCCTTAAATCCTACTTCTAATACTTCTTTACTACTAAGAAAATCTTTGACCTTTTCCTTATCTGAAAAATACCACGGAGCTTTTGTAACATACAATTGAACCATTGAGACCATCTCCACATTAATATAAGTTGCAACTAGATTTTCGTTATCTAAATAAAAACTAATTTCTGTTTTGGTCCATCCAAGAGGTTCTTTAAATCCAATATCTATTCCCTTTGCTTCAGGAGAATTTTTAAAACTTACATATTCCCCTAGTTTTAAATTAGTTTGGCTATTTCCATAGAAAGAGATAAAGAATAAGAAAATTAAAAGTCTTTTCACATTTACAATCTACAACTATCCAAGAAAAATTCAAAAGGGGGAGTTTGGGTTTTAGTAAAGAGCTATTTTCTTCATATCATACTATATTAATAAATAATTTATTATAATTTCGATATGATACCAACCTTAAGTATGATGACAAAATAAATAATCATGAGTGATTTATTATTACAAATAGCAAAAGATAGATTTAAAAAAACAACTAGTCAATTGGTTCATTTTGTAGATGATGAAAATGCAAACAAATTATTAAATGATTTAGATAGATATCCTCATGCATATGTTTTAGCTGGTTTAATGGATAGACAGATTAAGGCTGAAAGAGCTTGGATTATACCATATGAAATAAAAAAAATAATTGGATGTTTTGATTTTGCAGAATTAGAAAAAATTAATCTAGTTGAATATAAAGAAATATTTCAAACAAACAAACTTCATAGATTTAATGAAACTATGGCAAAAGTTTTTCATAATGCAATTATTGATATAAGAAATAAATACAATGGTGATGCTTCAAAAATTTGGAATAACAATCCGAGTAGTTCTGCGGTTGTATATCGTTTTTTAGAATTTAAAGGGAGTGGTGTAAAAATATCCACTATGATGGCAAATATACTTGCTAGACAATATAGAATTCCATTTTCTGACTATTTTTCTATAGATATCTCACCTGATGTTCATATCATTAGAGTTATGAAAAGAATGGGATTAGTTCCAAAAGATGCTACTAATGAGATGATTATCTATAAAGCAAGAGAGCTTAATCCTAAATTTCCAGGAATTATTGATTTTTCTTGTTGGGAAATTGGAAGGAATTGGTGTAAAACAAGAAATCCATTATGTAATAATTGTATAGTAGAAAATGATTGTGCAAAAAAAATAAATTAATAATAATCAATGAATTAGAAAATCATATTTATGAGCAATTAAACACACTCCCCCCTATATGAAGTATTGCTTTTGTTAGATTTTCGGAATATGATTAAACACACTTCCCCCTATATGAAGAAAGTGTATTTTAATTGCTTCCGTTGAGTTTACCTCAAAGAAAAAACATAAAGCTACAACCATGCAACAATGCTCTAATTTGAAAGTACTTGAATACGTGCATAATTTGTATCCCCTGCTAGGCGTCTTTCTTGCACTTGCCTCGTTCAATCTGCTATTTTCTATGAACATTATATGAAATACTAGCCGAAAAGTATTTAGCCAAAAAACTAGTATTTATAGATTAACTACATACATATAGCGCCATAGAAATTAATTCTTCTGTCTCCAGATGCACATTGTATTTCTTTTATATTGTCTGATTTTATTATCATGAAGACAATGTATATAAACACAATACAAACCATCCTTCTAGGAGGTTAACACCCTCCTACTCGTTATTTTTCTACTTAATTTTTCAATCCACTTTTTTATTTTCTCAGGCTTAAGATATCTATCTGTAACATCTTTCCTTACATGACCTAAAATTTCTGCAATAATTTCCCTTGGACATCCATTTTTCTGTAGCCATTGAGCTACCTGATATCTTGGACATTTACTAGACACCCCATACTTTGTTAGCAACTTGATTTGTTTGTATCTCATTTTTTCAAGTGATTCAAACTTGATGCATAAGTTTATCTTCTGAATCAGCTCATATGCATAATCACTAACGTAAAGGGTTTGTATTGTTCCTCTCCTTCTATTCTTGTATCTGGTAAACTGATGATAACCTTTACACGGTTTAAGTTTTAATACCTGAATGGCATCTGCATAATCTATTCCTCCAAGTGCCAGCTGAAGTTTATAGATGTCATTGTCTGGAACAATCCATTTAACAACCTTCTTTTTTGGTTTAGGGGTTGGTATCAATCCCCGAACAAAGGGATTGTGATTGTGATGTAAGCCCATACGTTTTGAATAATTAAACAAGGTCCTGAGACACCTTAATCGTATTGAGATGGTAGAATCAGAATTTTCTTTTTTTTCCATTGATTTTTTGAATTTTAGAAGGTTATTTAGTGTGATATCATCAGTGGTTAAGTTGTGATTAAAAAGCTCCCTAAAACGCACGATAGACTCATTTAAAATCATTTTATTGGATGCCGACGCATCGTATTTATCAAGTATATTCCCTAAAGTCAAAGTCATTGGTTGAGGGCTAACCAGTTTTTCCAGTAATGGCAATACTTCAGCGAACTTATCTGGCTTAATCCACAGACCTGTAGACTTGAATTTTCTCTGATTTTCAAAAGTGGTGACAACATAAATCGGCACAAGTCCAGAAGAATTTTTCTTAGAGTTCCAAGCCTTTATTTTAGTTTCAACAGTTGCATTAATAATCATGCGAAATCATTGTTTACAACAGTTTAAAGGCAGATTTCCTACTGCTTAGAAGGCAGTTGCTCTATCCAGCTGAGCTACGGGACCATTTTAAAGAAGGTAAAAGTAATTTTATTAAATAACTCTTGCAAGAGCAATAATATCAATTTATTTACTTTTAATTTCAATAGTTTTATTTGATACTAGTGGTTTTGCAACAAAGCCGATAAAAAATATATAAATTAAACCCAAAAAGATTATAAGCATACCAATTTTAAGACCCATAAACTCTCCTATTAAAGCTATCAAAAAAGGAAAAATTGCTCCACCTACAATACCTGAGATCAATATTCCAGAAAACATACCATGATGTTCTTTTATTGAATTTAATCCTAACGCTATCATTACTGACCATATCCCTGAAATTGTAAAACCAATTAATTTAAAAGAAAAAATTGAATATTCAGCACTAGAAAATAAAGCAATTAATATCAAAACGGATGATGAAATAGCATATATTTTAAGTAAGAAACGACTACTAAAAAACTTGATTAAAAATAAACTTACTATAGTTCCAATAGTTAGGTTGCCCCAATAACTTGATATAACTTGTACACCAACTACATTTGGATCTAAATTGTGATACTGATTTAAAAATTCTGAAGACCAATTATTTATTCCCTGTTCAACTCCTACGTATGCAAATATTCCAAAAAAATATAAATAGGTAATTCTTTTATTTAAAAAATAATTAAACGATCCAAAATCACTGTATTTCTCATCTGATTTTAATTCTATCAATGGAAATCTGAGAAAATAAATAATAATAATAGTTACTATTGAAACAATAGCAAATAACCAATAAACAGAAAGCCAGGGCATTTCAATAATACTATTTATACCAAATGTCGATTTATTTTGAAGAATATAAGAATAAAATTTTGGACTTAGAAATGATGCAAATCCAAAAACTGATTGAGCCAAAATTGAATAAAAAGCAAAATTTTCTCCACTAACAGCAACTCTAAGTAAAGGGTTGATAACAACTTGTAAAATTGCCATCCCCGTTCCTATCAAAAAAAAAGAAATAATTAAGCTATAATAACTAGGAAAAATTGAAATAGAAAGAGCTCCAAATAACGATATTAAAAATCCAAAAATGATCATTCTCTTTCCTCCATATTTTTCCATATTTAAACCTGCAGGTATTGAAAAAATACCATAAGCAAAAAAGAAGGATAATGGCAAAAAAGAGGCTAATAATAAACTTAAATCAAATATTCTTATAAACTCTGGAATAACGGGACCAATTATGTTAGTTATAAAAGAAATAATAAAAAAAATTGCCATAACAAGGATGACAATAATATATTTGGATCCATTTTTCATAAACTAAATAACTCTTAAAATATTTATTTTATTTTTTTATAATTAAATATTCCATCTGGCTGAATAAATGAAATCTCAATCACTTTTCCTTTATTATCAATTATAAATTCCAACTTATAACCATCTAAAATTTTAAATACAAATTTATCAGTAGTAATAGGATATAATTCGTACTCTGGCTGACCAGGTTTAAAAACATAAAGCACATCACCTTTTATATATGTTTTGACAATTATATCAGCAGTAAGTTCATAGTTACCTACATATTTTTCCAATGTTTCTTTATCAATGTCAATTTTATTTAGCTTTCTATCAAAGACAATCGGATTTTCAATAGCAGGCTCAAAATGTGCACTTAAAGATTCAATATCTCCCTGACTATTTGCAGAAAAATTTACTAAAAATTCATTATAAGAAATGTCCATATCAACCTTACCATCAACAACTTCAATAGGTTGAAACGTATCATAATGATAATGATTAAGCCACAATTTCAAATAGGGAGAAATTGCAAATAATGAATCGTTTTCAACTGTCAATTCAATTGTGCCATAACCCAAATTTGTATAACTACCCGCGTACTCGTTCAGAAAATGAGATTGCTTTGTACCCTCTTTTTTGTTTGAAGTAAAGATTTTTTTTGCTTCTTTCTGAGTTTTTTTGGCTTCTTTAATCTCTTTCAATGCAATTTTAAGCCAGTCTGTCTTTTCTACTTCGAGCATTCTGTCTACTATAATGTTTCTTGCAATTGAAGGAATGCTAGATCCCCCTTGATTTGCCAAAATAACTACACCTACACTGTCCGATGGAAAGAAAACAGTGCTAGCCTGAAAACCATCAATTGCACCTCCATGCTCCACTCTATAATGACCTTTATATGAAGAAAGTGACCATCCAAAACCATAGTTTGCAAAATGCAATCCGGGCCTATCATCCATTGGAAGCCTAGCATCCATCACATTTTGAGAACTTATAGCTTCCCTAACATATGAAGCAGGTAAAATTTCTTTGTCATCATATTTTCCACCATTAATCCACGTAATTAGCCACTTAGACATCTCGTTAACACTGCTATTTATACTTCCTGCTGGTCTCATTCCAGCAATCTTATAGTAATCAGTTTCTTTATGTTCTTCTAAATAACCAATGGCAGCATTATCCGCCTCTTTCATGTCTGCTATAGAAAGATTAGACCTTACCATTCCCAATGGCTCAAAAAACATGCTTCTTATGTTATCCTCCCATAGGTTTCCTGTAATTCTTTCCCCAATTACTCCTTGCAGCAAAAACATGAAATTGTTGTAATAATATTTATTCCTTACACTCGTGAATGGTTCATGGTACTGTATTCTTGCAATCAAACTATCCTTAGAAAAAGTAGGAAAAAAATACCAAGAAAAATCATGTCTAGGAATTCCCGTCCTATGACTCATCAAATCCCTTATCGTAATCATATCATTCATCTGAGCATTATAAAACCTCAATTCTTTCACATAATCAATTGGACTATCTTCAAAATCAAGCTTTCCTTCTTTATTTAATAAACCAAGTATGGAAGAGGTAAATGCCTTGGTGCATGAGCCAATAGCAAACAGGGTGTTAGCATTTACTGGAATTTTGTTTTCATAATCTCTGTATCCAAATCCCTTGGCATATAAAACCTTATCCTTTTCAACTATTGCAACAGCAAATCCCGTCTCATCTAAAGATTTTAAAACTTTTTCTAACTCACTATCTAGACCTTTTAACCTATCATCAGACTGAGCAAATAAAGTATATGAAAGTCCGTAAAAAATAAGTAATACTAATAGTAAATTTTTCATATTAATTTTTGTAATGTTGTTAAGAAACAAATCTAATTAATTATCTTAGCAAAATTTTTTTTTTAAATTAAAGTTCAAATAATGGATATTAATTACACAAAACAACAAATTAAATATTATCAAAACTTTCCTATCAAAGGTGTAGAATATATAGACCTAAATCCAATTTATAAAAATCCAAAAGCAAGAAACATATTAGTAGAAGATTGCATTAGACTAATAAAAAATATTGAATTTGACTATTTTGCCCTTATTGAATCGAGAGGTTTTTTAATTGGTTCAATACTAGCTGATAAACTTGAAAAAGGCATAATACTTCTTAGAAGTAAAAAAGATAGACTTCCAGGAAAAATATTTACAGTAAAACATAAATTAGAATATGGAGAGGCTATAATGCAAGCTCAAGAAGGAACTGGAAAAGTTTTAATTTTTGATGATGTTTTAGCTACTGGAGGAACAGCAAATGGAGCATTTAAAGTTTTAAATAGAGCAGGATATATTCCAATCTTTTCATTATTTCTAGCAGAGCTATCTCAATTTAAAACTATTTGTGATACACCTCACAAGAGTTCAATGATATTATAAATCATAAAACCATATTTAATAGATTAAATCATAAACCTTAATTATATTTAACTATGGAAGTAATCATATTTTTTTTCTCAATAATAGTAGTAAACTATGTTTTTTTAAAATATGATATAGTAGAAGCTAAAGATCACCAATTAGGATATTCAATTGGAGTCGCTATAATCTCCATAGTTCTAGCATTAATCATAAAATCCATATTTATTACTTAGATAACTACTCCAATAACTTGCACTATAACTTTTACTTTAAAAAAAATCAATCAATACAGAACGTATAAATATATTTTGCGGAGAGAGGGGGATTCGAACCCCCGGTACGCGTTATTGCGTACGGCAGTTTAGCAAACTGCTGGTTTAAGCCACTCACCCACCTCTCCAATAATTTGGAAAGCAAATATAATTACATCATTTAGACATCGTAAGTGTTTAATGATATTTCTATTTGTGAAAAAGAGTTAAATAATCACTAATTTTTCTTAAAAAAAATTCAATTACATAGTTTTGCTGATAATGGAATACATAAAAGAATTTGGATTTATTGAAATATTATTAATACTGACGTTTTTTATATTTTATTTAATATATATAGTTAGGCTATTGAGAATCAACTCTAGAATTTATGTTAGCTTCAAAGGAGTTATAACTAAAATTATTTTTAGATCTACATACTTTTTTCTAATGATAATTGCTTTATTAGGACCATCTTTTGGAAGTAGCAAAAAAGAAATAAAAGTCATTGGAAAAGATATAATGATAGCTATTGATTTATCAGAATCAATGAATGCAAATGATATTCAACCATCACGATTGGAAAAAATAAAATTTGAATTAAAAAAAATTATAGATGAGTTTAACTCAGACAGAATTGGAATTATAATGTTTTCTAATGAAGCATATATACAATGCCCTTTAACCTATGATAAAAATGCATTAAATCTATTTATAGAGACATTAAACACAGGACTTTTACCCAACTCTGGAACTGATTTTGGACCTCCTTTAGATTTATCATTAGATAAACTTTTGGCAGACAAAATTCAAGAAAATAATAAATCAAAAATAATAATATTAATTTCTGATGGTGAAGATTTTGGAGAAAACACATACGAAATAGTAGATAAAATAAAAAAATCTTCCATTAAACTATTTACCGTTGGAATTGGAACATCTCAGGGAAGTAGAATAATACTAAAAAATGGAGTATTTAAAAAAGATAAAGATGGCAAAGAAATAATTACAAAACTAAATTCTACAACACTCAAAAAAATAGCAAATGAAACAAAAGGGAAATATTTTGAAATATCAAATCAAAGAAATCAAATAAATGGAATGATTTATGCAATCAAAGAAATAAAAGGAGATGTAATTGATTCAAAGTCTATAGACGTAACTAAGAATAAATATTTTTATTTTTTATTTATAGCATTAATGTTAATGTCAATGGATTTCTTATTTAATTTTAAAATTATAAGAATATGAAAATACTAATTCTAATTTTTCTAATTATATCAAACAATATACTAAAAAATGATATTTCTAAAATAAATAAACTTACAAAAAACGCTGAAAAAGCTTTTAAAGAAAAAAATTATAAAATAGCTATCAATGACTACAATACATTAATTGATTCTTTTAATATATCAAATAAAAAAATACATTTAAACCTTGCTCATTCGTATTTACTTAACAATGATACCTTAAAAGCCATTAAAAATTATAACATGGCATCAGTCACTAATGATAAAAAAATAAAATCCATAGCATATCAACAACTTGGAAATATTAATGAAAGCAAAAATAAATTAAAAAATGCTGCTGAATTTTATAAAAAATCAATTCTTTCTAATAATTCAAACCTTGATTCAAAATATAATTATGAACTAGTAACAAAAAAACTTAAGGAACATGAAAAAAAGAAACAAGAAAAAAAGAAACAAGAAAATAAAGAACAGAACAATAAAGAAAAAGAAAATAAAAATCAGGAAAATAAAAATAAAAAACAAGAAAAAAAGAAACAAGAAAATAAAGAACAGAACAATAAAAAACAAGAGAACAAAAAACAAGAAAAATCAATAGAAGAAAAATTAAAAGAAATTAATATGTCTAAAAAAAAGGCAGAAATGATTCTTAATGCATTAAATAATATTGAATTTAAGTATATTCAACAACTAAAAAGAAAAGCATCAAAAAAAATAGATAAAAACAAACCTGATTGGTAAATTAAATAATATGGAAAAAGCTATTAAAACAACAAATTTTAATTTCCCTAACCTTTCTGAAAAATATAAAGGTAAGGTTAGAGATGTATATCATTTAAATAATAAACTGGTTATGGTGGTAACTGATAGAATTAGTGCATTTGATTACGTATTACCAAGAGCAATACCATTTAAAGGACAAATTTTAAATCAAATTGCAAAAAAATTTTTAACAATGACTGAAGATATCGTGCCTAATTGGATAGAATCTGTACCTGATCCTAATGTAACAATTGGAAAAAATTGTGAAACTTTTCCAGTAGAAATGGTTATTAGAGGTTATTTAACAGGACATGCCTGGAGAGAATACAAATCTGGTAAAAGAAAATTATGTGGAATAGATATGCCTGATGGAATGAAGGAACACGACAAATTTCCTACTCCAATCATAACTCCAACTACAAAAGCACAAGTTGGACACGACGAAGATATTTCTAAAGAAAAAATAATTAATAATGGTCTAGTATCAAAATCTGAGTATGAAAAACTTGAAGAATACACTTATAAAATATTTGAAAGAGGAAGTGAATATGCTAAATCAAAAAATTTATTATTAGTAGATACAAAATATGAGTTTGGAAAGTTTAATGGAGAAATTATTCTCATTGATGAAATCCATACTCCTGATTCATCAAGATATTTTTATGCTGATACGTATGAAGAATTACAAAATAGTGACAAAAATCAAAAACAATTATCTAAAGAATTTGTTAGAGAATGGTTAATTGAAAATGGTTTTCAAGGAAAAAATGGTCAAACAATTCCAGAAATGAGTGATGAGATGGTCAAATCTACTTCTGAGAGATATATAGAATTGTATGAAAATATAGTAGGCGAAAAATTTGTTAAAAGAAATACAACTAATATTTTAGAAGAAATAGAATCAAATATCAAACTTGCAATATAAAATTCAGATCTGAAAAACTAAAAAAGTAGTTTTATGAACACTTTTTCTACAACCGAACAAAATAAACGCAACAATATATTTTTTATTTTATCTGGCATATTTATAACCAATGCCATAATAGCAGAAATATTAGGAACTAAAATATTTGAATTTGATTTTATATTAAATTTTAACATGTCTGTTGGTGTAATAATATGGCCAGTTGTATTTATTACTACTGATATTATAAATGAATATTTTGGTAAAAAAGGAATAAAAAAAATAAGTTATTTTACAGTTCTATTAATTATTTATGTTTTTATAATTATCTATATGTCAACAAAATTAACTCCTAATAATTATTGGCTAAATATCAATAGTGTTGATAATCATGGAAATCCTTTTAATATAGATTATGCTTACAACATCATTTTTCTCCAAAGTACTGGCATTATAATAGGTTCAATTATAGCATTTTTAATAGCCCAAATTCTTGATGTTATAGTATTTCATAAATTAAAGAGAATGACAAAGGGAAAATTTATATGGTTAAGAGCAACAGGATCCACTCTAATTTCTCAATTTATAGATAGTTTTATAGTATTATTTATTGCTTTTTACCTTTTAGCACCTAACGATAAAGTATGGTCTTTATCCCAAATTTTCTCCGTTGGCTTTGACAATTACACCTTCAAATTTATTATTGCAATTCTTATAACACCTTTAATATATCTTACCCATTACCTTATAGATAGTTACATGGGTGAAGCTCTAGCAAAAAAATGCAAAAATAGGGCCTCTACTATATAAAGATATTTTTTATATTTGTTTTAGATTTATGATAAATGCAATAAGAGTAGTTTACAAATTAATAAGCTTTTTAATATTGTTTGTTTTAATAGGAACATTCTTAATTTATATTGAAGACATTACCTTAAATCAAAATTCATATATTGGTGAATCTGGAATTAAACAGTTGGGATATACTAAAAAAAGTAATATTCCTGTTATAATTTCTTTAATTATTTCTTATATACTAATTTATCAAATACCTTGGTTTAATCGTAAAAAAGATTAACTATTTCTTATATTATCTAATATTATAGCGGAAGATATTGCTACATTTAATGACTCGGCATTTCCATATTTTTTTATTGAAATCCATTTATCAATATATTTAGATACCTCTTTTGAAATACCATTAGATTCATTACCTAAAACTATAATTCCTTTATCAATTCTTGAAAAATTTCTTATGTTATCTCCATTTACAGATGTGCCAATTATATCATAATTTGATTTATTCAAAAAATTTGATAAATCTGTATAAATTGTTTTTACCCTTAAAAATGATCCCATAGATGATTGTACAACTTTTGGATTATAAACATCCACAGTATCACTAGAACATACTATGTTTTTTATATTATACCAATCTGCAATTCTAATTATAGCTCCAAAATTTCTAGGATCTTTTATAGAATCTACTGCTAGTATCAAATCCTTAAAATTAATATGATCTAAATGATAACTTTTCATTTTTAATATAGCTAAACCAGTAAAATTATTTTTTAAAGTACTTATTGAATTTATTTGATTCTCAGAAGCTATAATAATTTTAGTTTTAGATAACTGATTTTTATACTTATCATATACCTCTTCTGTAATTATAATTTTTTCAATAGAAAAATTTGATTTTTTTGCTTCTAATATTCCTTTTAAACCCTCAACTATAAATAAATTGTAATTATTTCTATATTTTTTATGTTTTAAAGATTTTACAAGTTTAATTTGAGATTTAGATAACATAATTCTATTTTCTTCTAAATTTAGTCATATTGTTTGAATTCATTAAAATATTAGATAATGAGATAACTATTTTTATAAATAATTATAACAATGAGTTTTTAAATTTTGTAATGCTATTAATAAGCAATAAATATATTTGGATACCACTTTATTTATTTCTTATTTATCTATTAAAAAAACTAGACTCAAAAAATTTCATTCAAAATATAAGTATATGTATTTTATCAATTATTATATCCGACTTTATAACTAGTTCATTGATGAAACCTTTCTTTGAAAGATTAAGACCTTGTTCTAATGAAGATTTAAAATCAATAATTAATATAGTAAGCACATGTAGTGGAAAATATGGATTTGCTTCATCCCATGCGTCTACTACATTTTCACTTGCTACAAGCTTCTATTTAATAAATTCAAAGAAAATTAAATACTTATTTATATGGAGTCTAGTTATTGGATATAGTAGAATTTATCTTGGGGTTCATTTTTTTACAGATATTCTTGCCGGATTTTTTGTAGGAATGATTACTGCAATAAGTATATTTTATCTCTTTAAAAAATGAAAAAATATTTAATTATATTACTAATAATTTCTTCTTGTACTAAAGAAAATAGTTATAAACTACCTATCTATGGAAGAAAAATAATATCAGAAAAAATAATAAATGGTAAAAAAATAATAGATACACTTGATCATACTATATCAAATTTTAGTTTTATTAATCAAGATGGTAAAACTGTAAATAATCTTACATTTAACAATAGTATATACGTAGCAGATTTCTTTTTCACTTCATGTCCTGCAATTTGTCCATTAATGAAAAATGAAATGATGAGAGTATATAGGAAATATATAAATGAGGAAAAAATTAAATTATTATCTCATACCATTAACCCAGAGTTTGATACTGTTGAAAGACTTAAAGAATTTGCAAAAAAATTCAATGTGGATTCCAACAAGTGGCACTTTGTTACTGGAGATATTAATGAAATATATGAAATAGGATTTAAAAGTTATATGGTAACAGCTGCAAAAGATTCTCTTTCACCAGGAGGATTTTTACACAGTGGTGCATTTTTATTAGTAGATAAGAATAAAAAAATTAGAGGAGTTTATGATGGAACTAACAAATTAGAAGTAAATAAATTATTAAAAGATATAGATATTTTACTTAAAGAAAATTCAGATTAAAATCAAGTATTATTTTTTATTATCTTATTAATATATTTTCCTACAACATCAAACTCAACATTAACTAAATCATTTTTTTTAATGTATTGTAAGTTAGTTTTATTATAAGTATGGGGTATAATTGCAACACTAAACCTATCATTAGTCACACCAAAACATGTTAAACTAATACCATTAATACATATACTACCCTTTTCAACAATAAAATTTGAAAAAGATTGAGATATCTCAAAAATAAAATTCCAACTTTTTTTATTATCTATTATTTCAATACATCTAGCTACATCATCAACATGCCCCTGAACAAAATGGCCATCCATCCTATCAGTTACTAATAAACTTCTCTCTAAATTTATTATTGAACCTTTCTTAATAGTTAAAAAATTAGACTTATTAAGAGTTTCATTAACAAGAGTAACTGAATGAGATATTTTATTAGATTTTGTTATTGTAAGACAAACCCCATTATGACTTACACTTTTATCAGGTTTTAAATCTTTACTTATTGAACTCATAATAGTAATATCAAGATTATTACCTCTTTTTGATATAGAGTCAACAATACCTATAGTTTCAATAATACCAGTAAACATTAAATAAATTAATTATAATATTTCAATGCAAACATAAAAGTTAAATTTGTTAGATAAAATGAAAAACACGGAAGAAAAAAAGATAACAACTCAAAGCACAAAAATTTCAATGAGTGAAATAGTTATGCCTAATGACACAAATAACTTAAATACATTATTTGGAGGAAAACTAATGTACTGGATGGACATGGCAGCAGCTATATGTGCTCATAAACATACAAATAGTGTTGTAGTTACTGCATCAGTAGATAATATAACATTTAAAGCACCTATACATAAAGGAGCTATTGTTACTTTAAATGCATTTATAACAAGAGTGTTTAATACTTCCATGGAAATATTTATTGAAGTAACTGCTCAAAACACTAATAATAAAGAAAAAATTAAGAGCAATACTGCATTTTTTACCTTTGTTGCTCTAAATCAAAAAGGTAAACCCGTAAAAATAAATAAAATATACCCTGAAAACGAAAATGATAAAAAACTATTTGATGGTGCATTAAGAAGAAAACAATTAAGATTAATTCTGGCTGGAAAAATGAAACCTGAAGATGCAGGTGAACTAAAATCTATATTTAATTAAATATTTCATTTAATTTCTCTCCAAGTCTGTTGCCTCTAAGTTCAGTATCCTGAGCAATAATTACACCATTAGGATCAAGAAGAAAACCTTTAGGGATTCTATCGATATTATAAATACTTGCTGCTTCAGATTTAAAATATTTTAAATCTGAAACATTGTACCAAATTAAATTATCTTTTTTTATTGCATTTACCCAATCTGATCTTGACCTATCAAGTGAAACCTGATAAATCTCAAATCCTTTATCTTTATATTTTAGATAATTCTTTAAAATATTTGGATTTTCCATTCTGCACGGTCCACACCATCCAGCCCAAAAATCCAACAACACGTATCTTCCTCTTAAACTCGATAGAGCAATATCTTTACCAGCAGTATCACTTAAAATTATCTCTGGTGCAACACTACCAAAAGAAACAGATTTAATTTTATTAACTTTTTTTTCGAAAGATTTAAAATAAGAATTATAAGAAAAATTATCTCTATATTTTATTAAAGTACTATCCCAAAAACTTATATTATTATCAATATCTAAATAATCCGACGTTATAATAACCGCAAGAGAATTATTAACAGTTCTTAAATAATTTTTTAAATATTTTTCAAAGTCAATTTTTAAAATATTAGCATCATATTTAAGTTCATTTACAACTTTATAATTTTTCTCTTGACTAGCTTTTATAAATTTTTGATTAATTTGTCTTATATCATACTTATAATTTGATATAATTTTACCAATATTCTTCAATACATCAGTATCATATGAACCTTCTATTGTATACTTAAATTCCGAAGAAGAATTATCAATATTTACATTAACATCAGTATTATTTAAAATTAAATCTATACTTTCTTTACCTAATATATCCAACCTAAATAATGTAGACTCAAGCAATGAAATATCAAAAACTATTTTATTATTATTGAAATTTTCTGATTTATATAATTCTATAGAATAAGCTGAACTAACTTTTTGAAGCCTTACCTCACCACCCTCTATTTCACCAATATAATTAACTGTCAATTTGATTTCATTAATTTTTTCATTTTGATTTTGACAAGATATCAAAACAAATAATAAAACTATCAAGTGCAAAATATTACTAGATAATAAATTAATCATTTAAAATACAATTTTATAAGTAAGCAAATTTATACACCAAAAACTATTAATAAACAATCCAAATTAAATATTGTTAAAAAAATTATTTAAACAGATACTTTTTCTAAAATCATTTTCTTCCCTATAGATATAACTTTTGAAAGACCATCAATATTTTTTCCACCACCCGTTGAAAAAAATTGTTGACCCCCTCCTCCTCCTTCAATATACACTGACAAATCATTTATAATTATTCTGGAATCTAAATTAAATTTTTTTACTAAATCTTCAGAAATTAAAAGTAATATAGAAGGTTTTGAATTATGTTTAGTCGTCGCAAGAAAAATTAAATTTTTAAATTCATTTTTTAATTCAAATCCTATTTTCTTAATCATATCAAGAGATTCATCATCAAATTCATTAATTAAAATATTAGTATCATTTTTAATCAATATTTTTTTTTTAAGATCATCTTTTAAATTATTTTTTTTAATTTTTGAAAACCCTAAAACTTCTTCTTCTAATTTTTTATTTTTTGATAATAAACTATTTACTGCTGATAAAACATCACCAGCTTTTAAAATTGATTTTAATTTCTTAATCTCATTAGACTCGTTTATAATATAATTTTCAGCCTCAACAGAAGTTAATGCCTCTATTCTTCTGATGCCAGAAGAAATTGATGATTCAGATATAACTTTAAACGCTCCTATTTCAGAAGTAAATGATACATGAGTACCTCCACATAATTCAATTGAATATTTATTATCTATTACAACTACTCTAACATTTTTACTATATTTTTCACCAAATAGAGCCATAGCACCCATTTTCTTAGCTTTTTCAATAGGAATATTTTCAAGTATTTTTATTTCGATATTATTTCTAATTTTTCCGTTAACAAGTTTTTGAATATCTCGAATTTCAGTATCGGATACTTTAGTAAAATGCGAAAAATCAAATCTTAAAGCTTTATCATTAACCAATGATCCTTTTTGTATAACATGATTACCTAAAATTTTCTGAAGAGCAGCATGAAGTAAATGAGTTGCAGAATGATTGTTAGATATTAAACTTCTTCTAAAAGCATTTACTTCTAATTTATAAGAATCATTTAGGTTTAATGGTAATTCATTCATTTGATGAATGATGAGATTATTTTCTTTAATTG
>Ga0310122_10001242_pt1 | contig 16357 bp, 15 predicted proteins | sample CB6_Bottom_1051__FD_203503 | JGI IMG/M metagenome (GOLD analysis project Ga0310122, IMG submission 203503) | Marine microbial communities from Western Arctic Ocean, Canada - CB6_Bottom_1051 | ecosystem: Environmental > Aquatic > Marine > Oceanic | place: Canada: Western Arctic Ocean | collected...
ACGACGGCAGCCGAGAGCCCTGCTGGAATCCGGTGTTGTTCCAGCCGTCGAGCGGGCCATTGCTCCTGTTTTACAAGACCGGTCCGAGTCCGCGCGAATGGTGGGGGTTGGTCCGGACCTCCTCGGACCGGGGTCGTACGTGGTCCGACGCGATTCGCCTGCCAGAGGGGGTGCTCGGTCCGATTCGAGCCAAACCGGTCGAGCTGCGCCGAGGCGCGCTGCTCGCGGGTTCGAGCACCGAACACGACGGGTGGGTCGTCCACATGGAACGGTTCAGTACGGAGCTCGACACCGAGGACGGCTGGCAGCAGGCCCTTGCGTCGCCACATGCGTGGGAGCGGGCCGGCCCACTGGGCGACCCGACGCAGTCCTCGGTGATCCAACCGACGATCTTGGTCCACTCGGCGACCGATCTGCAGATCCTGTGTCGCAGCCGCCAGCGGGTGATCATGCAAGCCTGGTCGACGGACGGCGGGTTGACGTGGGGTCCGCTGACACCCACGGCACTGCCCAACCCGAGCGCCGGCATCGATGCGCTGCGGTTGCGGGACGGGCGGTTCTTGCTCGTGTATAACCCGACGACGCGGGGTCGTCGGCGGCTGGCGGTGGCGATCTCCCGTGACGGTCACACCTGGCAGCCTGGCGTCATGCTCGAGGATGCTCTGGACGGCGAGTACTCCTACCCGGCGATGATTCAGACCGCCGACGGTCTGGTCCACGTCACCTACACCTGGCGGCGACAGCGGGTCAAGCACGTCGTGTTCGACCCGTCGGGTGTCTAGCGAGGCTCCGCCGTAGGACTGACCCGAAGGCTCCGCCTCGCGAGGTAGCATTTCTCAGGGGCCCCGCGACGCGGGGGGCTCACCGAGCGTTTCTCACAGCCCCGCTACCCGGGGGCTACACGACGAAGGAGTGGTGCGTGAACGGTGATGGCAACCTGGCGGTGTTCTGCGACTTTGAGAACGTCGCCCTCGGCGTCCGCGACGCCAACCTCAAGCGGTTCGACATACGGCCGGTCCTCGAACGGCTGCTGCTGAAGGGGAGCATCCTCGCCAAGAAGGCGTATTGCGATTGGGATCGCTACAAGGAGTTCAAGGCGACGATGCACGAGGCGGCGTTCGAGCTGATCGAGATTCCGCACGCGCGCCAGTCAGGGAAGAACTCGGCGGACATTCGGATGGTCGTCGACGCGCTCGACCTGTGCTACACGCGGGAGCATATCGACACGTTCGTCATCATCTCCGGCGACTCTGACTTCTCGCCGCTGGTCAGCAAGCTGCGCGAGAACGCCAAGTCGGTGATCGGGGTCGGGGTGAAGAACTCGACCTCCGACCTGCTCGTCAACAACTGCGACGAGTTCATCTTCTACGACGACCTGGTCGCCGAGCGGAAGAGCCCGCGACGGCGCCAACGTGGCAAGGGGCGGACCAAGAGCGGCGCCACGACACCCAAGAAGCAGGCGGCGCCGTCGGCGACCCAGGACGATCCGGCTCAGGACGATCGGGTTCAGGACGATCCGGTTCAGGACGATCCGGTTCAGGACGATCCGACCCAGGAGGCGATCGACCTGGTGTTGCAGACGGCCGAGGCGATCTACGCCGAACGGGGCGACCGGGCGAAGCTGTGGGGGTCGATGATCAAGCAGACGCTGAAACGGCGCCGTCCCGGGTTCAACGAGTCGTCCTACGGGTTCGGGTCGTTCAACGACCTGCTCGAAGAGGCGCAGACGCGCGGTCAGCTGGAGCTGGAGCTCGACGAGCGCTCCGGGGGCTATGTCATCCGGCAGATCACGCGAGAGTGAACCATAGGAGGCAGGAGAAGTCTGAGGGCTTCGCCATCTATCACCTTGATGCACGCCTCGCTCTGGGGCACAGCCCTCGAGCTGTCCGGGAGCCCGTCACCGGGTGGCGAGCAGACCGGCGAGCAGATACAACAGCACTGAGCCGGCCGCCGCCGCCAGCGCGTATGGGAGCTGGGTGCGGACGTGATCGATGTGGTCGCTCCAGGCGGCCATCGACGAGATGAGCGTCGTGTCGCTGATCGGCGAGCAGTGATCACCGAAGACCCCGCCACCGAGAACGGCGCTGACCACGAGCGGGGCCGACACGGTCGCTCCGTCGGAATTCATCGTGGCGGCCAACGGGAGCGCTAGCGGGATCATGATGGCGAAGGTGCCCCAGCTTGTACCGGTCGCGAATGCGATCGCGCCCGAGACGAGGAACACCAGCGGAGCCACCAGCAGTGGGGTCAGATACGGGGTCACCTGTGCCGCGATGAACGGCCCGGTGCCCAGCTCGTTGCAAATGGCACCGATGCCGAAGGCCAGGACCAGCAGCGTCGCGATCGGCAGCATCGCTCCTGCGCCTCGGAAGGCGGTGTCGACCAGATGGCCGGCGTTGAGGATGCCCGAGGCTCTCAGCTGCACGGCCAGCACGGCGAGCGCGGCCAGGACGCCCCAGAGTACCGCCGTGGATCCGGAGGCGCTGTCGAGGTAGTCCATCAGGGTGGGCGACGCGACGCCGGCAGCCCGGGCTCCACTGACCCCGGTGACGGCGATTCCGGCCAGGACCACCCCAATCATCAGCATCAGCGGGACGACGAGAGTGCGCGCTCGCGGTGGGGCCCCGCCCTCGGCGCTCTCTAGGAGCACGGCCTCGGTCACGACCGGTCGGGCGCCGTCGCGAACCAGCTTGCCTTCGTGCGCGGCGCGGCGCTCGGCTCGGCGCATCGGTCCGGCGTCCCATCCGGTCGCCGCGACGACGAAGACGATGAGCACCGACAGGATGGCGTAGAAGTTCAGCGGGATCGCCGCCAGGAAGACCGCCAGCGGGCCCCGGTCGCCCAGCGTGCCGAGCGAGGCTTGGGTGGCCAGTAGTCCCAGGATCACAGCGCCCCAGCTGTTGATCGGAATCAGCATGCAGACCGGTGCCGAGGTGGCGTCGCAGATATAGGCGAGCTTCTCTCGGGCGATTTGCAGGCGGTCGAAGATCGGCCTGGCGACGGCGCCGACAATGAGGCAGGTGATCGTCGATTCGATGAAGACCCCGAGCCCCAGGCAGGCCGCGAGCAGTTGGGCGCCGCGGCGTGTCCCGGACCAGCGCCAGCGGCTCGCCCAGACGAGAAACCCGTCGATGCCACCGCCCCGTTGTAGCAGCAGCAGCAGGGCGCCCATCAGCAGGGTGAAGATGATCACCCGGGTCTGGCCCGGGTCACCGAAGACGTCGATCAGGCTCTGGATGGCCGCGACGGTGCCGCCGAACGGGTGCCCGATGGCGATGATCCAGCCAACCCATACACCCGCCAGCAACGACGGCACCGCCTGACGACTGGCGACCGCCAGACCGATCGCGAGAACGGGCGGGACGACCGAGAGCCAGCCGAATGGGTTGGTGTCCACAGCTAGGGGTGATCGTAACGTCGTTTGGGCGCATCGGGTATCCCCTGTTCTGTAGAATGGGGACCACGTTCACCGTCAGGTTAGAGTCAGGGGCCTTAGCCCGGAGGTCGCTCATGAGTAACAGATCTGTGGCGCGGCGGCATCTCGCATCCTGGCTCGCGGTGGCGGGTGTGCTGCTCATCATGGTGGCCATGGTGGCCGCGGTCGCCGTCGGTGCCACACAGCAACGGCGACGCGATCCGGACCGGCCCAGGGCGCCGGGTCTCCCGCGCGTCGCGTTGCCCGACGAACCCTTCATCATCAACACGCATGAGATCGCCGAGGTCCGCGTGGTCGTTGTCACGCGTGGCCTCTCGCACCCCTGGGGGATGGCGTTCTTGCCGGGCGGCGACATGCTGGTCACCGAGCGCGAGGGACAGTTGCGGATGATCCGCGACGGTGTACTGGACCCCGAGCCCATCGACGGGGTGCCCGAGGTGCTCGCCCAACGTCTGAGCGGTCTGATGGATGTCGCCCTGCATCCCGAGTTCGCCCAGAACCGGCTCGTCTATCTCAGCTATACCAGACCACTCGGGGAGCGCCGAGCGACTGTCGCGCTGGTCCGGGGGCGTCTCGATGGGATGGCCCTGCGAGATGTTGAGGACGTGTTCGTCGCCGAGCCGTGGGGCGGTTCGACCGCCTCGGCACGGATCGGGTTCGCGCCAGACGGCCTGCTGTATCTGACCGTGGGGGGCTCTTTCGGCACCGACGCGGAAGGTGCGCATGCCCAGAACCCGAATAGCTATGCCGGGAAGCTGCTGCGGCTGCGGGATGATGGCAGCGTGCCGGACGACAATCCGTTCGTCGGACGCGAGGGCTACAAGCCGGAGATCTTCTCGATGGGTCATCGGAACCAGCAGGGGCTGGCGTTCCATCCGGAGACGGCGGCACCCTGGGCCACCGAGCATGCGGTGCAGGGCGGGGACGAGCTGAACGTCATCGAGCCGGGGAAGAACTATGGCTGGCCTGTGGTGTCCTACGGCCGCCAGTACAACGGGCCCCGGGTGACCGAGCGGTTCTGGGCCGACGGCATGCAGGAGCCGCTTGTGTTCTGGGTGCCGTCCATTGCCCCATCTGGTCTGACCTTCTACACCGGTGACCGATTCCCCAAGTGGAAGGGGAACCTGTTCGTGGGATCCTTGATGACCGGTCGGATTGGTCGCACGGGCCATGTGGAGCGGATCGCCTTCAACGAGAACGGTGAGGAACTAGCGCGTGAGTGGCTGTTGACCGAGCTCCGGCAGCGGATACGGGACGTGAAGCAGGGCCCGGATGGACTCCTCTACGTCCTGACCGAGGCGAACGAGGCCGCGCTGCTCCGGCTCGAACCGGTGGAGTGACCACGCGGACCAGGCGGGCGCGCCTGCTCGGACACACACACTGATGGGTCACAGCCACTCACACGCCCATTCGCACGCCGACGACGCCCACGCGATGAGCGACACGCGGCTGCTCGTGGCCGTGGCGGTGAACGGTCTCCTCACGGTGGTGCAGGCGATCGGCGGCGTGCTGTCGGGCAGTTTGTCGCTCGTCGCCGACGCGTTGCACAACCTGAGCGACGCCGGGGCGTTGCTGATCGCTCTGGTCGCACGCCGCATCGGCCGCAAGCCGGCCGACAGGTTCCAGACGTTCGGCTACCGGCGGGTCGAGCTCGTCGGGGCCGTGATCAACGCCACGACTCTCATCGTCGTCGGACTGTATCTTATCTACGAGGCGGTGATGCGGGTGGTCGACCCGCCGCCGGTGGCGGGGTGGACGGTCGTGATCGTGGCCTGCGTCGCGCTCGTGGTCGATGTGGTCACGGCGCTGCTCACCTATTCGATGGCCAAGGGCAGCCTCAACGTCAGGGCGGCGTTCATCCACAATGTGACTGACGCGCTGGGGTCGGTGGCGGTGATCGTGGCCGGTGTCCTCATCCTGCGGTATCAGCTCTATCTTGCGGACGTCGTGGCGACGTTCCTGATCGCGGGCTACGCGCTCTATCACGGTGTGGTCATCACCCGTGAAGCGAGCCGCATCTTGACGCTCGGGGTGCCGGCCGACATTCACGTCCCGGCGCTGGTTGACGCACTGCTCGCTGTGGACGGCCTCGCCGATGTCCACCACTTGCATGTCTGGGAGCTCAACGAGTCGCAGCGGTCGTTCGAGGCGCACATCGTCGTCGACCGGCAGGACGCCGTGCTGGCCGAACAGGTCAAGCGGCTCGCGCGCGTGGTGCTCGAGCGTTACGGCATCACACACTCGACGCTCGAGTGCGAGTATGGGGCCGTGAGGGACGAGTGCTGCGAAGGTGAGGTGGTCACGCCGCATTAATTAGACGGGGCTACGCCCCAGACCCCACGCCGCCGCTCGCGGGGGGGGCCATCGCCCCACTCAGCACCGGCGGGGCGCGCATGTGCGCGCCTTGGCGGCCTGCTAGGGCAGCGGCTGTAAGGAGTAGAACGTTGTATGAATGAGCAGAAGCTTGCGATGAACCGCCGGCGCTTCATCGCCGGTCTGTCTGCGGCGGGGGTGGGGTCGACACTGTTGCCCGGTGCGCTCGCGGCGGTGGCCCAGGACGCCGACGAGATCACCGTCGAGATGCTCGCGGCGGCGCAGCAGATCGCCGGGTTGCGTTTCACTCCGGACGAGTTGCGGGCGGTCGTAGATCGGCTCAACCGCACGGGGGGTAACACCGCAGCGTATGAGACACTGCGCGCCGCCGATCTGGGGAACAGCACACAGCCGGCGCTGGTCTTCAACCCGGTCCCGCCTGGCATGACGCTGCCGACTGACCGGCGCCCGATCCGCCGTCAGAAGCTCGCGGTGCCGATGCCGGCCACCGATGCGGAGCTGGCGTTCCTCCCGCTGACGCATCTCGCCAGGCTGGTAGAGACCCGACAGGTCACGCCCTCCGAGCTGACCGAGCTCTACCTCGCGCGTCTGAAGCAGTACAACCCGGTCCTGCATTGTGTAGTGAGCTTCACCGAGGAGCTGGCCCGCCGGCAGGCACGGCAGGCCGATGCGGAGATCGCCGCCGGCACGTATCGGGGGCCGCTGCACGGGATTCCCTGGGGAGCCAAAGACCTACTGGCCGTGCGGGGGACGACCACGACCTGGGGGGCGTCGCCATATCAGGGTCGGACGATCGACACCGACGCCACCGTCTACAGTCGGTTGACCGATGCCGGGGCCATCCTGATCGCGAAGCTCTCGATGGGGGCGCTGGCGTCCGGGGACCGCTGGTTCGGGGGACGTACGCGGAACCCCTGGAACACCGAACAAGGATCCAGCGGTTCGTCCGCCGGCCCGGGCTCGGCGACGGCGGCCGGTCTGGTCGGTTTTGCGATCGGCACCGAGACGCGCGGCTCCATCATGTCGCCCTCGACCCGCAACGGGGTCACCGGGCTGCGTCCGACCTTCGGCCGGGTGAGCCGGTATGGGGCGATGGCGTTGAGCTGGAGCATGGACAAGATCGGGCCGATGTGCCGTGGCGCGGAGGACTGCGCGCTGGTGTTCGATGCGATCCAGGGACCGGACGGCCGGGACAATTCGATCCTCGATGTGCCGTTCAACTGGGATGCGACCGCGGACGTGACACGCCTACGCGTGGGCTATCTGCGGTCAGCCTTCGAGGACGACATCGAGGACAACCCGGAGGCGCCGCAGCGGGTGGCGAGCCAGCGACAGAACCTCGGGAACGACCGGGCCGCGTTCGACGCGATCCGAGGGCTCGGGGTGCAGGTGGCGCCGTTCGATCTGCCCGATCTTCCGACGCAGGCGATCGGATTCATCCTGGGCACGGAGGCGGCGGCCGCGTTCGACACCCCCACTTTGAACGCCCAGCTCGATGGCATGCGGGCGGCGCCCGAGGAGAGCCGATGGCCGGATAGTTTTCGGATGTCACGTTTTGTCCCGGCGGTCGAGTATCTCCAGGCGCAGCGTGTGCGGATGCGGATGATCGAAGAGGTGCACGCGGCTTTTGGCGACTTGGACCTGTTCATTGGCAGCAGCCTCGGACTGACCAACCTGACCGGTCATCCAGAGATGAGTGTGCCCAACGGGTTCTTCCAGGGCTCGCCCACCAGTCTTCGTCTGACCGGGAAGCTGTTCGGCGAGGCGGAGATCCTGCTGCTCGCACACGCCTATCAGACGGCGACCGACCATCATTTGCGGCATCCCAGCATTACCTAGACGGGGCTACGCCCCGAACCCCGCGCGGCCGCTTGTGGGGCCCCATCGCCCCACGCCGCTGCCGCGGGGCGCGCACGTGCTCGCCCTGACAGAGGTCGGTATTACAGAACTATTACAACGGCAGACGTCGTCGCGGCGGGTTTGCCTGATAGGCTGGGCTTGTTCGCTGCGGCGTGGTGCCGTGGGCGACCTCGTCGGAGGAGACGCCGTGAGCATCAGCGAGCTGGACCTTAGTAGCCGGGACAAGATCAGCTGGATCACGGCGATAGCGCTCGTCATCTTTCATGTCCTGGCGGTGGTCGCGCTGTTCTACACGACCTGGCAGGTCGTGGTGCTCGCGCTGGTGCTGCACTGGGTGTGTATCGGCTGGGGGATCGGGATGGGCTACCACCGGCTCCATACCCACCGGTCCTACACCGTGCCCAAGCCGATCGAGTATTTCTTTGCCGTCTGCGGCACACTGACGCTTCAGGGGGGGCCGATCTTCTGGACCGCGGTCCATCGGACGCATCATCAGCACTCCGACAAGCCCGGTGACCCGCACACGCCCCATGACGGCAAGTGGTGGTCGCACATCCTCTGGACGATTTTTGGCGAGGCACTGAACGCGAACACCGAGGTCACGGGCAAGTACGCGCCCGATCTGATGAAGGACCGCTTCTACCGGGTGCTCAACAGCTGGCACTGGGTGCCGTTGGTGGTGCTCGGTCTCGTGTTGCTGGCCATCGGCGGGTTCCCGTGGCTGCTGTGGGGGGTGTTCCTGCGGGTGGTGGTCGGGCTGCATGCCACCTGGCTGGTGAACTCGGCGACGCACCTCTGGGGCAAACGCCGGTTCGAGACCAGTGACGATTCAAAGAATTCCTGGTGGGTGGCGCTGGTGACATTTGGGGAGGGCTGGCACAACAACCACCACGCGTATCCCACCTCCGCCCGTCATGGGATGGTCTGGCGGGAGCTGGACCTGACCTGGCTCCAGATCACGTTGCTCGGTAAGTTGGGTCTGGCCTGGGACATCCGCGTGCCGACCGACGCCCAGATCGCAGACAAGGCCCTGCCGCTCGAAGACGCCGCCTGATCGGGTTCCGACGGTTTCCTCGACGCCGTGCGGCGCCACCTGTCTCCCACACATCCCGCCAACGCGCTATTCTTAGGTCAGGGCGCCGGCGCGCCAAACCGACTGCGCGGGCCCTCAACCATGAATCGCACGGGCAGTACGCGGAAACGATCGATCGTCCCGGTCGCAGTGCTTGGCGCCAGCCTCATTGTTGTCGCGGTGGCGCTGAACGTCATCTTTGTCGTCGTCAGCTGGAGCACCACGCTGCTCCTGCTACTGGGTGTCCCGAGCTTCGCGGTGCTGATCGGCGGGTTGGTGGTGAACACCACGTTCCTCATCCGGGAGATCCGGAAGAGCGAGCAGCACGACGCCTTCATTCACGCGGTCACGCACGAGCTGAAGACGCCGCTGGCCTCGATCAAGCTCTACTTGCAGACGCTCCAGCGGCGCACGCTCGTGCCGCTCAAGCAGCACGAGCTGATCGACACCATGCTGGAGGATTCGGAGCGGTTGCAGCTAACCATCGACCAGATCCTGCTGGCTGGCAAGACCGGTGATTCCCGTCGGGTGGACAATCCCACCGATGTGGACGTGTCGGACGTCGTGAGCGAGTGCGTCGCGCTGGCTGGCAAGCGACACCACCTCCTCAACGGCGAAGTGCATCTTGTCGCCGGGGTGCCCCAGGGCAGCTTCGTCGTCAAGGGTGACCGAGACGAGCTGGTGGGAGCGCTGACCAACCTGGTTGACAACGCCATCAAGTACTCCGGTGATCGGGTCAAAGTCGGAGTGGAGGTCGTCCGGCTAGGTGCCAGACGAGTCGCGATCAGCGTCCGGGACCAGGGCATCGGCATCACCGGCCATGAGCTCAAGCGGGTCTTCCGGCGGTTCTACCGGTTGCCGGCGGCGCTGCAGTCGCGTGTGCGCGGCACAGGGCTCGGGCTCTCGATCGTGCGGGCGGTCGCCCGTCGCCACGGGGGGCGGGTCTACGCCGAGAGTCGCGGGGCCGGGCAGGGCAGCACCTTTACACTCGAGCTCCCACTGAAACTGTCATGAGCCGTGTCCTCATCGTGGAAGACGAGGAGCACCTTGCCGCCGGGCTGAGGCTCAACCTCGAGGCCGAAGGGTTCGACGTCGATGTCGAAGAGAACGGTCAGGTCGCGCTGGAGCGGCTGACCACTGGCTCGACCGGGTTCGATGTCGTCCTGCTCGACGTGATGCTTCCCGGGCTCGATGGCTTCGAGGTGGTGCGCCGGCTGCGAGAGGCGGGGAAGTTTGTGCCGGTCATGCTGCTGACGGCCCGGTCGCATACCGATGACGTGTTGCAGGGCTTTGAGGCGGGCGCGGACGACTATCTCCCGAAACCGTTCGACCTTGCGATTCTGCTGGCGCGCGTCCACGGGCTGCTGCGGCGTACGACCTGGCTGCGTGGCAGTGCCGAGGACGGGCAGGGCGAGGAGCCGCATGCATTTCATTTCGCGGGCAAGCAGATCGATTTCGGGGCCCAGCGTCTGTCCTGGGAGGGGGGCGAGCAGCCGCTGACGCTGATGGAGGCGACCCTGCTGCGCTACCTCGTCCGTCGGGAGGGTCAGACCGTGTCCCGCAAGGAGCTACTCGAGGAAGTGTGGGGCGTGCGGCAAGACACCGATACCCGCGCCGTCGACAACTTCATCGCCCGGCTGCGGCGCTATATCGAGGTCGATTCATCACACCCGGCGCACCTGCTGACCGTGCGTGGTGTCGGGTATCGCTTCGTAGCCAACCCTGAGAAGGTTAGTTAGCGTGCGCACCTCAATCCTCGTGAAGATCGGTCTGGGAGCGGCGGCGCTCGTTGTGCTGCCATGGCTTTTCCTCAAGACCGCCCGGGACACCATCGCCGAGCCGTATGAGGTCGACGACGCATCGTTGACCGGGTGGAGCCTGGTGTTGACCGATCCCGGCCGGCCGGGAGTCTCGCTGCTTGGGTTGCAGCCACCACCCTTGCTGGTGCCGGTGCTGTTCGACCAGGTCTTCAAGCGAACTATGGAATCGATGGTGTCGCCGGGTGGCGACCTGCTGCCGGTCGTGTTACACAGCGAGTTTCAGAACGGGCTACGCGGCGTCTTGACGCCGGGTGAGCTTCTGCAGACGGCGCGTGACGCCGGTCTGGAAGAGGCCCGGCTCGAGCCGGTCTGCATGGGGGTGAAACGGGAGGCGTTTGTCGGCCGCTCGCGACAGATCTACTTCGTCCTGTTCGAGGCGCCCGAGGTCGCGGTGTTCCGCGAGCACGTCGGGGGTGTCGCCGCCGAGCGTGGCGGACCCGACGCGTTCCGGGCCACGCCCTTCGATCTGGTCCTACTCGTGGGTGGCTCCGCCGGTGGGTTCGCCAGCTGGTTTCCGATGACGGTCGACCGGGCGACGGACTGTCAGGCCCCGGTGGTGTAGGTGGATCGGATGTCAGAGGGAGTGATATGGCTCAGACGCTGATGCTGCAGGTGTTCACTGATTTCGTGTGACCCTGGTGCTATCTCAGTACCGGGCGTATTGACAGACTGACCAGGGACTACGACATCGCGGTGCGATGGGTGCTCTTTCCGCTGCACCCCGAGACCCCTCCAGAAGGACAGTCGCTTGAGAGCCTGTTCGCCGGACGGGGGGTTGACCTCGAGGCGATGTATCAGCGGATGAAGGGGCTGATGGACGCCGAAGGTCTGCCCTATAGCCGCCGGACACACACCTACAACAGCCGGCTGGCGCAAGAGTTGGCGAAGTGGGCGGAGACCGAGCCGGGCGGTCTGGCGCTGCACGACCGGCTCTACCGAACCTATTTTGTGGACGGCCGCAACATCGGCGATGTGGACGTGCTGGTCGAGCTGGCAACCGCTGTCGGGCTCTCCGATGCGGAGGCGCGCCGAGTGCTCGACGAGCGTCGTTTCAAGGATGCCGTCGATGCTGACTGGACCTTGTCGAACCGCTCAGGGGTCACGGGTGTGCCGACCTTCGTCTCGGGCGGCCATCAGGTCGTCGGCGCGCAGCCTGAGGCGGTGCTTCGTCAACTCGTGGAAACCGCCGGCGCGACGCCGCGAGAGTATCCCGGCTAGCCCTGGCGGCCGCTGTCTACGGCTCGTCGGTAATCGCGTCGTAGACGAGCCGTTTGAACTCTTCGCGGAACCCGCCGCCGCGTGATGGAGACGCCGCGGCCATGATGACCACGACGATCCCGTGCTCGGGGTCAATGGAAAACCGGGTCCCCGATGACCCGTCCCACCAGTATTCCCCGTCGCCGACCGGGAACGTGTAGCGGGTGGCGTTCAGCACGACGTTGAACCCGAGACCCCAGCCCGATCCGGCCATATAGCCGCGGGTGCCGATCGGGAGCGCCGCCGCGGGCACGTGGTTGCGTGTCATCAGTGCCACGGTCTCGGCGCGCAGTACCCGTGTCCCGTCGAGCTCGCCCCCGTTGAGGAACATCTGCGAGAAACGCAGGAAGTTCATCGTGGACGACAGCAGTCCGACACCGCCCTCGATCAGAGTCGGGCGCTCGGTGAAGGGCACGGTCTCGATGGCGTATGGATACAGCGCGCCGCTCCCGTTGTCGAGTCGATACACGGTCGTCAGCCGGTCGGCCCGCTCACCGTCCGCCCAGAAGACCGTGTCGGTCATGCCGAGCGGCTCGAGCACCCGTTGCTGCAGAAATGCCTCGAACGGCTGGCCTGACCAGACTTCGACGAGTCGCCCGAGCATCGTGGTCGAGACGCCGTAGCGAAACCGCGTGCCAGGGTCCTCGAACAGCGGAACTCGCGCCGTGTTGTCCACCATCTGGGAGAGGGTGATCGACCGCAGGCGGACCTGCTCGGCCCGGTAGATCCGAGAGCTACGGCTGCCGATACCGGATGTGTGGGTCAGCAGGTGACGCACCGTGATGTCGCCCGATCGCGCGCGGGTCCGGCTCATATCCGGCTCGTCGGCGTCCATGAACACTCGCTGGTCGGCGAACTGCGGCAGATACATCGAGATCGGGTCGTCGAGCTTGAAGCGCCCCTCCTCCCACAGCACCATCACCGCCGTACTGGTGATCGACCGGGTCATCGAGTAGAGCCGAAAAATGGCATCCTCAGGCATGGGATCGCCCTGCTCTCGGTCGCGCTGGCCGAGCGCCTCGAAATACACAAGCTTGCCGTGCCGCGCGACCGCGGCGACGACGCCCGCAATGTCGGCGGCATTGATGTGCGCCTGCAGCGCGGCGGTCGCTCGCTCCAACCCCGCGCTCGACAGTCCGACGGACTCGGGTGTGGCCCGCGCCAGGTTCTGAGCGGTGGCCGGCCCCGCCAGGCACAGGCAGACCAGCGCAGCGACGACACGTCCGATGGTCATGCGGCGTCCTCCTTCATGAGAGTGTCATCGTAGCCCACGCGCACCTACAAGGTGGGCCAGATATAATCATGGTTTCGCATTGACGAGGGCCCATGGGCCGACCGGTTGGAGAGACGTATGACAACGAGACAGCGCATTGGACTTGGAATGACGGTGGTAACGATGTTGTGGCTGATGTCACTGCCGGCGACGGCACAGGACTGGCCGCAGTGGCGTGGGCCCGATCGGGATGGCGCGGTGGCGGCGTTCGACGTGCCGTCATCCTGGCCGGCCGAGTTGACGCAGCAGTGGAAGGTGGAGGTCGGGTTAGGCTACGCCACACCGATTCTGGTCGGCGACCGGGTCTACATGTTCGCCCGACAGGATGATGACGAGGTGATGATGGCGCTGGACGCCGAGTCCGGCGAGACGGTGTGGCGCACCAGCTATGACGCGACGTTCAACATGATGCCGGCGACCCGCCGTCACGGGCCTGGGCCCAAGTCCACACCGACCTACGCGGACGGACGTCTGTTCACGCTGGGGATCAGCGGCATCGTGACGGCGTTCGATGGCGACACCGGCCGGCAACTCTGGCAACGACCGGCTGATCGAGTGGAGCCGCTGTATCACACGGGGCAGTCGCCGTTCGTCGACGGTGACGTGATGATTCTCCATGTCGGCGGACAGGACGACGGCGCATTGACCGCCTTCGATGTGGCGACAGGGGACGTCAAGTGGAGCTGGGACGGGGACGGGCCGGCCTACGGGTCGCCCATCGTGGTGGAGCTGGAAGGGGTGCGCCAGGTCGTCACCTTCACACAGGAGAACCTCGTCGGGGTGTCGGTCGAGACCGGTGCGCTGTTGTGGCGGCGCCCATACACGACGCCGTCGACCACGACATCGCAGACGCCGAACATCTATCAGAACGATGTCATTGAAGCCGGACGCGGCAACGGTATCACCCGGTTCCGTGTCGTACGCGAGGGAAACGCCTGGACCACCGAGAACGTGTGGCACACCGATGAGGTGTCGATCCACATGTCCAACGGAGTCGTCGTCGATGGTGTGCTGTTCGGGCTGTCGCATCTGAACAGCGGGCAGTATTTCGGACTCGATCTGGACACGGGCCAGGTGCTCTGGACCAGTCCGCCCCGGCAGGCTGACAACGCCGCGATCCAATACGCCGGGACCACGATTTTTTCCCTGGAGGCAGACGCCGAGCTCGTGGTGTTTCCGACCAGCCGCACCGGGTTCGAGCCGGTGCAGCGCTACGAAGTGGCGACCAGCGCCACCTGGTCGCAACCAACGCTGGCGGGCAACCGTGTGTTCGTCAAGGATGTGGAGTCTCTGACACTCTGGACCGTGGAGTGAACGGCTCGGTCTAGGGGGCATAAATCTGGCTGGCTCAACGTCGGCCAGCTACAACGGAGAGGAACGGAACAAAGATGGCATTGAGAATCAACGACACGGCACCTGATTTCACCGCCGAGACGACCCAGGGCACAATCAACTTTCACGAGTGGATCGGCGACGGCTGGGCCATCCTCTGCTCGCACCCGAAAGACTTCACGCCCGTCTGTACCACCGAGCTGGGCTACCTGGCAGGTCTCCAAGAGGAGTTCGCCAAGCGCAACTGCAAGATCCTCGGCATCAGCGTCGATGGTGTGAGCAATCACGAGGCCTGGTCGAAGGACATCGAAGCGTCGCAGGGGCACGCGGTGAACTACCCGCTGATCGGGGACCCCGAGCTGAAGATCGTCAAGCAATACGACATGCTGCCGGCCGAGGCGGGTGACACCTGCGAGGGGCGGACCCCGGCCGACAATGCGACCGCGCGCTCGGTCTTCCTGATCGGCCCTGACAAGAAGATCAAGGCCACGATTACCTATCCGATGAGCACCGGTCGTAACTTCGATGAGATCGTCCGGCTGCTGGATTCTTGTCAGCTCACCGCAGCGAAGAAGGTGGCCACGCCGGTGAACTGGAAGCAGGGCGACGACGTCATCATCCTGCCGTCGGTGTCCGACGAGGCCGCCAGAGAGATGTACCCCGACGGTTGGCAGCAGCCGTTGCCCTATATCCGGGTCGTGCCGCAGCCGAAGTAGGGGATTAACACGCCGCGGCCTCCCGGTCTGTTCTCCGGCCACGGCCTGGGCTACATGCTGCAGGTGCTTTTGTCGCCCGGGGGTCCGCTCGCGTGGATCTCCCGGGGCTTCTCTGTACGACCACTGCGCGACCTAGAGGGCAAGGGGGGACAGGCTCGACGCTCAGAGTTTCGTCGACGCGGCGATTGTGACGCTGGCCGGCCAACGCGGAGCACGGTTCGTCGCGACGTTCGACAACGACTTTCGCGCCGTGCCGTCGGTGACCGTCGTGCCCGAGTGAGTGATCGCGCTGTGTGAGGAGGCTATGATGGACGGCATGAAGGTGGTGTCGAGACGCGCGGCCGGATCGAATCCCCTCGATGATGCGGCGCGACTGCAGCGCACGCTGCGCGGTCTTCGGGGCGGTCTGGTGCGGCGCGGAGTGTATCGCTTCTCGTCGTTCGAAGAGGCCGACGCATGGATGATGAGCCAGATCGCCTCTACGGCCGCGCGCCCGAACTTGAAGACCTCCTCGGTCTCTGCCGCACGCTCAATCGAGAAGGGGTCCGGTATCTCCTGATTGGAGGATGCGGTTGCGGGAAGAGAAACGATAGCCGCGGGGCGTGGGCCACGCTGCCCGCAGCCGGTCGGGCGTCGGCCGGGGCTGCTGCTGAGCCGTGACATCGCTTACCGTGTCAGACGCTCGGTGACTGTGGCGCCACTGACGCGCACCGTCAGAGACATACCGCCCGAGGTGCCGCTTGGTCGTGCGGACGGTCTTCCGGAGAGCTGCGTGGTCAACCTGGACGACATCGCCACCATTCCCAAGGCCAGGCTCGGCGCACCGATGGTTACCTTGTCGCCGGATCGGATGCGGGTGGTCGAGGGCGCGATCCGGTTCGCGCTGGATCTCTCGTGAACCTCCCGCCGTCGTCAGGCGGTCCCCGGCGCTATAATCCCGTATCCGAGTGTCTAGTAAAGGAAACGTATGCCCTCATTCGACGTCGTCTCCGAAGTCAACATGCCGGAAGTCCAGAACGCCGTGAACCTGGCGAGCAAGGAAGTCAAGACCAGATTCGACTTCAAGGGCACGAACGCGAAGTTCGAGCTCGACGACGCCGTGGTCACGATGCGCGCGCCGGACAAGTTTCAGCTCGATCAGATGTTCGACATCCTCAACGCGAAACTGGCCAGTCGCAAGGTGAACGTCAAGTGTCTCGAGCGTGAGCCGCAGCAGCAGAACGTCAGCGATGCCTGGCAGGTCGTGAAGGTGCGACA
>Ga0310122_10001244_pt1 | contig 16354 bp, 13 predicted proteins | sample CB6_Bottom_1051__FD_203503 | JGI IMG/M metagenome (GOLD analysis project Ga0310122, IMG submission 203503) | Marine microbial communities from Western Arctic Ocean, Canada - CB6_Bottom_1051 | ecosystem: Environmental > Aquatic > Marine > Oceanic | place: Canada: Western Arctic Ocean | collected...
CGACGGTCATGGCGATGGCGCCGCCGCTGAAGGCCTGCCCAATTATAGCCACCACGATAGGCACCGGCAGGTGGGACATCTCGTATAGGTTTCGCGCAATCGCCTCTGCCTGACCGCGCTCCTCTGCTTCGATTCCCGGGTACGCTCCCGAGGTATCGACAAGAGTGAGAAGGGGCCGCTTGAACTTGGCTGCCATCATCATCAGCCGGCGCGCCTTTCGGTACCCTTCCGGATGAGGCATGCCGAAATTGCGCCGTTTTCTCTCCTCTACGTTGCGGCCGTTCTGAATGCCGATGACCATGATCGGCTCGCCGTCGAGGCGGGCGGGCCCGCCCACGACCGCGGGATCGTCCCCGTAGTGGCGATCACCGTGGAGCTCGGTGAAATCCGTGAGCATGCGCTCGATGTAATCCAGACTGTAGGGCCGGCGCGGATGGCGCGAGATCTGCACGCGCTGCCATCGACTCAGGTTGCTGTATATCTCCTGGCGGAGCTTCTCGACCTTCTCCTCAAGGCTCTTGAGCTCTCGCGACAGATCCAGTCCATCTACGTCGGCCTGGGTCTGCATCTCGTCGATGCGCTTTTCCAGCTCGATAATAGGGCGCTCGAAATCGAGGTAAAAGCTCTTATCGCTGCTCATGCCCATTTAGACACCGCTTACAGCCCCTCACTTCGCAAGCTTTTTGAGAACCCCCTCGACGCGGTCCATGGCGCGCTCGATGTTGTCCATCGAAGTGGCATAGGATAGGCGGATGTGCTCGTGGGTGCCGAATCCGAGCCCCGCCACACAGGCTACGTGCCCCTCCTCGAGGAGATACTCGCACAAGGCGAGAGAATCGGCAATGACCGACCCTCCGGGGCTACGCGAACCAAAAAAGCAGGACATGTCGGGGTAGGCGTAGAAGGCCCCCAGGGGCATGGGGCAAGTGACCCCGGGGAGGTCGTTGAGCCGACCCACCATGTAGCGGCGGCGGACGTCGTACGCTGCTCTCATTTCCTCGACCACCTCCTGGGGCCCGGTCAGGGCCTCCAGGGCTGCCTTCTGGGAGATGGAAGAGGGGTGAGAGACGGTTTGGCTCTGCCCTTTGTCCATACCCGTTATCACCTCGGCTGACGCGGCTGTGTAGCCTATGCGCCACCCCGTCATGGCATACGTCTTGGAAGCGCCGTTGACGACGATTGCCAGCTTCTTCATCTCCTCCCCCAGTGAGGCGATGGAAACATGCTCGGCGCCGTCGTAGATAAGCTGTTCGTAGATTTCGTCGCTGAGCACGTAGATGCCGTGCTCGACCGCGACCTCGGCCAGTGACTGGAGCTCCGCTCTGGAATACATGGCCCCGCTCGGATTCGATGGGCTGTTCAGCAGGAGCATCCTCGTCTTGGGGGTGATGGCCTCGCGAAACTGCTCCGCCGTCATCTTCAACCCGTTCTCTGGCTTGGTCACCACGACGACGGGGTTGGCCCCAATCAGTTTGGGCTGCTCAGTGAAGGTGACCCAGTAGGGAGTGGGGATAATCATCTCGTCGCCCGGGTTCAGCACCGCCGCCACAGCCAGGTAGAGAGAGTGCTTGGCGCCGGCGTTGACGATCACCTGGTCCATTCCGTAGTCGAGGCCGTTATCCACCTTGAACTTGCGGCGCACCGCCTCCTTGAGCTCAACGATTCCGGAAGCCGGCGTGGTATACTTGGTGAAGCCCTCTTCGATGGCCCGTATGGCGGCATCCTTGATGTTTCGTGGGGTGTCGAAGTCGGGCTCGCCAGACGACAAGGCGATGACATCAATGCCCTCCCGTCTCATGGCAGCCGCCTTGGCGGACACGGCCATGGTGGGGGACGGCTCGACGCGCTGGATATATCTGGAAAGTGCCATCAGGTCGTGTACTCCGCGTTGAGTCTCACGTAGTCGTAGGTGAGATCGCAGGTGAAAATCTCGGCCGTAGACGATCCCATGGAAAGATCGATCTCGATTGGAATCTCATCGGCCTCCATCGCTTTTGCGAGTTCCTTCACATCGATATCGAGTCCGGCGCCGCCGCCGTAAATAGCGGTGCCGCACAGCTTCACCTCCACTCGATCGGGGTCGAGGTCAACCCCCGAATAACCCGTCGCGCACAGGATGCGACCCCAATTCGGGTCTCGCCCGAAGACCGCCGTCTTCACCAGGTTTGAGTTTGCCACCGCAAGCCCAACGCGGCGGGCCTCCTTCTCGGTGCGCGCGCCATCGACGCGGATCGCGATCAGCTTGGTCGCTCCCTCACCGTCCCTGGCAATCGCCTGGGCCAGGTCGCGGCACACCCGCTCCACTCCCGTGTAGAGCCGCTCCCGCAGCTTGTCGCTGTCGGCCCGCGTGCCCGCCAGTCCATTGGCCAACAGGATCACGGTGTCGTTGGTGCTCATGTCCCCATCGACGGTAATACAGTTGAAAGTGCGGTCCACGGCGTCTACGAGAATCTCCTTCAGGGGCGCCGGGGCCATCGCCGCATCGGTTGTTACGACACTCAGCATGGTGGCCATGTTCGGCGCAATCATTGCCGCCCCCTTGGCCATCGCCCCCACCCGAAAGGTCACGCCATCGGCTTCCAACTCTACGGCGCAGCTCTTGGCAAAGGTGTCGGTGGTCATGATCGCCTCTGCTGCGTCACCCCCGCCCTCGGGCGAAAGGGCTTGCACAAGGGCTGGAACCGCCGCCTCAATGGCCGCCATCGGTAAGTTCGCGCCGATGAGACCGGTCGAGCACACCAGCACATCCTCGGGCTCGATTCCCAGGGGTGCGCCGGCAAGCTCACACATGCGTCCCGCATCTGCCAGTCCCCGTTCGCCGGTGCAGGCGTTGGCGTTGCCGCTGTTGAGAATCACAGCTCTTGCCGAACCATCGCCCAGGTGCTGCCGATCTACGGCGATGGGAGCCGCCTGTACTCGATTGCTGGTGTAGACCGCCGCTGCAGAGGCCGGGCAGTCGGAATACACCAGCGCCAGATCCTTGCGCTCGGGATCGGAATAGACGCCAGCGTGCACACCAGCGGCCTGGAAACCCCGCGGAGAGGTAACGTCGCCTTGATCCAGTGACCGGAGCATCATCGGTCCGTTCCCGTTCCGCTCCGCCGGCCGGCCAGCTGCTCGGCATCCCGCATGAGCTTGAAATGGAGACTATCAGCGAGGGCGATCCAGCTCGCCTCAATGACATTTACAGAAACGCCCACGGTACCCCACGCCTCGCGACCGTCACTGGACTCGATCAGCACGCGGACCTTGGCCGCGGTGCCGTCGCTCCCCGGGAGTACCCGTACCTTGTAATCTTCAAGATGGACCTGAGCCAGGCTGGGAAAGACCTCCTCCAGCGCCTTGCGCAGGGCCTGGTCGAGGGCGTTCACCGGGCCGTCTCCCTCTCCCACGGTGTGGTAGATCGTCCCGCCTACCTCGACCTTGACGATCGCCTCCGAGCGTTCGGCTTCGGGTTCATCTTTGCGGCTGATGGTGCGAAAGCTCACCGGTCTGAACAGATCCTGATACGTCCCCATGACCCGGCGGGCCAGCAACTCGAAGGAGCCCTCGGCCGCCTCGAACTGATAGCCCTCGTGTTCCAACCGTTTCACCTCACCCAAGACCTCGCCAACCACCGGGTCCTTCTTGCTCAGATCGGGAAAGAAGTGGCTCAGTTTGGCGACCACCGTACTGCCACCCGACTGGTCCGAGACCAGGAAGCGGCGCTCATTGCCGGTTGCCTGGGGATCTTCGTGCTCGTAGCACAGCGAGTTCTTGGTCATGGCGTCGACATGGACACCGCCCTTGTGGGCGTAGGCGCTCTCTCCGACATAGGGCTGCCGGTGATCGTGAGCGACGTTGGCGATCTCGCTCAAGAATCGGGAAAAGGCCATCAGTCCCGTCACCTTGTCGGCACCGATCGCCTTCTTTCCCAACTTGAGTTCAAGGGTCGGGATGACACTGCACAGGTTGGCATTGCCGCAGCGCTCACCGTAGCCGTTGAAGGTTCCCTGTACCTGCGTCGCTCCCTCTTCGACGGCGGTGATGGTGTTGGCCGCCGCCATGCCGCAGTCGTTGTGGACGTGGATGCCCAGCGGCAGATCGACCACCGCCTTTGCCCGCAGGAAGATGCGCCTGAGCTCGCTGGGCAGGGTACCGCCGTTGGTGTCGCACAGGACCAGAATTCGCGCGCCGCCGCGTTCGGCCGCTTTCAGGGTGTCGAGGGCATAGCCTTCGTCGGCCTTGAAACCGTCGAAGAAATGCTCGCCGTCGAAGATGACCTCACGCCCCCTGCCCACCAGGAAGGCCACCGAATCCTCGATGAGCTTCAGGTTTTCCTCCCGCGACGTCTTCAGCACTTCGACGACGTGGAGATCCCAGCTCTTGCCGAAAATGCAGATACTCTCGGTCTCCGCCTTCAGCAACGTGTTCAGCGTAGCGTCTTCGGCCGGCGGATTCGAGGCCCTGCGGGTGCTGCCAAAGGCGGTGACCCGGGCGCGCAGACCGAGCTTGCCGACCTCGTCAAAGAAAGCCAGATCCTTCGGATTGGTCGGATTTGGCCAGCCGCCCTCGATGTAATCCACCCCCAGCTCATCCAGACGACGAGCGATGACCAGCTTGTCCTCCACGGAGTAGGCGATCCCCTCCGCCTGTGCTCCGTCGCGCAGGGTCGAATCGTAGATCTCTATGTGCTCAGCCAATTCACTCTCTCCAAGACAGGGTCGCGTTACCTGAGGTAGTCGTGCCCGTGGCGGAGCCGTTCGTTGAGCGGCTGCAGACCATTCCCCCAGTCAGGACGCGGCGATCAGGACGAAGCGACGCTTTCGGCGACCAGGTCACCCACTTGTGACGTCGAGTATCCCATCTGTCCGGCGCCCATGCCCTTCAGCTTTTTCAGCGTTGTCACGATCGCCTCCTCCAGAATCCGCGCCCCCTCGAGCTCGCCCAGCGTTTCCAACATGAGCTGACAGGCGCCGATGGCGGCCATGGGATTAATGACGTTCTGGCCCGTGTACTTGGGCGCCGAGCCACCGATCGGCTCGAACATCGAGACGCCCTCCGGGTTGATGTTGCCCCCGGCCGCAATCCCCATGCCGCCCTGGATCATGGCCCCCAGATCGGTGATGATGTCGCCGAACATGTTGTCGGTGACGATGACGTCGAACCACTCCGGGTTTTTCACCATCCACATGCAGGCGGCGTCCACATGGACGTAGTCGCGCTTGATATCGGGGTAATCCCTCTCTCCGACCTCGTGAAAGGTCCGCTCCCACAGATCGAAAGCGAAGGTCAGGACATTGGTCTTGCCGCACAGGGTCAGCGTCTTCTCCCGGTCGCGGCGACGGGTGTATTCGAAGGCGTAACGCACGCACCTCTCCACCCCCTTGCGAGTGTTCACCGACTCCTGAATGGCGATCTCGTCTGGCGTGCCCTTCTTGAAAAAACCACCGGTTCCGGTGTACAGCCCTTCCGTGTTCTCCCGCACCACGACGAAGTCGATCTCATCGGGGCCCTTGCCTTTTATCGGCGTCTCCACGTTGGGGTACAGCTTTACCGGCCGGAGGTTGATATACTGGTCCAGCTCGAACCGCAGACGCAGCAAGATGCCCTTCTCCAGAATGCCGGGCTTCACATCCGGGTGGCCGATAGCGCCCAGGTAGATGGCGTTGAACTGGCTGAGCTCCGCTACCGCCGAGTCGGGCAGCACCTCATTCGTGCGCAAGTAGCGGTCGCCACCGAAATCGAACTCCACCGTCTCATACTCGAATCCGGTCCTCTCCGACACCGCCTTCAGGGCTTTCAGCCCCTCGACCACTACCTCAGGCCCGGTACCATCTCCGGGCACTACCGCGATCTTGTGCACAATCTCCCTCTCACCTCATATATAGGTTGTCAATATATCGTTACCTACCGAAACCCCCGGACGTAGGGCAACTTTCCCGCTCTGGCCGCGATCTCGTCGCGGGCGGCCAGGAGTTGGCCAAGGGCATCCCACTCTCCCTTAATGAGCTGCTCCCGAGGTCCGGACGGCATGGTCGCCTCTATCGAGCGACCATCGACTGTAATGGTCTGTGCGGCTATGTCGACCGCCAGCTCTCGGCTCGGGTCCTCCTCCACGGCCGCCATCAACTCACTCACCCCCTCTGCCGACGCGGTCAAACACGGCAGCCCCATGGCGACACAGTTACCGAAGAAAATCTCGGCGAAGGACTCGGCGACAAAAACGGCGATGCCCCAGCGCATGAGCGCCTGGGGGGCGTGCTCTCGCGAAGAGCCGCAGCCGAAGTTGCGATTGGCGATCAGGACCCTCGCCCCTGAAAACCGCGGGTCGTCAAAGGGGTGGGGGGGATCGGCGCTCTGCCTGTCGTCCTCGAAAGCGTGATCCCCCAGACCGTCGAAAGTGACGGTTCGCAGGTACCGCGCCGGGATGATCCGATCGGTGTCGATATCCTGGCCGCGCACGGGTACGCCGCGGCCATTGATCTTCACCCGGGTGTTGCTGTCGGTTGCCTGGGCAGCTGTGTGCGTCATCGCGTCTGTCTGTTTCCTCTCAGTTCAGCAACGGTCGGACGTCGGTGACCTCGCCGGCCACCGCTGCGGCGGCCACCATCGCCGGGCTCATCAGCAAGGTGCGGCCGGTGGGACTTCCCTGGCGGCCCTTGAAATTGCGGTTGCTCGACGAGGCGCAGACCTCCCGACCCACGAGCTTGTCTGGATTCATCGCCAGGCACATGGAGCATCCGGCCTGACGCCACTCGAAACCCGCCTCCAGGAAGAGCTCGTGCAGCCCCTCCTCTTCGGCCTGGGTGCGAACCGCTCGAGACCCGGGTACGACCAGCGCCTTGACACCGTCCTTCACCTTTCTACCGCCGATCACTCTGGCCGCTTCGCGCAGATCGGAAATCCGCGAATTGGTGCAGGAACCCACGAAGGCCACGTCTATTGGAATGCCCGCGATCGGCCTTCCCGACGTCAGATCCATATACTCCAGCGCCTCCTCCACGCCGGATCGCTCGGACTCCGGAAAGTCGGCCGGCGCTGGAATGTGCTCGTCCACCGCGGCCGACTGGCCCGGATTGATCCCCCAGGTAACCGTGGGGGCGATCCCGGATCCGTCGATGTCGACGACGTCGTCGTACTCGGCATCAGCACCGGAGGCCTTCGATTTCCACCAGTCCATCGCCCGGTCAAACTCGGGGCCAGACGGCACCTTGGGGCGTCCGCGCAGATAGTCGAAGGTGGTCTGATCCGGATTGACGTAGCCACAGCGCGCCCCTCCCTCAATGGACATGTTGCACACCGACATGCGCTCTTCCATGTTCATCCGATCCAACACTTCACCGCCGTATTCGTAGGCGTAACCCACGCCTCCCTTGACCCCCAGCCGTCTGATGATGAATAGCGTCAGGTCCTTGGCGTACACCCCCTGGGCGAGAGCGCCGCGAACATCAATCCGCCGCACCCTTGGCTTGGACATGGCCAGACACTGGGTGGCCAGCACGTCCCTCACCTGGCTCGTGCCGATTCCGAAGGCAATATTTCCGAAGGCGCCGTGAGTGGAGGTATGGCTGTCCCCACAGGCGATCGTCATCCCCGGCTGCGTCAGCCCGAGTTCCGGACCGATTACGTGGACGATCCCCTGGTAGTCGGCGTTCATATCGAAATAAGAAATGCCGAAATCGCCGGTGTTGCGCTCGATAGCGACGATCATCTCCTCGGCCAGGTCGTCGCGGAGTGGCCGCTGCAGCTGATCGGTCGGGATAATGTGATCGACTGTGGCAAAGGTGCGCTCGGGGTACATTACGTCGAGGCCGCGATCCCGCAGCATCTGGAAGGCCTGTGGACTGGTCACTTCGTGCACCAGATGCAGGCCGACAAAAAGCTGAGTCTGACCGGATGGCAGCTCCCTCACCGCGTGGTCATTCCACACCTTTTCAAACAGGGTCTGAGACATCTCTATCCACCTCCTTCACGGCGTCGGCTTACTAAGTCATCGGTCAATGGGTGTCCGTCAAACGGGTCTGCGCCTGCTGAAGCTGCCGACCGCGCCGCACCTCCAGCCGGTTGAGGGCATCGACGAAGGCCTTGCCACTGGCCTCGATGATATCGGTCGACGCCCCTCGCCCGGTAATCTTCAAGTCGCCCTCGGAGACCCGCAGCGTCACTTCTCCCATGGCCTGGCTGCCGCTCGTAATCGCCTTGATGGTGTATTCATCCACCTTGGCGTTGACGCCCGTGGCCTGGCTTATGGCGGCGTATGTGGCGTCCACCGGGCCATCTCCCCAGGCGGACTCCTGCACGCACTCGCCGCCATCGATGCAAATACGCACCGTCGCCGAGGGCACGGTGCCGGTGCCGCTCACGGTATGCAGATACTCGAGCTGAAACTTTTCGGGGACATTGCTGATCTCGTCTCCGATGATCGCCATCAGGTCCTCGTCAAAGACTTCCTTCTTCTTGTCCGCCACGGTCAGGAAGCGCTCGTACGCCTTATCCAGCTCTTCCTGAGACAGGCGATATCCCAACTCCGCCAGTCGATGGCGCAAGGCGTGTCTGCCGGAGCGGGCGGTCAGGACGATGGAGGTCTTCTCCAGTCCGACGTCCTGTGGAGACATGATCTCAAAAGTATTGCGTTCCTTGAGCACGCCGTCCTGGTGAATCCCCGAACTATGAGCGAAGGCGTTGGCGCCCACGATAGCCTTGTTGGGAGGCACGCCGATGCCCATCAGCCTGCTTACCAGCCGGCTCGTGGAGATGATCTCCTTGCTCACCACGCCCGTGTGGACTCCGAAATAGTCAGACCGGGTCATCAGCGACATGACCACTTCCTCCAGCGCCGCGTTGCCGGCCCGCTCCCCCAGCGCGTTGAGGGTGCACTCCACCTGGCGCGCACCGGCCTTTACCGCCATCAGCGTGTTCGACACCGCCATGCCCAGATCGTCGTGGCAGTGTACGGACAAGACCGCATCCGCCATGTTGGGCACCCTCTCCAGGAGCTGGCGGATCAATTCGCCAAACTGCTCCGGCACCGCGTACCCCACCGTGTCCGGGATGTTGATGGTCGTCGCCCCGGCCTCGATAGTCGCCTGCACCACCTCCCGCAGATAGACCGGATCCGTGCGCGTTGCGTCCATCGGCGAAAATTCGACGTCGTCGCAGTGCGCCCGGGCCTGCTTCACCGCCGTGACCGCCATCTCCAGCACTTCCCCCTTGCCCTTGCGCAGCTGACCGGCCAGGTGAATATCGGACGTGCCGACGAAGGTGTGGATACGCGACCTGGCCGCCCCGGCCAGCGCTTCGCCAACGCGGTCGATGTCCTTGAGCACGACGCGCGCCAGGCCGCAGATGACGGGACCTTCCACTTCCTGGCCGATTCGGTGGACCGCCTCGAAGTCCTCGTTCGAAGAGATGGGGAATCCCGCCTCGATCACGTCTACCTTGAGGCGAGCCAGCTGATGGGCGATCTCCAGTTTGTCCGGCACGGTCAGTGACGCGCCGGGCGTCTGCGCAAGGTCGTGTCAAAGATGATTACCCGGTCTTTATCCATCACTCACTCACCTCTCTCTTATCCGTCAACGGGAGAAAACCGTCGCGACGGCGTGTTGTCGTCGCCGCCGCGACCTCTCTTGCCGCTGTCGCGCTCTCTTGCCGGTCGCTACTTCTTGTCGAGCCAGCTCATCATGCCCCTGAGCTTGCCCCCCACTTCCTCGATCAAGTGCTCCTCATCCTGCCGCTTGCGGGCGCTGTAAACCGGACGTCCGACCTGGTTTTCCTGCAGCCACTCCTTGGCGAATTTCCCCGTCTGGATGTCGCTGAGGATCTCCTTCATGATCTTGCGGGTCTCCGCGGTCACCACCTTACTGCCCTTGGTCAGGTCGCCAAACTCCGCCGTGTCCGAAATCGAGGAGCGCATGTTGGCGATGCCACCCTCATAGATCAGATCGACGATCAGCTTCACCTCGTGCAGACACTCGAAGTAGGCGATTTCCGGCTGGTATCCCGCCTCCACCAGGGTGTCGAAACCGGCGCGGATCAGCTCCGTCAAGCCGCCGCACAGCACCGCCTGCTCACCGAAAAGATCGGTTTCGGTCTCTTCCTGGAAGGTGGTCGGGATGACCCCGCCGCGCGTGCCGCCGATCCCCTTGGCGTAGGCGAGGCCGATGTCGTGCGCCCTGCCGGTGGTATCCTGATAAATAGCGAGCAACGCCGGCACGCCGCCCCCGTCGATGTAGACCCGTCGCACCAGATGCCCCGGTCCCTTGGGGGCCACCATGAAGACGTCGACGTTGTCGGGAGGCAAGACCTGGTTGAAGTGGATGCTGAAGCCGTGGGCGAACACCAGCGCATTGCCCTCTTCGAGATTGGGTTTGATATCCGTCTCGAATACCTGGCGTTGGATCTCGTCGTTGATGAGAATCACGACGATATCGCCGGCCTTGGCAGCCTCGGCCACGGTCAACACCTTGAGACCCTCCTTCTCCGCCTCCGCCCGGCGCGCGCTACCCTCGCGGAGACCGACGACAACACTGACACCGCTGTCCTTGAGATTGAGCGCGTGGGCATGCCCCTGACTCCCGTAGCCGATCACGGCCACGGTCTTGTCGCCGAGCAACTCGAGATTGGCATCATCATCGTAAAACATCTGCATCGCTACTCTCCGTGGGTATGAGGGTTGGTCTGTGGTTCAATAGTCATAAGTGCACATAACGATCCAAATACTCGCTGAACGCCGGGTCTGTCCCAAGAAAAGGACCAAGATCTCGGCGAGCGAGAAGGACATTGCCCGATCTCGCGGCCGGCGCCTGATCCACCGTTGAGTCAGTCTCCCGCTGAGCGCCGGTCACATCCGACGCATGACCCACTGCTTGAGTTAGTCCCACCGATAAGCGCCGGCCGAGCGAGCATAATTTCGTGACTACCTTTGAATTCCTTCAGAGGCTCCATCCATTTTCGAGTATGAGATTGAAGAGGGAGGAGCCTACTCGGTCAGCGCTGTAATAAGGAGGCCGACGAGTAGCAGAGCGGGCAGGGCGCGCAACAGTACCAGGTCCCGGATTGAGCGGGAAAAGCGGATATCGGGAGTGGTCGAATGTGCGTGCATTGCGATAGACAGTCTTGAGAACCCAGAGTGATAACAGGTCAAAATGCGCCAAAGTCTTTGTGGTCTTTAACAAAAGGCGCAGATTTGGTAATATAGAGCGGGTGTAATGGGAAGTCAACGTACCAGACCCCTGTCGTGTATATCGGCCCGCCCAGCCATTTCGCCACAGGCGCCCGGAGTGAACTTGCATTTCGTTTCTGTGGTCGCTTGAGCCGACTATCAGCGTCGTACCTGCAACTTATGCCTGAGTCAGATTCCTTCGAGATCTCCGACGTCGCCGCTGGTGAGACGTGGGACGCATTTGTCGGCGCGGCCGTCGGCGCTACCGTGTTCTCGACCTCGGCCTGGCTCCGGTGTGCCCGCGAAGCCACTGGCTGCGAGGCCAGAATCCACGGCTGCTATCGGCGGGGAGAGTTGGTAGGGGCGGCGAGCGGCCTGCACCTTTCGAAGTGGCTCGGCTCACAACTGGTGACCCCTCCTCTCCTCCCCCATGGCGGTTTCCTTCACCGGCCAGTGGACAGCGACAATCCGGCCCGGCGGGAATCAGACCGGAACAGCGCCGTCCGCGCTCTGATCAGCTTTGTGGGGAGCAGATACGCTTCGGTCCGTCTCACCCATTCGCCCGAGCTGGTGGACATGCGGGAGTTCAGCTGGGCGGGATGGGAGGTGCGTCCCCGGTATACCTACAAGCTGCCGCTCCCGGCGGACCGGCAAGTCCTGTGGCAGCGGCTGGAGCGCCGCACTCGGACCGTAGTCAGAAAAGCCGAAAAGGAGGGTTTCCAGCTCAGGCGGCTCGACGACCCGGAGCTCTTGCGCCGGCAGTATGAGCTGGTGTATTCACCCTCCCCCCATGCCAGTCGTCCTCCGGTGGAGCCAGCGCTGGTTGAGCGCTTTGTCCGGGCCGCGGGAGACGCCGGCCTGACGGAGATGTACGCTGTAGAGTCGGCATCGGGAGCAATTGCCTCAGTGGTCGTCTTTGCCAGGGGGGGTTGCGATGTCTTCGCCTGGGTGGCCGGGGCGGACCCCGCCTTCCGGAACAGTGGCGCCGCCGCGTTTCTGTACTGGAAGTTCCTGGAGCAGACCAGCTTCCAGACCTTCGACTTCGTAGGCGCCAATATGCCCGGAATCGCCCTCTTCAAACGGGGCTTCGGCGGTGATCTGGTGCCCTACTTCCACACCGAGGGCTGCCGCAGTCGCTGGCTGAAAGGCCTGACGTCGCTGCGAGCAGCGCTGAGGCGCTGAGCCAGTCGGTCGGCAGAGAAGGACGAAGTCATTCTCTGATCCGGCGCATGAACCACCGTTCGAGTCAGCCCTCTCGATAGGCGCCGGCAGGCCACCGGACCAGCGGATGCTCCCGGTTCACCATCGGCATGGCGACGCGACTACCCGTGATCTGTGACTCGTAAGCCCCGAGAATCATCTCCAGAGCGGCGACCGCGGCGGCGGCGCTGGAGACGGGCTCACCGTCGTTCTCGATGGCTTCGATGAGATCGATGATGGCCAGTTGGTTGCCGGTGTGGAGAGTGACACCCGAGACGCCCTCGATCCTCTCCCAGGCCTGGGTCTGGTCGGACGGCGAAAACGCGGGGTGTGGGTATAACATCAGATCGTCGCCCGCGCCGCCTCGAATCGAGATCACCCCTTCGCTGCCGACGACCTCCATGCCGAAGCGTTTCCCCGCGCCGACCTGATCCTTGCGCGAATCGAAGAAGCCCGAAACACCGCTCTCGAAGCTGAAGTAGGAGTTGACGCAGTCGCCCGCCACCCGTCCGACCGGCTCCCCGGGCTCTCGCACATCGGCAGGCGTGAGCTCCCGCCCGTCCACCGTTACCTGGGAGGACATCCAGCCAACGGGACCGGCTAGAAAGCGCATGGTGTTGAAGAGATGAGTCCCGAGGACGATCATGTCCTCCCCACCCCCCCTGCGGTCCTGCTTGCCGTGGGCGTAGATCGCCTGGAACTGGCCGATGCGCCCCTCATTGATGAGCTGCTTGACCCGCCGAATCCCGGGCAGATACACCCCCTGGTGAGAGACGGCCACCTTCTTCCCGAGCTCCGCCGCCCTGGCGACGATGGTGTCGCCGTCCGCCAGAGTCGCCGTCATCGGCTTCTCGCAGTACACGTGGGCACCCGCCTCCAGACAGGCCAGCACCATCTCCAGGTGGCAGTCGGTCCATCGGGGCCCGACGCTGACGATATCGGGGGTCTCCTGTCGCAGCATCTCCTGGTAGTCGGGATACTCTCGCGGCGCTCCGGTCGCCTGCTGGGCCTCCAGCCGACCCTTCTCATCCTCATCCGCCACCGCTATAAACTCGACGTTGTCGAGATTTTCGTAGGCCAGGTGCAGTCCGTGGCCGTACCCGCCCTTCCCCGTTCGGCCGATCGCGGCTGCCCGGTACTTCCCCTTTGATGCCATGCCTTTCCCTCCATTACAGGTTAATCTGAACAGGCCAGGCTGCGGCCGAGTTGGTGGGGCGCTCTACTTCAAAAAAAACAAGTGGCTGGTAATCGGCTGATCCTCAGTCGTAGCGCTCGGTATACAGGTCGAGGATACGGCGGACCATCTGTTGATAAGGCACACCCTGGGCTAGCGCCGCCCGCTTGAAGAAGTCCACGCTACGGCGGCTCAAATTGAGGGTGACCTTTACTGTTGGCTCGCGGAGCACGAGATCCTTCGGCGGCGGCAGGAAGTCCTCCACCACCTCGGCTGCATCGATCGCAGCCGCCACATCGACCGGGGCCGCGACGTACTCGCGGAGCGCTTCACCGACGCGGCTATATTCCTTCTTCCTCTTCACCATGGTATCTCCTCCTGCCCTGGCACCGTGCATTCTTGCGCTCTCCTCCTGGTAGTATGAAAGTAGTATGAAAAAATATACATACAATCAGCGGGCTCTCAAGGTCCCCAAGCACTCAGCGCCAGTGCGCGGACTTGACCACTCGACAGTCAGCAAGCCATCTTCAGACCTGACATGCGCCTGAAACAACGACTGCTGGCGATATACGAGAAGCTGTACACCAGCTACGGCCCCCAGGGCTGGTGGCCGACGACGCCCACAGGCAAGACCACACCCGTCTATCGCCCCGGAGCCAGATCTCGTCGCCTCAATCAGGGCGAGCGCTGGGAAATCATGGTTGGGGCCCTGCTGACCCAGAACACAACCTGGCACAACGCCCAGCTAAGCCTCGAAGCCCTTTCCGCCCACGGCTCCCTCGGTCTGCGCTCGCTTCACGACCTCCCCCTGGAACAGCTGTCGCGCCTCATCCGTCCGGCGCGCTATTTCAACCAGAAAGCCGAGCGACTCCAGCAACTTGCCGCCCATGTACTCAACCGATATTACGGCAGCACCGCCGCGCTCGCCCGCAGGCCGCCCGCCGAGCTGCGCCTGGAGTTGCTCGGTCTGAAGGGGATCGGACCAGAAACAGCCGACTCCATCTTGCTGTACGCGGCGCAGTATCCGTTTTTCGTCATCGACGCCTTCACCGGCAGGATCTGCCAGCGACTCGGGCTCACCGCCGAATCCGCCAGTTACGACCAGCTCGGGGATCTGTTCACCCATGCCCTGCCCGCCGATGCCGAGCTCTTCAACGAGTATCACGCCCTGCTCGTGCGGCACGCCGTGGAGCACTGTCGTCCGAAGCCGCAGTGCGACGGTTGCTGCCTGAAAAGATCCTGCAGATTCGGACGCAGCAGTTAATGTTGGCAGCAGTAGTATTGTAAGTGCGGGCGGAAGACCCTTTAACGACAACCCCTTTAAACGACAACACCTGGAGGAGTATCGTGACAGCACTCGAAGCCATTGGCGGCAACCGACCGCTGCAGACCGAAGAGTTCGCCAAGCGAGCACACGCCCAAGCGATGAATCCCAATCGCAACTCGGTGAAGGAGATCTTTGACAAGGCTGCATCCGTTGAAGCAGCGCCGCCGGTGCTGGGCCTGTTCAACGACATTCCGTGGTATCAGTTTCGCGAGAATGAAGCGCACGCCTGGGCCAAAGCCGGATTCTCGTGGATCGTCAACGATGCCGAGCACCGGCAGCGAGAGGGCTGGTACGGCAGCGAACAGACCGCTGCCCAGGGTCGTGTGGGTCTGCTCCAGGTCCAACGCCTTCACCGCGAGGCCTTCAGCTCACACGGGGATGTGTTCCAGCTCGGTGCCCGCGCCACCATGAAACCGTACGGCACCACCTACGAAGAGGCGGAGCGCTTCTTTCGCTGCGTCGATTTCCCCACACCAGGACAGGCCACACCCGACGACCGCGGTGGTTACCCGGTGCGCACCGGTGACCGGGTCTATTGCTTCACCCCCGACTCGCTGCGCGGCGCCGAGACCGATACCCAGGGCTGGATCCAGTTCGAGACCGCCGAATACATCATCGACACCAGCATGCGCGACCGCGTCCTCGACCTCATGGCGTCACAGGGCCGCAACCGAGCCTGTGGATTTGTCGGTCCCTTTGACGCGATTCTTCGGGAGGGGGAGCTACCCGAAATAGAGGATGCCGTCAACGCCCTCTTCAAAGCTGCTGCCGAGCGCGGCGTGCACATGGGGCGGGTGGTGGGCAGTGGGGCGATGGAGGATCCAAAGGATATCGAGGACGCCATGGTCCGGGCCATCGAGGCCGGAGCCCGTCTTATCTGCGCCCACCCCTTCACCAGCGACCTGCCCCTGCGCGGGGCTATGTCTGTCACCGAGCCCTTCTTCCGCGCGGCGGAGCGCTGCGGGTTCTGAAGGCATCTCAAAGGAAATTGACCATGAAAGCCCTCTTGCTCGAACAACCCGGTCCGGTCCACACGCTTGCGTTGAGCGATGTTCCCGAACCCCATCCCGGATCCGGCGAGATCCGTGTGCGCGTCGCCGCCATCGGCCTGAACCCCGTCGACTACAAACTTGCCGGCCGCGGCAATCCCGCTTGGTCCTACCCGCACATTCTCGGCCTCGATGTGGCCGGCACCGTCGATGTCGTGGGACCGGACGTCGACCAGTGGAAAGTCGGAGACCGGGTCTTCTACCACGGCAATCTCGCCAATGCCGGCGGCTACGCCGAGCTGGCCATCACCACAGCCCATACGGCGGCGGCCATCCCGGATGTCGTCGATTTCGTCGCCGCTGCGGCTATTCCCTGCGCCGGGTTGACTGCGTACCAGGGTATCGTGCGCCGGCTCAACGTGCAGCCCAGTCACAGCGTGTGGGTGCAGGGCGGCGCCGGCGGAGTCGGTGGCTTTGGCATCCAGATCTGCCGGGCCATCGGCGCCACCATCATCACCACG
>Ga0310122_10001245_pt1 | contig 16336 bp, 15 predicted proteins | sample CB6_Bottom_1051__FD_203503 | JGI IMG/M metagenome (GOLD analysis project Ga0310122, IMG submission 203503) | Marine microbial communities from Western Arctic Ocean, Canada - CB6_Bottom_1051 | ecosystem: Environmental > Aquatic > Marine > Oceanic | place: Canada: Western Arctic Ocean | collected...
TTTGTAATCCTGAATATATTGAAAATTTTGAGATCATCATGGATATTTCATATAAACCCTTGGATAATCCTCTAATAGCTTCTGCCAAAAAACTGAAAAAGCATATTATTACTGGTGATAAAATGCTTTATTATCAAGCTTTGGAGCAGTTTAAAATATGGACTGGGAAAGAAGCCCCTGCGCTTGTAATGAAGGAGGCCTTAAATAGGTGTTTGTAGTTTTAAATTACTTCTACGTCAAACAAGAGCAATAAATTGCATCTTGTTTTCCTATACGAAGATTATTTAAAACTACAAACACTAAAAAGGCAGTATTTTACAATTTAATTTGAAATCTAGTTGTGTCTTAGAAAATCTCCACCTGATTCATCCTTTGCTTTAGGTGATTCTTTTGGTGTTTCTACTTCTTTACCATAATCATCTCCATAAACTGTTTGTGTTGAAAGGAAATCTTTATCATATGTTCTAGCTATCCAACCGTAAATTATAACTACTAAAGTATGAACTATAGCAATAGAAAGCCAAATAACTGGAAGAGCTAAAAATAATAAAAGTTGTGGACTTTCTAAAGATCCAGATAGACTAAATAATATTGCAGCACTTACTAGGACAGCAAAACTCACACCATATACCCCTAAAAGGGCATATCTGTAATTTGAAATTATCTCTAAAATCAAAGCACTAACTTGTGCAGCAATAATAATGTGTAGAGCTACTACATAACCAGTGAAAGCAATATTTGAATTAACTGAAATCAAATAAACCGGCACCATTAAAACAAGGATGATTATGCTTACTATAAAAACTTGATAAATTGCTGAAGAAATTCTTTTGTATTTACCTTTTTCTGTTAAAGCTAGAAGCCAAACACTTATTATGTTACTTACGGTAGATGCTAAGAAAATCATAATAAGTAAAATGAAAACGAAAATTGGACTTATAAATTCATCTCCAGCTGATGGAAAAACTGAACCAGTAAAAAGGAAGATTATAAACAAAATTAAAGATCCTGCAAAACCTCCTGCTCCTGTAGCAAGTATTTTTAATAGAAAAGTAGTGAATGAAATTTTTTCTGGTCCGATATTTTCTTTTTTCTCTGTCATTTTATTTTATTTACTTTCTTGATTTTATCATAGAAAACTATAAGTAACAACACAGCAATACAAATATATGTATCTGCTAAGTTGAAATTTGGCCATTTTAATACGGCTATAAAATCAACTACATATCCTCTAGTAAATCTATCTATTAAATTTCCGAATGCTCCACCTAAAATTAAAATTAAAGAAATTTGGCTAATTTTACTTTTTAAATTGAGTTCTTTGTGAGCAAAATAAATCACAAAACCTATCATGAAAAATATAATGATTATTAAAATTGTTTGAGGAATCGCTATTCCAAAAGCTATTCCAGTATTTTGGCTATATTCTAATTTTAAAAATTCTCCAAAAACATTAGTTGTACTTTCTAACTTTGCTTCTATTAAGTTTTTAGAGAGCTGATCTATTAGAGCTAATAATGCTGCAGCTAGGAAAATTGTTCTGTTTTTCATAAGTACATTATAATTGCCCTTTAACTATAAAACTAGTAATATCTTTCTACTAATAAATACCATGAAAAAGGCATTTAAATTTGATACAACTTTGGCTTTGGCAGTATTTTTCCTGCTAATATTTGGACTCATTATGATCACTAGTATTGGTGTACCAAAATCAATTTCTCTTTCTGCACCTGGTATTGATTATCCTAATTGTAGTGACCCTAATGTTGACTGTTATCTTTTGTTTAAAAAGCATATATTTAGATTGTTTGTAGGAGGAATTGCTTTTTTTATTGCATTTAAATTACCAAGTAGATTTTGGAAAAAAATAGCACCTGTACTTTTTGGGGCTGTTTTTATACTACTACTTTCAGTATTGATCATTGGACAAGGTTTTGGAACTATTGCAACAAGTTGGTTAAGGGTTTTTGATACTTCCCTACAACCTTCTGAATTTGCGAAGTTAGGTCTTATAGTATATTTGGCCTATTGGTTTACAAAAAGAAAAGCTGCCGTACAAAGCTTCCATAATGGTTTTATTCCATTTTGTATAATTTCTGGAATTATAGTTTTGCCTGTGATTTTGCAAAATGATTATGGTTCAACAATGGTAATTGGCTTAATAAGTATATGTATGTATTTTATTGCAGGAGCAAAGATTAGACATATAGGTCTTGGTTTATTCTTAGCTTTGCTTGCATCTATAGTAATTATTTCTTCAGTCCCCCATGTCCGGGAAAGATTTCAAGGATTTTTGAGAGTTGATGAAGAATGTTTGGAAGACTATTGTTGGCAATCTCAACAAGCTAATATTGCTGTTGGTAGTGGTGGTTTTTGGGGTAAAGGTTTAACTCAAGGAGTTCAAAAATCTTATTGGCTACCACAAGCTTCTGATGATTTTATTTTTGCAGCATCTTCTGAAGAACTTGGATTTTTAAGAATTATTTTTGTTGTTTTAGCTTACTTTGTTATTTCATGGAGAGGCTATAGTATTGCAAACAAGGCAAGTAATCATTTTGAAATGTTACTTGCTGTAGGAATAACAACTTGGATAACTGTGCAGGCATTCATTAATATTGCAGTAAATACTGCTCTTGTTCCTGTTACAGGGATTACTCTGCCTTTTGTTAGTTATGGAGGATCATCTTTACTAGCATCTTTAATTGGAATAGCAATTTTGTTAAATATATCTCAAAACACAAGTTATTATGCGAATCGTATTCACCGGGGGGGGTACAGGAGGGCACGTAGTGCCAAATCTTGCCGTTATAGACGAGCTTACTAGATTAAAAAAAGATATTAAAATTCTTTATATTGGATCTACTAATGGGGTTTCAAAATCTCTAGTTTCTAAATATGGAATCAAATTTAAAGGAGTGTACTGTGGTAAATTTAGAAGATATTTTTCACTTCAAAACTTTATAGATATATTTAAAGTTCCAATTGGTATTATTCAAGCTTATAAAGCCTTGAGATCTTTTAAAGCTGATATTGTTTTTAGTAAAGGAGGATATGTTAGTTTACCTGTTGTTTTGGCTGCAGCTAAATTAAAAATACCTATTGTTTTACATGAATCAGATGTTGTACCTGGTTTAGCTAATAAAATTATGGCTAAGTTTTCTGAAAAAATATGTATTAGTTTTGAGGAAACAAAAAAATATTTTAATAATTACTATAAGAAAATAATTTTCACTGGTAATCCGGTAAGAACTTCGATTTTAAAAGGATCTACAGCTAAGGGTTTGAAGTTTACTGGTTTTAATAAGAACAAGCCTGTAATTCTAGTTATAGGTGGTAGTCAGGGGGCAAGACAAATTAATAATTTAGTACGAGCTTCTTTAGATGAATTACTTAAAAAATTCCAAATTGTTCATATTCGTGGAAAAGGAAATTTAGATATCAGTATTAAGAAAAAAGGATATAAACAATTTGAGTATTTAAATGAAGAAATGAAAGATGTTTATGCAATTGCAGATTTAATAATAAGTCGTGGAGGGGCAAATAGTTTAGCTGAAATTGCAAATTTAAAAAAGAAAGCTGTTATAATCCCACTAGGCACCTCAGCTAGTAGAGGTGATCAAATTGAAAATGCAAAAGTTTTTGCAAATAAAATTGGATGGTCTATTTTAAGTGGAGATATTAAATTAGAAGATTTTGTTTCGACTGTTAAGTTAGCTCATAAAAATTCTATTAATAAAAATTTTGAGATTGTAAATGCGGCGAGACCAATATCGGAATTAATTTTAAAAATTGTAAAATGAAGATTGGAATAAATGGAGCGCCTTTAATAAAACCTTTTACAGGGATTGGTCAGTATACAAAAAACCTTATAAAGGCTTTAGCAAAAATTGATAAAAAAAATGAATATATATTCGTTGTACCAAAAAAACTCCCTAAAGAAATTAAATTCCCTAAAAATGTACGTGTAAAAGTTTTACCTGAAAAAAAGTTCAGATTAGCAGGTATGAGAAAAACTTGGTGGGAACAAATTATAGTTCCTGAATTTTTTATAAAAGAAAAGGTAGATATTGCTTTTTTCCCATATCCATCAAATCCATGGACTGGTGATTTTTATCGTAGTGGAATTAAAACTATTTTAACTGTGCATGATTGTATCCCTTGGAAATATCGTCATTATAGAAAAGGTCTTTTGTCAAAAATGTATCATGGTCAAAGCAAAAGAGCTGTGAAGAAAGCTGATCTTGTTTTGACTGTTTCTGAAAGCTCCAAGAAAGATATAGTAGATGTTTGTAATGTTGATCGTAAAAAAATCACAGTTTTATACAATGATGTTTCTGAAGTTTATAAAAAAATGGTTTCTGAAAATCTTAGTAGAAAAGTTTTAAAAAAATTTAATATAAAAAGAGGAAAATATTTAGTTTATGTTGGTGGTTATGATAAAAGGAAAAATGTAAAATTTTTAATTAATGAATATTTAAATTTAAATACAGATCTTAAATTGGTTTTAGTTGGTGGTAAGTTGTATAAAAATAAATTATATGAAAGTTTTGACTATATTGATTATGAAAAAATTATACGAACAGGCTTTTTAGAAGAAGAAGAAATTGCAGCTTTATATAAAAATTCCTTTGCTTTTATTCATCTTTCTAAAGATGAAGGTTTCAATATTCCTATTATAGAAGCTGCTAATTCTGGAGCTCCTTTGATTTTATCAAAGATCAAAGTACATAAAGAAATAGCTGGGCAGTCAGCTATTTATGTTGATACTGATATTAAAAAAGCAATAAAAAAATTAACTAATAAAAAATTGCGGACAAGTTTTAAAAGCAAATCTAAAAAACTTGCTAAAAATTATTCTTGGGAAAAATCTGCAAAAAAACTCAAGAATATGTTATCTTGTATCAAGTAATTTATTTATATGGATCTAGTAAATATATCAGTAATTTTAAGTGCAATAATTATAATCGTTGTTTTATGGTTTATTGTTGCTGCAAGACATCTTAAAGGAAAACTGTTTTTAATTAAAGAACAGTGGGAATTTAGTGATGCAGGTTTGAGAAAAAGACAGAACTTAATACCAAATGTTATAGAAACATTAAAAATATATGATAAAACTCAAGAAGAATTTATAGCAATATTAATAAAAGATAGATTAAAAGCTGCTAAAGAAATTGAATTTGGAACTAAAAAAATAGAATGTGAACATATTTTAAGTCACCATATAAATAAGATTTTTGGTATTTCTGGCACAAACAATAATCTTGCTAGTGATACAAATTTTTTAGAACTTAAAAAAGAAATTAAAGATTTAAATCATAATATTGATGAAAAAGTTATTAAATTTAACAACATGGTTAGAGATTACAATAAAGACTTGAAATTATTTTATTTGAAACCAATTGCCTTTTTAAAAAGACATAAAAAAATAAATATTTTTGAGTTTGAACTTTAAGGCTAAAAACAAAAAGTTTTGACGTATTTTGTTTTTATGTTTATTTTTTGAGGCTGTTTTCTGTTTCTATAAAGCCATTTCTTCTTTTCTTTGTTTTTTATAGATCTTTTTTTATGTTTTACTATTGACGGTGAGTATGTACTCACCTATTATGGTGAGTGCTTACTCACCTAACAATAAAAACTATGGCTGACCATTTAACTGAAAAGCAGGAATCAGTATTAAAATTTATTGAAGAATATCAATTAAGTCACGGTAAATCTCCAACAATTCGTGAAATGAGAGAAGAGTTCAATGTGAGTTCTGATAATAGTATTTTAAAACATTTAAAAGCATTAAAAGAAAAAGGTTTTATTAAAAAAGACGATACTCCAAGAGGGATTGCTTTACTAAATACAGTTAAAGAAAAATTAAGTAGTTCTGCAACTGTTAAATTACCTGTTTTAGGTTTTATTCCTGCAGGTGGTCCAGTTCTTACTGAAGAATATGTAAATAGTTGGATGGAAGTGGGAGAAGATTTAGCAAAAAATAGTTCGGATTACTTTTTATTAGAGGTTACCGGTAATAGTATGATCGATGCTGGAATTTTTGAAGGAGATTTAGTTGTAGTAAATATAAAAAAATCACCAAAAAATGAAGATATTGTTGTTGCTTTAGTAGATGGTTCTAATACTTTAAAAAGATTTATGCGTAGAAATGAACAAGTTTATTTAAAAGCTGAAAACAGTGAATATAAAGATATATATCCAACTAATGAATTAGTTATACAAGGCGTGATTACTTCCCTAATTAGGCAATACGCTTAAGTATTAATTTTAACCAATTTTGAATTTTGAAAACAGCTTGAGCTGTTGGTTTTTAAACCATCCTTATTTCTTATAAAAATTTTTAACCCCATATACTATGTTTATTACATTAACGATCGACACATCACAGAAAAGAAAATTAAGGCTACACAAAAAAAAATTTAATCCAGCTTCTGGATGGAGAAAAGCTATGAATGTAAAAAAGCGAACACTTTCTCATCGTATTGCTACTTGGAAAAGAGGACTTAGAACAAAGCAATACAAATTGCAGGACCAAGCTGCAATGTTTTGACTTTTTGACAATTAATTGATCTAATATAATTGGTTGTTATTTCTATCTATTAATCATGTTAGTTTTAAAAAAATTGTTTGCATTTTTTTCTTCTGTTTTTCTTCTGTTTTCCTCAGATGGAGAAGCCTTCGGAGAGGTAACAATTAATATTTATACTCTTGATGAAAATACAGGAAACTATCAAACATCTACCCCTGGATATTCAACTAATAGTTCTACTCTTGTTAATAATATTCCTATTCCTATTGGTGCAACTTTTTATGCCAAAGCTTATGACGGACTAGGTAATGTTTATCAATATTCTGCAGACCCTGAAAATGATAATAATATATGGCTTGTACTTAGTGAAAATGTGCTTGAGAATGTAGATACTGGAGACACAAGAATCCCTTATATTGAACTTTATCCAAGTGGTGAAACTATAGCTGTATATACACCAGCCGATCCAAGTACTGAGGAAACAGACCCAGAAGCCGATCCAAGTACTGAGGAGACAGATCTAGAGCTTGATGAAAGTACTGAAAGTTCAACAGATCCAGCAACAATGACTATTGTATTAGATCCAATTGCTTATGATTTATTTGAATTAGATGTAACTGTACACTCTAATAAACATGATCCGGTTGAAGCTGCTAAGGTATATGTATACGTGGATGGTCTTGGATTATTTACTTATGATCCAGATATAGATAGTGTTTATGATTCTTTATATATTTCAACTGATGTGAATGGTCAAACATCTGGATTAAATATTCCTATCGATCATGAATTTTATCTTTTTGCTATAGATGAAAGTGGTAATTATTATGGAGGACAATACGACAATTATTATGATAGAGATAATGATTGGACATCATATGACGGCACAATTCTCGAAAACATTACAACTGGGGAAATAAAACCTACAGAGTTAATACTACATCCTGAAACTTTAGTCCCATTAAATGTGCCTGAAGGTGAAGAGTTTGATTCAGCGACTTATTTTTGTGGTGATTTTGAAGATGCAATTTATACTGAGTTAACTTTTGAAGAGTGTGAAGCTATTAAATATGTGAAAGATTCAGGTATTTTTACCGGTACAGGAGAAGGATTGCTTGAAGCATTTAGACCAATCAATCGTGCTGAAGTAACTAAGGTTATGGTTGAATATTTTGATATAGAAATTATTGATAACTTTGATGAAGTAGAACTATTCCCTGATGTTGCAATGGGGCTGTGGTATACAAATTATATTTATACAGCTAGGTTTAACAATATAGTTGGTGGTTATCCAGATGGATATTTTAGACCAGAAAACAAAATCAATAGAGTTGAAATGTTAAAAATTTTTATTGAAGCTTCTGGTATAACTGCTGAAGAATCTTATTTAGATATTCCTGATGAAACTATTTATTATAATGATGTAGAAATTGAAGACCCTCTTCAATGGTTTATACGTTATTCAAATTATGCTTTTTTAAATAGCTTAATTGAAAATGATGGCAAGCTTTATCCAACAGATTATATGACAAGAATGGATGTTATAAAATTACTCTATAGAGCAAGTATGCTTTAGAATAAAAATGGAATCTAAATATCTTAAAATTGTAGTTTTTGTACCAAGCGCTGATGCAGATAGTATACGTGAAGCTTTAGCTAATGCTGGAGCTGGTCATATTGGTAATTACGATTTTTGTAGTTTTTCTGTAAAAGGAGTTGGTAGATTTAGACCTGGAGAAAACACAAATCCTCAGATAGGTTCTCAAGGTGAAATTGAAGAAGTTGAAGAAGAAAGAATCGAAACAATTTGTCCTAAAGAGAAAATTAAAGAAGTTTTGGATGCTCTTCGTCAAGTTCATCCTTATGAAGAGCCAGCTATAGATGTTTATGAACTTTTAGAAATAGTTTAGAAATTTTTTAAAATCTGCTAAAGTAAGCACCTGCTTATTTGACTACACAAAAATGGCAAAACTAACGCCAATGATGGCTCAATACAATGAGATTAAAAATAATCATGAAGATTGTATTTTAATGTTTCGTTTAGGAGATTTTTATGAAATGTTTTTTGAAGATGCCAAAGAAGCTTCAAAAATTTTACAAATAACTTTAACTGCTCGTGGTAAAGGCAGTGCTGAAAAAATACCAATGTGCGGAATTCCATTTCATGCAGTAGATAACTATTTATCTAAATTAACAAAAGTAGGTAAAAAAGTAGCACTTTGTGAACAGGTTACCAAACCTGATGGACAAGGAATTGTAGAAAGAGAAGTTGTAAGAATAGTAACTCCAGGAACAACATTTGATGAAAACATCCTTGAACAAAAATCTAATAATTTTGTAGCTGCAATTGTTTTTGAAAAAGAAAATTTCTCAATTGCATATAGTGATCTAACTACTGGTGAATTTAAAGTAACTGAAGTTTCTGGAACTAAAAATCTAATTTCAGAAATCACTAAAGTTAATCCAGCAGAACTTATTTGTTCTGAAGAAATTATGCCTAAAATTAAAGAAATTTTAATTAACTTTGAAAATCTACATATTTTTCCATACAATTTTTATGAAGAAAGTGAAAAACTTTTAAAAGACCATTTTAAATTAAGCTCGCTTCAAAGTTTTGGAATTGAAGGCCACAAACTTGCAACACTCTCTTCAGCAATGCTTTTTTCATATTTAAAAGAAACTCAAAAAACGGATCTTAAACATATTCAAAAAATTTCTTTTTATGAAGTTTCCGATTTCATGCCACTAGATGGATCTTGTATCAGGAATCTAGAACTCTTCTATACAAATATGGAGAATAAGAAAGAAGGCAGCCTAATAAATGTTTTGGATGAAACTGTAACCTCAATGGGAGGAAGAATGCTTCGTAAATGGTTGCTTAATCCTTTACTTGATAAGAAAAAAATTGAGTCGCGTTTGAATAGAATTGATATCCTTCTAAATAATTCAATGTTATTAAGAGAACTGCGTGATAAGCTTTCAAATATTTATGATATTGAAAGACTTTTAAGCCGATTGAGTTTAGGAAGTGGAAATGCTCGTGACCTAATAGCTTTAAAAGAATCATTAAAAATAGTTCCAGAATTAAAAATATTAATAAAAGAGCAACTGCCAAAGATTTCAGAAAACCTTCTACCACTGAATGCTTTAACAAATTTAATTGATAAGGCAATTTTGGAAGAAGCTGCAAACTCCCTACGTGATGGTGGAATGATAAAAGATGGATACAACAGTGAACTTGATGATCTTCGATCTATTTCTAGTGAAGGAAAAACATTCATTAAAAATTTGCAAGAAAGAGAAATTAAAAGAACCAAAATAAATTCTTTAAAAGTAAGATTTAATAAAGTTTTTGGCTATTACATTGAAGTAAGTAAAACAAACTTAAATCTTGTCCCAGATTATTATGTTCGTAAACAAACCTTAGTTAATGCCGAAAGATTTATTACTCCAGAGCTGAAAGAATATGAAGAAAAAGTTCTTACTGCAGAAGATAAAATTAAAGAACTTGAATATGAACTTTTCTATCAAGTTAGAATGGAAGTAATTAAAGAAATTGTAAAAATACAAAATATCGCAAAAGCTATAGCTGCTTTGGATGTACTTTCCAATCTAGCATTTATTGCGAATAAAAATAATTATTGCAAACCTGAAATTATAGAGAATGGAGAAATTGAAATTAAAAATGGCAGACATCCAGTGATTGAAAAAATTAGAAATGATTTTATTCCTAATGATTGTAAATTTGATAATGATCAAAACTTTGTTCTGCTCACTGGTCCAAATATGGGGGGTAAATCTACTTACCTAAGACAAATTGCTCTAATTGTACTTTTAGCTCAAATTGGAAGTTTTGTTCCTGCAGAGGCTGCAAAAATTTCACTTGTAGATAGAATTTTTACCAGAGTTGGAGCTGCAGATAATCTTTCAAAAGGAGAAAGTACTTTTATGGTGGAAATGAATGAAGCATCTTTTATTTTAAATCATGCTACAGAAAAAAGTTTGATAATTCTGGATGAAATTGGTCGTGGTACATCAACCTATGATGGTGTAAGTATTGCTTGGGCAATTATGGAATTTATTCATGACAAGATTAAAGCTAAAACTATTTTTGCAACTCACTACCATGAACTTGTGGCCCTTGCCGATAAGCTTTCTAAAGCTTCAAATATGAGTGTTGCGGTAAGAGAGAATGAAATTGAGGGAGTAGTGTTCTTATATAAAATTGTAGATGGTGGAGTTGATAAAAGTTATGGAATTGAAGTAGCAAAATTAGCTGGTTTACCCAACGATATAATCTCTAGATCTCGTGGAGTTCTTGCAGAATTAGAAAAGAAAAATATAAAATCTTCAAACATATCTCCAAATCAATTGGGGATCTTTAAAGAACCTAGAAAACATTCTGGTTTAGAGAAAGAAATTAAAAATCTTGATATAAATACGCTTACTCCACTTCAAGCACTTGAGAAGTTGAATAAGATAAAAAGAGAGATGGGAAACTAAAACACCTTAACTGTTTACTTGACATGTTTTATATATATTGTTAAGCTTGCATTGGTTAAACTTCTCCCAAGTAAATGAAGTAAATGTGAACACGTTCTCCTAATTATAGGGTTTGAAATAATACTTATTATTTTTATAACCATATTTATTATGAGATTAAGAAGTGTAAAAACAAATATAGCTGCTGCAACAGTTTTATTTGGTAGTTGTGCTGCTCTCCCCCATGTTACAAGCACAGAAAAGACTCATTTAAGTTCAGTAATAGATGAGGACTTAAGTCAAGACAGTGCTGTATTAGATAGCCAAATTACAGTAGAAGATTCTGAACAAGCTACTGATGAAGAAACAGTACCACCTACTGACACTTCAACAAGCAATAAATCTGGATATAAACCTAGCAATATTGTACGTAATTTTATAGATAATATTGAAAGGATAAACATAAGACACAAATTAGGTAGTATTTCTGAAAATGATGCAGTAAAAAAAGCTGTTGCGATATGTGAAGAGACTCATGATGCTATTCGAAATGCTCAACCTCAAGTATTAACTGAATTATGTGAAGAATTTGAACCAGAAATAGATAACCCTCTTTGTAAAGATGCTAACTCATTAGAAATTTCTCAATGTTTAGATAGTGAAGATATTTTAGGTTGTGTAAAAACAAATGTAGATAGCACCTCCACTAAAAATCAGCCGAATAAAGCAGTTGAAAATTTTCCACAAAGTCTTGAAGGCTTCGCAAATTGTACAAAAAAATTGCAAGAAAAAGACACAACTTATGTCAAATTAGTCCGTTTATATAAATCAATAGTTTTACAAAATTTTGAAAAAATCATGAATAAAACCCAAAAAACAATCAAGGATTCAATTATTAGAATGCGAAAAAATGCAGAGGAACGTAAAAAATATTTAGATCTCTTAAGAGAAGATTTAGATCTATTAAAAGAAAATCGAAATACTGTTAATCAAGATAAAAAAAATGTTTTAAAAGAAAAATTAAGAGAATTACTAAGACGAAATCCAATAAGGGGAAATACTGATAATAAACCTTAAAACAAGAGTTTAACAAAATCACAATTGGAAAGATTCAAAAAATTACAAAAAGAATGGAAATTACTAGCAGAATAAATATTTAAAAATTACTAGCAGAATAAACAGTTGAAAATTATTTCAGCTGTTTATTTTTTTGTATTTTCTGTTATAATCCTTTTTGTATTTTAACCTAACCCTATGAGTCAAGAAAAAAATTTGAAAAATTTAGTTTGGATTTTAATTGTAATTATTTTACTTACAGTTTCATTTATTGTTTATGACAAAGTTTTATCTGTTGATAAAGATGTTACTCCTGTTGAACCAGAGCTTGATACTGAAGTTATTGAAGAATTAGAGGAAAAAGTCGAAGAAGCTAAAGATGAAGATGATGATGAAGTTAAAGAGTTGGAAGAAAAAGTTGAAGACCTGGAAGAAAAAGTTGAAGATTTAGAAGAAGAAGCTAAGGAAGAAGAAAAAGAAGAAGCTGTTGCTTATGAAGGTGAAAATTTTATAAACCTAATAAGCCCAAATGATGGTGCTGGTTTTAGCACAGAACCAATTGAATTTACTGGGGAAGTTTCTCCTAATACAGAGAAAATTGTGGTGACAGCCACTGGTGGTAACCCTGATTGTAATGCAGACTTTGAAGCTTCTTATGGTGGTACATGTGCTAAATATATAAATGACACTTACACACTGGCAAGTTTTGAACTTGGTGATGATTCTTTTATTTATAGAGTAAAATATGAATGGGACAACTTAACTGGTGGAATGAATAATTATAAATTCACAGCTCATTTTGATGATGGTAGCAGCAAATCTACTGAATTAAGTATTGAAAGCTATGTAAATGCAGGTGCTATCCCTTCCATGATAAGTGTAAGTAGTCCAGCAGATGGTAGTACTTTTATCACTGCATCCCAGGAAAACCCCGACAAGGTAACTCAACTACCAATTAAATTTACTGGATCTGTTTCTATTAATACAACTAAAATAGTAGTAACTGCCACTGGTGGTGATATTAATTGTGATGAATCGAGTCTTGATGAACTCAATCAGCCACCGTTTTGTATAATGTACTTTAAAGATATCTATACCCTCAAAGATTTTAAACATGGAGACGAATCTTTTATTTATAGAGTAGATTTTAAATGGGATAATTTAACTATGGATAAAAATACATATACATTTACAGCTCATTTTGATGATGGAAGTACCCAAAGTGAACAAGTTACAATTTATATCGAGATTGAGCAATAAATACTATAATTAATTTTATATTTAATAATTTCCTATATTTTAACCTAATCCTATGAGTCAAGAAAAAAACTATAAAAAATTAATTTGGATATTAATTCTAATTATCCTACTTATATTTTTATTTATTATTTATAATAAATTTTTGTCTGTTGACACAAAGGTTACTCCTCTTGAACCAGAAGTTGATACTGAATCTATTCAAGAGTTAGAAGAATTAGAGGAAAAAGTCGAAGAAGCTAAAGATGAAGATGAAGATGATGATGAAGATGAAGAAGTTAAAGAGTTGGAAGAAAAAGTTGAAGACCTGGAAGAAAAAGTAGAAGATCTAGAAGATGAAGCTAAAGAAGAAGAAAAAAAGGAGGAGTTGGAAGAAAAAGTTGAAGACCTGGAAGAAAAAGTTGAAGATTTAGAAGAAGAAAAAGAAGAAGCTAAGGAAGAAGAAAAAGAAGAAGCTGTTGCTTATGAAGGTGAAAATTTTATAAACCTAATAAGCCCAAATGATGGTGCTGGTTTTAGCACGGAACCAATTGAATTTACTGGTAAAGTTTCACCTAATACAGAAAAAATTGTGGTAAAAGCTACTGGTGGTGATCCTAACTGTAATGAAAATACTGATGGGGCCTGTGCTAAATATATAAATGACACTTACACACTGGCAAGTTTTGAACTTGGTGATGATTCTTTTATTTATAGAGCGAAATATGAATGGGACAACTTAACTGGTGGAATGAATAATTATAAATTCACAGCTCATTTTGATGATGGTAGCAGCAAATCTACTGAATTAAGTATCGAAAGCTATGTAAATGCAGGTGCTATCCCTTCCATGATAACTATTAATAGCCCTGTAGATGGCAAGAAATTTAATCTTAATGAACTACCAATTGAGTTCACTGGTTCAGTATCAAAAAACACAACGAAAATAGTTGTAACTGCTACTGCTGAAAATCCTACTTGTATTTCGCTGTTAAAGACAGATAAAGATGTAGTTTGTACTCCCTATATGAATGATGTATATACATTAAAAGATTTCAAACATGGTGATGATTCTTTTATATATAGAGCGAAAATTGAATGGGGTAATTTAATAGAATCTCCTAAAGAAAATCATTATATATTTACAGCTCATTTTGATGATGGAAGCACAGAAAGTGTAAGCATAGGAGTAAATTTCTTTCCCTATTTCTAAAACAAGATAGCATTCTCAAATATTTCCCCTATAATAGACCCCTAAATAAAGGGCTATGTCTATTATAAAAGTTTTATCTGAAAATTTAGTTAACCAAATTGCTGCTGGTGAAGTTGTGGAAAGGCCAGCTAGTGTTGTTAAAGAACTTGTTGAAAATAGTATCGATACTGGTGCTGATAAAATAACAATTGAGGTTAAAGATGCCGGGAAAACTTTAATTAGAATTTCTGACAATGGAAAAGGTATGACTAAAGAGGATCTTAAGCTGGCAATTCAACGTCATGCTACTAGTAAGATTGCTGATGAGTCTGATTTATGGAAGATTTCAACAATGGGTTTTCGTGGTGAAGCTTTAGCAAGTATCGCTTCTGTTTCCAAAATGAATATCCGTTCTAAAATGGAAAATGATATTGCTGGAAATGAGATTAAACTTGAAGCAAGCAGTGTTATTTCTGAAAATGAAATTGGCATGAGCCAAGGCAGTCAAATTGAAGTGGAAAATCTATTTTATAATACTCCAGCTAGGCAAAATTATCTTAAAAAAGATTCAACCGAACTTAGTCATATTAGTTCAACGTTAAATACCATTGCTTTAGCTAATCCTAGTATTGCTTTTAAATTAATTCATAATGACAAAACTGTTTTCGATTTGCCAAGAGTTACTGATTTAATTTCGAGAATTTCAGATGTTTTTGGGAAATCTACTGCCGATGCAATGTTGCCAATTTTTTATGGTGGAAGTGAATTTCAATTAGGTGGTTTTATTGGAAAACCTCTTTTAAGTAGAAGTACCACTCAGCATCAATATGTTTTTGTTAATGGACGGCCTATACAACATTATCTCTTAGCAAATCGTATCAAGGCTGCTTATCATTCAATGTTAATGGAAGACAAGAAACCAGTTTTTCTTTTAAATATCAAAATAGATCCTGCTTTAATTGATGTGAATGTGCATCCTCGAAAACTAGAGATTAGATTTGAGGATCAGCAAACAATTGTGCGAATAATTTATTCTGCTGTAAAAACTGCCTTGGATAAAGCTAATTTAATTCCAAAAGGATTCACCGAATCTAGAAATTATATGTCAGATAGCTTTCCTAAAAAGGAAGCTAAAGCATTTTCTTTTGGTATTCCTAAAAATACTGTTCCTCAGGCGATTGATTTTACAAAAAATATTATGCAAGGGCGTGCTCCGATGAATCTTGAAGAAAATATACCAAGCATTAAATCTATTACTCAAATTGCTAATTCATATATTGTTGCTGAAGATGAAAGTGGACTTGTTTTAATTGATCAACACGCTGCTCATGAGAGAGTTAGATATGAGGAGTTGATGAATCAATTTGAAAATCAGGAAAAATCTGTACAACCTTTATTGGTACCTCAGGAAATGGAACTTTCTACTGATGAGATTAATTTAATTAATGAAAACAAAGAAATTTTTGAAAAACTTGGATTTGAAATTGAAGAATTTGGCGGCAAAACTTTCGTAATTAATGCTGTACCTACTTGTTTATCTGGTGAAGATTTAGACCCAGTTATAAAAGGGGTTTTAGATGATATTAAAAACCATAAATCACCATCAAATATGCAAGGTAGAATTGAAGAAATTCTAACTTATATGTCTTGTAGGTCTGCAATTAAATTTGGACAAACATTAAGTCTTGAGGAAATGCAAGCGTTGATAGATCAGATGCAAGAACTAAAAAGACCTTTCACCTGTCCACATGGAAGACCAACAATGATATCCTTAACTTTGAGCGAACTAGAGAAGATGTTTGGCAGAAAATAATAGTTTTATATTTTAAATCACTTTTACG
>Ga0310122_10001249_pt1 | contig 16288 bp, 10 predicted proteins | sample CB6_Bottom_1051__FD_203503 | JGI IMG/M metagenome (GOLD analysis project Ga0310122, IMG submission 203503) | Marine microbial communities from Western Arctic Ocean, Canada - CB6_Bottom_1051 | ecosystem: Environmental > Aquatic > Marine > Oceanic | place: Canada: Western Arctic Ocean | collected...
GCCCAGGACGTACTTGGGATTCCAGTAGACCAGAGCGCTACAGCAGCCGATGGCCCCCCGCGGGCCCAGGTCCGGCCAGCGATCTTCGGACACGAATACATTGACGAGCTCGGACAGCGCCTGGCAGCCATCCGGCTCCGTGCCGATGGTGCCGGCGTTCGCCTTCACCATCAGATAGTTGGGCAGGGCTTCCCGAATGGCCTGATGCTGCGCCAGGGTCAGTGCCTTCTTGGATCGGGTGGTCTCGTAGATCGACAGCGGCAAGTGTCCGGACGCCCGCGCCACCTCCCGAAAAAAAGGCACCACCTGCTCGTCCCCCACCCCGATCCAGAACGGTAGCGCCACCTGAATCGCGTCAGCCCCGATCTCGGCCGCCCACTCCGCCCTCAGACAGGCCCCCCTGGAATAAGTGGACGAACAGCCCACCATAGCCGGCGTGCCGCAGCGATGACACTCGTCGACCAGAGCGGCTGAAACAACTTTGAACTCCTCCAACTCCATGGCGTAGAACTCGCCGCTCGTGCCACCACTGTAGACCCCTGGAATCCCGGCCTCGCAGCAGTGGGAGATATCCCGGCGGAAGGTCTCCTCGTCGAATTCGTCCGCGTCCGACCAGGGCACCGGCAGGCCCGCCCATGGGCCCTTGAATGTATCTCGACTCAACATCATGTGCTCCCTTGCACGTCGGTCATACTGCCGCCGTCACTCCTGCGGTCTCAATGACCGTAAGTACCTGTAACATAATGCATTATTGGAATATTGGGAATTTCGACCTGAAAGGGCCTGAAGAGGCCTGAAGAGGATAAGGGCGACGGCGGCCGGGGTCCGATCCCGGGGTTGACCGGCGCACTTTATAGACCTGGCAGGACTGATTTATGATGGACGGCCTCGCCATAAGTTCCCGCGAAATCCGTCGCCTACAGGAGCTAATCGTCTGAGACTCGCCGCTAAACCCACATGGCGGCCTTCGACCCCTCCACTTTGTTCAGGCCGTTGAGGGCCGCTATGCGAAAACCCTCGGCGAAGGTGGGATAGTTGAAGATGTTGTCGACGAAATAGTCGACCCGCGCCCTCAGGGCAATCGCCATCTGTCCCAGAGCGATCAACTCCGTCGCCCCCGTGCCGATGATGTGTACCGCCAGCACCTCCAGCGTCTCGGCATGAAAGATGAGCTTTATCAGACCGGAGGTGTCGCCGCTGATCGGTCCGCGGGCAATCTCGTAGTAGTACGCTCTGCCGACCTCGTAGTGCACGCCGGATTCCCGCAACTCCTGTTCGGTAGGGCCGATACTGGAAATCTCGGGAATAGTGTAAATGCCATAGGGAAAGAAATCGGGAAAATGGTGACTCTTCAACAAGAGCGCGTTGCGGACGGCGAGCCGGCCCTGTTCCATGGAGGTTGAAGCCAGCGCCGGTGGACCGATCACATCCCCGGCGGCGTAGATGTGCGGATTGGTCGTTTGAAACAGCGCGTTGGCCGAGATGTTGCCCTGGGAGTCAAGTTCGACACCGGCCTTTTCCAGCTGCAGTCCCTCCACGTTGGCGACGCGACCCATGGAGTAAAACAAGCACTCAGCCCTGAGTGTTTCGCCGTCCGCCATCACCACCTCCGCCAGGCCGTCGCTCCCCTTCCTCAGCTGATCGATGGAAGCGCCCATCCGCAGCTTGAGACCCAGATGAGAGATGTACTGGCCAAAGGTGGCGCCGATCTCGCCATCCAGCATGCGCAACAGCTGGTCGCGCCGATCCATCAGGGTGACCTCGACCCCCAGAGCGGCAAACATGGTGGCGTACTCACAGCCGATGATACCGCCCCCCAGCACAATGAGGGACGCGGGTAGGCGCGGCAACCGGAATACCAGATCCGAGTCGACGAAAAGCTCTGCATCGCCGGGCAGATCGATGGGATGCCGTGGTCGAGAGCCGGTGGCGATGAGAAATTTGTCGGCTTCGATGCACTGCTGCACCTGGCCTTCGCTATCCAGTACCTCAAGGGTATTGGGAGCCTCGCCGAAGCGCGCGGTACCGAAAGCGATGGCGATCCCATTCTTCTCGCACTGTCGCTGCAGCACCGCGTTTTCGTCTTCGATCACCTTGCTGATCCGCGCCCGCAGGTCCTCGACGGATATATTGTGCGCTGACCGCGGCTCGTCGCCAAAGTAAACCGACTACACGAATCCAGTCATATCCAGTATGGCGCGACGCAGGGTCTTGGAGGGAATCGTACCGTGATTCAGGCAGGATCCACCCAGAAGGCCAAGACGGTCGACGACCGCGACCTGCATTCCGGCCTTGGCTCCCTGAATAGCGCCCTTCTGACCGGCCGGACCCGCACCGATGACGGCCAGATCCACTTTCTGCGTTTCCATGAGGCTGCCTCTTTTGTGTTTCGGAAAGGGGCGGTTACTGTCGCGCCTCGTCTGCACTCACCTGCCGTTGTCCGCTGCGCCGCTCTGGCGCCGGCTCGATCACCGACTCCGCCTCCCCCGCCTCCCGCATACGGCTTTTCAGCCTGTTGGCCATGACATCGGCCACCCGGCGATGAGACTGCAGTCCGATCAGATTGTTGAGTTCGTAAGGGTCCGCCTGCAGGTCGTATAGATACTGCTCGCGGTAAATCTCGGAGCCACCTGCCCTGTCCGGATCGGCTCGCTCCGCGTCGACGCAGTATTTCCAGCGATGGGTGCGCACGGCGCGGCCCACCTGCGCCTCGCTGATCTGCACGAAGACCTCCTCCGGCCAGCCCTCCCGATCCCCCCGCAGCAGCGGCAGCAGCGAGCGCCCCTGCATCGGTTCGGGAATCTTAAGCCGGGCCGCATCGAGTAAGGTGGGAGGGAGATCGACCAGACTCACCAGCTCATCTACCTGCCCGCCGCCGCGAAATCCGGGGCCTGCCAGTACCGTGGGCACGCGGATGGAGCTCTCGTGACACGAGCGCTTGTATTCGCTGTTCCGGGTCTTGAAGTGGTTGCCGTGATCGGAGGTGAACAGGACGACGGTGTCGTCGAGCAGCCCCAGACTGGTCAGAGCGTCGACGACCCGACCCAGCGCCTCGTCGAGACGCTTCACTTGACCGTAATAGCCGCCCAGGTGCTGGTGAGTGGACCCACCCAGCGCCGCCAGGTCGGGAGGGATCCAGCCACCGGTGAACATTTCCCGGTAGCCGTGGGGCGGCGGGAAATCGTCCAGGTGGTTCTGATGATGCGGCTCGATGTAGGAAAGGAAGAGAAAAAAGGGGTCTTCCCGGTTGGCATCCATATATCGGATCCCAGCGTCGGTAAGAGCATCCACCCGATAGCCGGGCAGCCTCACCTCGTTCTGGTCACCGTCGAAAACCACGGTGTCGTAGGCGTCGGACGTGAACTCCAGGACATTGGACGCCAGCCAGTAGTCGTACCCGAACCGGTGCGACGGCGGCACGGGGCCGTGCGACTCCCGGTTGTAGAGGTGCCACTTGCCGATATAACCAGTGCGGTAGCCGGCCGCGGCAAACGAATGCGCCAAGGTGTGACTGTTCTCCGGCAACGGGATACCGTTGCGCCAGCATCCGGTGGTTGTAGCGTAGAGCCCGGTTTGCATGCAGGACCGCGCCGGACCGCACACCGGCTGACAGGTAAAGGAGTTGGCCAGGTGAGTGTTGGCTCGAGCCAGCCGGTCCAGATTGGGCGTCAACCCCATGGGATTGCCGTGAAGACCGGCGGTATCCCAGCGCTGCTGGTCGGTGAAAAAAACGACGACGTTGGGAGCGCGCTGCCGACCGTCTCCGGCTATCTCCTTGCGGTCGCAGGTCTGTGTCATCGATCCAGGATCCTATCAGATGTTAGTTTCCCTTCGGTAGAGCCTAAGGGCTCACCCAGGGTGGTTGGACGAATGCCGCTAATTGAGGACAGCCTTCAGAATTCCTCCAGGGTGGCGTTGGCCTCCCTTTCTAGCCGTGGTAGAATACCGTCGATATCCCCGCCTTGAGCCACCTCGACCATCGCCTCCTCGATCAGCCGGCGAACCGCCTGATATCCAGGTACCGATGGCTCGGACTTGCCATAATCGAGAAGATCGTAGACGATGCGGTAGCGTGGGTTTTCGGCGAAGTAGCTGTCCAGTTCCCTCGCCGTGCTGCGCCGCGCCGGAAAGTAGTTGCTGGCGCGCACCCATCGCGCCTGCTGTTCCGGCTCGGTGAACCATTTGATGAAGAGCCACGCCGCCAGCTGGCGCTGTGGCGTGGTGCGGCATACCGATACACTGGCGCCGTACACATTGACGACAGGGCGATCTCCCGATTGGGGGGGAGCAGCCACGTTCCAGCGAAAGCCAATACCGTCTTCGTTGACCGCGCTGTTCACAAAAGGCATGCCCGAGGAGGAACGCATAGCGAACAACACCTGGCCGACGGCGAACGCCTTTTGATCGCCGTAGGGTTCGGACAGGAGGCCGGCCGCGCCCTCGCTGGTCAGCTGCTGCATCAACACCATCGCCTCCCTCACCTGGCCAGCGGCAAAGGTGTAGGCGGTGCCTTCAGGATCCATCAGGTCACCACCGCGGGAGAAGACCATGGTTGCCAGGCGACTGGCGTCCGCCTCGAAAATGAACCCCTGGCTGTACTCCGGATTGCGGGACAGTGAGAATGGCTGGTCCCTCGCCGCGCGGCACATCTGGGCGAATTCGTCCCAGGTTCGGGGCGGTCGGTCGTGACCCAGCTCCTCCAGCCAGTCCATATTGTAGTAGAGGATCTCCACCGAGCGGTTGGGGGGAAAACAGATCTGAGCCCCGTCGATGAAGTCCTGATCCAGAAAGGCCTTGATGTAGTCGGCTCGTGCCTGTGCCGACAGACCCCATCGCGCCGAACTCATGTAGGGCGCCAGGTCCACCAATCCGTCCGCTAGATGGTAGACGACGGCCTGGTTCTGGTAGGCGACCAGTAAATCGGGCAGTGTTCCCGCCTGCAGACTGACCATCATTTTATTGTATATGGAGCTGTATTTTCCGGAGAACTCCCCTCGCACCGTAATCTGGTGCGGATTGGTCCGGTTGAATTCGTCGATCATCCCCAACAGGGCTTCTTCCCTCGTGGTCGTGTGCTGATACCAGAATACGACCTCGGCGCCACTCGGATCGACGGCCTCAAGATCGATCTCCGGTACCACCTCGACCGTCTCCGGAGCGCATCCAGCCAGCCCCTGCAGCAAAGCGCAGCAACCAAGAAAGCATCTGAGTAATACCATCTTATCCTTTCTCAACTCAACTCTATTCACTCGCTGCCAGCCACCCGGCTCCCTAAAGAGAGCACCGGCGCTATCCTTTCATGCCCGATACCGAGATTCCCGCGGTAAACTCTTTCTGTATCAGGGCGTATAGCAGCAGCACCGGCAGCGTGGCGATGACGGCCCCCGCCATCTGCAGTTGTGTCTCGGCCCCCGCTTCCTCGACAAATCTGAGCAGAGCCACCGAGATGGGCCGCCACGTTTGGGTACTCGTGACCAGAAGAGGCCACCCCAGGGCGTTCCACGATCCGATAAAGGTAAACATCCCAACCGTCAGCAGCGGTGCCCTACACAATGGCAAGGCGATCTGGAACAAGAAGCGCACGTGACCGGCGCCGTCAAGCCGGGCCGCGTCCCACAGTTCGCCTGGTAGTCCGCGCATGAACTGGCGCAGCAGAAATATACTGAAAGCGCTGGCCATGAACGGCACCGTCAGCGCCGGCCAGCTGTTCAGCCAGGGTATAGGACTGTGGCTGTGCAACCAGGCCACGGTGAGAAAATTGGGCACCATGGTAGCCGTCTCGGGTACCATCAGGGTAGCCAGAATAATCAGGAAGATGGTCTCCCGGCCGCGAAACTGCATCCGCGCCAGCGGGTACGCCGCCATCAGTGAAAACAGCAGCGTGCCCCCCACCTGCACGGCCGCAATCAAAAGACTGTTGCTGAAATACAGCGCAAAGTTGGCCTCACTCCACGCCCTCACATAGTTTCGCCACTCCACCGAGGCGGGGACCACAACGTACCGCAGGGTCTCTCCCCGAGTCATGAAGGAAGTGAAAAGCATCCACACGAAGGGGAAGGAAGCTGCTACCGCAGCTACGACCAAGCCGCCATACGTAAGAAAGGCAGCAAGCCGACGCTTTGCCGCTCTTTGGGCTGCCGTATCCGCGATAGATCCCCGAGCATCCTCGGTCTCCGCCGCTGGACCATCGGCACGGCTGCCGCGGCCGGTCCCCGCCCCCTCCGCGGTGTCAGTCACCATAGAACACTTTGCGGCCCAGAACCCTGTTCTGCACGAAGGTGAGACCGAGAATGACGGCGAAGAGGATGAGGGAAAGCGCGGCTGCGTAGGCGAGGTTGTGGAATAGATAGATCTGGTCGAAGATGGCGACGCTGACTACATCGACGCTATCTCGTGCACCGGGCGTGCGCATGATATAGATATGGTTGAACGCCTTGAAGGTACCGATAACGGCTATCAAGCTGATAAAGAACAGGGCAGGTGAAATGAGAGGAAGAGTAATGTGCCGGAAGGACTGCGCCGCCGTGGCCCCGTCGATGGCAGCCGCCTCGTAGTAGTGCGGAGGAATGGCGCTGAACCCCGCCAGTAGAATGACGGTGTCGTAACCGACATAGACCCAGATGTTGTAAAGCACCACCGAAACCAGGGCCATGCTGGGAAATGCCGCATCGATCCAGGCCGGATACTGGGTAATGTCGAAAGCCTGCAGGACCAGGGAGACCACCGAGCGGCTCTCGAAGAGCCAGCCCTGAGATCCCAGCCCGAAGACGCCGCCGATCTGATTAGCCAGAGAGGACGGGTGGGGACTGAAGATGATCCGAAAAGCTACGGCGGTGGCGATCATGGGGGTCACGTAGGGCAGGAAGAAGAGCACCCGGAAAAAGCCCTTCCCCGACAACGCCTTGAACAATAAGTAGGCGAGGATCATGGATATGGCCACTTCCGCCGGGATCGCGCACACGGCGTAAAATGCCGTGACTTTGAAGGCATCGAAGAGGCGCGAATCGCCACTGCCAATGACGCCCAGCAAGCCCGCGCCCGCCGCGAAGAGGGTTGCCACCTCCAGCCCGATGCGGGTGACGCGCAGCCACAGTGACTTACCCTTAACCCAGTACCGAACTGCACAGAAGAGCCCTAAGCTGAGGACAAAAAGGGCGATGTACAGAGGATCGCCCAGGGCCCTGTGGTAATGCTCGAAGCCGACAAAGGGCCCTCTCTTCACTCTCCAGTGGTGAAGGCTGACGAAAAACGCATAGCCGATGGGGAAGAGGCCGAAGACCCCCAGCACCAGCAGAGCTGGAGCCATGAATGCCCAGGCCGTGACCCGATCTTTGAGAGAAGTATTCACGGTCGCCTGGTGGGGGTAAGCGGGTCGTTGGGTAAGTAAAGGCGCCAGGGCAAGCCACCTCGGACACAAACATCTCGCCCCACTGATCTTTAGGAACCTGAGATGGCCCTACGATATCGAGATCCCCGCTTACTGTCAACCTATCTGTGGCGCTTGAGGGCTCGAAACCACACCAAAACACAGAACTGAAAAAGCCCGCCGAAAGACGGGCTCGATCAGCCTTAACCCACTGTGGCCGCGGGTATTGAGGATTATGGCTGCCCCCCAGGGATTCGAACCCCGATAGCGTGCTCCAGAGGCACGTGTCCTACCATTGAACGAGGGGGCAGTACAGCAGTGGCGGAGAGGGAGGGATTCGAACCCTCGGTAAGAGTTACCCCCTACAACAGCTTAGCAGGCTGCCACCTTCGGCCACTCGGTCACCTCTCCAGCTTCATAGACTTGCAAACAGCCGCCGTACATCACCGACCGACGCTGTTGTATGGCGGAGGGCGAGGGACTCGAACCCTCAAGGGTGTTAACCCGGCGGTTTTCAAGACCGCTGCCTTACCAATTAGGACTAGCCCTCCAGCTTCCTTCCAACTCAGTCCAGGCCAAGAATATATGTCCCCTTCCCCCTCAACGTCAACCGCGCTTGCGTCTTTGGCCGCTCCTCAGGACGTCGAGTCAAAGAATGAGAAACCGGCACAGCAGGGGAAACAATCAAGCCGAGGCGGGTTCGTCGCCCTCCTCATCCTCGCGGCCGTTGCCGCTGTCCGTCGATGACCCATCCCCGGCATCGGTCGGTGAGCTCCGGTCACCCGCTGACTCGCCAGCATCCTCCGGCGGTGAGCCATCGTCATCGGCTGACTCGGCTGCTTCTTCCTCCGAGCTTTGGGCAACTCTGGTCATATCGATGACCTTATCTTCGGCGTCCAGATTGATGACTCTGACGCCCTGCGTATTGCGCCCGATGCGGGAAATGCCTCCGACGGCGGTACGGATCATGATCCCGTTCTGCGTAACCACCATGACTTCATCCTCGTCGAGGACCTGTTTGCAGGCCACCACATCGCCGTTGCGCTCGGTGGTCTTGATATCGATGACACCTCTGCCGCCACGACGGATGCGGGGGTACTCGTGTCGGTCGGTGCGCTTCCCGTAGCCATTCTGGCAAATGGTGAGCAGACTGGCCCCGTCGGCTTGCTCAGCCTCCATCACGACCATGTCGACGACTTCGTCGTCTCCCTGTAAATTGATTCCCTTCACACCGGTCGACACGCGCCCCATGGAGCGCACATCGCTCTCGGAAAAGCGCACCGCGATTCCCTTGCGGGTGACCAGGAGAATATCGTGCTCGCCATCGGTGATGGCGGCCCCGATAAGGCTGTCGTCGTCCTGTATCTTGAGGGCAATGATGCCGTCGCGCCGGATATTGCCATAGGCCGACAGCACCGTTTTCTTGACGATGCCTTTGCGAGTGGCGGTAAAGAGATAGCGATTCTCCGCAAAATCATCGACCGATACCACCGCGGACACCTCGTCATCGCCATCAATCTGCAGAAGATTGACCACCGGACGCCCCCGAGCGGTTCTCTCACCCTCAGGGATGCGATACACCTTGAGCCAGTAGCACTGGCCGTTCGATGTCAGGAAGAGGATGTAGGAGTGCGTGGAGGCGATGAAGAGGTGCTCGACGAAGTCCTCCTCCTTCGTCTTCATGCCCGTCACCCCACGCCCACCGCGCTGCTGCACCCGGTAAGCGGCCGGAGACATGCGCTTGATGTAGCCGTCGTTGGAAATGGTGACAACCATGTCCTCGCGGGCGATAAGGTCCTCAATGATAAACTCATCCGCCTGGTAGACGATCTCGCTGCGGCGCTCGTCGCCGAAGCGTTCTTTTATGTCGGCCAGCTCTCGTTTGATAATCAGCATCTGTTCGTCACGGCTGTCGAGGATCTCCTTCAACCGCTGAATCGTCCTCTGAAGCTCCTGGTACTCCTCCTCGATCTTCTCGCGCTCCAGTCCGGTCAGCCGCTGCAGCGGCATGCTGAGGATGGCCTGAGACTGAATCTCGCTGAGCTCGAACTGCTCCATGAGCCGGCCGCGTGCTTCTTCGGGGTTCGCCGAAGACCGAATCAGTTGGATCACCGCGTCGATGTTGTCCAACGCGATCCGCAGTCCCGCCAGGATGTGGGCCCGAGCCTGGGCTTTATTGAGATCAAAGCGGGTGCGTCGCAGCACCACTTCGTGGCGATGCTCGATGTACGCCTCGAGCATCTGCTTCAGGTTGAGCACCTCCGGTCGACCTTTGACGACCGCCAGCAGCATGACGCCGAAGGTCGTCTGCAGCATGCTGTGGCTGAACAGCTGGTTGAGCACCACCTCCGCATGGGCGTCGCGCCTCAACTCGATGACAATGCGCAACCCGCCCCGCCCCGATTCGTCCCGAATGTTGGTGATCCCCTCGACCGTCTTGCTGCGCACCAGATCGGCCATCTTGACCAGCAGGACCGATTTGTCCACCAGATAGGGAATCTCGGTGACGATAATATTCTCGCGCTTATCCTTGCGTGCTTCCATGTGGGTGCGAGCCCGGATCTGCACCATGCCGTGACCGGTCAGGTAGGCCTGACGCACCCCCTGGACCCCGTAGACGATGCCGCCGGTTGGAAAGTCGGGGGCCTTGACGTGCTCCAGGAGCTCGATAATGCCGATCTCGGGGTTATCGATAATCGCCGTGAGCGCGTCCGTCACTTCGCCGACGTTGTGCGGCGGGATCCTGGTCGCCATGCCCACGCCGATGCCGACCGAGCCGTTGCACAGGAGGTTGGGGAAGCGAGACGGCAGGACGCTTGGTTCGGTGCGGGTCTCGTCGTAGTTGTCGACATAGTCGACCGTATCCCGATCGAGCTCGGCCAGCATCTCTACCGTGGCGTTGCTCATCCTCGCCTCGGTATAGCGCATGGCCGCCGGGGGATAGCCGTCGATGGAGCCGTAGTTTCCCTGCCCGTCCACAAGGGGATAGCGCATGCGAAAATCCTGCGCCATGTGCACCAGTGTGGGGTAGACGATCATCTCGCCGTGAGGGTGGTAGTTGCCGGACGTGTCTCCGGCGATCTTCGCACACTTCCTGAAGCCCCGGCCCGGGGCCAGGTTCAGGTCGTTCATGGCTACCAGGATTCGCCGCTGCGACGGTTTGAGTCCGTCCCTCACGTCCGGTATCGCCCTCGCCAGATTGACGCTCATCGAGTAGTCGATGAAGGAGGTCTTGAGCTCCTCTTCCACCTGTACCGAAATGACGCGCGGCTGGTCGTTCTCTTCCAGCATCTGCCCTCTCAGTCCTTATCTATGTCGTGTGGACGGTCCCCGACGGGCGAAACTGCTAGTGTGCAACAGCATACTATGTGCAACAGCAATACTAGATGTCGAGATTCCTGACATCCAACGCGTGTTGTTCGATAAACTCGCGCCGCGGTTCCACCTGCTCCCCCATCAGCAGGGTGAACATGTGCTCAGCCTCGACCACGTCGTCCATCGCCACCAGCAGCATGGTGCGCCTGGCCGGATCCATCGTCGTCTCCCACAGCTGCTCCGGATTCATCTCCCCAAGGCCCTTGTAGCGCTGGATCATAATGCCACGTCCGTCGCCTTCACCGCGGATCTCGGCCACGTGCCGATCCCGCTCCTTCTCGTCAAAGGCGTACATCTCGGTCTTTCCGCGCTTCACCAGAAACAGCGGCGGCTGGGCCAGATAGAGCTTGCTGTTGGTGATAAGATCCCTCATATAGCGGAAAAAGAAGGTCAACAGCAGGATGCGGATGTGGCTGCCGTCGACATCGGCATCAGCCATAATGATGACCTTGCCGTAGCGCAGCCGCTCAAAGTCGTACTCTTCGCCGATACCGATTCCCAGCGCCGTGATCAGAGGAATGAGTTTGTCGTTGCCCAGAACGCGGTCAATGCGAGTCTTTTCCACGTTCAGGGGCTTCCCGAACATCGGCAATACAGCCTGGAAATGCTGGTCCCGAGCCTGCGCAGCCGAGCCGCCTGCCGAGTCCCCCTCTACCAGAAAGATCTCCGATTCATCCGGATTGCGGGTGGCGCAGTCCGCCAGTTTCCCGGGTAGCGATCCCCCGTCCAGAATTCCCTTGCGGCGGGTGAGCTCCCGAGCCTTGCGCGCCGCCTCTCGCGCCCGGCCCGCCTCCACGATCTTACCCACGATGCGCTTACCGACATCGGGATTTTCTTCCAGATACACCGACAGGGCCTCACCCGTCAACGACTGTGTCAGCCCTCTGACGCTGCTGTTGCCAAGTTTGGACTTGGTCTGTCCCTCGAACTGCGGTTCGGGCACCTTGACGCTCACCACCGCGGTCAAACCTTCGCGCGTGTCCTCGCCGGAAATGGCGAATTTCACGCTCTTCAGCAGGTCGTTGCGGGTCGCGTAGGAGTTGATCGTAGCGGTGAGGGCGGCGCGGAAGCCCACCAGATGGGTGCCGCCTTCCGCCGTCTTGATGTTGTTGGCGTAGGTGAAGACCGTTTCCTGGTAGCCGTCGTTGTATTGCATGGCGACCTCCACGCTGACGCCGTCGCGGCTGCCCTCCAGATAAATCGGTTCAGGATGCAGGGCCTTGCGTCCCTCGTTGAGAAAGGAGACGAATTCGACCAGACCCCCTTCGAACAGATAGGATTCGCGCTCACCGGTGCTCTCGTCGGCGACGTTGATCTCCAGCCCTTTGTTCAGGAAGGCGAGCTCTCTCAGCCGGTGCGCGACCATTTCAAAGCTGAACTCCACGGACTCGAAAATATCCGCGTCGGGCTTGAACTCGATCGAGGTGCCGGTGGTGTCAGCTTCGCCCACAACCGCCAGATCGGCCACGGGCTCGCCTCGGGTGTAACGCTGGGTGTGCACCTTGCCGGCCTGACGGACCTCCACTACCAGCCACTCCGACAACGCATTGACCACCGACGCCCCAACACCGTGAAGCCCTCCCGAGACCTGGTACGCCTTCTTGTCGAACTTGCCCCCGGCGTGAAGCATCGTCATCACTACCTCGACGCCCGATTTGCCCTCGCCCGGGTGAATGCCGACTGGAATCCCGTGCCCGTCATCGACGATAAGAACGCTGCCATTGGTCTGAAGGGTGACGTCGATGCGCGAGCAGCGCCCCGCCATGGCTTCGTCAACGCTGTTGTTGACGATTTCCTTTACGAGCTCGTGCAGGCCGGTGTGAGCCGTATCGCCGATATACATCGCCGGGCGACGGCGGACACCCTCCAGCCCTTTTAGAACCTGGATGGCGTCCGAAGTGTAGGCAGCGGCATCACGCTGGACGTCAGTTTCTGCCTGCGCCTGACTATCCTGACTGGACTCCTGGGCGGATCCTTTGGCTGCTTGGGACATATTGCCTGGTTCCTGCCTTCCCTTATGTCCGGTTGCCGATCACTTTCAGGCAACCACAAGTGATGTTCAAGGTCGAGTCTGAACCGGCGGCGTTCCGCCACTGTCTTCGTTTCAAGTGAAGCAGGAGCGGAAGTCCGCCGACCTAGGGTGCCGCCGGGTCGCGGGAACCCAGGGACATCCCCTCCTCAAGAGGCTGGTTCAGAATGGCGATCTCCCGGATGACGGTTTCACCGGCCAATTCGTTGACGCGGCGAACCAGATCGTCCCTGGCAAAGGACAGCTGCGCGCGCCAGACGGCGGACGGTACCGCCAACTCGAGCCTACCCCGCCGAATCCTCAGCGGGCGTGCTCGAGCCGCTACGACGGTGCCAGCCGCCTTCTCCCAAGCCAGCAGCGCCCGACATTCCCTCAATTTCTCGGTCAGACCCAACTCCGACAGGACTCCGCTGAGGAGACCGCGCAGGGCCATAGGTTCAGCCGGCGGCGTCTCCGGATCGGGCCTCCTCATACCGCAGCCGGTTTTCATGCCATCCTCACCTGAGAAAATCGATCGCAGAGGCCTCCCCCCGGTATTCGGGGGGAGGTGAGCAATACCTGGTCGAAGTCTTCCACCAGCCCGACCAGTTCGGCGCTACGCACCTCGTCCAGCTCCGAAAAAACATCGTCCAGCAGCAGCACCGGTTGCTGACCTGTCCGGCCCTCCAAAAACCGCAGCTCGGCCATTTTCCACGCCACCAGGATGCTCTTCAACTGGCCCTGAGATCCGTAAGTGTCGGCCTCCACCCCGTCAAGGGTAAAGACCAAAGCATCCCTATGCGGTCCACATAGGGTGTGGCCCGCATGTCTCTCCCGATCCCTGTTTTCGACCAGCTCAGCCGTCAGCTCCTCCGCCATAGCCCGGGCTGAAGGCAGCTGAGCTTCGTCGGCTGCTACGGCCTGTCCCCGATAGGTCACACCTGCCTCCTCCCGCCCCGTTGAAAACCGCCGGTAGAACCGGATGAGATCAGGCTCCAACTGAATGAGGCCCTGCATCCGCTGGTGACGAATGCTTCCTCCAAAGCGGCACAACTGTATATCCCAGCCGATCAATTCATCCGATTCGGACATGACCCGCCAGCCACGCAGGCACTGATTCCTCTGTGTCAGAATTCGCTGATAGCGTTGAAGATCGTGGAGATACGACGCCTCAGCTTGGGAGAGGAGTATATCCAGCAGGCGTCGCCTCTGGGCGGAAAAGCGGAGAACCAGGGAAACGTCTTCGGGAGAGAAATGGACTGACTGAAAGAGACTCAGGACATCAGATACCTTCGAAAGCGCCGCGCCGTCTAGGAAGATCTGCTTTCCCTCTTCCCGTCCGTAAAAGACTCTCAACTCACGGTCTCGAGAGCCATCCTGCCAGCGGGCAGATACATCAAAGTATTTGCCACCGTGCGGCACTGCCTCCCGGTCTCTGGCTCCGCGAATAGACTTGCCAATCGACAGGTAGGAGATTGCCTCCAGAAGATTGCTCTTTCCCCGACCATTTCCACCGACGATCAGAACCCTGTCGGATTCGAAATCGACGTGCAAATCCTGGAGATTGCGGAACGGCCTCAGGGTTATCTCGCCGATTCTCACCGGCCGGGCTCACATCGGTTCAGGCTCGAAAACCTAACCGCTTGGCCGCATGGGCATGAGCAGATAGTACAGCTCCTGTCCCTCACTGTGCTGCGCCGGTCGCACTATGGCCGCCGTGGCCGAATCCTTCAGTTCCATTACGGCTTGTCCAGATCCCAGCCGACGTAGAATATCCATGAAAAACTGAGAATTATACGCTACCTCGAGCGCATCAGCGGTATAGATTGCCGGTAGCACTTCTCTAGCCTCGCCACCAACTTCCTGGCTGGAAGCGGTCAGCTCAACGTTGTCCTTGGACAAGGACATTTTTACCTGATGGGTGTAGGAACTGGCCAGAATCGAAACACGCCGCATCGCGGGAAGAAGCCGCTCTACGTCTACGGTCAGCAGGGTCTCGTTGCCTTTGGGCACAACCTGGACGTAATCTACGTACGGACCCTCTATGAGACGGGACAGAATCTGCGTATCGCCCAAATCGAACAACACCCGGCTACTACCCAGGGTTGCGCAAATCAGCTCGTCAGGACCGTCCAAGAGCTTGTTCAGTTGATTACACAACTGAGGTGGAAGGATCACCTCAGCGGTACCGCCGTCGCCAAAACCTTTCCCGCTCTGCCTGAACTCCGCCAGGCGACTGCCGTCGGTAGCCACCATAGTCATGCCGTCTGGACCGATGCGCCACAGGACACCATTCAGAACTGGACGAGTCTCGTCCCTGGATACGGCAAAGCTGGTTTTGTCAATCATACTCCGAACCAGCTGGCTATTCAGATCACCTTCAGCCTCGAACCTGATGGTGACACCTTCAACGCTGTCGGGGATCTCGGGGAATCCATCCGGCGGGGCTATCGCGAGTGTGTACCTCCCCTCACCACTGGCCCCTCCTGTGCCCAGAGATCCGGACAATACCAATCGGCCATCTTCAATGACGACGCTGACTGTCGCTTCCGGCCACTCCCTGGCAATCTCAGCCAGAGTGCGAGCAGACACCGTTGTTCGTCCCGGCACCTCGACGGCTGCCGCAACGCTGGTGCGCATCGAAAGATCCAGATCGGAAGCAGATAAGGTCAGGCGGTCGCCTTCGGCCTCGATCAGCAGATTTGAAAGCAAAGGCTGAGCGGGCTTCGATGCCACGGCGTCAAGCACGGTATCAATTCCGCGCCAAAGGTCACTCCGCTCAACGGTTAGCTTCATCTCAGATCACATCGATTCGGAGCGCCGGCTTAAACAAAAAACCGCCCTTTAACGATTGCCAAAACCAATTAAATCTGCACACTCAGCCATGCAGGTGAGTTCAATAAAATTAGGTATATAGGCAATGACTGTCAAATTCCCATGATTGCCGTCCCCAACGGGCGAGCGGGAGGTTACTCGCTCCCTTGCCTAACCTAATCGGTAAACCGATAGAGAGTAGTCTAAGGATAATGTAAACAACATTTTGCGTAAATTATATCTGAATCGCGTAGGCATCGAGTCCAGGTTGGTTGAAGTGTGCCCTCAAGAGAAACGGCTGAACGGATTTTCAGTTGTTTGTCAGTTCGTTATCCACAGTTCTGTTATTGTGATCCAAGACACCATTAAATTAAGTTTTATCTCTTCGTATTAGTAGTGATGTTGGTATGTTGATAAGCTCAAATACCGTACGCTCAAACGGTAATTAACAGACTGTTTTTATGATACTTAAATAGGATGACTAAATAAGTGACTTACTTTTGCACTGGTGAGTTGATCGTGGGTAACTCACACTTGTCCCCAGCTGTCAACACGCCCTGGTCACAACGGCTTTATCCACAAGGTTATCCACATCGCGCCAGACTCCTTATCCACACTATATTTCACTAAAATGTGGATAACTAATTAAATCGAGTAAATTACGATTAAATTAGCAAATCTGTTCCGGAACCAAACATATTGAAAGCCAATACGGGGTAAATAGG
>Ga0310122_10001251_pt1 | contig 16267 bp, 12 predicted proteins | sample CB6_Bottom_1051__FD_203503 | JGI IMG/M metagenome (GOLD analysis project Ga0310122, IMG submission 203503) | Marine microbial communities from Western Arctic Ocean, Canada - CB6_Bottom_1051 | ecosystem: Environmental > Aquatic > Marine > Oceanic | place: Canada: Western Arctic Ocean | collected...
CCGGAGTGCTTTCCGAGGACGAGTTCGTTCGAAGCACGCCCAATCGACTCCGGTGTCATGATCTCGTAGGTGATCGCCGCCTTCAGCACACCGTCTTGATGGATGCCGGCTTCGTGTGCGAAGGCGTTGTCGCCGACGATCGCCTTGTTGGGCTGGACCTGAACGCCAGTGATCGAAGAGAGCAAGCGACTGGCCGGATAGATTTCGCGCGTGTGGATTCCAGTGGCAACGCCGGAGAACTCGTCGCTTCGAACGGCCAGCGCCATCACGACTTCTTCGAGGGAGGTATTGCCTGCCCGTTCGCCGATGCCATTGACGGTGCATTCGATCTGACGGGCACCCGCCCGGATGGCGGACAGGCTATTGGCGACGGCGAGTCCCAGATCGTTGTGGCAATGGACCGAGAAGAGCACTCCTTCGGCCCCGGCAACGCGCGCAGAGAGGTACTCGATCAGCGCCCCATACTCTTTGGGGGTCGTGTAGCCCACCGTGTCCGGGACATTGAGCGTCGTGGCCCCGGCTGCCACGGCCGCGGAAAAGACTTCGACCAGATAGTCTCGATCCGAACGTGTCGCGTCCTCGGCCGAGAATTCAACATCGTCGACGTAGGTCCGCGCATGACGAACAGAACGGTCGACCTCTTCGAGAACCTGCTCGCGACTCATCCGTAGTTTGTATTCGAGATGGATGTCGCTGGTCGCAATGAAGACATGGATGCGCGGTTTCCTGGCCGCTTCGACCGCCTGTCCGGCCCGGTCGACGTCTAGCCGTCCCGTCCGCGCCAGCCCGCAGACGATCGCCTCTTCGATCTCCTTCGAAACCGCGCGGACCGATTCGAAATCGCCGTCGCTCGCGATCGGAAAGCCGGCTTCGATGACATCCACGCCAAGCTTTTCGAGTTGGCGCGAAAGAGTGAGCTTTTCCTGGAGGTTCATGCTGCAGCCCGGCGACTGTTCACCATCGCGCAAGGTCGTATCAAAGATCCGAAGCCTCTCGCCGCTCATCGCTCCTCCTCACGTCCCGTCGAAACGCCGTGATTCAATCGATCGGAGAGAGACGTGATGCCAGCGCGGCCGCCCCCAGGATTCGTGGCCGACGGGGAGGCCGACGCGGTTGCCGAATCAGGGGACGAAGAAACCGAATGCGCCTGGGGCGCGGGCTTGGGCGCTGAATCCGCGGTCCCGGACGAGGAGGCGTCCTGTCCGTCCACGGGAAGGAGCGCACGTCCCGTCCGTCGGCGCCACAAATAGCCGGCGGGCCCCGAACCCACATAGACCAGCCCGACCAGAAAGAAATTCAACTCCGGTTCCAGGATCAGGAGAATCGAAAGCACGACGGGGATTACGGTCGCTGAGTAAGTCTGTCCGAAACGCAGGTTCTTGAAGCTGTGATACGGAATCGGGCTCACCATCAGCAGGCCCACGAACATCACACCGAGCGCCGGCACGATCGGAGGCAATCCGAGTCCGATTTCGGGTCCGACCAGAAAATTCTTGAACCAGACCGCCGACACGATCATGCCCGCTCCCGCCGGAGTCGGGAGTCCGTCGAAACGACCCTGATAGCGACCGGACGAAACGTTGAAGCGCGCCAGGCGCAAGGAAGCGCAAGCCGTATACGCGAAGACCATGACCCAGCCGGCCCAGCCCAGGCTCGAGATCTCGCCCGCATGAAACGCCAATACCGCCGGGGCGACGCCGAAGGACACCGTATCCGCAATCGAATCGTACTCCGCTCCAAAGCGGCTGACGTTGCCCGTCATCCGGGCGGCCCGTCCATCGAGTACGTCGAAGACCGCGGCGACGAAGATCGCATAGGAGGCGGTCAGGACATCGCCGCCACTGGCTTTGATGATCGCGTAGAAACCGGCGGCGAGATTGGCGGTCGTGAGCAACTGCGGGAGCAATGACGCAAAGCCAACGCGATCCGGATCGGATCTCCGGCGTCTACGCTTTCGCCGCCGCCGGCGGCTTTCGTTCGACGCGTCGGCGAAATCCCCCGAAGTCTCCTCTCCAAGCACGGACACGGACACTCCTCGTCGACCCTTGCTCGGGTCGAGCGCGTTAGTTCTTCGAACGATCGACGAGCTGCTTCTCGGACAACCACGGCATGAGGCCGCGCAAGCGAGCACCTACCTCTTCGAGTGTATGCTCGGCGGCCGCGCGGCGTTTGGCCTGCATGCCGACATTGCCACTCTGATTCTCGAGAATGAAGCGCCGGGCGAAGTCGCCGCTCTGGATGTCAGCGAGCACATCCTTCATGCGTGCCTTGACGCTGGCATCGATGATTCGAGGACCGCTCACGAAATCGCCATATTCCGCGGTATTCGAAACCGAATAACGCATATTGGCGATGCCGCCTTCGTAGATCAGGTCGATGATCAACTTCGTCTCGTGGATGCACTCGAAATACGCCATCTCCGGCGCATAGCCCGCCTCGACCAAAGTCTCGAATCCCGCCTGCATGAGCGACGTCAACCCACCACAGAGCACCGCCTGCTCACCAAAGAGATCTGTTTCGGTCTCCTCACGGAAGGTCGTCTCGATGATACCGGCCCGTCCTCCACCGATCGCGGAGGCATAAGCGAGTGCGATCTGGAACGCATCGCCAGAGGGATCCTGGTGAACGGCCACGAGGCAGGGAACGCCGCGACCCTGTTCATAGTGGTCGCGAACCGTATGACCGGGGCCCTTCGGCGCGATCATGATGACGTTGACATCGACCGGCGGAATGATCGCCTGGAAATGCAGGTTGAAGCCGTGCGCGACGGCGAGGTAGTTGCCGGGCTCGAGGTTGGGCGCCACTTCGTCGCGATAGATCGCCGCCGCCAGCTCATCGGGCACGGTCAGCATGATCAGATCGGCTTCACCGGCCGCGTCGGCGACCGTTGCAACCTTGAGACCCGCCGCCTCGACCTTGCTCCAGCTCGAGGAGTCCTTTCGCAGACCCACGACGACATCGATGCCGGAAGCGTGCAGGTTCTGGGCATGGGCGTGTCCCTGGCTGCCATAACCGATGACGGCCACCTTCGTGGACTGAAGCCGCCCGAGGTCCGCGTCTTTGTCGTAGTAGATATTCAATGCCATGAAAGATGTCCCTGCCCTTGATGAAAAGTCCTAGTGAAAAGTCCCAGTGAAGAGGTCTGGTGCAAGGCCCTCTGAAGAGCCTCTTGAAAAGGATTCGCTGTTCGAGAGCACCCACTGTCGGGGCTACCGCCGACCCGCCGAGCAGATCCGCGTCGGCGCGGGCTGCCCTACCGTTCCATTTGCTCCGTTCGCTGTCTTCGAGTCGAAAATCCCAGGTTGAAGGCTGATCCGTCCCGTCGGGAAGCGGCGCTAACTGCGCGAGATTACGCGACCTTTTCGCTCTGCGCCAGAGTCACGAAGCGCCTGGATCAGCTCTTCGTGAAGCGAGCCAGCTCGCCGGTCTCGACGGGGGTACTGAGACGCTTCGCCTCCGCTTCTGCGCGACGCAGGTAGCGCGCTTCGAGTGTCGCGACCGGTACGCCCTGTCCCAGCGCAAGCCGTCTTGCGGCCAGCCGACCCACCGAATCGGCTCGTGGTCGGGCCGCGCGACCTTCGACCAGCAACCCGACGGGCAAGCCCGCGTCCTCACAGGCGCGATGCCAGCCGGGAGCATCCGGTGTCATCACGATCGTTGCCGGCCCGCGAACTTTCAGCACGGTCTCCGCGTCATAGAGGCCCTCCGGCATTCTCGCCACAGCGAGACCATCAGGACTCGTCGCCCTCGACCATCCCCCCGCGTACCACTGTCCTCGCCGCGCATCGAGCAGAGCGACGACCTCACCCGGCTCGCCCGGTTCGGCGCTCTCGTCGCCATCGGTCCAATCGGGTTCCAAAAGGGAAAACGCCATCGCTTCGAGCGTCGAGATTCCAACCGCTTCGAGCGAGCGCCCAAGCGCCAATCCCTTGATCGTCGCCAGTCCGATGCGCAGGCTGGTAAAGGATCCGGGGCCGGTCGCGATCCCGATCGCCTCGAGATCGTCGAGACCGATGGAGGCGCGACCCAGAACGAGGTCGATGGCCGGAAGCAGCGCCGAGGCATGCTGGCGACTCTGCTCGTTCTCTTCGAGCTCGATGATCTCCTCGCCGCGCAACAACGCGACCGAGAGCCAATCCGTCGAAGATTCGATAGCCAGGAGCATTCGCGTCATGATCTCAGAGTTCGAAGCCGGTCGGTTGTGGATTCACGGTGGATCGCCCGGAGCGCCTATTGGCTCCCGCTCGAAAGCCAGTTCACGAATCTCATCCAGGTCGGCGTCAGGTCGTTCCAGAAGGCACGACCCATCAGCAGGACGAGCATGCCGAAGCCGATCGAAGTCGCGATCTCTCGCGAACGCATCGAGAGCGGTGATCGCTTGATGCCTTCGATCGCGTAGATCGTCGCCTGCCCCCCATCGAGAATGGGAATCGGCAAGAGGTTCAGGATGCCCAGGTTGATGCTGATCAACATCATCATCGATAGATAGTCGAGCCAGCCACGGTCCAGCGATTTCCGCGCGATCCGCGCGATCCCGATCGGCCCGGAGAGTTTGTCGGTACCGATTTCGCCGGTAAACAATTTCCCGAGTCCCTCGAGATATTCCATCGTCATCTGCCAGCTCATCATGACGGCCCGCGGAAGCGACTCGATCGGATTGCGCAGCTTCTGAATCGAACGAACGCCCGGCAGGGAGGACACGGCCGCAGCCAATCCGATTTGATAGACCCTTTCTTCCATCCCCTCGATTTCATAGGGCCCGGCGACCGTCTCTTCGCGAGCGCGAAGACGAACGGTGTCGACCCGTCCATCACGTGAATACGCCAATTCGAGCTCGCGACCGCCACTGGTCTGAACGAGCGATACGAAACTCCCGAAACTCCCAACGGCTTCGCCATCAACGGACAGAACGAGGTCATTGGGTTGCAGGCCGGCGAGTGCTGCCGGTTTGTCCTCGCCGACGTAGGCGACCAGGATCGTGGCCGGCAGGAGTCCGAGTCCGTCGAAGTCGGGCACCGCGGGAAGCGCAAGCGTGAGTTCCTCGACCTCCAGCGACCGGGTTTCACTGTTCGGCTCTAGCGCGCCCCCGGCTTTCGCCCTCGCCTCGATCGATTCGGCCAACTCGCGTTGCAGATGCCAGATGACTCGATCGTCCCCGGCCGCCAGCGCCGTCGCGACTGCGCTCGCATGGATATCGCGCAACGTCTGCCAATCTTCGACCTTGACCTCGACCTGGTCCTCGAATTTGTCCGAGACCCTGCCCACCGCAGTGATCAAATCACCGGATCGCAGACCCGATCGTGCCGCCAGACTCGTCACTTCGGGCACGCCGATCACGGCGGCCAGTCGACGATGGCCGACTCCGATCCAACCCTTGTCGACGACCGACCCGAAGCGATCGCGCGCCATCTGTTCGGCGACCGGGACGTCGATCTGCCGAGACTCGCCATCGCGCTCGATCTCGAGCACGAGTGTCTCGCCTTCATGACGTCCTTCGATCGGGATCAGCACTTCGTCCCACCACTCGACCGGGTCACCATCGAGCGACAGGATTCTGTCACCGACCTGCAAGCCGGCCGCCTCCGCCGGCGAATTCGCCTCGACCATGCCGACGACGGCATCCGGACGCGGCAGACCGACCCAGAGAATTCCCATCAAACAGAGGATCGGCAGCAAGAGATTCATCGCTGGCCCGGCAAACACGATCGACAACTTCTTCCAGACGGGCTGCGTCTCGAGAAATTCATCTGGCCGGACATCGTCGGGGATCGGGGGCGCAGAGTTCTCGTCGCCGGGCATCGGTTCCCCGAGCATGCGGACGAAACCGCCAAGGGGAATCCATCCGATGACATATTCCGTTCCGCCGCGCTCCCAGCGCATGCGGAATCGCCCGAAGCCGATCGGTGAGCCAAAGCCGATCGAAAACTTCAGGACTCGAACACCGCAGGCCTTCGCGACGAGAAAGTGGCCGAGTTCGTGAGCAACGATCAGGATCCCCAGCATCGGGATTACTGCGACGAGCGTGTCGATCACCGCCACTAGAGCCCGACCTCCGCGGCAGCGCGTCGCACGTCCGATGGATTCGCTTCGAGCCACTTGCGGGCGGAATCGCGCGCCCAGGCGTCGGAGGCCACGACCTCATCGAGCGTCTCGACCCGTTCTCCGCGATGGTCCTTCAAATGCGCGTCGAGCGTCGCAGCGTTCAGCGCCGCGATGTGCGGGAAACGGATCTCCTGATCAAGAAATGCGCTCACGGCGATTTCGTTGGCCGCGTTCAAGACGGCGGGTGCCGCCTCGCTGCCAGCCACCGCGAGGTACGCGAGATCCAGACAAGGAAAACGCGCGCGATCGGGCTTCTCGAAGTCCAACCGCGCGAGCTCGGCGAGCTCGAGTCGGGGCAGATCGAGCGAAATTCTTTCTGGGTGCGCGAGTGCAACCGCGATCGGTACGCGCATGTCCGGCAAGCCCAGCTGGGCGATTACCGATCGATCGCGATATTCGACGAGCGAATGCACGATGGACTGTGGATGGACGACGACCTCGACGCGGTCGGCGGGAACATCGAAGAGCCAGCGCGCTTCGATCACTTCGAGCCCCTTGTTCATCAGGGTCGCCGAGTCGATCGAGATCTTGTTTCCCATCGACCAGTTTGGATGGGCGAGTGCCTCCTCGACACTGGCGTTCTCGATTCTCTCTCGGGACCAGGTTCGGAACGGACCGCCCGAGCAAGTCAGAATCAATCGATCGACGTCGGCGGTCCGGGCGCCCGCTAGACACTGAAAGATCGCGCTGTGCTCGGAGTCGATGGGGATGATGTCGACGTTGCTGGCCTCGGCCTCGCGACGAACGAGCGCACCCGCCATCACCATGACTTCCTTGTTGGCCAATCCGATCGAGCGTCCGGCTCGGATTGCGGCCAGAGTCGGTGCCAGCCCAAGAGCGCCCACGAGAGCGGCCACGACGAGTTCCGAAGGCTCGGTTGCTACGGCGACCAATCCGGCGTCCGCGCTAAGGACTTTCACACTGGCGAATTCATCGCCTAATGCCGATTCGACGACAGAAACGTCATTGGGGTTTGCTACCGAAACGACCCGAGGGCGAAATTCTCTCGTCTGCTCGATCAGGCGTTCGACGCGACGACCCGCCGCGAGCGACACGACGTCGAAGCGGTCCGGATGAGCGGACACAACGTCCAGAGTCTGTTCGCCGATACTCCCCGTACTGCCCAGGATCGCCAGGCGCTTCATCGACCCGATTCCGGATCCGAAGAGTCCGCCGACTCGCCCTCTTCCAGCTGGACCTGCGCGCTCGTCAGGCCAAATCGGCGCTCGCGGCGCTGGTAGTCGAGAATTGCCTCTTCGAACTCAGTACGTCGAAATTCCGGCCACATGCAATCGGATAGATGAAGTTCGGAATAGGCGATCTGCCAGAGCAGGAAATTCGATACGCGCTGTTCGGCGCCGGTTCGAATCAAGAGATCGGGATCCGGGAGATCGCCTGCATAGAGATACGATGCGAAGCCCTTTTCATCGATTCCTTCCGGATCGATTTTTCCGAGTTCCACATCCCGCGCGAGCTTTCGAGCGGCGTCCACGATTTCGGCACGCCCCCCATAGGAGAGCGCAAAGACCAACTGCATCCCCGTGTTCTCACTCGTCCGGGCAATCGCATTCTGGACCGCGCGCCGGGTACTCCGCGGGAGTCGATCGACGCGCCCGATCATGCGTACGCGCGCGCCGTACTCCATGACTTCCTCGATTTCCGTCTCGAGATATTCCTCGAGCAGGCGCATCAACTCTGAAACTTCTCCGCGGGGCCGATTCCAGTTCTCGATCGAGAAGGCATAGAGAGTGAGAATCTCGATCCCGTAATCGCGACATGCACGGATGATCTCGCGAACGGACTCGATGCCCTCGCGATGACCCGCGTTTCGCTCGAATCCACGTGATAGGGCCCAGCGCCCGTTGCCATCCATGATGATGGCCACGTGTCGCGGAATACGACCTTTCTGGATGTCTGGGTGCGCCATCGCCTTCGCCATCGATTCGACTTCTACTCGACTTTCATTCCAGTTCGAGAAACCAGCCCTCGCTAGACCTCGAGCACGTCCTTTTCCTTCTGAGCCGTCTGGTTGTCGATCTTCTTGACGAACTCATCCGTCAAATCCTGAACCTTCTTCTCCGCACGATGCCGATCGTCTTTCGAAAGCCCATCGTCCTCCAGGTCTTTGAGGAGAGACAAACAATCGCGCCGTGAATCGCGGACCCGAATGCGATGTTCCTCGGCGATCTTGCGCACCTGCTTGACGAGAACCTTGCGGCGCTCTTCCGTGAGTGGCGGGATCTGAATTCGGATCACCTTGCCATCGTTGTTCGGGGTCAGACCGAGACTCGACGCGTGAATCGTCTTCTCGATGGAGGGGATCGCTGATTTATCGAAAGGAGAAACGACGATCATGCGCGGGTCGGGAACCGAGAGCGTCGCCAATTGGTTGAGCGGCGTCGGGGTATCGAAGTAATCGACGTTGATGCCGTCGAGAATACTCGTGCTGGCTCGACCCGTTCGGATCTTGGTCAGGTCCTTGCCAAAACGTTCGATCGCCTTGTTCATCGACTCGCGCCCTTCGTCGATGACTGCAGCGATGTCTTCATCTTCCGCCATTTCAGATCTCCAACTTCCTGGCGCTTCAACTAGGGCGCCGAGGGTTTCGACTCGTGAGTATCGCGCATGAGCGTTCCTACGCTCTCCTAGCGCATCAGTGCCTCGGAAAGGGTCCATCGCGGGCTGCGGCGGCGCGTCTGGAATCGTGTTGGGATCGGCTCTCTCGTCGGTGTAGCCGCCATAGACTGGACTCCTCGGTGGTTGCCAAAGTCGTCGGACCCGGCGAGTCCCTCGCCGGAGAGCTTGTGCTGAAGCCTCCGGTAGCCAGTCGTCACTATGAGGCAGCCTCTCCCAGCTTGAATCTCACGAAGCGAGCCACCTTCAACTCGCCACCGACGGCCTGGGCCGCGTCTGCGAGGATTTCGCGCACGCTCTTGTCGGGATCTTTGACGAACTTCTGTTCGACGAGACATTTTTCGGCGAAGAATTTATTGATCCGACCATCGATCATCTTCTCGATGACGTTCTCCGGTTTGCCGCTCTCGAGAGCCTGATTCTTCAAAAAGGAACGTTCCTTCTCGACAATGTCCGCCGGTACACCCTCTCGATCAATCGCGATCGGCGTCGGGTCATGGGCCGCCACGTGCATCGCCACGTCCCGGAGAATCTCCGCGACCCCGTCCGAGTCCGCGTTGGTCTCGAGCGCGAGCAGTACGCCGAGCGTTCCACCGCCGTGGACATAGCCGCCTACGAGTCCTGACACATCGACGCTGGCAACGCGCTTCAGCTGAATGTTCTCGCCCATCTTGGCGACCGCAGCCTTGACCGCATCATCAATCGTCGCGCCGTCCATCGATGTGGCCAGCGCGCTATCTAGATCGGGCTCGCCGCCGAGGGCGAGAATGGATTCCGCAATGTTCGTGGCGAGACCCTGAAACTCCGACGTCTTGGCAACGAAATCCGTCTCGCAGCCGAGTTCGATCAAGACACCACGCCCGCCGTTCGCACGAAAGACGACAGCCCCTTCGCTGGTTTCGCGGCCCGCACGCTTGCCGGCCTTCGCCAGTCCGCGTTCCCGCAGCAACTCCATCGCGCGCTCGACATCGCCGTCGGCGTCCGACAGAGACCGTTTGCAATCCATCATCCCAGCGCCCGTCGAATCCCGAAGCGCTTTCACATCTTTCGCAGAAACACTCATTCCTTCTTCTCACCCTCTGCGCTCGCGGCAGTTGTTGCGGCCTTGGTCTCGGGACCGGAATCAGCTTTCTTGGCGGCATCCTTCTTGGCAGCTGCCGGCTTTGCCGTGGCAGCCTTGCTCTCCGCCGCTGCGGGAGCCGGGGAAGCGCTCTTCGCGTTGTCTCCCTTGCCGCCACCGGACGAATAGCTCTTTCCGCCGCCCGCAGATCCCTGGCCACGTCCGCGACGTGGCTGCTGCTTGATCTCGACGACGCGACGTCCGGACTTGGGTCCGGCCTCGGCTTTGGCCTTGGCGGGCTCGTCCTTCTTCTTTGCGACCAGCTCGGCCTGATGTTTTTCGAATCCCTCGCGACAGGCATTCGCAGCGGCCTTGCAGTAAAGGTCGATGGCACGAATCGCATCATCGTTGCCGGGAACGACGAGATCGATCTTGCGGGGACTGCAATTCGTGTCGACGACACCGACGATCGGAATATGAAGCCGATTCGCTTCCGAGACGGCGATCGCCTCCTTGCCCACGTCGATGATGAAGATTGCGTCGGGCGTGCGATCCATCGACCGGATTCCCGCGAGCGACTTGTCGTATTTCTCGACCTGGCGGGCCATGCTCGCCAACTCCTTCTTGGAGAGCTCCGCGCGCTTGTCCTCGGAGGCAAGAATCTCGATGTATTGGTTATACCGATCGATCGACTTCTTCACCGTCTTCCAGTTCGTCAGCATCCCGCCGAGCCACCGGTTGTTGATGTAATACTGGCCGGCCCGCACGGCCTCCGTCATGATCGGAGCCGCGGCCTGCGGCTTCGTTCCCACGAACAGGACCTTGCCTCCAGCAGCCGTCGTCTCGCGAAGAAAATTGATCGCCTCCTTCAGCATCGGCAACGTCTGATCGAGATCGATGATGTGCGTGCCATTACGCTGGCCGAAGATGAAGGGCCGCATTAGCGGATTCCAACGCCCGGGCTGATGGCCAAAATGCACGCCGGCTTCGAGTAGCGAGTGGATCGTCAGCTCTTGTTCTTTGAGGGCTTCACCGATCTCGCTCTTCGCACCCTTCGCGGATGCAGCGGCTGAGTGGGTCGAATCGATGGATGGGACAGGGGTCGGTACGACCTCGGGAGAGGCCGGCGTATCGGACATGGATCGCTCCTTTTGCGGTTAGGCCTCCGCTCCCAGCCGTCCTATCCCCGACCTGACGCGTCCAAACCAACGACGGTGCCGCTTGAAAATCGCCCTCATCGGAGAATCCGACCAGGGCGTGTCGCTCGCTCGATCCGCTCCAGGCACCGCCGGGGTGACTCGGAACGTGTGATTTTGCGGGTGTTTAGCAGAATCCCACTGGCCGGACCATCAAGCCATCGAGGATTCCGCCCACCCTCCGGGTTTGTTCTAGGTCGTGTACTCCGCGTTGATTTCGACGTATTCGTAACTGAGGTCACAAGTGAAAAGACGCGCCTTTCCACGGCCACGGGCGAGGTCGACTTGTATCGAAATTTCCTCGGCCCGGAGCGCCTTCTCGGCGCGCTTTCGAGCGGCCGTGCCGGCGGAGCGTCCCTGCGAAAAGACCGCCACGCCGCCAACGCGCACTCGGGTTTTCTCGGGATTCCACTTGATGCCCGCGGCACCGATCGTCTGCATGATTCGGCCCCAATTCGGATCCCCACCGAAAATCGCCGTTTTCACGAGCAGCGAATTCGCGATCCGTCTGGCCGCCCGATCCGCCTCCGCCGCAGAACGAGCACCGGAAACCTCAACCGTGACGAGATGGGTGGCGCCCTCGCCGTCGCGCGCCAGTTGCCGGACGAGATCCTCGCAGACGGCCAGGAGCGCCGCTTCGAATCGTTTCGCAGGCGGACTGCCTGATCGCAGCTTCGCGCCACCCGCACGGCCGCTAGCCATGAGCACGACGGTGTCGCTGGTCGATCCCTCCCCGTCGATCGTGAGACAGTTGTAGGTCGAGTCCGCCACTCGCCGCAGCATGCTTCGCAGGAGTCCCGGTGAAATGGAGGCGTCCGTCACAATGAACGACAACATGGTCGCCATGTTCGGCTCGATCATCCCCGAGCCTTTGGCCATCCCTACGATCGTAATGTTTCGGCCGCCGACGCGAGCGCGAATCGATGAGACCTTGGCGTGCGTATCCGTCGTTCGAATGGCTTCGGCCGCGTCCGCGAAGCCCCGCGAACTAGCGGACAGCGCGCCGGCAACACGCGGAATGCCCTTCTCGAGCACATCCATGGGAAGCGGTTCACCGATTACGCCCGTCGAGGCGACCAACATCTCGTCAGCGGCGCAGTCGAGTTCGCGGGCGGCCATTGCCGCCATCTTTCGAGCGTCGCGGAGTCCACGCGGGCCCATGGCGACATTCGAGATTCCGCTATTGACGATCACGCCGCGAATACGCCCGCGCGCGATTCGCTCGCGGGAGATCTCGACGGGAGCGCCGACCACCGTCGATGTCGTGAATATCGCCGCCGCGTTGGCAGGCTCATCCGCGGCGATCAAGGCGAGGTCCTTGGCCTTGTCCTTGATACCGGAATGAATCCCGGCCGCGCAAAAGCCAGGCACAGGAAGACACACGCGCCGAACCTTCATTGGCCGATCAGGCCCCGCAGCATTTCTTGTGCTTCTTGCCACTGCCGCAGGGACAGGGAGCGTTGCGCCCAACCTTGATGGTCGAGGCGGCTCCTGCAGCCGCCCGCGGACCCGCGCCGGCGCCCGCTGGAGCCTTCGCCCCCGCTTGTCCCGACTGCGGCGCAGTACCGGCAGCAGCCGCCGGTCCTCCGTCTACCCGACGCGCGGTGACCTTGGGCGCTCTGCCCGGTCGCGGATAGCCGAATTTGAACACGAACTCTGCGAAGGAGTCATCGATGCGCTGTTCCATCTCGCCAAAGAGCGCAAACCCCTCGCGTTGATACTCGATCTTGGGATCGCGCTGCGCATAGCCACGAAGATTGATCGACTCGCGAAGCGCGTCCATCGTATGAAGATGCGCCTTCCACTGCGAATCGAGAATCTGCAGTTGGATGTCGCGCACGATCGAATCAAAAGTTGGATAGTTGTCGAGCGACGCGTAGGTCTCTTCCTTGAGCTCGCGTCCCTCCTCCTCCTTCGCCTTCAACACTTCGGTCAATCGACCCAGAATGGCGCGCCCCAACTCATCCTTGTCACCATGGCGCTTCGAATCGTCCGCAATGAAGGGAGTCTCTTCGATCGAGAAGGCGACTCCGAATTGCGCTTCGAGTGAGTGCGCCATCTCCACGAGATCATCGTCTTCGGGATCCCCTCGCTGAGGCCAGGTCCTTTCGACCAGATTCGCAACGTAACCCTCGAGACAGGCTTCCAACTCCTCGCGCAGCGCGGGCGGGTCGGCCGACATTGCGCCGAAGCGGCGAGCGTAGAAAGCCTGCCGCTGCTTGTTCATGACATTGTCGTAGTCGAGTAGATGCTTGCGAATGTCGAAGTTTCGCCCCTCGACCTTCTTCTGGGCGCCCTCGATCACGCGCGTGAGCATTCGGTTCTCGATCGCTTCCCCGTCTTCGACGCCGACACGATCCCACCACTGGGCCACGCGGTCTGCTTCGAAGATGCGCAGTAGATCATCTTCGAGGGAGAGAAAGAACTGACTCGATCCGGGATCGCCCTGCCTGCCAGAACGACCTCGAAGCTGGTTGTCGATCCGGCGACTCTCATGCCGCTCGGTCCCCAGGATATGCAGACCGCCCGCTTCGAGTACTTCCTTGCGCTCGCTCGCACATTCGGATTCGAATTGAGCGTGGACCGCTTCGAAGTCTTCGTGCTCCTTGTCGTGCCCGCATTTCGCGAGTGCCATCTGTTCCGGATTTCCACCGAGCAGGATGTCGGTTCCACGACCCGCCATATTGGTGGAAATCGTGATCGCACTTTTTCGGCCGGCCTGGGCGACGATTTCGGCTTCGCCTTCGTGCTTCTTGGCGTTCAACACCGTGTGCTTGAGCCCGACCTTCTTCAATTTCTTCGACAGCATTTCGGAGGTCTCGATCGAAATTGTTCCGACCAGCACGGGCTGGCCTGCCTCGTGTCGCTCTTTCAATTCGTCCAGGACCGCGTTGAACTTTTCCCGCTTCGTCTTGAAGACGACATCGGCACCGTCGTCGCGAATCAATGGACGGTTGGTCGGAATCAGCGAAACTTCGAGGTTGTAGATCTGTCCGAATTCTTCCGCTTCCGTATCCGCGGTTCCCGTCATTCCGGCCAGCCGCTCGTACATGCGGAAATAGTTCTGGAACGTGATCGAAGCGAGGGTCTGGTTCTCGCTGCGAACCGTAATGCCCTCTTTGGCCTCGACAGCCTGATGGAGCCCGTCGGACCAGCGACGTCCCGGCATGAGTCGCCCGGTATGTTCGTCGACGATCACGACTTCCTTCTTCTTGTCCTCGCCGACCCGAACGACGTAGTCGACGTCGATCCGCTTCAGCGAATGTGCCATCAGGGCCTGCTGCATCGCGTGAAGGACGGGCAGCATCCCGGGATCGTAGAGATTGTCGACGCGCAGCATGCCCTCGACTTTGTGCATCCCTTCGTCTGTGAAGGTCGCCGAATGCGCTTTCTCATCGATCCAATAATCGCCGGTCTCTTCGATGCCCTTCGCTGGCTGCGCGGCAGCACCGATCTTGAGGGAAGGAATCAGGCGATTCGCGATCGTGTAGATCTGCGTATTCTGCTCCGAAGGCCCAGAGATGATCAGAGGCGTTCGCGCTTCATCGATCAGAATCGAATCGACCTCGTCGACGATCGCGAAATGAAGCTCCCGCTGGACACAGGTCTCCAACGAGAATTTCATGTTGTCCCGGAGGTAATCGAATCCCAGTTCGTTGTTCGTGCAATAGGTCACGTCCGATCCGTAGGCGGCTAGACGTTCCACATCTGTTAGGCCATGGACGATCGCACCGACGTCGAGACCCAGAAATCGATGGAGCTGCCCCATCCATTCGGCATCACGTTTGGCCAGAAAGTCATTGACAGTGACGACGTGAACGCCTCGACCGCTCAAGCCGTTGAGATACGAGGGTAAGGTCGCGACGAGCGTCTTGCCCTCGCCGGTCTTCATTTCCGCGATGCGCCCGTCGTGGAGCATGATGCCGCCGATCAATTGAACATCGTAAGGACGTTGTCCGAGTGTGCGTTTGGCCGCTTCGCGAACGGTGGCAAAGGCCTCGGGAAGCAGATCGGCGAGGCTCTCGCCGTTTTCCAGCCGCTGACGGAAGTCGCCTGTTCGGGCGCGCAGGTCCGCGTCCGAAATGCGCGTCAGAGCCGGTTCCAGGAGGTTTACCTGTTCGACGAGCGGTAACAGGCGCTTGATGGCGCGCTCATTGCTGGTTCCGAAGAGCTTGCTCAGAATGCGTTGCATCGACCCGATCCGATCCCGACACGATTGATTGAGTCGGGAGGTCTCCCGAGCGAGTCCAGCGCGAGGGTTCTGGAAAACCGTGATTGAATGAAGATGGAGCGTAGAAGAGGCACCCGCGAGCGGCAAATCGGCGGGTGAAACGAGTCGAAGTTGAAACTCTCAGAGCCCGCACGAATGAGTGGGACGATCCAGGTCAATCAAAGATGTAGTCGAGCGGGTTACGAGGCTTGCCCTTCACTTCGACCACGTAGTGAAGATGCGGACCCGTACTGCGTCCGCTGCTGCCGATGGAGGCGATTAGGTCACCGCGCTCGACCGTGTCGCCCGTGTTCACGAGAATCTCTTTCGTGTGCCCATAGACCGTCTTCACGCCGAAGCCATGATCGAGAACCAGCGCATTTCCAAGCGGCCCCTTGCGCCCGGCGAAAGTGACGCGGCCGCGAGCCGGCGCGTGGATTGGCGTACCGTCTGCTGCCGCGATATCGATGCCACCATGTTGCTGACGCCGACCCGTGAACGGAGAAACACGCGGCCCGAAACGCGAGGTCATCCAGCCCTTCGAAGGCCAGATGGACGGCATCGACACCAACCGCTGACGCTTGTCGGCGAGTTGTCCCAGTAGGTATTCGAGCGACTCGGCCCGGACACCCGCACCCGCCGCGAGCTGGACGGCTCGATCATCGAGAGCTTTGAAGAACGCGGAATCTCCCGAGGAGGACGCGTCAGCGGGAAACGGCTCACCGCCACCCTGGCCACGTTGCCCAGCGCTGGGTTCCCTCGAAGAAGAGGTCGCCTGCTCGATCGGCACGCCGACAGGGAGCATCACCTCGCCTTCGGCGTGTGGCACGAGTTCGAACAGATCATCGCCGCCTACGCCGGCGGTGCCCGGCAGATTGGCGATGATGCGAACCTTGCGTTCGAGGTCGATCACACGAGCCAGCTGGCCATTGACGTGTTCGAGCCGATTGCTGAAGAGGGCGATCTGCTCGCGCTGCTCGAACGCCTCGACACGCAAACCGGCGAGTTCGACATTGTCGGCGCGAAGACGCCAATAATCCCACACAGCGACCGCTCCGATCAGAA
>Ga0310122_10001253_pt1 | contig 16264 bp, 17 predicted proteins | sample CB6_Bottom_1051__FD_203503 | JGI IMG/M metagenome (GOLD analysis project Ga0310122, IMG submission 203503) | Marine microbial communities from Western Arctic Ocean, Canada - CB6_Bottom_1051 | ecosystem: Environmental > Aquatic > Marine > Oceanic | place: Canada: Western Arctic Ocean | collected...
CAGGACGGCAGAATTAGCGAGAATCAGGCCAGTTGCCTGTTTGATTGGCTTGCCTGGGCGTCTTATCCATGATCTATTTGCTTTGCAAGGATTCTTTTTGTTTGGCATACCAAACAAAGCAGTTGAGGCGAGGAATTGGAAGGGACTACCCTTGGGCAAGTTCGCACTCGTGTCGCTGCTTGTGCTGCTGGCAATCGTGACGATATCGACCATCGGTTCGGCTCAGGTCTCGAGAAACAGCCAAAGGCCCGTCGCCGACTTGCACCATCGCAGTATCCGCCTGGGTGGATACATCGATCTGGAACTGTTCCATGACTCGAATCGCTCCGAATTCAAGAACCACCGCCTGGTGCCGATGATCGATGCCACCGTCAGCGAATCGGTTCACTTCGCCTGCGAGATCGAAATCGAGTATGGCGGTCCCCGGATCGCTTCGGGAGACGGGGAAATCAAGGTCGAATATGCCCATGTGGATGTTGATATGGGGGACTGGAAATTTCGATCGGGAGCCATCCTGGTTCCGCTCGGAGCGACCAATCTCTACCACGATTCTCCGATGCGGGATCTCACCAACAGACCACTGGTGGCACGTACCATCGTGCCCTCGACGCTGACCAGTGCCGGTGTCGGTGGACTCTGGGGTGCCGACGACGGGTCCTGGTCGCTGCAAGCCTACGCTCTGAACGGTTTCAACGGAGAAGATGGAATCGGCGGATACAACTTTGATTCATCCAGTGGAGTCCGTAGCGCTGCGCCGAGCCTGAAGTTCAATGGCGACCGTTCTCCCAGTTTGTGTGGGAGGATTACATACAGCCCTGTGCTCGGGACCGAGTTCGGATTCTCGGCCTGGAACGGTCCCTGGGACCAGGCGGGTGATCTCGATCTCACCATCACCGTGTTCGATCTGACCACCGATCTCTCTCTGGTCGTGCAAGCCCTCGGTCCCATCGAACTGCAGATCGAGGTGGGCGAGGTCGGCATCGAAATCGACGAGGCTGCCGAGGTGGGAGGTGTTCCCGAGCGACTGGTGGCCAGTTCGATGCAGTTTTCTCGTCGCTTCTTCCCCGCTGCCATCGAGAGACTGTTCGGTGACGAATCCTCCTGTGGGCTGACCTTTCGTCTCGAACAGGAAGATCTGTCCGCGGATGTGAAGAATCGTTCCACCATCGGATTCAACATCCGACCCACCGAAGAGACAGTGCTCAAGTTCGATTTCGAGCGGGAACGGATCGAAAACCAGCAAGATCCCGACGGGACCTTCATCTTTTCCGTCGCCACCTACTTCTAGGAGTGCAGATGAGACTCGTTTTCCACAACACTGCTGCACTGTGCGTCATCTGTGCTTTTTTCATCGTTGGGGAAGAAGCTACAGCGACGGCGGGGAACATCGAGAAGGCCTCCCGTCCCCTGTCCAGAAAGGTCTTCGAGCAACTCTGGGAGCAAGAAGTTGAACTCGATGAGGTGACGCTGCAGATCCAGGGACAACTGAGAACTCGAATTGCACAGCGAGCCAGGGTTGCTGTGAATCGAGACCCGATACGGATCTTTCGCATCCGGTCTGCCCGGACAGCAACAGAACTCGGCCACGCCCTGGTTCTCGAGGAGATTGGCAAGTATCGGCCTATCACCTTCCTGGTTGCACTCGATGCAACGGATCGAGTCATCGATCTCCAGGTCCTGATCTATCGCGAACACATCGGGCAGGCGATCAAGTCGCCTCGTTTCACTCGTCAGTTCCGCGAAAAAGATGGCCAGAGCATGCTCAAACTGCACAGGGATATCAGGAACCTCGCCGGTGCTACGCTCTCTGCTCGCGCAACGGTACGTGCTGTTCGAAGAGCGCTGGCGACGATTCAGGAGACGGTTCGAAGCGAGATGACGCTGCAATGGAAACCCGCTGTTCTGGCCGCGACTGCAGATTCTATCCCCGTCGAAAACGCAGTTGAAATGGCACAGCAGTCCATTTCTCGTGCCCGTCCGGCGATGGGCACCATGCTCCGTATCGAGGCCTATGGGACCGATGCCAGCAGGGCGATCGACGCCGCCTTCAAGGAGGTGGATCGCCTCGAAAACTTGCTCAGTCGCTGGCGTCCCGGCACAGATGTGGTTCGGGTCGAGAATGCGCCCGCGGGAATACCCGTGCAGGTTTCTTCCGCAACGATCGAATGTGTCGAGGCAGCCCTCTCGGTAGCACGAGAAAGTTCGGGCGCATTCGATCCAACCCTCGTTTCTGGGGGCTACAAGAAGGTGATTGTCGATGAGTCAGCCTCGACGATCACGCTCCTTGGTGAAGATCTGGTGCTCGATCTTGGAGGGATCGCCAAGGGTTTTGCCCTCGACCGCGTTGGCGAGCTTCTCGAATCACAGGGCATCTCTGCTGCCTTGCTCGATTTTGGCGGTCAGTTGCTGGCGCTCGATCCACCGCCGGGGAAATCTGCATGGGATGTTGGTATCTTTGATCCACGTCAGTCCGGGACGCTGCTACTTTCGGTGGCGCTGGTTCGGGCCAGCCTTGCTACCAGTGCGGATTACGAAAAAGGCAGTCATATCGTCGACCCTCGACGGGGAACTGATGCTGCCGTTGCGCTCTCGACGACGATACTTGCTCGCGGCGCGACACTTGCCGATGCCACCAGCACCATGCTCGCCGTGCTCGGTCCTGAATTTGCCGAGCGAGTCGTGACGAATTTACCTGGTGGAGCCGCGGTGATCCTGGTTGCCGGAGAGGATGCTCCTCGAGTCTTCGGCGAGTTGCCGCGCTGAAGAACCACTTTTCGAAGGGAGCGAACGACTGGTGGACCTGGCTACTGAGGCGACTATCCGGATGGCCATCGTCGGCAACCCCAACGTTGGCAAGACGACCCTCTTCAATGCTCTGGTGCGGGGATCATCGCGGGTCACTAATCATCCAGGCAGTACTGCCAATGCAGTGGTAGGGGAATGCCGTCACAGCACAAAAACCCTGCGAGTCACCGATCTTCCCGGCACCTACAGCCTTCAGTTGGATCTTCCGGAAGCGGATCTCTGTCGCTTGCACCTGCAAGAAGGGGAGGCTCCGGAGGTTCTCTGCTGTGTCATCGATGCGATGGGGCTGGGACGAAATCTGAAGTTGCTCGCCGAAGTGCTGGAGATGCGAATCCCTCTCGTTGTGGTGGTGACGAAAACGGAAGAAGCCATGCTTCGAGGCCAACGGATCGATATTGCCGCACTGGAAGAATACCTCGGCGTACCGGTAGTCGAAGCAGCACACAAGTCGATGGTCAGAAAACTCGATTTTGTATCCCTGCTGCAAAAAGCTCGGGTTGCCCACTTCATCGCTGAGGATCCAGAAGCCTTCAAGCACTGGGGAACCGAGTTGCAGGCGAGAGTGAGTCTCCCTGTCAATCCTCGCCGGGCCAAACTTCGCCGCCAGCGCGACGATCGACTCGATCGGGTCTTTACCCATCCGGTGATCGGTGTCGTCATCTTCAGTGTCGCGATGAGTCTGATCTTCGGCTCCGTCTTCTGGTTGGCGCAAACGCCGATGGAATGGATCGATGGCTTCTTTGGAGTGGTGGCTCAGTCGCTTTCGGCTCGGATGGATCAGGGGCCGGTTCATGACCTGTTGGTTGATGGGGTCATCGGAGGAGTATCGGGCACGCTCGTCTTTTTGCCCCAGATCCTGATGCTGTTCTTTCTGGTCTCTCTTCTGGAAGAGACCGGTTACCTGGCGCGGGCAGCTTTCGTTGCAGATCGGTGGTTACGTCCCTTCGGTTTACCCGGACACGCATTTGTACCGCTGCTCTCGAGTCATGCATGTGCCATCCCCGCCATCATGTCTACCCGTTTGATTCCTGATCGAAGAGATCGCATCGCGACAATACTGGTGGCCCCTTTTCTCTCCTGTTCGGCCAGACTTCCGGTCTACATATTGCTTGTCGGGATCCTGTTTCCAGGTGATCCGATTCTCGCTGGCTGCACCTTCGTCGGTTGCTACCTGCTCGGAGCCTTCGCTGCTGTAGCCAGCGCGGGACTGGTCAGGGTGCTGCTGGTACCCGGAGCGAGCATGCCGATGGTGATGGATTTGCCGCCCTATCGAATCCCCTCCGTGCCGGAAGCAGCCAGAATCGCAATGGAGCGAGGCTGGTCATTTCTCACCCGGGCCGGAAGCGTGATCCTGCTGATCTGCATCCTGTTGTGGTGGATGAGTAGTTATCCTGCCACACCGGAGAGTTCCAACGTGGTGGCCTTGCGCAGTGCGTCGCAAATTCAGGTCGATCCAGCGCTCGCCGCCGAGATCACCGCACAGGCGGATGCTCTGGCCCTTCGCGAGTCGGCAGCAGCCTCCTATGCCGGGCAGATGGGGAAATTGATGGAACCTGTGTTGGCTCCCGTGGGGGCGGACTGGCAACTGTCCGTTGCGGTGATGGCGAGTTTTGCCGCCCGCGAGGTATTTGTATCTTCACTCAACGTGTTACTCGGGGTCAGCGAGGACGTCGAGGACCAGACCACCCTGGAGCGGGTCAGATCTTCGACCCGAGATGACGGATCGCCGCTATTACCACTCTCCTCGGCGGGAGGATTGCTCGTCTTCTACGTACTGGCGATGCAGTGTATGCCGACCCTGGCAGTCACTCGACGAGAGGCTGGAGGGATCCACTGGGCATTGCTCCAGTTCGGTTGGATGACCCTGTGGGCATGGGTCCTCGGAACGCTGACCCGCAGCATGTTGCTCTGGTTTGGAGTTGCCTGATGTCCTTCTTCCCGATCGAGGATCCTCAGTTCTGGATCGTGACCATGGTGACGGTGGGTGCTGTGATCGTATTCTTCTGGCGCCGTAAGGGTGGAGGGGGAGGATCGTGCAAGGATTGTCCTGAGCGCTGAAATCCCAATTTATCCGCTGGTCATCGTCTCGTTCAGACGTTCTCATCATGGCAGTTCGAGAAAGGAAGATGACCGATGTTGATCCCCAGTATTTTCGTGCTGGTTCTGCTACCGGTGCCAGATCCTGTTGTGACGGTAACGGCAGAAGTTGCCGTGGAAGTCAGTCGGACTGATGAGGTAACCCAGCAGCAACAGGCCGCTGCCACCGAGGCATACGAGCAACTACAAGCGCGCATGGAGGAGGCCTGGGATGAGTACCTGGCGCCACTGCGCGATGCCAAGACACCCGAGCAGAGGGATGCCGTAGATCTGGATCCAGCCAAGAGTCCTGCGGTGATCTTCATCGCTGAGATGTTGAAGTTCACCAAGGATCATCCAGGGACGGATGCTTGCCTGCTGGCTCTCGGTGAGGTGATCCGGATGTCATCTCGAGATGAGAATATGTCCTGGATGACCGAGGAGGCGGTCGAAACCGTGCTCGTCGATTTCATCGAACATGACGGGCTTCAAGATCTGGTTCGCTTTGCTCACTACAACCCTCCCTCGACTGCCATATTGCGCCTCCTGAGGGGAATTGCTGATCGGTCTGGGGGTCGGGATGTGAAGGCTGCTTCGCTGTATTCGCTGGGGAAACTACTCGGCAAGAATGACAAGACTCGCCGTGAAGGACGAGACTTGCTCGATCGAATCGAGAAGGAGTTCGCGGATGTGATCTTCTTTCGCGAGACCACTTACGGTCAGAAGGTAAAGGGCGACATTTTTGAACTCGAGCATCTTCAAATTGGCGATGTGGCTCCGGAGATCATCGGCAAGGAGATCGCTGGCAACTTGATGCAGTTGTCGGCGTTCCGCGGCAAGGTGGTTGTGCTCGATTTTTGGGGTAACTGGTGAGGCCCGTGCCGGGCGATGTACCCGCACGAGCGGTCGCTCGTGGAGAAACACCCTGCCGAGAAGTTCGCCATCGTCGGAGTAAATTCGGACAAGACCGTAGAGGCTGCGAAGGAAGCGGTGAAGAAGAACAAGTTGAGTTGGAAGAATTTTTATGACGGTGGTACCAGTGGTGCCATCGCAACACGATGGAATGTCAACGGTTGGCCGACGATCTATGTCATCGATGCAGCGGGGGTCATCCGATACAAGGATGTTCGAGGGGCTGAACTGGATGCGGCCATCGAGACGTTGCTGGCGCAGATGGAGGAGATCGGCAAGCCCGAGTAAACCCGCTAGCGAATTTCGTCCGGTGCCGACGGATCAGGATCATCCGGGTTCGATTCCGTGTGCCCCAGGGGACAGCCGCCCGGATTGTCCCGGTTTCGAGGAAAGAGGGGATCCGGGGCGGCCGGCTCCTTCTTGCCGGTTTTTTTACGCCTTCTCGCTGCCCACCACAGTTCATCGAGACACGCCAGAGACCCCGTTGCCAGCACCAGTAACAGGCCAGCACCTCCGAGTCTCAGCGTCAGCGGTGCAAACGGCCACTGCCAGTGCAATCCCCACGGCGACAGCAGGGAGAGAGCCAGGGATCCATAACCGATGAGCGACAAGCTGATCTTCGGGGTTTCTGCCCAGGGAGTCAGTTCGACCAGGTGCAAGACCACAAACAGCAGCAACGCGAGGGAGAAGATGTGGTCGTGGACGATGGCGAGAATTTCCCGGGGACTTTTTTGGGGATATATCTCTTCTGCTTCATAATCCTGCTCGTTTCCCTCGATCCAGCGCAGCGCATCGTCACTCGAAAAACCGCCCGATTTTCCAGAGTATTGCAATAGTGCGACAAGGCACCCTGCCAAAACCGTGCACAGAAAGAGGGTCAAGAGCACACGAGTCGATGGATTGGCTCGTGCGAGGGTAAATCCCGATTGCTTGAAGAAACGTGTCACTGGGACGGATCCGTCCGAAGAGTTTGATGACGACTAGACGACCACCGGAATCGCCTGGATCGATGCGGCCACCTGGTCGCTGAGTCCGACTCGACTACCATCGACATCGAGGATGCAGGTTCCGCGTGATTGACAGACGCGCAGTTCACAATCGTTGCAGAGCCCCATTGCCTCCAGCAGTGGCAGGTGGGCGATCGGTACCGTCTCCGCGATGATCTGGACCAATTCACCCGGGGCGATCTGCTGTAGTGGGCGGGCATTCTCTGGTAGCACCGCCCGGTTGGATCGGGTGTCGAGAGTCGGTCGGCTTTTGGCGGCGACGGAGGGGTTCAGGATGTCGCGGAACATTTGGTCCTCCGCGGCCCGCTGGCCGCATCTTGGGTGTACCCGGGTGGGCCGGGATCGAGCCTTGTTGCCACCCCGAAAAGCCATTTCAGCAGCGCCAACAGCGCACTGTTGTCCTGAGGGACCGACCGGGCTACTCTCGCCCTCTGGAACGAATCCAGGCGGGAGTTTCAAGGCATTGAGTTATAGTATAGCGTTTCGTTCATACCCCCGTCAACCTGTTTGGGTAGCCAAACTTGCTAGGGAGAAGTCGTGACCGGCTGGCGAGAGTTCGATCAGAATCTGGTGAGTCATTCGGCCGCTCATCATCTGACCACCATTCAGTTTCTGCTCGATGAGTTCGGCTATGCCCGGGTTTCTGACGTGGCCAGGCATCTCGGGATCACCCGAGGTAGCGTCTCGGTGACTCTCAAGGGGCTGCGGCTACGCGGTCTCGTGATCGAGGACGAGCACAAGCATCTGGGACTTTCCGAAGAGGGAATTCGGATCGCTCGCGGGATTCACATCAAGAGGATCCTGATCCAGACTCTGTTTCGTGATGTGCTGGGAATCGATGATGAGGTTGCAGAACAGGACGCTTGTAAGGTCGAACACCTGGTCAGCGATGACACCGCGGATGCGGTGGGGAGGTTGCTGCAGAAGATTGAAACCGGGAAAGCCCCGCAACAGATGCAGAAGATGATGAAGGAACTGGAAAAGGAATCGTCGGGAACAGTTTCTGACTTCCCCAGTGAGAAAGTTCAAAAATTCGCCGAATTACTAGAACAGCGACAAACTGAAAATGAGGGTGACACCAAATGAGCAGCGGGATTACCAGAGCTGAAGCCATCGAGCGCCTCAATGGTCTTCTGGCCGAAGAGATGGAAGCGTCGATGCGTTACTTGCATCTGGCGATGATGGTCCAGGGACTCGATCGCCTTGTCGTCCAGAAGGTACTCCAGGACAATCTCGAGGAGACTCTCGAACATTCGGAACAGGTTGCCGAGAAGATCCTGCAACTGGGGGGCAATCCGGCTCCCAAGATCCGCATCGACTTCGAGGAAAGGCGCTATTCCGGCAAGGAAGCGCTCCAGGAGGCGTTGCTGTTCGAGCAGGCAGCCCTGGATGGATATCGTGATCTTCTCGAGCAGGTCGACGGTTGCGGGGATGTGATCCTCGAGGAGTTTGCTCGTCAGCAAGTTTCCGTCGAATCGGAGCATGTTTCCGAACTGAAGATGCTGCTGGGGGAGTGACCGCTTGGCGATCAGTGACCGACCCGGTGGTTTGACCGCGCTGGCCGTTCTCAACGGTTTCTTCGCCCTGGCCAGCGCTGCAGGAGCCCTGCAGCGACTCGTCGATGAATCTCGAATCGCCTCCTATCACGCCGGCGAACTGGAGGAGAGACGCTGGCTCCGACGTCGCGTCGAGGACCTGATCGAATCGGGAATCGACCCGGTCAATCTGCAGATTCTTGGCGTGGTCGGAACCGTCGCGGCTCTCGCCCTCGCGCTTTCGGTCTGGGGGTTGCTGGCGCGCAAGAAGTGGGTCGGTCGATGGTGCTCGACCCTGGGTGCAGTATCACTCGGTACGGTTTCGGTGCTGGCGATGATCTGGCTGCCCGAGTCGATGCTGAGAGGAACCGGGATCTCCATCGTTCGTCAGCTCTTCTATCCGCTTTTCATGTTGTTTCTGGTGCAGGTCATCTTTCGCAAGGATCTGGTCCGATGACCACGATGTTGAGACAGATCCTCATCCACGCGCGCAATTCGATGAGCCACTCGCTGCGCTCCGGCTCCGGAGTGGCATTCATCGTGCTGACGATTCTCGCTGGCCTGGCACTGGCAAACCTCGCCTTTGCTCCCATCGAACTGGGTTTCATCGAACTCGAGCAGTTCCGTGACAATGCCGCACAGGGAATAGGGCTGGTGCTGTCACTGGCGACACTCCAGCAGGGCGATCCCGAGGCGATGCTGGGAAGGATGGAGTCGGGAGAACTCGTGGAGATGACGATGTGGGCGCGCTATCTGGTACTGGAAAAGCCGATGCTGCTCTCCATCACGGTGTTATTGCTTGGACTGATATTGCCGCTCTTGTTACCGCTGGGGTCTTTTGCGGCCATCTCCGGAGATGTACAGCATCGATCGATTCGATACGTGCTGCCGAGGACCACCAGGACTTCGTTATTGCTGGGTCGCTTGCTCGGCTGTCTGTTGTTGGCCTGGATCCTCATCACAGCGTTGGTGGCGGCGATCGTCATGTACCTCGGAATCGTGCTGTCGCTGGACTCCTGGGATGCACTGATCCCGTGGGGATTGAGTTGTCTCGGTGCGCTACTGGTACTCAGTTTTCCCTACGTTTGTCTCGGTATCCTGTGTTCGACCCTGTGCCGGGTTCCGCTGGTGGCACTGTTCGCTTCTACCGGGATCACCGTCGCGGTACCGCTGATCGCTTTCAGTGCGCGTGCGGGCTTGGAGCCGCTGGGCAAATTGCTGTACCTGTTGCCATGGGGGTATTCCCATCAATTGCTCTCTCCCGACTCGCAGACAGTATCGCAGGCGATGCTCTACTGTCTTGGCCATGGTCTTGTTTTCATCGCAATCGCCCTGCATCGATTTCGGAGGGCAGACCTGTGATTTCCAGTGGAACTGGCCTGAACATCCAGGGACTCGTACATCGTTACGGCGACAAGGTAGCGCTCGGGGGGATCGATTGGTCGCTGCCGGACAGAGGTGTGGTGGGGTTGGTGGGTCCCAACGGTGCCGGCAAGACCACCCTCTTCTCCGTCATCGCTGGTTTCTTGCATCTTCAGCACGGTTCGCTGGCGGTTCTCGACGCACCACGGCCCGCTCATCCGCGGCTGGTGGGGCGTGTGGCGGTGATGCCTCAGGATGCGATCTTTGCCCGTGACGTGACGATTTTCGATCAACTGCTGTTTCTCAGGAGTCTCGATGGAGTGACAGGAGCACAGGCTCGGACCGAGGTCGTGGAGGCGATGCAGCGGGTCGACCTGGAACACGAGTTGCACCGAGGAGCTGCGATCCTCTCACACGGCATGGGACAGAGGCTCGGTGTAGCGCAGGCGATTCTCGGAACACCGGAACTGATCCTGCTCGATGAACCGACTGCGGGGCTCGATCCGGCCAACGCCCGCCAGGTGCGTGGAATCATTCGTGAACTGGGGAGGTCGGCGCTGGTCATCGTTTCCTCCCACAACCTGCTGGAACTGCAGGAGATCATCGAGCAGGTGGCGATCATCTCCGAGGGCAAGATGGTTGCCAGTGGCAGCGTCGAGGAAGTCACGAGGCGCGATCGACGCTTCGAGATTCGACTCGGTGTCAAGATCACCCCCGATCAGGAAGATGCTCTGCGAAGTTGCCAGAAGGTGCGACACATCTCCTGCATCGATGATCATTTGACGGTGGATCTCGATGCCAGTGGTGAGGGTGGGATGGATGAAGCACTGACCGAATTGCTGCACGCGATGCTGGAACAGGGAATCCCTCCACGGGAGTTGCGCGAGGGAGCGAGTCTCGAGGAGGCCTACCTGCGACTCACCGGGGATTCCCAGCAGGATCCAGCGGACCGATAGCGCTGTCGGGGTTGTCGCGGAGAAAGCGGGAGCGTTCGCGAAATTGTTTCGCCTCTTCTTCGGAGCCACCACTATCGAGCAACAAGGCGATGTCATCGAGCAATCCAGGGTTCTCACCGAGCCAGCCGATCAGCGCCTGCAGGTGACGCGCGGCTGCCAGCGGATTTCCCTGTTCCAGTGCGATAAAGGCCTGACGTCGGCCCAGATCGGCGCGCAAACTGAGGATAGCGTTGCGGGTACCGTGCTCGGTTCTGACAGTTTCGAGCCAAGCCGCCAGTGCTTCCGGACCTTCTTGCAGTTCTACCAATTGACCGTATCGCAGCAACACATCGTCGTTCGGATTCTCTTCAAGTGCCTTTTGCCACCATTCTCTGGCTTGCTCGAGATCCCCTGCCACCGCGCTCATGTATCCGATTTTTTCCTCGAGCACGGTTCCGGTCGGCTCTATCAGTGCGTATCCACCCCGATCGAACCGAAGCAGATCGCGCAAGTGCTCGACGGCACGAGCGGCGGCCACCTTCGTCTCTTCAGGAACCGGTTCCTGCCCACGAATCAGCACTTGATCCAGATTCACCTCGGCGAGCGCAAAGTTCATCTGAGCACGGTTCTGAGTCCAGCGAGTCTGACCGGCGGAGACGGTCAGCAGCACCACGAGGAAGGTTACCGCCAGCACCACTCGACCCGCGCCGGAGGTGGTCCCTCCTTTGTGCAGGGGTATTTTCTGCAAGGAGGTATCCCGACGCTGAATCAGGTGGGAACTCTTGAACACCAGGAAGGTGGTGCACAGCGCAATCCCGGTGGCCATCAACAAGGGGATCTGTTCGTACACTCCGCGCCACGAGAACCAGGTCAGGGTGAAGACCAGCGCCAGCAGGATCTCGCCGGTCAGGGAGAGATGGCTCTTGAGAGCACTCTTGCGTTTCCTGGGCCCCCACAGGGCCATGCCCCCTCGCGCCCGTCCGTAGGAGAGCACTCCATTGGGGCACACGTTGACGCAGTCGAGACATTTCATGCAACCGGGATCGACCACCTGTCCATGAATGTGGATCTCTTTGGAGATCTGGACATTGGAAGTACAGTTCGCGGTACACAGACCACAGGTCTCACAAGCATCCATGTTGGCGACGATGGTCATCGGAGCGATGCGGTCGGCGACCGAGAAAAATGCACCGTAGGGACAGCCATAGGTGCAGAAACCCTTGGCACCGAGCAGATACACGCTGGCAAACCCGCAGATGAGAAGGAACGGTATGGCCACCAGCAGTGATGGGAAGGTTGCCCAGAAGTCCTGCACCATCAGGTGATCGGTGAAGCCGGGCCAGGGTGACACCGGCGTGAACCATGCGACCAACGATGGAATCTGTTGTTCGAGCCATGGGAAACTCCAGCGCTTCACGGTTGGCCACATGAACATGTAGAAGGCCAGCAGGAAAGGAACCGATGCGAGCAACCGACTCCGGAACGGTTGTGGCTTGATTCCCATTTTTCGCATCATCCAGCCGCACAGATCCTGCAGAGCCACCATGTGGCATGCCCAGCCACAGAACCAGCGTCCGAGAACGGCCGTGGACAGGATGGCGACGACGAAAAAGATGAATCCCGCGTTCACCTCACCGTTTTCGAGTGTGTACATGCTCTCGGATGGCTCGACCGGAGAAACGGTGGTGCCAGTGAATACCCACTGAAGCAGGTGCAATGCGATGAGGAGATGGACCGCGCCGAGAACGATGGCGCGACGGCGGCCGGCTCGACCGGGAAACCTCCCTGGAGGTCGATGGTCTCCCTCGCATCCTTGTCGAGGACTCTGCTTTGTCGCCAACTCCGACCTCCCGCTTCTGTGTTTTTGATGATATCCGGAGATGTCGCTGTCGAGAACGCTGGCGCTGATTCCACAGAGATGACAAAAGGGGTGGAGGAGCCGGAACTGGCTCCTCCACCCCTTTTGTTTCTGTTCGATGACCCGGGATTATCCGCTGGCTAGTGGTCCGGTATGCCGTCTCCGTCATGATCGTGATCCCCACCGGAGCTGGCGTGATCGATGTCGGCGATCGCTTTCTCGATCATCTGACGACCACGGTCATTTTCCTTGACCAGAGGGTCGCTGAGCATCCGCTCGAGGAAGGCCTTGGCCTCCTCTTTACGATCATTTTCTGTCATCCACTGGCTGCAAAACCACAGCGCGTTCATCACTTCGGACCCCTGCATCTTGGGGTTTCCCCGCAAGAACTCGACCAGCGCCGGAAAGTCAGGCTCCGGTGTATTGAGCAGTTCATTGAGTTTCTGAGTGGCACGAAACTGCACTACTTTCGCCACCAGTTGCGGATTTTTTGATTTCTCCGCCAGCGCCAGGAATTTGGCGAAATCCGGATACCCGAGCAGTTTCTGCTCCAGCATCACTTCCAGTGCCCCGGGCAGTAACTTCTGGATCTGTTCGTCGTTGTCGGCGGCCACCAGTGCCTTGACCTTCTCCCCGGTGACACGCAACTCGGCAAGATGCTCGAGGTACTTCTCCGGGCCACCGGGCTGGTATCCAGTGCGAGCATAGGGGCGCATCTGAGAGTCAGCGAGAATGATGGCCGGGAATCCGTCGACTGCCATTTCATCGCGCTTTTTATCGTTGAGGGCTTCGTCGACCACCTTGGCCTTGGCTTCTTCACTGCGAGGGAAATCGAGGTAGAGGTAGATGTACTGCTTTCCAGCACTCTCGTGGAAGGCGGGTACACTGAAGACTTCCCCGTCGAGACGTTTGCACCAGCCACACCAGTCGCTTCCGGTGAAGTTGATCAGGATGTCCTTGCCCTCCTGGGTGGCCTTCTCCCGGGCAACGGCAATGTCCTTGATCCAGGGCAGGGACTGTTGGTTCGGTTCGGCGACCGGCTCATCGGCCGACAGTACAGGAGTGCCGACGAGCACCACCAGTAGCGTGAAAATAGTCATTCGAAAGACTCCTTGCAGCGTTTAACTGCGGTTTCTCCGAAGATGTCGCCCCCGCACGGTTGTCAGGGGTAAAGGTCGTAATGGATCGAGAGCGAACGCCATCGGACGATGGAACCCATTCGCCAGCGATGTTTGAGGATATCCCATTCTCGTTCGGGCGAAAAGCCCCCAGAAGCCTTCAGGGCGGTACTTGAGACGCTGAGGGGGTCCAGAAGGGCGTCCACTGCTGCTACTTACGGACCATCGATCCAGCAAGTCGTGCTGTGAACGATCATGATTCTCGAGATGACCAGGGTCGGCAGATGACGCAGGAGTTGATTCCACCGACTCCCATCGAAAGTTTGCCGGTGTAACCCTCTGCCAGGGGAGCGGGCTCATCGAAGACGAAATTCCGGTGTACCCGGGCGATTTCCGGGTTCAACTCCTGCCGGGAGAGTGGCGTGGGTGGCACCGTCATCTCCTCACACGAGAGCATCTGCGCCGTGAGCTCCCATCCTCCGCAGGCTCCCATGCCGTGGCCGAAGGTGCCCTTACGAGCGGTCATCAGGACCGTCTCGGGGAGTATTCGGCGAGCATTTTCTACTTCGAGGAAATCTCCCGGAGTTGCCGTGCAATGCAGATCCCAGGTGGTGATCTGTTCGGGTCGCGCGCCCGACAGGGCAATCGCGCTGCGAATCGCATCCATCGGTCCTTGTTCACTGGGCGTGATGATGTGATCCGCATCGGAACTGATGCCAACCGCCAGAGGTTCCATCCCGATGGGCTCGAAGCCGCGGGCAGTCATCTTCTCGAAGTCCCCGATGATCCACACACAGGAGCCGCCACTGACGTGGGTTCCGCGAAGTCCCGTCAACGGTTTTGAAACGTTGCCGTCGCTGGCGAGCACACGCGCAGCGCTGAAGGCGCCCACGATCAGTGGATGGGGGGAAGGATCGGTGGCTCCGATGACTACCGCTTCGGCTTCACCACGTTCGATGGCATCCATACCGAGTTTCAGAGCGACCCCGAATGTCGAGCATGCGGCTACCGGGGCGAAGGAGGGACCGGTGATCTTGCCCATCATGCTGATCTGAGTCGCTGGAGCCGAGTGAATGTTCCACAGCACGTTGGGAGAAATAGAAGCCCAGGGTTCAGGAGGTGCCTGCCAGTCGATTCGCAACTGCATGGAACGCTTCATCTTTTCACGGATGATGGATGCCTTGCCCGTTTCTACCTCACCTTCGACGTCGATGTTCTCGATCTCTCGAAGTTGTTGCAGGTATTCTTGCAACTGCGACGACTGACGGGCCCAGAAACTGTTCCATAACCTTCGCGCATCTTCTCGATGTCCAACTTCGGCGTCATCGGGACGGGGCGGGCTCTGATCGCTGATCTCCGGTGGAGAATCGCCCGCGTCGAAAGCAGCACGGGCAGGACAGCGTTCAGGATCGGCCCAGAAAGCATCCCACTCTCTCTGGGCACGATCGGCTTCCAGTGAGATTTTCGAGATGGTGGGGAGATCCCCGAGACCTGTTCCAACGTAGACATGGGCGTACGACCCCATCTCCTGCAGGGCTTTCTCGATACCCGGATTCTGATCGAGTGCCTGGATGAAACTACCGACCGCGAACAGGGTTGGTCCGCCCATCTTCGATTGCAATTGTGAGAAGCGGCTCGGCGGGAAGCGTTCATCGATCCACTGATGGTATTGCTCGAAATCGAAGGTGGGATTGCCAACCAGGAAGTTGTTGGGTCCGAAGTCCTCGAACGGTTCCAGCCAGTGGTCCGAGCTGGACAGGTTGTGGCGGAAGGCGGCGACATCGGGGCTGCGAGGAGCGACCACTCCCCAGCCGAAAATCCCGATACGGCGGCGCGCTTTCGTCTCCTGGCGGGTCATCGGGGGTCCTCTCTCGTGCTTATCGGCTCGATCTCCAGTGTTCCTCCAGCAGCCCTGGAGGGACTATTGGACCCCTTGTTTCTAGCCAATGCTCCCATGTAGCACAAGGAATCCACACCATTCAAAGGCCCAGAAACCACCGATGAACCCTTGGATCGGCGGTCAATTCAGGATGAAAGGCGCAAGCGACGCACCGATTTTGTCTCACGGCGACCGGTTCGTCCCCACACACGGCGAGGATCTCCACCTCGGGAGCCGGTTGTTCGAGCCGGGGAGCTCGGATGAAAATCCCCTCGGACTCTCCGCATCCGGGGCCAGATTTCCACTGTACCTTGGCGATGAAGGAGTGAATCTGTCGTCCGTAAGCATTGCGCTGCACCGAGACATCGATGAGCGACCAGCGCCGGGGATGCTCCCCCTCATCCCTGCCCATCAGGATCGCCCCGGCACAGGTACCCAGCAGCGCCAGATCACCGTTTTGGACTCGCTCGGGAATCGTCGTCGAGAGGTCATGAAGATCGAGTAGATGACTGAGGGTGGTACTCTCGCCACCAGGCAGCACCAGGTGAGTCACCTCTTGCAACTGGTCCGGAGTTCGCACTTCGATGGGATCGCAGCCGGCCGAATGGAGCGCATGAAGATGCGGCTCCACTGAGCCCTGGAGAGCGAGAACCGCCGCACGAACAGGTCGCAAGGTTACCAGCCCCGGTTCTGGAGACGCTCGGCTTCAGGCAATCGAGTAGCATCGATGCCCGGCATCGCTTCTCCCAGTCCCCGTGATGCTTCGGAAAGTTCCGT
>Ga0310122_10001254_pt1 | contig 16258 bp, 15 predicted proteins | sample CB6_Bottom_1051__FD_203503 | JGI IMG/M metagenome (GOLD analysis project Ga0310122, IMG submission 203503) | Marine microbial communities from Western Arctic Ocean, Canada - CB6_Bottom_1051 | ecosystem: Environmental > Aquatic > Marine > Oceanic | place: Canada: Western Arctic Ocean | collected...
CACGTTACTCTTGAACCATTACCAAGATGAGTGGCACAGTTCTCCTATGAGTATAGCCGGTTCTCTTAGTGGTCAGAAAACATGATGGTCGGCTAGAGGGTTTGATTTCAACATAGGTTGGTGAAATGATAAGAATAGCAATTTGCGCAATTGTTCTCGCCATTGTGACTGGAACCTCAGCAAGTGCTGGTCCTTACGCTGATTCGCTAGCAAAATGTATTGTTGAATCAACGTCTGAGCGTGAAAAAAACAAAATGATCAATTGGTTTTTTGTTGTCATATCCGAACACCCCGATTTACAGCCACTCGCTAATATATCTCAAAACCAAAAAATAACAGCTCACAAAAACATGGCTGAGATTACCACAGAGATTCTTACCAAATCCTGTCTCCAAGAGACCACGAATGGGATCAAGTATGAAGGGGATTCGGTCATTGAATTTGCATTCGAATTTTTGGGACGAACCGCGATGCGGGGAATAATGTCCCATGAAACGGTAGCCGATTCAATCCAGATATTTATACAATACATAGATGAGGAAGCATTTCAGAAGATCCTTACCCCATGAGTTGGCCCAACCTAATAATTAGTAGAGGAGGATCAAAACACGGGCATCAAGATACACAATCCGCAAGAGATCGTGCTCTGTCACGCCGCAAACGCTGCGTCCAACTGTCCAGACTCGACGTTCCACACCGCAGTATCTCGAAATCAATTTTTGATATTTTTTTATTTTTTTTTTACACGAAGCCCAGATGGGACCCCTATTCCCAGTACCGACACCACCCATATCGCGTCGGGGGTGCCCCCCCCCTCTTTATTCGTGAGGCCGAGAGTTCGCCCATGCAATCGACTCCTGGCGAGCGCCGAAGGCGCTACCCCAGCAAGCTGGTGGGCCGGGCGGCGCTGATCGGGGTGTGGGCTTGGGGCGGGCTGGGGCGCGCTTCAATTGAGCCTCTGGCTGGGCTGAATTTCGAAGGTCTGCCGCCCGGAATCGCAGTGAGACGAGGCAAATGGCAAGGATACATCGCCTCACGGCTCAGCAGCTTTTATGCCGCACTTATTGGGGAATAATTGGGGATAACGCTATCGGTAAATAGCTAACCCATTGAAAAGGCTGGTGACCCCTACGAGAATTGAACTCGTGTCTCCACCTTGAAAGAGTGGTGTCCTAACCTCTAGACGAAGGGGTCTAAAGCCAAGAGGCTATCTAGTCGGCTGGCCGGGTAAAATCAAGCTGGCAAATGGGGTTGGCGCGCGAATTCGTGCATATTCCCGAATCAGGCCGATTGTTCCGCATTCGCCGGTGCGGCGTCCTGGATGATCAATTGGACGTCGTCACGCTCGCGCCAGCGGTTGAGGCGCAGATTTCCGGCCAGATGCAGCGGGCCTTGGCCGGCGTCGAGCAGCATATGGCCAAGCTCCTCGCCGGCGGCGCGGAAGGCGATGGCGGTGAGGCGTTTGCCGGTCGCGCCGGCCAAAATGCAGCGCACATGGCCCTTGCCGACCACATCGGCGCGCACGATGCGGGCGCCGCTGACAACCATGCGCGGCTCGGAATTGCCGGCGCCAAACGGGCCGCTTCTGGCCAGTTCCTCGATCAGTTCGAGGGTGGCGCCCTCCACTGTGACCGCGCCATCGATGCCGAGGCTGGTCGATTGGCGCGCCGCCGCCACCGCCGGTGCGAGACGCTCCATCAAGAACAAGCCCAGCTCCGGCAATTTATCCTCGGCCACGGTAAAACCGGCGGCCATGGCGTGCCCGTCGCCATTGACCAGAAGATCGGCTTGGCGCGCCGCCGTGATCGCCGCGCCGATATCGACGCCGGGAAGGGAACGGCACGACGCCTTGCCGAGGCCCTGATCCACCGCGATGACGATGGCCGGGCGGGAAAAGCGCTCTTTCAGGCGGCTGGCGACGATGCCGACGACGCCCGGATGCCAGCCTGCTCCGGCGGCGATGATGATCGGCGCCGGCGTCTCGCCGCGCTCCTCGACCTGGCGGATGGCGGCCTCCAGAACATCGCCCTCGATCGCCTGGCGCTCCTTGTTGAGGTCATTCAAATGCTGGGCGATGGCGTGCGCCGTGTCGCCGTCCGAGGTGGTGAGCAGGCGGATGCCGAGGCTCGACTCCCCGACCCGTCCGCCGGCGTTGACCCGCGGTCCCAGGATATAACCGGCATGATAGGCGCTCGGTTTTTCGTTGATGCCGGCGCTATCGGACAAGGCCGCCAAGCCGATATTGCCGCGCGCCGCCATCACTTTAAGGCCCTGGACGGTCAGTGCCCGGTTGAGCCCGGTCAACGGAACCACGTCGCAGATCGTCCCCAGCGCCACCAGATCGAGCAGGCCGAGCAGGTCCGGTTCCGGGCGGGAATCGCCATAGTGGCCGGCCTGGCGCAGGGCGCGGTTGAGGGCCACGAGCAGCAGGAAAGTCACGCCGACCGCCGCCAACTGGCCCAGGCCGCTGTCATCGTCCATGCGGTTGGGATTAACAATGGCCACGGCCTGGGGCAGACGCGGCTCGGCGATATGGTGATCGACGACGATAACGTCGAGCCCCGCCGCCGCCGCCGCGTCCAGGGCTTCGAAAGCGGAGATGCCGCAATCCACGGTGACGACAAGCGCCGCACCCTGCGCGGCCAAGGACAGAAGCGCCGGCGCATTGGGGCCGTAGCCCTCACGAATGCGGTCGGGAATATAGTAGCTGCCGTCGCCGCCGACGGCTTCGAGAAAGCGCAGGATCAACGCGCCCGAGGTAGCGCCATCGACATCGTAATCGCCGAACACGGCGATTTTTTCGCCCGCCCGGATGGCCGCGGCAAGGCGGTCGGCGGCCTTGTCCATATCGCGCAAGCGCGAGGGATCGGGCAGCGCCTCCCGCAGGACGGGATTGAGAAAGCGTTCCGCCTCATCCGCCGTAATTCCGCGCGCCGCCAGAATGCGCGCCAAGATCTCGGATATATCCAATTGCTGGGCCAGCGCCAGCGCCACCCGCTCATCGCTCAGGCGGGGCTCCCAGCGCTTGCCGGATACGGAGCGCTCTACGCCGAGAAAGGATTGAACGGGCCCGGCGGGCATTTCGGGAACTTAATCCCGCGGCGGGCGGCGGTTGAAATCATGCTCGGCCTCGATCAGACGGAGGGTGCCGGTCTCCGAGCGCATGACGACGGAATGGGTATGCGCGCCGCCGGGAAAGCGGTGTACGCCCTTCAGCATGGCGCCGTCGGTCACCCCGGTGGCGGCGAACATGACATTGCCGCCGGCCAGATCGTGCAAATTGTAACTGCGCTTGAAATCGGTGATGCCCATGGCGCGGGCGCGTTTTTTCTCGTCGTCGTTGCGAAACACCAGGCGGCCCATCATCTGGCCGCCAATGCAGCGCAGCGCGGCGGCGGCGAGTACCCCCTCCGGCGCGCCGCCGGTGCCGATATAGATATCGACCGAGCGGTTGAGCCGGGTGGTGGCGATCACCCCGGCGACATCGCCGTCCTGGATGAGTTGGACGCGGGCGCGCGATTCCCGCACCTTGGCGATCAATTCGCTGTGCCGGGGGCGGTCGAGAATCAGCACCATGAGGTCTTCAATATTGCATTTCTTGGCCTTCGCCAGTCGGGCGAGGTTGACCGCCGGTTCGTCGTCGATATTGATCAAATCCGCCGGCAACCCATCGCCCACCGCGATCTTGTCCATATAGGTATCGGGCGCATTGAGAAACCCGCCCTCTTCCGCCATGGCGAGAACGGCCAGTGAATTGGGCGCGCCGGTGGCGCAAATCGTCGTGCCTTCCAGCGGGTCCAGGGCGACATCTACTTTCGGTCCGTTTTGGGTGCCGACCTTCTCGCCGATAAACAGCATCGGCGCTTCGTCGCGCTCGCCCTCGCCGATGACAACGGTGCCGTCGATATCGAGCCCATTGAGGGCACGCCGCATGGCGTCCACCGCCGCCTGATCCGCCGCCATCTCGTCGCCCAAGCCGGTTAGAAGCGACGCCGCGCGCGCCGCCGATTCAGTCACGCGGACGGCGTCGAGGGCCAAATTTCGATCCAGGGAAACAGCTTCGGCCATGATTGTCCTCTACTTATAAATTAACGATGCGAATCATGCGTGGAGTTTCCAACACAGCTTCCAATTCGTCCATGGCGGCGAGCGCGCGGGCCAGGGCATCTTCTTCCGCCACATGGGTTGTCAGCACAACCGGAACAGCTTCATCGGGTTTTCGGCCATGCTGCAACATCGATTCGACGGAAACTTCCTGGTCGCGCAGACACGCCGCGATGTCGGCGATCACTCCGGGCCGGTCGACCACCATCAGGCGGATATAATAACTGCCCACATGGCTTCCCGGCGGCGCCTTGGGACGCGCTTCAAGCGCCGATACCGGCAGCGCAAAAGTGGGCAACACCAAACCACGGGAAATATCGACAAGATCGGCGACAACCGCCGAGGCGGTCGGCCCGGCGCCCGCGCCCGGCCCCTCGAATGTCGTCGTGCCGACGAAATCGCCGTCCACGACAACAGCGTTCAAGGCACCGTCGACATGGGCGATGGCGGCGCGCTCGGGCACCATGCAGGGATGCACGCTTTGCTCGATGCCGGCGGCGCTCGCCCGCGAGACGCCCAACAGCTTCACGCGGTAGCCGAGCTCCTCGGCATATTCGATATCGAGCACATTGATATGGCGGATGCCTTCAATTTGCACCGCGTCGAAATCCACCGGGCAGCCGAAAACAAGGCTGGTCAGAAGCGCCAGCTTATGCGCCGCGTCAACGCCATCGACATCGGTCGAGGGATCCGCCTCGGCATAGCCCAGCGCCTGCGCTTCCTTCAGGACGGTGGCAAAATCGCGCGGCTTGCCGGCGCGCACGCCCTCGCGCATCTCGCTCAGGATGTAATTGCAGGTGCCGTTCAATATGCCGTAAACGCCGGAAAACTTATTCGCCGAAAGACCTTCCCGCAGCGCCTTGACGATCGGGATACCGCCGGCAACCGCCGCCTCATAGCCCAAATGCACGCCGCAATCCTCGGCCATCCTCGCCAATTCATTGCCATGATGCGCGAGCAAGGCCTTATTGGCGGTAACCAGATGCTTGCCGTTGCCAAGCGCGGCGCGCGACAGCGCCAGGGCGATGCCGTCGGACCCGCCGATTAATTCGCAGATCACATCGACAGCCGCGTCTTCGGCGAGAGCGGCCGCGTCGTCATACCATTTGAGAGAGGAAATATCGGGACCGTCGGCGCGCGTGCGGCGGCGGGCGCTGACGGCGACCAATTCGAGATACCGGCCGCAGCGGCTGTGCAGCAGGTCGCGTTGCGCATCGAGCAGTTTCAGTACGCCGCCGCCGACCACCCCGAGCCCGGCCAATCCAATTCGAAGGGTTTCGCTCACCGCTTTTTAATATTCGATATAGATATCGGCGCGGCGATTTTCCGCCTCGCCCAGCGGCATATATTCGTGCGTTAGCGGTTCATTGTCCGCCAGCGCCATAACCATAACGGATTCGGCCGGCACGCCGAGGCGCGACAATTCCAACGAAACGGCGGTGGCGCGATCCAGCGACAATTGGAAGTTTACCCACTGATGGCTGCCCGATTCCATGTCCCGCGTGCGCCGGCTGGCATGGCCGATAACGCGCACCACGCCGCCAAATTTCTCATGCAGCTTGACAATCTGCTTGAGGGCCGCTCGATCCGACGAATTCAACGCCGCGGAGCCCACGGCGAACGGAATACTCGCGGCCTGAAAGGAAATCGCCGCCTGCCGCGGACCGCTATCCATCTTCGCCGGGAGCGGCGCGGGCGGCGTCAATTCCATCTGGGCGCGCACCATCTCTTCGCTGCCGGGTGACAACACGCGGTCCATCGCCAAATTGTCTCCGGCGACCTGTGCCGCCTGCTGCTGCATCTCGCCGTCGCGATAGGGCGAACGGCCGGAGGAATCAAAACGTGCATTGAATAAATCCCGGAACGTGCTGATCGGCATAACGCCGCTCGCGGCGGCGGGCTGGTCCAGGGACGCGACGCGGCTTTCGCGCAGCGGAATGGTTTCACCGGAAACCGTCTCCCGCGCGGCTTGCCCGCCATCAACCCGCCGGCTGTCCGCCAGCGCGCCACTTTGTGGATCGCGGTAACCGCCGGCTTCCCCCGTACCGGCGATCATGCGGTCGTGCTCGTCAAAGATGCGCCGTTCCTGGAGAACCGCCTCCGAGGCCGGCTCGACGCCGCCAACACGCCGTTCATCGGCCAAGCCGCCGGTCGGTCCCGACGAACTGGATTGGCTCGCCGCGACCCGCCGTTGATCGGAGAGTTCACTTGCCTGTTGCGCACTCTGCTGAATTGGTCGGGGCGTCGTACTGGGGGTTGCATCCGCCATTCGGGTTTCAGCGGTCTCGCCGGCATCCTCGCCATAGCGGCTGCGCAACGTTTCGCTGGTATAGCGCGCTTCGTCGCGGTCCGCCAGCAGCCCCTCGGCCAAGCGGTCCAAATCTTCTGGACTTGAAGCCGGCCTTGGCGTATCAGGCACCTCACTCAGTTTTGGAAAATCTTTACTATCGCCGGTTTGCGACAGGGTGCGGTCGTTGGCGTCATCATCTTCAATATAACTGGTCACTTCGTCCCAGACCGACGAACAGGAGACAGCGCCCGCCAGAACAAGCGCCAGCGCCGCCACCGAGAGGGAACGGGCGGAAATAGGTAATTTGATCCGGCTACGCGGCATTAATAATCACGCCAATTGGGCTCCCCTATTGAGCGTCCGTGACATTGTTACTAGCATAGTTCAACCACATATCAACGCTTTTCAGCCCCGGTTGGTGGGCCAAAAAGGCAGGCGGAGACAGTCTTGACAGAACCACATAGCGCCGACCGGGTCGGATCGGATCCGTTAAACCAAGCCAATGAATTCGCCCGCATGGCGGCTCGGGCGCAGCGGCTTGTGAGCGATTTCATCGCCCGCCAGCAACAGCAGGGCCTGGTTGGCCCCCAGGGGCCGTTTGATATCGGCCACGCATTTGCCGAAATGACGCAAAAAATGATGGCCGACCCAGGCCGCATGCTGCAGGCGCAAATGGGCCTGTGGGAAGGTTATATTAATTTATGGCAGCACACCGCGCGGCGCATGATGGGCGATGAACGCGGCGAACCGATCGCCACGCCGGATCCGGGGGACCGCCGCTTCCACGCCCCCGAGTGGCGCGAAAATCATTATTTTGATTTTATCAAACAATCCTATCTGCTGACTTCGCAATGGTTTCTCTCGACGGTGAAAAACACCGACGGGCTGGACGATAAGAGCGCGCAAAAACTCGCCTTCTATACCCGCCAATTCGTCAATGCCCTGTCGCCGACCAATTTCGCCTTGACCAATCCGACGGTGTTGCGGGAAACCCTGGATAGCGGCGGCGCGAATTTGCTCCAGGGCCTGCGCAACCTGCTCGACGATCTGGAGCGCGGCGGCGGCAGTCTCAAGATCCGCATGAGCAACGAGGATGATTTCACCGTCGGCGAGGATCTGGCCATCACGCCGGGTAAAGTGATCTATCAAAACGATCTCATCCAACTGATCCAATACGCGCCCGGGAGCAAAACAGTCTATCGCCGGCCCCTGCTTGTGATCGCGCCGTGGATCAATAAATTTTATGTCCTGGATCTAAAGCCTGAAAATTCCCTCATCCGCTGGGCGGTGGAAAAGGGCTATACGGTGTTTGCCATATCCTGGGTCAATCCGGACGAACGCCTGTCGCATAAGAATTTCACCGATTATATGCAAGAGGGGCCGCTGGCGGCGCTCGCCGCCATCGAACAGGCGACCGGGGAAAAGCAGGTTGCGGCGGTCGGCTATTGCCTGGGCGGCACCCTGCTCTCCGCCACCCTGGCCTATATGGCGGCCGCCGGCGACAAGCGGATCGTCAGCGCAACTTTCCTCGCCACCCTGGTGGACTTTTCCGAACCCGGCGAGCTTGGTATTTTTATCGACGAGGAACAGCTTGCCAGCCTGGAAGAAAGCATGCGTGAGAGGGGGTATCACGACGGCGGCGAAATGGCCGCGACGTTTAATCTGCTGCGCGCCAACGATCTCATCTGGTCGTTCGTGATCAACAATTATCTGATGGGCCGCAAGCCCTTCCCCTTCGACCTGCTTTATTGGAACGCCGATACCACCCGCCTGCCGGCCGACATGCACAGCTTCTACCTGCGTAACATGTATCAGGACAACGCCTTGGCGCGGCCCGGCGGCATCACCCTCGCCGGCGTGCCTATCGACCTGGGAAAGATCGCCGTGCCCACTTATGTGCTGGCGGCGCATGAAGATCATATCGCGCCGTGGCAGGCGTGCTTTAAAGCAACCGGCCTCTATGCCGGGGATACCTGTTTCGTGCTCGGCCAATCGGGCCATATCGCCGGAGTGGTGAATCCGCCGGCGAAAAACAAATATTCCTATTGGACGGGAAAATTGACGACGGGCGACGGCGCCGAGGCGTGGCTGGCCGGCGCGGATCGCCATACGGGATCGTGGTGGCGCGATTGGCACAAATGGCAATCGCGCCGCGCCGGCAAGAAAGTCGCGGCCCGGGAGCCCGGCGCGGGCAAACTCGACATCATCGAAGATGCGCCGGGCAGCTACGTCAAGGTGCGGACATAGCGCCTCTATATTCCTTGGCGCGGTCGGCGTATTTGGCGGCGATGCGGGCGATTTGCGCGGTTTCCGCATTGCTGACGGGGCGCACGAATTTGGCCGGCCGGCCCATCCATAATTCGCCGGCCTTGACCCGCTTGTTGGGCGGCACCAAGGCGCCCGCCGCGACCCAAGCGCCGCTCTCGACGACCGAATAATCCATTATCACGGCGCCCATGCCGACCATGCAGGAATCTTCCAGGATGCAGGCATGCAACAGGCATTGATGGCCGACCACGACATTTTCACCGATCAATGTGGGGCCGTCCTGGGTGGCGGTGTGGATGATGGTGCCGTCCTGGATGTTGGAGCGCGCGCCGATGCGGACCGGATTGACGTCGCCCCGGACGACGCAATTGAACCACAGGCTGGATTCGCGCGCCATTTCCACATCGCCGATAACGCTTGAGCCCGGCGCCACGAAGACGTCAGGCGCAAAGCGCGGCCAGACATTGCGGTAGGGAATAATATGGGCGCCGGATGTGCTCACTAGTGGATAAAATCTAGCATATGATACCCACTAGGGAAACAAGGGCGCCTGAGAGAGCCCGGTGGTTTCTGCCAGACCGCACATCAGATTCATATTCTGCAACGCCTGTCCGGCGGCGCCTTTGACGAGATTGTCGATCACCGTCAACAGAATGGCGCGCTCGGGCACCCGGTCGGCGAACAGGCCGATCAGGCAATGGTTCGACCCCCGCACATCGCGGGTGGCCGGCGAAATCCCTTCAGGCGTGATGTGCACGAAGGGTTCCGGGCCGTAACGCTGTTGGAGTGTCTCCCTCAGCTCGGCGACGCTTGCGCCGCCGGCAAGGCGCACATAGAGGGTCGCCAGGATGCCCCGGTTCATGGGTATCAGATGCGGCGTGAAGCTGACGCTGACCGGCCTCCCCGCCGCCTCGGACAGGCCCTGATCGATCTCCGGCGCGTGACGGTGGCGGGCGACGCCATAGGCGTGCACGCCCTCGCCCACTTCGCTAAACAGAATTTCCGTTTTGGCCTCGCGGCCGGCGCCGCTAACGCCGGATTTAGCGTCGATGATGATATCCTCGGGCACGATCTGCTGGGCCGCGAGCAGTGGCGCCAGGGCCAGTTGCGGCCCGGTCGGGTAGCATCCCGGATTGGCCACCAGGCGGGCGGCGGAAATCTCGCCGCGCTTCAATTCGCTCAGGCCGTACACGGCTTCTTTTTGCAACTCCACCGCGCGATGGGCATGGCCATACCATTCAGCATAAAGCGCCGGGTCGCGCAGCCGAAAATCCGCCGACAGATCGACGATTTTCAGATGGCTCGGCAGGCCGGTGATAACGTCCTGCGTCGTCCCGTGCGGCAGGCAACAAAAGACCGCGTCCAAGGCCGAATAATCCATCTCATCGAGCTTGATCAAGTCAGGCGCTTGCAGCGCGGAAAGATGCGGGAAAACTTCGGCGAGCTTGCGCCCGGCGCGGCGCTCGGCCGAGAGCATCGCCACCTCCATGCCGCCATGGCCGGCCAACAGACGCAGCAATTCGCCGCCCGTATAGCCGCTGGCGCCGAGGATGCCGACCTGTATCTTGCCGTCGCTGCTTTCTGTCATAACCGTCTCAGTCAATCTTGCGCGCGTTCGACAATTTCGCCCTTCTCGTTCACGCGCCCCTTGATACAAGCGGGGTTGCCATACACCAAGCTATATTCCGCGACATCTCGCGTCACCACGCTACCGGCGCCGATCATGGCGTAACGGCCAATGCGCACGCCGCAGACAATTGTCGCATTGGCGCCGATGGTCGCGCCCTTGCCGACAAATGTCGGCGAAAGGTCCGGCTTGCCAGCGGCGCTTCCATGCTGGCTTCTCGGCAGGAGTTCGTTGACAAAGGTGGCATTGGGGCCGACGAACACATCATCTTCCATCTCGATTCCGTCCCACAACTGCACGCCGTTTTTGATCGTCACCCCATCGCCGATACGCACGTCATTTTCGATGAAGCAACCGGCGCCAATGTTGCAATTTCTGCCGATAACGGCGCCGGGCAGGATGACGGCAAACTGCCATACACGGGTGCCGGCGCCGATATGTTCGGATTGCGTGTCCGAAAGAGGGTGGATCATTTTGGCCTCCCCGTCATTCGCGTTCGGCGGATCGCGTGGGGCCGTTTCCTGTCGGCTGAAATAGTACCCGGCCGGAACCGCCTAACGCTTGGAGAACTGGAAGCTTCGCCGCGCCTTGGCCTTGCCGTATTTCTTGCGCTCGACGATGCGGCTGTCGCGGGTTAGAAAGCCGCCGCTTCTCAGCACTTTGCGCAAATCCGGTTCGCGCAGAACCAGGCAACGCGATAGGCCATGGCGCACCGCGCCGGCTTGGCCCGAAAGGCCGCCGCCGCCGACCGTGCAGACGATATCATATTGTTCACGCCGCTCGGTGGCGTCGAAGGGCTGGTTGATAATCATGCGCAGCGCCGGGCGGGCGAAATAGACTTCGACCTCGCGCTTGTTGACGGTGATCTTGCCGGTACCCGGCTTGATCCATACTCGCGCCACCGCATCCTTGCGCTTGCCGGTGGCATAGGTGCGGCCTTGCGGATCAATCTGCGGCTCGGGCGCGGAATCGTCAATCTCGGGCTGCGCGACCTGGCCCAACTCGGCCAAACTGTCGAGTGTACGGGGTTCTTCCTCAGCCACGGACCGAGCTCCTCTTATTCTTCGGGTTCATGGCGCCAACATCGAGACTTATCGGCTGCTGGGCCTCGTGCGGATGTTCCGCCCCGGCATATACCTTGAGATTTCTAATTTGTTGACGGCCGAGCGGCCCCTTGGGAATCATGCGCTCGATCGCTTTGGACACCACTTCCTCCGGCCGTGAGCCGGCGAGCATGCGGCCCGCGGTGCGGCTGCGGATACCACCCGGATATCCGGTGTGATGATAATAGACCTTGTCCTGCAGCTTGTTGCCGGTCAGCTTGATCTTTTCCGCATTGATGACGATGACATTGTCGCCGCAATCCAGGTGCGGGGTATAGGTCGGCTTGTGCTTGCCCCTCAGGCGGGTGGCGACAATGGCGGCGAGACGCCCGAGAATGACGTCCTCGGCATCTACCAGCAGCCATTTTTTGTCGATATCTTTCGGCCTGGCCGTGTAAGTTTTCATGACGTGTCGTGTCCGTGAGAATTTGTCGCGCCCGGGCATCCGCTGCGCAGCGAAGAGGCGGCAGTATGCCACGGGATATGGCGCAGTCAAGCCGAAATGCCGTTTTATTTCATTTATTTAATTGGTGGTATTCAGGTAGTGGTGAAATGCGATTTGACCGGGTATATATTTGCGGCAAGTAACCTGGGAACAAATAATATGGCACGGCGCGCGGCGCGAAAATCCACGGATGATGTACAGCTCCTGCGCACCGATAACGGCGGCGTGGCGCGCCTGACCCTCAACCGGCCCAACGCGGGCAACAGTCTTTCCTCCGGTTTGATGGCGGCGCTGCAGGGCGAACTGGATGAAATCCGGGAAGACAAAGCGGTGCGCGTGGTGGTCATTGCCGCCAGCGGTAAAATATTTTGCGCCGGGCATGATTTGAAGGAAATTCGTGCCCATCCCGGACGCGCGGCTTACGAAGCGCTGTTCCGCCAGTGCGGCGCCATGATGACCAGCATCGTCAAACTTCCGCAGCCGGTGATCGCCCGGGTTCAGGGATTGGCCACCGCGGCGGGATGCCAATTGGTGGCGAGTTGCGATTTGGCGGTGGCCGCGGCAAGCGCGCGCTTTTGCACGCCCGGCGTCCATATTGGCCTCTTTTGCTCGACGCCGATGGTGGCGCTGAGCCGCAACGTTCCCCGCAAAGTGGCGATGGAAATGCTCCTCACGGGAGAAGAAATCACCGCCGGGGCGGCAGAGAAGTGGGGCCTGATCAACCGCGCCGTCGCCGACGATGCGCTGGATAGCGCGCTCGACGAGCTTTGCGCCGGCATTGCCGATAAATCCTCCCTCACCCTCGCCATCGGCAAGGAAGCGTTTTACCGCCAACTTGAAATGGGGCTGGACGAGGCCTATGAGTATGCCAGCCAGGTGATGACGGAAAATATGCTGGCGCGCGACGCGGAAGAAGGCATCGACGCCTTTTTGCAAAAGCGTCCGCCGGTCTGGCGGGGCAGATAGTTTTTAGACCGGGAAGGCGGTTTGATTTAAGATGGCGCCCGCCCAACCGTAAATCTCAAAGGCCTGAGGCATGGTAGATGTCGCCATTAAATCGACCGACGGACATCCGCTCGTTTACTTGCCGCATCACGATTATTATTCCGATGAAAAGCTGCGCAGCATTCTCGGCGGGATTCGTACTTTTGCCATGGTCGGCGCCAGCGCCACGTGGAAGCGGCCGAGCTTCTATGCCATGAAATATCTTCTGAAGAAGGGCTATAAGGTCATTCCCATCAACCCGTCGAGCGCCGGCAAGGAAATTCTCGGGCAACAGGTGTATGGCAGCATCGCGGATTATTCCGGTTCTCTCGACATGGTGGATATTTTTCGCAATTCCGAAAACGCCTACGAGATCACCCGGGAAGTCATCGCCAACAAAGAGGCGAAGGGCATCAAAACCTTATGGATGCAGCTTACGGTGCGCAATGACAAGGCGGCCGAGCTGGCCGAGGAAGCCGGATTGACGGTGATCATGAACCGCTGCCCGAAGATCGAATATGCGCGGCTCTCCGGCGAATTGGGCTGGAGCGGCATCAATACGGGTATCATATCCGCCAAAAGCCTGAAGCCGCCCAACGCGTGAGACCGGCATGAGCCCCGCATGAGCAGAGCAAGGAATCCCTCCAACGCCACCGTCTCCAACGTCCCCGGCGGCGTGGAAACGCCGCGCCATTATGGCATCGAAACCCTCGCCATCCACGCCGGCGCCCGGCCGGATCCGATTACCGGCGCGCGTTCGACGCCGATCTTCCAAACCACCTCGTTTGTTTTCGAAGACGCCGAGCACGCGGCTGAACTGTTCAATCTACAGACCTTCGGCTACATCTATTCGCGCCTGACCAACCCCACCGTGGCGGTGCTGGAAGAGCGCATCGCCACCCTCGAAGGCGGGCGCGGCGCGGTGGCGGCGGCGAGCGGCCATGCGGCGCAATTTCTCGTCGGCGTGACCCTGTTGCAAAGCGGCGATGAGTTCATCGCCTCGCGCAATCTCTATGGCGGCTCGGTGACCCAGTTCGGCACGAGTTTCCCCCGGCTCGGCTGGAATTGCCACTTCGTCGATCCGGCGGATCCCGAGAATTTCGAACAGGCGATGACCGACAAGGTGAAGTTCATATTTGTCGAGAGCCTCGCCAACCCCGGCGGCATCGTTCTCGATCTGGAGAAAATCGCCGAGGTCGCCCACCGCCACGGCGTGCCGCTGGTGGTCGATAACACATTGGCCTCGCCCTATTTGTGGCGGCCGTTCGAGTGGGGCGCCGATATCATTGTGCATTCGGCGACCAAGTTTATCGGCGGTCACGGCAACACCATGGGCGGCATCATAGTCGAATCGGGAAAATTCGATTGGTTCCAGAATGACAAATTCCCCGCCCTCACCCAGCCCGAACCCGCCTATCACGGCCTGACGTTCGGCGAAACCTTCGGCGATTTCGCTTTCACCATGAAAACCCGCGCCGTGGCGCTCAGGGATTACGGCCCGGCCCTGGCGCCGATGGCGGCGTGGAATTTACTCCAGGGGGTGGAAACCCTGCCGCTGCGAATGCAGCGCCATTGCAGCAATGCCCAGACGGTGGCCGAATATCTCGAAGCGCATCCGCAAGTGTCGTGGGTCTCCTATGCGGGGCTGGAATCCAGCCCGTTCCGCGATCTGGCGAAGAAATATTTGCCCAAGGGATGCGGCGCGGTACTCACATTCGGTCTCAAGGGCGGCTTTGATGCCGGCGTCAAAATCGTCGATAAGGTCAATATGTTTTCTCATCTGGCCAATATCGGCGATACCAAGAGCCTGATAATTCATCCCGCCTCGACGACCCACCGCCAGCTCACGGAAGAGCAGCTCAAGGGCGCGGGCGTCGGACCGGACGTGATCCGCCTCTCCATCGGCATCGAAACGGTGGAAGATATCACCGCCGACCTGGATCAGGCGCTGGCGTCGCTTTAGCCGAACGCCCCGTTCACGCGACTGGCGCCATCCAGGGCGCCATGTCTTCCGTGCCGTAAACGATGTGCTCGGAGGGGAGTCGTCTTTGGCGCGCAATCCAACCGGCGCCGACAGGCAGATTGTAATAGGCGCGCGCGCACCAGGCGGGCCAGGGAATGAGCGGCCAGGTGATCTTCGACCAGCGCTGGGTATGCTCGGCGAGCGGGCGTTGGCGCGCCTCCCAGTGACGCAGGACGGCCGCGACGTCCGGGCTTTCGTCCAGCATGTTGGCCAGCGCCAGCGCGTTGACGATCGAGATGCCGCAGCCCTGGCCCAGCCCCGGCGACATCGAGTGGGCGGCGTCGCCGAGCACGGCCACGCGCCCCGCCGACCAGCGCTTCAGCTTTGTCGTCACGAAGCGATCGTAACGCCCCTCCTCGCCGAAGCGCTCAATGATGGATTCGAGATGCGGGAAGCTGCGCTTCCAAATATCCTTGCGGATGGGAATGGCGCTCGCCGCTTTGTCCGCCGCCGCCATGGTCAGGCAGATATAGAACACATCGCGGTTACACGGCGTGTACAGGAAGCGCCGGTTGCCGCGCCACCATTCCTTGATGCGGATTGATTCTTTCTCGTCATAGTCGCCCGCCACATGCGGCACCAGAAGGCGGACGGCGCCGTCGATATGGCTGTGCCGGCGCGCCACCAGATCAAGCGAGTCGCGCACCTTCGAGTTCACGCCGTCGGCGGCGGCGACGAGGTCCGCCGGGTAGGATTTTCCGCCGGCGGTCAGCAGCCTGCCTTCGGGCTCGGCCGCCACGGCTTCCGATGCGGTGACAATCTCGGCGCCGGCGCGCGTGGCGGCGGTGAGCATCGCCTGCAAGAGTTGTTCGCGCGGCAAGCAGAACACGCGCGAAAAGGGCCGGCCGAAGGCGATGCTGTCGATCAGGCGCCCGTGCCTGTCCCAACTCCGCCAATCCGGCGCCTCGGTGCAGCCGGCAAGCGCCTCGTCGGCGGCGCCGATGGCGTTGAGCACGCGGACGCCGTTTTCCCACAGCCAGATTCCGGCGCCGATGGCGCGCACCTGGGGCGCACGTTCGTGCACCCGGACCGACCACCCCCGCCGCGCCAACGCCGCCGCGAGCGTCAAGCCGGTAAAACCGCCACCGGCGATCTCCGCATGACGTTTCTCTCCCATTTCATTTCTTCCCGATCAGGGGTTGGCCGCCTGTCCCTCTTGGATAGTCTCGACGATCATCTTCTGGAAATGATGGGTCGCCCCCTCCCAGTAAGGCGAAAAATGGGGGCGAATTCCCGCCCGGTCGCGCACCAGCATGTTCGCCTGGACAAATTCCACGAATTCATCATCCTGCTTGATAACCACTTGCCACTGATCCTGAATCGCCTGTCGCGCTTGCGCAAATGCCGGGTCGGTCGCGGCGCTTCCCTTATAGTAGAAATAAATCACGACCCGTGTGCGGTCCCACCCATCCGG
>Ga0310122_10001255_pt1 | contig 16254 bp, 20 predicted proteins | sample CB6_Bottom_1051__FD_203503 | JGI IMG/M metagenome (GOLD analysis project Ga0310122, IMG submission 203503) | Marine microbial communities from Western Arctic Ocean, Canada - CB6_Bottom_1051 | ecosystem: Environmental > Aquatic > Marine > Oceanic | place: Canada: Western Arctic Ocean | collected...
GTAGGAGGAGCCGTCGCCGTCGCCGTCGCGCCTGGTGTCGCCGCTGCCGTTGCGGGAGCGGTTCGAGGAGCTGCCACTGCGTGAGCGGTAGGAGGAGCCGTCGCCCTCGCCGTCGCGCCTGGTGTCGCCGCTGCCGTTGCGGGAGCGGTTCGAGGAGCTGCCGCCGTTGCGGCCGCCCGGACGGCCCGAATCGTTGCGGTCCCGGTTCTGGGACGACTGTGAGCGGGATCGCCCGTTGCGGTTGTGCTGGCCGCCCTGGCCGTGGCGTTCGCTGTCACCGCTGCGATTGCGCTGCGGGCGCTCGTTGTTGCGGGAGCGCTCGGGTGCCACGTAGGGGACGGCCCGTGATGCCGTGGCCGGGCTCGGCACCGATTCGAGGAGCACCTCGGTGTCCGGTGCGCCGACCGGCTCGTCGAGGCCGATGGCGCGTTGCATCCGCTGGGCTTCCTTCACCTGCTCGGGGGTCAGGAACGAGATGACCACGCCGCTGCGACCGGCTCGTGCCGTGCGACCGGAGCGGTGGATATAGGCCTTGTGGTCCTCGGGCGGATCGAAGTGGAACACCGCCGCCACGTCGTCGACGTGGATGCCACGGGCGGCCACATCGGTGGCGACGAGGGCGTGGACCTTGCCGTTGATGAAGTCGGACAGTGCCCGGGTGCGCTGGGACTGGCTGCGGCCGCCGTGGATGGCGGCGGTGCGGATGCCGGCCTTTTCGAGTTGGCGGGCCAGGCGGTCCGATCCGTGGCGGGTGCGGCAGAAGACGATGGCCGGCCAGGCGCTGCCGACCGCCTCGGCGAGCACGCCGGTGCGCTCGGCTCGTGCGACCTTCCAGAAGAGGTGTCGTGCGGCGGTGATGTCGGGGGTGTCCTCGCCGACCTCGTGGCGGACGGGATCCCGCTGGTGGTCACGGGTGAGCTTGGCGACATCGCCGTCGAGGGTTGCCGAGAAGAGCACCGTCTGACGATCGGAGGACGTCTGGTCGAGCAGCCGGCGGACGGCTGGCATGAATCCCATGTCGGCCATGCGGTCGGCCTCGTCGAGGACGACATGGTCGACGTGGCCGAGGTCGACGAGTCCCCGCTCGATGAGGTCCTCGAGGCGGCCCGGGCAGGCCACCAGGATGTCGACGCCCCTACGGAGAGCGGCGATCTGGGGTCCGTAGCCGACGCCGCCGTAGACGACGCCGATCCGGACCTGGCCGGCGAAGGTGCGGAACTCTTCGTGGATCTGCTCGGCCAGCTCGCGGGTCGGGGCCAGGACCAGTGCCCGGGGGAACCTCGGCTTGGCCCGGTCGACGCGGACGACGAGCGGGATGCCGAAGGCGAGTGTTTTGCCGGAGCCGGTCGGGGCCCGTCCGCAGACGTCCCGCCCGGCGAGGGCGTCGGTGATCGTGGCCGTCTGGATGGCGAAGGGCTCCGTGATGCCGTTGCGGGCGAGCGCCTGGCAGATGGATTCGGGTACGCCCAGTTCGGCGAAGGTGGTGGACATTATTTCTCCATGGCCGCGTGTCGGCCGTTTCGGTGGGTTCGTGTCGCCTCGACGCGTCTGCGGAGGTCGGTATTCGCTTGGGGTGGTTCACGATGACCGGAAGAACCAACGCCCGTCTGCGAACCCACCGGCGGGAGATTTCCACCGGAGTGCCCCCAAGGGTAGCGGCGCGCCGTACGTTCGCCAACGGATGTGTCCATGGCCACACCGGGCACCCTGCGCAGGGGGGTGGGCGTCCTACACTCCGCGCCATGAGCGTTCTGACCACACGGTCGTCCCGGCTCCCACAGGGCCTCGCCGACGACCTTGCCGCATGTCGGGCCCCAGCCGGCAGCGCCGCCACGCTGCCGCCTGCCTGCTACACCGACCCGGAGGTCCACGCCCTCGAGGACGCGGTGATCTTCCGGCAGGGTTGGGTCGGCGTCGGTCGCTCCGACACGTGGTCGGCGAACGGCGACTACCGCACGTTCGAGATCGGCGGGGTTCCCGTCGTGGTGGTCCGCGACGACGACGGCCACCTGCGGGCCTATGCCAACTCGTGCAGCCACCGGTCGTCGCAGATCATGCAGGGGGAGGGGACCTGTGCACGGATGCGGTGCCGGTTCCACTTCTGGACCTACGGGCTCGACGGACGCCTGATCGGGGCGCCGAGCATGCAACGCACGCCGGACTTCGACACCGGAGCGCACGGCCTCACCGAGTTCGCCCTGTCCGAGCGGCACGGCTTCGCCCTCGTGAGCCTCGAATCTGACCCGCCGGAGATCGACGCCTGGCTGGGTGACTTCGGTGACCTGCATGCCGACTGGCCGCTGGCCGACGTCGTCACGACCCGCCGCCGCGAGTTCACCGTCGACTGCAACTGGAAGGCATTCGCCGAGGTCTTCAACGAGTACTACCACCTGCCCTATGTGCACCCGGACAGCATCGACGACACCTACGAGGAGCCGGACGCCCCCGATCCGGTGAACGGTGCCTATGCCAGCCAGTTCGGGGCCACGGTCGGCACCGGCGCGCTGCTCGACGACACGCAGGACCGGGCGCTGCCGACGATTCCGGGGCTCACGGGCAGGCCCCTCACCGGCGTGCGCTACTCGTGGCTGTTCCCCAACCTCGTCGTGGCCCTCGGTCAGGAAGCGCTCTGGATGTACGAGGTGTATCCGGACGGACCCGATCGATGCCGCTGCGCCCAGGTGATCTGCTTCCCGCAGGCGACGATCGACGGTCCGGACTTCGAGGAGCGGGTCGCCGACTACTACGAGCGCTTCGACGTGGCACTCTCGGAGGACATCCCGATGCTCGTCCAGCAGCACGCCGGGCAGCGGTCGCCCTTTGCCCGGCAGGGCCGCTACTCGTACCTCGAGCCCAGCGTGGCGGCCTTCGCCGACTGGTACGCCGGCCGCCTGCTCTCCGTGTCCTGACCGGGATGCTCCCACCGCTCAGCCGCATCCAGGGCTTCTTCGCGATCCTCCTCGCGGGGACGATGTTCAGCTTCGGACCCCTGACGTTTCGGGCCGTCCGGGAAGCCGACGCCTGGCAGTACCTGTTCCACCGGGCACTCTGGACCGGGGTCGTCGCCGCCATCGTGATCTCGATCAGCGGCCGCAGCCCCATCACCGCCATCCGGCTTTCGGGGCGACGCCAGCAGATCGCCGGCGTGCTGCTCGGCACCATGTTCGGCATCTTCATCGTGGCCCTGAGCCGGACGACGGCCGCCTTCATCCTGCTGCTTCAGTGCACCAGCCCCTTCTATGCGGCGCTGCTGGGGCGCCTGTTCCTGGGTGAGCGGGTGAGCCGTCGCACCCTGGCCGCGATGGCCGTCGCTGCGATCGGCATCGTCACGATGGTCGGCGGCAACGTCGGAGGAGGCGATCCGCTCGGGATCGTGCTCTCCCTGCTGCTCCCCGTCTTCATCGGCGCCTACACGACGCTCATCCGCAGCTCGCCGGCCGAGGATCCGGGTGCGCCGACGGTCATCGCCGGCTTCTTCGCTGCTGCGGTGGCCGGCATCGTGTCGTTGGCCGGGCCGGGCCTTTCGCTGCCCCTCTGGGACGTACTCCTGGGGTTCGCCGGAGGCGGGCTGCTGCTCGGGCTCGGCATCCCGGTCTGGAACTATGCACACCGCTTCGTACCGGTGGCCGAGGCCAACCTGCTCCTGGTGACCGAGGTCGTCCTGGCGCCCCTGTGGCTGTGGTTCTGGCCGGGTGAGCGACCCGGTGCCACGACCCTCGTCGGTGGCGGCATCGCCCTGGCGGCGGTCACCTGGCTCACCGTGGTCACGGCCCGTGCGGGAGAGATGGAACGTGCCCCCCGCCGGGTCGGGCTCCATGTCGGTGCGGCCCCCGGCTATCGCCGCTTCGTCAGGCGGACGAACGGCGACCGGTAGCGTCCGAACATGCTTGGACCCTGGTCGCTGTTGCGGCCCCTGCTCGGCGGATTCGTCCGCGGGGCCTCCGAGGCGGCGAACCGGCTGGCGGCGATCGGCCCCCGCGATCGGCGGGCACGGCGCTTCGGCGGTTTCGGCTCGGGGACCTGCATCAGCTGGCCGACCGGCTACGTGTTCGGCGAGCGCTGGATCCACCTCGGTGAGGACACCCTGATCGGCTCACACGTGACGCTGTCGGCCGGGATGGTCCCGGGCCAGCAGATGGTGTCGGACCCGGTGGTTCGCATCGGCGACCGCTGCCTGATCGGCCGGGGATCGGCAATCGTCGGCCACCTGTCGATCGACATCGGCGACGACGTGTTCACCGGTATGAACGTCTACATCACCGACCAGAACCACGGCTACGAGGACGTCGATCAGCCGATCGGCACACAGCTGCCGTCGGAGGATCCGGTCTCGATCGGGGCCGGCAGCTGGATCGGCTCGGGGGCGGTGATCCTGCCGGGTGCACGGATCGGGCGCCATGTGGTCGTGGGGGCCAACTCGGTGGTGCGGGGCGAGATCCCCGACTTCTCGGTGGTCGTGGGATCACCAGGCCGGGTCGTCCGTCGCCACGATGGCACCGCATGGAGGCGTGCGGGGGACGCCACGTGAGGGTCGAACCCGTGATCCGCTCAGTCGAGCCCGCGGACGTCGATGGCATCGTGGCGCTGTGGGACGAGGCGGGCATGACCTCCTATGCGTTGTCCGGCGAGGCGGCCGAGGAGATCACGGCCAAGCTGGAGCGCGATCCCGACCTGTTCCTGGTGGCCGAGGGAGACGGTGGGGTCGTCGCCGCCGTGATGGGGACCTGGGACGGGCACCGGGGTCGCATCAAGCGCCTGGCGGTCCGTGGCGACCTGCGGCGCAGCGGTCTGGGACGCCGGATGATCGAAGAACTCGAGCGTCGGTTCGTGGAGCAGGGCATCACACGGATCCGCCTCGAGGTCTGGAGCCACAACGAGGACGGCATGGCCTTCTGGGAGGGCCTCGGTTACACGCTCGAGCCGGAGATCCGCTACTTCGTGCGGAACCTCGACGACAGCGACGACCCCTGCTGAGGGAGCCTCTCAGGTCGGCTTCCGGCCGACGACGGAGAGGTGCACGGGGCTGAGCATCGTGAAGTCGGGGCTGCGTACCTGGTCGAGGACCTCCGAGGCCTGATCGTCGGTGGTGATCCCGGCGGCCACAAGTCGGGGGAGGGTACGTTCGAGGGCGAGGAACCACCAGTCGCCGGCCGGCTCGCCGGGGCGCATCGCCCAGACCCGTCCGTCGACCTGCAGGTCGACCAGACCCAGGCGGCGCATTCGATCGACGAGCACGAGGCCGAAGTTCGGATCGCGCCACTCCTGTTGTGCGCCGGTCGCCATCACGACGTGGATGTCCCGATAGGGCTGTTCCAGGGCCTGTTCGGCGAAGCCCAGGAACACCCCGTCCTCGACGACCAGGCGTCCACCCGGCCGCAGCGCATCGACGAACCCGGCGAGGACCTCCTCGCGGGCCGGCAGGTGCTGGAGGACGGCCCTCGTATGGACCAGGTCGAACGCCTCCCGGGGGAGGTCGTCGCCTTCGAGGTCGAACTCGCGGACCTCCACGTGGTCGGGAACCTCGGCATGGAACCGGAGGTCGATGTCCACGGACAGGACCGAGCCCGTGGGACCCACCTGGTCGGCCATCCAGACGGCGACGGAACCGTTGCCGGCGCCTGCCTCGAGTACATCGTCGCCCGGACCGATGCCGGCCCCGAGCAGCAGATCGAAGGTGGAGGGATCGAGCGTGTCGGCGAGCTTGTCGAGTCGGATCCGTTCGATCTCGAGTTCGGCATCCGGGGTGCCGTACCGCTCCTCGGTCATGGGGGCAAGGTATCCGAAGCACGTGGTGCCCCGGAGTCGGTTGGTCGCAGGGGTCTGACAGTGGCAAGACTCCCGATCGTGGACAACACGGACGAGAACCGACAGGTCGTGGCCGCCTACTGGGCGTCGCACTTCGCACGGGACTGGGAGCGCATGGCGACGTTCTTCACGGATGACTGCCATTACACGGACGTCGGAATCGACGCGACGGGTGCCACCGGGCCCGAAGAGATCATCCTCCGCCTCCGGCTCGGCATCGAGCCGCTGTCGGACTACGAGCACGTCCCGAAGCACGTGGTCGCCGAAGGCGACCTGGTCGTCACCGAGCACGTCGAGGTCTGGGGGTTCCACACCGGTGAACGGATCGAGCATCCCTTCACCTCCGTCATGGAGGTCACCGGGGGCCGCATCAGCCGCTGGCACGACTACTCCCATCTCGGCAACCTGATCGACAACGCCCCGTCGTGGTGGCTGGAGCACATCTCCGGGGGCTGGCGCGACGGCTGACGGGTAGGTTCCGCCCGTGTACGACGTGACGCTGCTGACGGGCGGGCCGATCCACACGGTCGCCGGGGCAGGGACCGGGGAGGCCGTCGAGGCGGTGCTGGTGGTCGACGACCGCATCGTCGCCGTCGGGACCCGGGAGTCGTGCGGGGCGGCCGCTCCCTGGACGCCGGCGGTGCTCGACCTGGCAGGGGCGACGCTGCTGCCGGGCTTCGTCGACGCCCACACGCACCCGCTCATGCTCGGGCAGTGCGCCTCGTGGGCCGACCTGACCGCAGCGGCCGGCATCGACGAGGTCGTGAAGCTGCTCCGCGAACACGAACGGACGATCGACGGGGGACCGATCCGCGGCTTCGGCTACGACCACCACCGCCTCGGGAACGACGACCGTCATCCGACCGCCGACGACCTCGACCGGGTGTCGGCGGACCGGCCGGTCGAGATCATGCACTCGAGCGGGCACGGCTACGTGGTCAACCACGCCTCGCTGCGGGCGGCGGGCATCGATGCGGCGACGGAGACGCCGAGCGGAGGCCGCATCGACCGGGACGGGGCGGGGAACCCGGTCGGCCTTGTCTTCGACGCCGCCTGCGACCTGCTCACCGGGCCAGACGGCGTCAAGATCGGCAACCACGGACCGAACCTCCACATGCCGGAGTCGCCCGAGACCCTCGACCGGATGCTCGACCTGGGCCAGCGGCTCATCGTGGGGGCCGGCATCACGTCGGTGGGCGACTGCCAGGTGACCGAACGGGAGATGGGCAACTGGTTGCGGGCCCGCGACGACGGCCGACTCCGGTTGCGGGCGACCCTGATGGTGCTGTCGAGCCACCTCGGGCACCTCGCCGCACTGGGCCTCTCATCGACCCTGGGCGACGACCGGCTGCACCTCGGCGGGGTGAAGCTCTATGCCGACGGCGCACTGACCGGCGGCACTGCCTACGTGCCCTGCGGCTGCGCCGTGAACCACCGCGCCGGTTACCTGTTCCACGATCCCGAGGAGTTCGAGGGGCTCCTCGTGGCGGCTCACGAGCTGGGCCTGCAGACGGCCACACATGCCCAGGGACCCATCCCGATCCAGATGGTGATCGACGCCGTGGGGGAGGCGCAGCGCCGGAGCCCCCGCCCTGATGCCCGGCACCGGATCGAGCACTGCGGGTTCCCGAGCGACGACCAGATCGCCGCCATCGCCGCTGCCGGGATCATCCCCGTGCCGCAACCCACCCAGGTGCACCTCTACGTCGAGGGGGCGCTGCGCGACTACGGCGAGATCGCCGAGCGCATGTACCCGTCGGGCCTCTTCGCCGATGCCGGCGTGCCCGTGGTCCTGTCGTCGGACACCCCGGTGACGATGCCCGATGTGTTCACCGCCATGTGGGCGGCGGTCACCCGACGGACATCGTCGGGTCGGGTGGTCGGGCCGGAGTGCGTCATCGACCGGGTCACGGCGCTGCGGGGCTACACGATCGAGGGCGCAAGAGCGCTTCGGCGGGAGCACCTGGTCGGCTCGCTCGAGCCCGGCAAGTTGGCCGACCTCGTCATCGTGGACCGGGACCCGATGGCCGTCGACATCGACGAGCTGCCCGACCTCCGGGTTGAACAGGTCTGGGTCGGGGGCAGGCCGGCCTGAGGTCGCCTCAGGCGGCGAACTGCTCGGCCATGCGGGCGATGTGTTCCGGGCCGATCTCGCAGCAGCCCCCGACGATGCCGGCGCCCATGTCGATCCAGGTACGTGCGGCCTCGGCGTAGCGCTCGGCGCCCATGTCGGTTCGTCCATCGGGCAGGGCGTGCCCGTCGCGGCCCTTCCAGCCGACGGGCATCTCGTGGAAGGCGTTGGCGTAGGCACCGATCGGCCGGTCGGTCGCATCCCGCAGGAGGGGCAGCGCCTCGGTGATCTGCTCGGGCGGACAGCAGTTGAGCAGGAAGGCGTCGGCGTCGACGGTGGCCACGGCTTCGGTGAACGGGGTGCCGTCGAGGAGGTGAGGGCCGGGTGCCCCCTGGAGGGTGAACGACACCCAGACCGGCAGCCCTGACGAGCGGGCGGCATCGGCGGCGGCCCGTGCCTCGAAGCAGGCGCCCATGGTCTCGCAGAGGAACAGGTCGGCGCTGTCGGCCAACTGGTCGACCATCACGAGGTACTCGTCGTGCAGTTGCCCGTAGGTGGCATCGGGATCCGGGTTGTAGCTGCCACGGATAGGGGGGAGCGAGGCGGCGACCAGCACGGGGCGGTCGGCGGCGTCGGCGGCGTCGCGGGCCAGTCGGCCGGCCAGGCGGGTGAGCTCGTCGGCCCGGTCGCCGAGGCCGTGCGGCCCGAGCCGGTCGGCGAACGTCGAGTAGCTGTTGGTGGTGAGGACGTCGCAGCCGGCGGCCACATAGTCGGCGTGGATGGCCGTGACGAGGCCGGGATCCTCGAGCATCGCCCATGCGGACCAGAGCTCGGCCGACCGGGGGGCGCCGCGCCGGATCAGCTCCTGGCCCATGCCGCCGTCGAGGATCGTGGGTCGGGTCATGGCTGCCTCGGAAGTCTGTTCGCCCTCAGAAGAAGGTGCGGTTGCGCTCGACGAGTGGTGGGTCGATGCCTCGGCGCCACAGGCGCACGCCGACGAGGCGCCACAGTAGCCACAGGAATCCGGCGAACAGGATCCCGCCCAGCGTCGTGCGCCACACGACCTCGAGGGGCCCGGCATCGGAGAGGTCGTTGTACGACGTCAGGTAGGAGGGGCCGTTCCACAGGGGCTGGAAGGGGGTGCGGGCACCGAAGCGGGCGTACAGGAACCACGACACCATCCGTCCGGCGCCATAGAAGCACAGGCCCCGGTAGAGGGCGAGGAGCCCCCGCTCGCCGAGCCCGGTCCGGCGGTGCAGCCATGCCCAGACCCGGGGGTCGGCTGGGACGATCGTGGTCCGGAAGTACTCGGCCGACAGCGTTCGGCGGGCGACCAGCACGAGCACGACCAGCCAGAACAGGTCCCACATGCCGCCGAGGCTGCTGTAGTAGGCGGCGGCATCGCCGTAGCGTCCCTCAGAGGCGGCGTGGCGCCACATGCTGATCGTGACGGGTTCGATCGAGAACGGGAAGAACGGCATGACGCCGGCGGTGTCGGCGATGTCGGTGGCGACGTGTGCCCACTGTCCTATGAGGATCCCGAGCGACCAGCTTCGGCTCTTGGTGGCCCACAGGACCAGGAGCGCGAGCGCCACGCCGAAGATGAGCGAGTGGCTGAAGCCGACGCCCGGCCAGCCCCGGTGGAACATGGCGGGGTCGTCCGAGCGGTAGACGAACGACTTGGTGAACAGGTCCGGTGAGAGCGTGCCGATGGCCAGCCCGAGGAACGAGATCTTGATCCCGGCGTGCTTCTGGATGAAGTAGTTCTCGAACTCGTGGGCCGCCCAGCTCATCGGCTGCCCTTCCGGCCCAGCGCCCTGGGGATCAGCACCAGCACGAAGAGCGGGAACAGGGGACCGACGATCCAGTTCAGGACGAGGCCCTTGGTCCAGTAGCCGAGGGCGACGTAGGCGACGAAGGCGGCGGCCCAGGCCAGGGCCTCCCGCCGTCTGGCGTCAGGCATCGTTGTGCTGGAGATTTTCGGCTGTTCCGAGCACGAGGTCCGGGTCGAGGTCCATCGAGCGGAGGAACGACTCGTCGTCGTGTCGGATGGCCGCCAGGCGTTCTCTGGACGGCGGCCCGAACCGGAGACGGCGCAGTCCGACGCTGCCGGCGGCGAGGATCCCGGCGCCGTTCATGAACAGGGCCTCGGCGCTGGTCATGCAGCTCATGCACATGTCGGGCCTCGGGGTTCGTCGGGTGTGTCGGGTGTGTCGGGTGTGTCGGGGCAGGGCGTCAGGGTGTGCGCAGGTCGGCGACGACCGCCCAGTGGTCGGTGGGAGGGCGCCCGTCCCGGACGGCGACGGTAGCAGTGGACACCTCCCAGGACGGACCCACGAGCACGTGGTCGATGCGCGGCCCATCGGTCCTGCCGGTGAAGTCGTGGTTGGTCCCGGGGGCGTCCGGCGGGCAGGCGTCCCGGAGACCGGCGGCGAGTAGCGGGGCGAGTTCGGGTGCGTCGATGGTGGCGTTCAGGTCGCCGACCAGGATCGGGGCGGCCCAGCCGGTCGACCATCCGGCGAGGAGTTCGGCAGATCGGAGGCGCCGCCCGGCGTCGGATGCGTCGAGGTGCGTGTTGGCGACGGTGAACGTGTGGTCGCTGCGCCGGTCCCGTAGCCGGGCGGTCGTGGCGATGCGGGGGAACCGTGCGCCTGGCAGGAGCGACCCCGGTGCATCCGGCGTGTCGGAGAGCCACAGCGTCGACGAGGACACGACGTCGAACCGGTCCCGGCGGACGAGCAGTGGCACGTGTTCGCCGCGGCGCCGGCGGCTGCGGCCGTGGCCGAGCACGGTGTAGCCATCGAGGCCGTCGGCGATCGCCCTCTCCTGGAACCCGAACGCCTCCTGCATGGCGAGCACGTCGGCGTCGAGGGAGCGGAGGTAATCGACCAGGCGGCGGCGCCGGAAGGGCCAACTGTTGACGCCGTCGAACGCCCGCCCGTTGCGGATGTTGCAGGTGGCGATGCGCAGGGTGTCGGCCATCGGTGTCCGACGGTAGCCGGGTGCCGGCTCCCGGTCTCAGCGCACCGACACGAGGGCGATGTCAGTGGTGTTGCCGGAGGTCGTCGTGAGGTCCGGCCGGTAGGCGTAGCCCTCAGGATGTGCGAAGTCGACCAGGCCGTCGGGATCGTCGAGGCGATGCTCGAGCAGGTGGCGGACGAGCGCCCCCTTGAGCAGTTTGTTCCAGTGGGACACCGTCACGAGCGCCCGTTCGCCCGACCTCTCGACGTCGTCGAGGAACCGCACCCGGATCCGGTGGCCGGCGATCGTCGGATCCCAGGCGGCGGCATGTTCGTTGGGCAACAGGTCCCAGACGGTTGCGGCGGCGGCTTTCGTGAGGGCGGCGGTGAGGTGCGGCCTCCAGAAGCGGGCGGGCCTCCCGAGGCCGGGCAGGGGTGCGCCCATCTTGAGCTTGTAGTCGGGGATCGGGTCCGATGGCCGGACGGCGCCCCACAGCCCCGAGAACACGACGACCTGTTCGTCGAGTCGCTTCCTCAGGTGGGCGGGGAGTGAGCCGGCGTCGAGTGCGTCGTAGAGCACCCCGGTGTAGCGCCCGATGGCGGGCATGGTGGGGGCGGTGTCGATGGAGAGGTTGGCGGCCGTGGCCTCGTCTGCCCTCGCCGCACCGACGCCGAGGAGCTTCGTCCTGGCCTCGATCGGGCAGCCCATGGCATCGACGAGGGCGTCGATCACCTCACGACGTGCCTCGTCCAAATCGGGAAACGACTGTCCGGCCCCGTGCCATGGGACGCCGGCACCGCCGGTGGCCTTCTTCTCGGAGGGCGGCAGCAGGATCAGCGGCGGCACGTCGGTCATATCGGGTGCGGGTGGGGGCGATCGGATGCGTCAGGCGTCGGCCGGCGGGGGCATCTGCTCGAGCATGGCCGCCATCTGTGCCTGGACCTTCTCGACGGCCTTCCGGGGACGGATCATGACCTTGAACTCGGTGATCAGGCCGTCGTCGTCGCAGGTGATGATGTCGACCCCGTTGACCGAGACGCCGTCCATCGTCGTCTCGAACTCGAGGACGGCGTGGTTCCCGTCGAGGATGCGCTTCGTGTAGCGGAACCCGGAGGAGTCGTCGGTTGGGTCCGGGTCGTCGCTGCCGTCGCCGGGGAAGACCTGGTAGGCGGCCCGGAGGTAGAGGGCCGTCAGGTCACGGCCTTCCATGGGCCGGAACAGCACGGGCGACCAGAAGGTGCAGTCCTCGTGGAGGACGTCCTCGAACGCCAGCTCGCCACGCAGCACAGCGTGCCAGCGCTCGATCGTGGTGGCGATCATCGTGATCGGGCCGTCGCCTGCCTACAGGGCGCAGGCCATGTCGGCGCCGCAGCACATCGGGGACTTGATCTTGCCGTGGTCGTTGGGGCAGCGGGAGACCTGCACGGTCGAACCGTCGTCCTTGGTGAGGATGTCGTTCACCAGCGGGGCGTCGCAGGCGCCACAGGTGGCGTTGACGGACATGCCGCAGGAAGCGCATTCGTAGGTGGCCATCGGGGGGTTCCTCTCGTCGCAACGGGTCGGTGCCGATCCTGCCATACCCGGGACCCGGCTCCGGCTTCCGGGATTGCTCACTACCCTCGGCCGCATGGGACGCATCTCGAATACCATCGGTCTGGCGAAGGTCTCGTGGGGGGTGCTGCGCAAGGACCGTGAGCTCCTCGTCATCCCGGTGCTGTCGTTCCTCGTGTCGATCATCGTGCTGGCCGTGCTGTGGGTGCCGACGCTGCTCTCGATCGACACCGCCGGCCTGGCCGGCGAGACGTCCGAGATCCCCTCGATCGTGCCGGTCGTCGGGGTGCTCAGCGCCCTGGCCCTCGGGGTGGTGAGCGTGTTCTTCACCGGGGCACTGGTTGCCGGCGCCCACGAGCGACTGACCGGTGGCGACCCCACCGTGGGTTCCGCCCTGGGTCGTGCGGCGGCGCGTCTCCCCGGGCTCCTGCCCTGGGCCCTGCTCACGGCGACCGTCGGCCTCGTGCTGCAGGCGTTGCGGGAACGGGCCGGGGGACTGGGCCGCTTCGTCGTGGGCATGATCGGCATGGCGTGGGATGTCGCCACGTACCTCGTCATCCCGGCGATCGTTATCGACGGCCATGGACCGGTGTCGGGCCTCAAGACCTCGGCCGCACACCTCAAGCGGACCTGGGGCGAGAACATCGCAGCCAGGGTCGGCTTCGGCCTCCTCGGTTTCCTCGCCATCCTCCCGGTGGCACTCCTGTTGTTCGTCACGGGTGCACTCGGGAGCGCGGCATTCGTCGTCGGGATCGTCTTCGCCGTGGTCTGGGTGGCCACTGTCATGGTCGTGTTGAGCGCACTGGGGGCGGTCTTCCAGACGGCCCTCTACCTCTACGCCACCACCGGCACCATCCCGACCGGCTTCGAGCAGTCGAGCCTCTCCGAGAGCTTCCGCACGAAGTAGGGGAGCGGTTCGCCGACGGCTGGTCAGTCGTCGTGGAGCCAGGGGGTGTGGCAGACGCCGATCAGGAGGCCCTCGGGTCCGAGGAGTCGGGCGATGACCTGACCCCACGGTTCGGTGCGGGTGTCATGGACCAGTTGATGACCCTTGGCGACGAGTTCGTCGGCAGCAGCCTGGACGTCGGAGACCTCGAACTCGATCGTCGCCTGGGGGACCGGGACATCGGCGGGCCACTCGCTGGTCCCGAAGCACGATTCGGCGGCGTCGGTGAGCGGCCAGACCCCGAGATGCTTGGTCCCCTCGAAACCGTCCACGGCGATGTAGTCGCCCGAGACGACATCGAGGGGGAGCCCGAGGGTGTCCCGGTAGAAGGCGTGGCCGGCCGCCGGGTCGGCGACGATCGGAGCGAAGCCGGCCACGAAGAGGATGTCCATCCCCCGAGCTTTGCGCACCTGCTGCAAGGCGTCGCTCAGTCAACTGGTTAGCGGATCATCAATCGGCATCGAGGTCGAATCGCACGCTCATCAGGATGATTGATCCGTCGGCATCGAGGTGCCCGGTGACCAGCAAGCGCGGCACGAGGTATCCGACGACGAGTGCATGGCGATAGTTGGGACGATCGGGAAACAGGGTTGCGAGATCGTCGAACCTGTTGGCGAACAACTCGACGATCGGCGGTAGGTCGACCAACAGGAAGTCGGTGACGCTCGGCTCGCCGTTCGGGCCACGCTCAGTGCCGAAGTGTCCGTCGAGGAACTCCGAGAACTGCTCGTCGACCCGGGCGGGCCGACGGGCGGTCACCGTTCGGCGGTCTGGGTCGATTCGGTCTTGGCGATGTGGTCGCGAATGTCTGCTCGTGCCTGTTCGAGCATCTCCGGAGGAATCTGATCGAGGTCGGTGATCATGCTTTCCTCCATCATCCGGACCCGTTCCTCAAGGCTGATGGCAAGGGCCTCTTCTGCTGTCCGGAAGTTCTTCTCAGCCATGGGGTCCACGATAGTCCGTCTCGGTCCCCGTGCTCATGAAGGAAGAGGGTGGCCGTTACCCGTCGGGGCGGTCGATGACCTGCGCCTGCCATGCACGGAGTCGTTCGTGCGCCTCATGCCCGTCGATCGTGGGTTCGAACAGGTCGCCGGCCGCTTCCGGCTCGGCGACCTCCACTCCCACACCCCGTGCGCCGGCCAGGGCCGCGCCGAGCACCGTGGCCTCGATCTGGGGGTGGCGGATCACCAGTCGGCCCAGGAGGTCGGCCTGGGTCTGGCAGAACACGTCGCTGCGGGTCAGGCCGCCATCGACCGGCAGCGGTGCCTGTGGGTCGACGGGGTGGCCGGTCACGGTGAGGTCCACGATCTCGCACATGCGGAAGGCCACGCTCTCGAGGATCGCCAGGGCCGTCTGGGCCGGGGTCGTGTGGTCGGTGCGTCCCCGTAAGGCGACCTCGGCCGTCGAGTCGTTGTACGGGGTGCCAAGGCCGTGGAGCGCCGGTCGTATGCCCACGCCTCCTGAATCATGGGCCTGGCCGGCCAGCGTGGCGAGTTCCTGCACCGAGTCGGCCATGCCCTCGCCGACGGCCCAGAGGAGCATCTCGCCGGCGCTGCGGACCATGCCCTCGGCGGCGAACGACGTCCGATCGCCATTGCCGGCCAGCACCATGGGAACGAGGCCGGATCGAAAGTCCGGGGTGTCGCCGGTGGCGATCATGAGCACGCCCGACGTGCCGTAGGTGGCCTTCCAGCCGTCATCGACCGTTCCGTGGGCGAACATGCCGGCCTGCTGGTCGGCGATCACCGCCCCGATGGGGACCTCGGCCCCGATGGCCTCGACGGTGGTGGTCGCCAGGCGGCCGATGGTGTCGCAGAGCGAGGGGAAGAAGTCGATCGGCAGCCCCTGGTGGCTGATGAGGGCTTCGTTCCAGCGGGTCGGATCGAAGAAGTCGAGGTAGGCCGACGACCAGGCACACGACCGGTCGGTGATGTGGCGGCCGCCGCTGAGCCGGTGCACCAGGTAGCTGTCGAGCGTGCCCCAGGCCAGCTCGCCGTCGGCGGCCCTGCGCCGCCCGTCCGGGACCGCGTCGAGCGTCGCCTCGAGCTTGGCGGCGGCGGCGATGGGCATGACCGGATGGCCGTCCGCCCGCAGTTCGGCGGCCCGGTCCATGCCCCGCAGGTCGTTCCAGAGCACCATCGGCGCCACCGGTTCGCCGGAGGAGCGCTCCCAGATGACGACGCTGGACCTCTGGGTGGTGATCCCGACCGAGGCCAGGTCGTCGGGGGCGCAGCCGGCCCTGGCGAGCGCCGCTGCGACGAGTGATTGGACCGTCTCCCACAGGGCGGCGGCGTCCTGTTCGGCACGGTCGGGTTGCGGGTGCTCGCTGGTCAGCGGGGCCTGGGCGGCACCCACCTCCCGGAGGTCCCCGGTGAAGACCATGGCCCGTGCGCCAGAGGTGCCGACGTCGATGCCGAGGAGCAGGTGGGGCATGGGATCAGATGTCGGGTGGCGGGGGTCGGGGCTCGGGGCTCGGCGCTCAGGAATCGGGGATCAGGTTGCCGGGGTTCATGATCCCCTGAGGATCGACGGCGCCCTTGATCGTGCGCAGCAGGGCCACCCCGGACTCGCCCAGGTCGTGGACCAGGTAGGGCTTGCGCACCCGGCCGACCCCGTGGTGGTGGGCCACGCCGCCGCCGTGGCTGGCCGTCGCCTCCATGACCGCATGCCAGCAGGCCAGGTAGATGGCGGCGAGGTCGGCGGCGTCGGCGACGGCGGCGAACGAGAAGTAGAGGTTCACCCCGGTGCGGTAGGCGTGCGAGCTGTGGGCGGTCACGGCCACCACGCCCTCCACGGCGGCGACGTCGGCGAGGGCTGTGTCGTAGATGGCTTCGACGGCCGTCCACGATCCCGACACCTCGATCGTGTCGACGACCAGGCCCTCGTCGAACAGTTCCGTCCACGAGGGCACGTGGTTCCG
>Ga0310122_10001258_pt1 | contig 16228 bp, 1 predicted proteins | sample CB6_Bottom_1051__FD_203503 | JGI IMG/M metagenome (GOLD analysis project Ga0310122, IMG submission 203503) | Marine microbial communities from Western Arctic Ocean, Canada - CB6_Bottom_1051 | ecosystem: Environmental > Aquatic > Marine > Oceanic | place: Canada: Western Arctic Ocean | collected...
GCCGTGTTGGGTACGACTTCAGACGTGCCAAAGTTCACAGTTCCGCCGGCTTGATTGTTTGTGGAGCTGCTGAGATCGAAGGCTGTGGTCCCATTGATTCGAATATCGGCCGGAGTTGCGTCGTCATCGTTGATATTCAATTGAGCTGCGTTTGTTCCGTTGTGCAGCAACCGGACGTTATTCAACGTCACAACGCCGTCCGTGCCACTGCCAGTGGTGTCGATATCGATGCGATTGATACCGGTCGCTCCGCCACCCGTGTTGGCCACGACGTTCGCCAGAATCACCGCGCCACCCGTTGTGCCGCCTTCGGTCGCCAGAATAAACTGCCCGGCGGAAGTTACGCCGTCGATATCGGCCAGGCCGGACAGATCGATCGCTCCGCCCGTCGTCGCCGACTGATTGCCGCCCCGGGTGTTGATCGTTACTCCCGAACCATCAACGAAGAGTTGCCCGCCGCCCGTAATGATGACCTGTCCGCCGTCGGTCAACAGATTCGCTGACAGAGTGGCATCGGTTCCGGCAGCACCGGTGATCCGGATTTCCTTGCCGTCCGCGTTTGCTTCGAAGGTATCCAGAGCATCGCTGACAGTCACGTTCGCGCCGCCGTCGGCAACGACCTCGACATTTTCGGAAAAGCTCAACTGGTTTCCGGCGAACGAAACCGTGCCCGTCTGGCCGCTTCGGCCAAAGATGATTGACCCGGTCAACCCAGCGGCGGCGTCAGAAAAACCTGCGCCAATGGCTTCGACGGAAGCGTCGGCCATGGTCAGAATGCCGTCGCCGGCCGCACTCGCCGCAGCACCAGTGCCGACGCCGATGACTGTTCCCACAGTTGTGCCACGAATCGTCACCGACCCACCGCCGCCGGTTGACGTAATCGAGTCAGTGCCGCCCGTGAATGCCAGATCATCGGCCGAGGTGACGACCAGACTCTGTCCATTGGTATCGACACCGACGAGTTGAATAATGTTGCCCGACGCGCCGTTCGCAGTGATGTCGACCGTTCCACCGGACGATTCAATCTGGCCTGTCGCCTGGAACGCGCTGACGTCGACATCCATGCCGCCGGCCGTGTTGACCTGGTTGACCGTCACGGCGTCGGAGTTCGTGATCGAGAAATCACCAACGCGCGCGTTGCCCGTGCCGACGCCGATATTCTGAGCGCTGATGTCGCCCGTTGTGCCGGATTGCAGGGTCAGGGCCTGGCCAGCGTTGGTGCCGCTGACATTACCACCGAACGTGATGTTGGCACCCGTTGCGCTATTTACGTTCGTTCGCATCGTGACGCTGTCCGACAGGGTGAGCGCTGGAGTAATCGTGATTGCTCCGCCCTGAGTCTGAATGCTGGCACTGACGATACTCACGCCGGTGAAATTGCCATCGATATTGAATGTTGCGCCGGCGGCAGCCGTCAGGTCGATGGAGCCTGTCCCGATCGAGACGGCTCCGGCGGACGCATTGCCGTCAAGATCGACGTTTCCACCGCCCGATGCGACGGTGATCGACGCCGAGTTTGTGAACGTCACGGCGTTGGCCTGCACGGCCAGAGCGTCACTGCTACCGTTGTCTCCGCTGAGCGTCAGCGCGCCGCTGAACGTCGTCGTTCCCCCCGCGCCGGTTTTGGTCAGCGAATCGGCAAACACGCTTCCACTCACGTTGACGCTGCCGGTGGTGGCAATCGACACATCACCAAATGGCTGAGCCGCCGAGGTGCCGATGCCTTCATTTCCCGCGCCGTTGCCCAGATCGACCTGCCCGTCACCCGCGTCGATCTCCAGATTGCCGGTTTCGTCATTGTTGTCGCGGATACTGCCATCCACCCGCACTAATCCACCGGTTCCGTTGTCGTCCTGATCCGAATCCAGGATCAACGTGACACCGTTATTAAGCAACAGGCTGTCGTTGATAAAGATCGACGCGCCACCATCGGTTTGCCAGGTTTGAGAATTCAGGATATTCGTGGTGGAATTCGTACCATTGATCCTAATGCCGGTGTCATTGGAGTTCGCATCGATACCGTCAGTGACGTTGACGGTCGCGCCTGCGGCCTGGATCACCAGATTCGCGTTGACCGCCAGTCCTCCCGCCGCAGCGCCGTTGATGTTCAACGTACCGCTCTGGTTCGCCGACGTACCGGTTTGATTCGCGTCGAAACCGATCTGCAACTGGCCGACTGAGTTCTGTACGGCAGTGATCGCCGCATCCGAAACGTCGCTTCCCGTGGCATCGTTTCCAATGTCGAATTGATTGGTTGCGGCCAGCGGACGGTAAGTAAACACACTCGTGACGCTGCCCAGCGAATCGATGATCGTGCCGCCGCCGGTGTTGCCGATCGACGCCGATTCGAAGAACGATTCGGTGTCGCGGATATCCAGAGCGGCCGTGGCCGTGATGTCGATCGATGTTTCGCCGTGAGCCCGAATGCCGGCCGCTTCGACTCCGGCTCCGAACGCTACCTGATCGCCCGTGATCGTCAGCAGCCCGAGTTCGTCGCCGGCCGTCGCTCCCAGCGCCGAACTGATCGTGACATCGGATGCCGCGGTAATTCCAACCAGCAGAGTCAGCGGTTCGTCCGCGTTTGCGTCGATCGGAGCGTTGATCGCGATGGCCGCGTCGGTGCCACTGGAACTGTCGGTGCGGAACGTCACGGCATTGCCGCTGTTGGACAACAGCATGCGCCCGCCGGCGCTTGTTAGATTCAGTGCTCCGGCGTTCGACGCGCCGGCGTTGGTCGTGTCGAGCGTGCTGCCGCTGAACGTGATGGCCGTGCCGGTCGTGGCCGATGCGTTCAGATCAATCGTGCCGCCGGTCGTGATGATGCTGCCCGACGTGATCTGATCGGCATCGACATCGATACTGGCCGCCGTGTTGATACTGGCGGGCAACGTCACATCACCATCGGCATCATCGCCCTGCCCGCGCGCATCGAAGATCAAGCCGATTCCAGTCGCCGTCAATGCCACACCGGTGAAGTCTATATTACCAGCATCGGATGTGTCGTCAGTGGCATCGGTGTCGATCGTGAACGTCCCGCCGGAGCCGGTGACGTCGACCGATCCCGTCAGTCCCGAAAAATCGACATTGCCGCCTTCGGTCTGAATGACGGCTCCGTCCAGATCGAGGTTGTTGCCGGTCTGCGCCGTGAAACCGGTCAGGCGCGTCGAGTTGCCGACGGAACCGGCGATGGCAATGTTCGCTCCGCCGGCATCCAGCGTGAACGTGTTGGCTCCGTTGACCGTGCCGGTGCCGTTAATCGTGATTGTGCCGTCGTTCGTGGTCTGATTGGTGTCGATTTCGACATTCGTCTGCAGATCCACCTGGCCGGTCAGTTGAACGTTGTTGTTGGCCACGTCGGCTGTTTGGATCAAAGCGCCGCCCAGCTGAATTGTGCCGCCCGTGACATCCAGTGCGTTGACCGGTGTCGTATCGCCGACCTGAGCGATGCTGACAAAGGCCGTGCCGCCGTTGAGTGTCAGAGTCTGACCGCCGTTGACATCGTTCTGCAGATCGATGGTCCCGCTGTCGCCGCCGCCGGCGTCGGTGGTGTCGATAGTCACATTCGTACCCAACAGAATGCTGTCGGCGCCATTTGCGGCCTGAATGGTGACGCCGCCGGAATTCGCACCGCTGTCGGCTCCGGTAAAGATGCTGCCGTTCAGATTCACGCCGTCGAAGCCCGTCAACAACACGCCGTTAATGCGGTCGGCTGCTGCGTCGGTTCCGATGGTGCCAGCGGTCAGCGTGCCGCTTCCGGCGTTCATCGTGAGGTCCAGCCCCGTGCCGGCCGTGTTGCCGGTGATGTCATCGACATCGATGTTTCCGTCACCGGCCGAGGTATTGATGCTGAGGTCCGTGGTAATCGTGGCCGATCCGTTGATCGTGACCGCGTTGCCGGTCGCAGTGTTGCTGGTGACGATGTCGCCGCCCAGGGTGACTCCCGCATTGCCGGTGATCGCGGCAGACAACACCTGATTACCACTGCCGATCGCCTGAACCAAGACCGCAGCATCATTGGCGTTCAGAGTGACCTGAGCATCGGAACCGCTGCTGCCGATCGCTCCAGCGATGCTAATATCACCATCGTTGGATGCGGCGCCGGAAGTCGTAATCTGGAAATTGGTTCCGTTGCCCAGGGTGATTCCGTTGGACAGGAACGAGACGTTGTCGTCACTGGTAATGACGCTGACGGTTCCCGTATTCGAAACGACCGTGTTGCCACCCTGCGAATTGATGGTCATCGGATCGCCGCCGCGGTAATTTGTGCCATCCAACGTCACCGCACCAGAGGCCGTCAGTTCCGTCGCGCCACTGGCTCCATCCTGACCGACGGTACCGACGTCGGTGATCTCGATGTTGGCTGCTGAAACGTTGATCGATACCAGAGTTCCATTGGCGGCTCCGCCCAGTACCCCATTCAGAGTGGCATCTGCAGCCCCGGCCTGGACTCGTAATATTGATCCCGAACTTCCCGAATTGACTGTTGAACTGAATGTAATGTCGTCATTGGCAGCGCCGGCTCCGGTGATCGTCACATTCGAATTCAGCACGACCGGACCGGTGAAGTCGATGGTTTCATTGCCACTGCCGTTGGCGACCGTGTAGGTCGCATTGTTCAGATTGATTTGAGTGCCTTCGACGTCGAGGCTGCCGGTATCGAGCGTCACACTCTGTAAATTGACCTGTCCGCCGTCGATGGTCAGGCCTTCCAGGTCGTTGGCTCCGTCACCGCCGGCCACGTTGGCCGACAGCGTCACCCGTGCCGTCGACTCCGGCGTTGGCTGCGTCGATCGTCAGAGTATCCGTGCCGTCGGCGTTGGCTCCGTCGATTCGTCCCGTGATGCTGACCAAACCGGCGTCGACATTATCGGCGGCACCACTGGTTTGGATTGTCACTGCGCCGTTGACACGTACAGAATCATTGATGTTGACGGCACCGCCAGATGTGACGACGTTTGCACTCAGCGTTGTAGTGGCTCCCGTGCCATTGATCGTCAGGCCGCTGCCGGAATTGGTCAGACTGATGGCTCCGGTGGCGGCCTGAGACACCGCGCCGCCCGTGCCGTTCGCGTTGATGACCAGAGCCGTATTGCCGAGCGTCAGCGTGTTGTCGCCGCCGCTGTCGTCGATCGTGATCAGACCGGTCTGGTTGTTGCCGCCGATGACGATGTTCGTGAAGCCATTCGCACCACCGGCAACCGTTTGCAGTTCGCTTTCTGATAGATTCAGTGTGCCGGCCGCGCCAGTTCCGAGTCCGACTGTCGAGCCGAGTGCCTCGCCCTGGAAACTGGCATTGGTGGCGCCGCCGGTCGTTTGAAGAGTTGCACTGGAATTAATTGTAATGTCGTCGGCCGCAAAACTGATTTCCTGCCCGCGAGCGTCCAACACGGCGTTTCCAACGGTAATGCTGTCGTCGTCGCCACCCTGAGAAGCCGTGGCCGTGATTCCGAGAGCATCGACATCGGCCGTAAATCCAATGTCGTTGGCGGTCACCGTCAATGTACCGATTGTATTTCCATCGGTGCCGACTGTTCCTGTGATCGTCACGTCGTTGGAACCGGCGTCGAGCGTCAGGGCCACATTGGTGCCACCATCGACAATCCCGGCTCCAATCGAAATTGGAGCGTCCGCACCGGCTTGACGGCTAAAGACGGCCACGGCATTGTCCGCGCGGCCCGCCCCATAAAGGTTCGCGCCATCCGAGCTTACGGCCAATCCTAGCACCGCATTTAGCCCGTCGACGCCCCCCGATTCGTCCTGTTGGATTTCAACAAATGACAATCTGCCGGTCGTTGCATTACGGTCGAAAACGGCGATTGCGCTGTCTGTCTCACCGGCAGTATACACCTGATTTCCATCAGGACTCACGGTGACAAAGATTGCGCCACCCAAACCATCGACACCATCGACACCATCCTGTAAGAATTCGACGAACTCGATCGCGCCGGTCGACGCATCCCTACTGAATACTGCAACCGAATTGTCGTTCAGACCGGTAACGTAGACGTGACGTCCATCCGCACTGACGTCGACACTATTTGCGCCATCCAGCCCATCGACACCAGCCAGTTCGTCGCGTTCGAATTCCACAAACGTCAATGCGCCCGTCGAAGAATCTCGACTAAATACCGACACTGAATCGTCAGTGGAGCTGGCGACATAAACGTGAGCGCCGTCCAGACTTACTGCTACCGATTGTGGTGCGTCCAGACCAGCGCCTCCACCGCCGCCGTCGACCAGGCGTTCGACAAACGTTAGCGCACCACTGCTGAAATCACGGCTGAATACCGCCACAGCGTCATCGAACTCGCCGGTGACATAAACGTGACTGCCATCTTCCGATACTGTGACATCACTAACGCCATCGAGACCGTTGACTCCTCCGGTTTCGTCCTTTTGTTGTTCCACGAATGTCAACTCGCCAGTCGTTGCGTCACGACTGAATACTGCTACGGCATCGTCGTCAAACCCGCCTACGTAAACATTCCGCCCATCGGGACTCACATCAACAGCCAAGGCTGCATCTAATCCATCGACTCCGTTGACTCCATCGCGCTCAAGCTCCACGAATGTCAGAGCACCCGTACTTGCATTGCGGCTGAATACCGCAATTGCGTCGTCCAACGAACCAACAACATATACATGATTGCCGTCAGGACTGACGGCAACATCCCGTGCATTCTGAATACCGTCCACGCCACCGACATCGTCTTGTTCGAATTCCACGAACGTCAATGCTCCAGTGCCGAGTGTGGCATTCGATGAGTTCGTCGAGATCGAGACTGTCCCGTCTGCGTCGGTCAGAGAGATTGTGCCACCGACCTGCGTGAAATCGACGCGTCCGGCCTGAGATGCCTCGGCCGTCGTGCTGATGTCGCCCTGCAAAATCAAGTTGCCCGACGAGATAACCTGTAAGGCCGCCGTGTTGTTGTTGGCTCCGTTACCAAGTGTCAAATCGCCGAGCGTTACGTTGTTGGCGCTGCCGACTTTCACGAAGTCGAGACTTGTGAACGTCGCCCCCGTCAGATTCAGATCGGTGGTGCCGGTCTCGAACGTCGTGCCGAAGCTGTTCGCCGGGTTGCTGGTGATCGACGGAGTTCCCACAAATGTGATCGTCCCGTCCGTTCCGCTGCCGTTGTCGTCAGTGTCGAGCGTCAGGTTTCCGTCAATCTGCACGTTTCCAGCAATGCGAATATCACCCGTGCTGACTGTCGGACCTGCGCCGTCGGTCGCCAGCTCACTCTCACTCACGAACGTGATCGTGCCGGCAGCAGTCAAATCAATCTGCCCCAAAATGCCGTTAGTCGTGACATCATTGATACTGATATTATTGGCCGCAGTGACAATGAACGTTCGCAAATTGCGGAATGATCCGGCGTTACCGCCAACAGTGACGTTGCCGGTACCAGCGTCGAAGGTCACTCCCTGCTGTCCTCCAAATGTTGCGTCGACGTCACCAGAAATCTGAATGTTGCCGTCGTTGGTCGTCTGGTTCGTGTCGATCGTGATCGTCGAGCTCAGGACGACGTTACCCGTGATTGTGACGTTGTTATTCGAAACGTCTTCGGTCGTGACGTTGCCGCCCAGAGTGATCGTGCTGCCGTTGGCGGCCAGCGATTCGACGGTCACATCGCCGCCAAAGCTGACGTTGGCGTCGGTTCCGGCGTTGACAACCAGATCGACGTTGGACGCTGCGGGAGAAGACGTGCTGATCGCGGCTGAGAACGAGATGTTGTCCTGCCCGCCGGTGTTGCCGGGCGTTTGAATCGTGACGGTGGTGTTGGCGGATGCCTGATCGAGGTCGACGGGACCGGTGAATGAAATTGTACCGGCAGTAGTCGTTTGATAGCTTGTTCCGTTCAGGTCGATGTTGGTGCCTTCGATGTCGAGGTTGCCGTCGACCGTGACGTTGGCCAAGTCGATCTGAGCGGCATCGATTGTCAGAGCTTCGAGGTCGTTGGCGCTGTTTCCGCCGTTGACGGCTGCTTGCAGATCGACGGATCCGTCAGTCGCCGCGACTCCCGCACCATTCGATGTGTCGATCGTCAGAGTATCAGTGCCGCCGTCGGTGGCTCCGTCGATCTGACCAGTGATGGTGACGGTGCCGCCGTTGACGTTATCGGCCGCTCCACTGGTGCGAATCGTGCGCGCCCCGTCGACTCGCAGCGAGTCGCTGATCGTCACCGCGTTGCCTTCAGTGACGATGTCGGCACTCAGTGTGGTTGTGGCTCCGGGACCGTCCAGCGTAATCGAGGCGTTGTCGCTGCCGGTGATCTGACCGTTGACGGCGATCGAGCCACCGGACGCCGGCGCGGCGATCGTCACGGGATCGTTGAACGTCACGGCGTTGACGGTGATCGCTCCGTTGCCGTTGGTAGCGTCGCCGATCGTGATGCTGGAAAAGCCATCGGCCAGGAAGCCCAGTTCGGCGGTATCGAGTTGCAGGCCGGTGTCGGTGGCGGAGGCTCCCAGATTAATGGCCGTGTTCGTGGTTCGCGGCTGAATGACAAGTGCTCCGGTCGACTGCACGTTGAGCGAGTCGGCGAAGGCGATCGAATTGGCGTTGATCGTGATGGGGCCGCTGGCGGCGTTCGCGGCCCCCACTGCCGTCCCGTCACCGATGATGCTGTCCGACCCGGCATCCAGATCGGTTCCGGTACCGCTGCCGATCGCCGTTACGATGATCGATCCACCGCCGTTGGCAATCAACCGTCCGCCACTGGAGGGTTCCAGGATGACGCCGCGACTGTTGGCCGTTCCGGCCGTTCCGGTGACGGAGAGTGTCCCGCTGCCGACCTGGATCGTTGCGTCGGAAAACAGCTGTACGCCCTGGTTGTTGTTGTTGCCGCCGACACCGTTGCCCGTACCGTTGACAGTGATGTTGCCGGACGTGCTCGAGATGTTGGCACTCGACCCGCTGATGACCAGACCGCGGTTAGCAAATGTTCCGTTGCCTGCGTTGCCGGTGATCATGATGTCGCCGGTCGTCGAAGCAATCGTGACCTGGATGTTGGCGCCGTCGTTCTGCGAACTGGATCCGTCTGCACCAGTTCCCGTGATGGTGATGTCTCCGTCGACGCTGGTGACGTCGGTATTCGAGCCACCGGCCCGGATGCCCTCGTTGAGCGCGGCCCCCGCGCCGCCCGTGCCGATAATGGTGATCGTCGCCGCGTTGACTCCCGTACCGGTCGAGGAAATCGTCTCGATGTCAACCAGGTGCACGCCGAAGTTGGAGTTACCGGAACCAGCACCACCCGTCCCGGTGATGGCAATGTTTCCGTCGACACTCTGGATATCGGTCGTGCTGTCCTCGATGCGAACGCCGGTGTTATCCGTTGTACCGGCGCCGCCGGTACCGCTGACGCTGATTGTTCCGGCTGTCGCACCCGTGGCCGACGATGTGATTGAGGATCCCCCGCGGAGGTTCACTCCATAGTTCTGCGTACCGGAATCGCCGCCGCGACCGGTTAACTGGATGTTGCCCGTGCCGGTCGTCGTGATTATCGCGTTGTTCAGATCGATGCCGTTGAAGGTGCCGCTTGTCGCCGTGCCGCCCTGGTTGGCATCCAGAGTCACGTTGCCGTTGACGATGGCGATGCTTGACCCAGATGCCATCGCAATGTCGCGGGCGGCGGTGATGGCGATGGCTCCGGTGCCGGTGGCCGAGATATCTCCGTTGAGCATCGCTGTGTCGGCCGAGTTGACGGTCAGGTTGTTGCCGCCGGCTGTGACGTCGTTCAGCGTGATGTCGTCGCTGCCGCCGTTGGCTCCGGTGCCGGTCGAAAGCACAACGTTGGTGGCGAGCGTGGTCGTTCCGTTCAGACGCAGGATGTCGTTGCCGTTGGTGCCGTCGTTCGCTCCGGCGGTCAACGTGCCGCCGTTCAGAGCAATGGCGGTGGCCGTGACGTCGATCGATCCGGTGGCCGTGACGTTGTTCAGATTGGCCTGAGACGCACTGCTGATGGCCAGAGCGGCCAGACGGTTCGTGCCGCCCGCGGCGCTTTGCAGGTCGACGGTTCCGTTGGCTCCGCCAACCAATGTCAGTGAGTCGTCGTTGCTGGTGTCTTCGATAGCGGCTGTGAATGTGATGGCATTGCCCGTTCCGCCGCCGCCGGTGACGGTGATCGTGCCGCCGAATTCCAGATCGACCGCGCCGGTGAAGGTGACGTCGTCGTTATTGCTGGTGTAGGTGTCGTCGTTCAGGTCGATGTTCGTGGCGGTTACCGAGATGGCTCCGTCAGCGATCACGTCTTCCAGATCGACCTGAGCGGCACTGCTGACGGTGAACGAACTCAATGCCGTCGACGAGCCGATGTTGCCAGTCATGTTGACTTCACCGGATGCGGCCACGAGATCGAGCGTGGCGGCTCCGTCAACGAGCGCCGAAAACGTGATCGTCTCGCCAGCCGCACCGCCGGACGTAATGGTTTTGGTTCCGCCTCCGTCCAGATCGACATTGCCGATGAATGTGATGTCGTTGTCTGCGGCTGTCGTGATCGCGGTATACGTCGCGCCGTTCAGATCGATATTCGACCCGGTGACGTTGATAATGGCCGCGCGGACGTTGGCCAGATCGACCTGATTGGCGTTCGTGATGGTGAAGGAATCGAGAGCTTCCGTGGTTCCCGTGTTGCCCGTCACCGTGACCGCACCGCCGGTTCCGGCATTGATGGCAAGACTTTCGGCACCTGTCGCGGATGTGGCTTCGATCGTGCCGTCGAACTGGACGTTGGCTCCGGCGGCCGAGCCACTGGTCGTGTCGAGCGTCACCGCGGCGTCGACGATGACGTTGTCGCTGAACGTTATTGCGTTGCCGGCCGTCGTGATGCCGGCGCTCAGAACCGTGGTGGCTCCGGAACCGTCGATCGTGACGGACGCGTTTAGGTTGCCGGTAATCGTGCCGTCAACGTTGATCGTGCCGCCGCTGGGTGAGCGGAATGTAACGGGATCGTTGAAGGCGATGGCGTTGATATTGATGCCGCCCGTCGCGTCTGAGCGACCTATGTTGATCGTGGCGAATCCATCGCTGAGATTTCCGATTGTGGCGGTGCTGAGTGCGACAGTTCCGGTTGCTCCAGCAACGCCGATCGACGTGGACGCCGTGGTCTGCTGCAACGTCAACGTGCCGCCAGCCATAGTCCTCGTCACGGCCGACGCCAGGCTGATGTCGTCGTCGGCCGTCAGAGTGATGTTACCGGTAGCCGTGACGATCTCGCCATTCGTGCCGCCGGCCGATGTGATTCCGCCGGTTGTCGACAAGGCGATATTGCCCAAACCGTTGGCCCGCACGTCGCGGTTGACGGTCAACAAGCCTCCTGCCGAAATCTGAATTTGCCCGTCGTTGGCGGTCGTTTCGACAGCATTCGCACCGCTAGAGTTAAGAATCAGAGCGTTTGATTCAGCGACAAAGATGCTGTCGGTGGCGGTGGCGGTCAGAGTGGCAACGGTCGTGGTGAGTTCGGTTCCGGATGCTCCAATTGTGCCGCCGGCTGTGAGATCCAAAACATCACCGGTAATCGTGCCGGTTGCATCGACAATCGCGCCGGCCGAACTGACGGTGATGTCGTCGGCGGCGTTGACAATCCCCAGTGTGATATTGCCGCTGGTCGTCGTTGACAGGGAAATATCCTGACCCGTACCCACGGCCACGACATTAGTTGCGATCAGTACCTGGCCGGTCAGCAATGCCGTGATCGATCCATTGGCCGTATCCAGATTCGTCAGTGTGACCTCTTCGCTGCTGCCGAAGACTTCGATGCCGCCGGCGGTTTGCGCATTGGCCCTGACGGCAACTCCGCCCGTGCCCACGGAATTCAGAAAGATGCCACTGCTGGTCGCGTTGGTGGCGGTGAGCGTTGCGGTGTCGACGTCGAGAGCTCCGTTGGTCGTCGTCGCGTTGGCAACGCCGATGCCGGTGACTCCGGTCAGAGTGACGCTGGCCCCGGTAATATCAACCGTAGTATTCGTCGTGCTTTCCTGAATTTGAGTCGTCGAGGCCAGTTCGACATTGCCGGTTCCCGCATTGACTGACGCGACCGACATGTCGCCAGTTTCGCTAATGAAGATGCCGCCGTTGCCGTTGCTTGCTGTAGCGGTCAGACTCCCGCTGAGCGTGACATTGATGACGTTGCCTGCACCAGTGGCTCCGATGGATGCGTTCGTACCATCCACGGCGATCGTCACGTTTCCGGCTGTGCCGTTGGAAGTCGCGCTGGTGATGTTGCCCTGCAGAACGCGGACGTCCAGGTTGTTGGAACCCAGGTTCACCGTGCCAAATGCCAGACCATTGGTTTCGGTTGCAAAGACATCGCCACTGGCCGAATTGACGATCAGTGTGTCGATCGAAAAATTGACGCGATTAGTTACGCTGCCGATGCTGCCCGAATTAGCCACCGTTAACGTTGTGGCCGTCACTTCGACTGTTGAGTCATTGGCATCCGGCGCGGAAAGCGCGCCGGTGCCGTCGACGGTCAGAGTGTTGGCAATGTTGATTCCATCACCCGAGGCTTCGAAACCAACGGTTGTGGCGAATACCGACGTGGCGGACCCGGCAAGAAGGGCTGTGCCGCTATTGGCGATCGTTACCGCACCCCGGGACGCCGCAGCGCCGTATTGAATTGTTCCCGAAACCCCGCCAAGGCGGACAATATCGAAGGCGTCGATGGCCAGTGTACCGGCACCGGTATCAGAATCGGCACCGGCGTTTTGACCAAGCCGCAAAGCGGTGCCGTTTTCGGCGGCTCGCAGTACGAGCGTGCCGGCGGCACCGGCGTTAATGAAGTCGGCCGGCGCCGCGTTGTTCTCGACGTTTAAATCCATCTTGTCGGAAATCAACGTGGTGTTGCCGTCTCCCGTAATCGCGGTCGTCGCCGACACACTGAGCAGTTGATCGGCGGCGAGAGTCAGGGTGATATCGTTGCCCGTGATATCGTCTCCGGCCGTGGTTGACACACCGGCAGCCGCGGTGATTTCGATATTGCCGGTTGCCGCAGTAATGATTCCCAGCGTTAGTGCTCCGGCCGTCTGATTCAAAAAGATGCCGCCGTTGCCTGTTGTGGCCGAGGCCGTGACTTCTCCGGTCACCGCGATGTCCAGCGCGCTGCCGGATGTTCCGACGCTGGCGTTGCTGGCACTTACGGTGAATGTGGCGGCTCCGGAAACCGTGATCGTGCCGCTTTCGGTCAGGTTGCCGGTGGTGGCCGTGGCGGTCAGATCGCCGTTAACCGTGCTGGCCGCGAAGTTCAAAGCCGTGGCATTGATCACAGCCGCATTGCCGGTCGTGCCGTTGGTCGTGACGTCGATCGAGCCTGTCACTGCCAGAGTTCCCAGGTCGATGTCGGCATCGCTGGCGCTGGTGATGAAACTGCCGGTGCCGGTTACGGTGACTGTGTTGCTGTCGGTCAGATTGCCCATCGTGGCCGTGGCAGACAGGTTGCCGTCGACGGAGCTTGTTCCCAGGTCGAGCGCGATCGTATTGACCAGTGTGACGTCGGCACCTGTGTTGTCCGTTCCGCCGTCGGTTGTCACGTCGATCGAGCTGCTCACGGCCAAGCTGCCCAGGTCGATGTCGGCGTCTTCGCCGTTGGTGATAAAGACGGCAGTGCCCGTCACCGTGACGGTGTTGTTATCGGTCAGGTTGCCCGCCGTTGCTGTGGCCAGCAGGTTGCCGTCGACAGAGGTTGTTCCCAGGTCGAGCGCGATGGTGTTGACCAGTGTGACGTTGGCGCCGATGTTGTCCGTACCACCGTCGGTTGTCGCGCTGACGGCTCCGGTGACGGCCAGAGTGCCCAGGTTGATGTCGGCGTCTTCGCCATTCGTGGTGAAGCTGGCCGTGCCGCCGACGGTGACCGTGCCGCTGTCAGTCAGATTGCCCAGCGTCGTGGTGGCCGTCAGGTTGTTGGTAATGTTCGACGTGCCCAAATCGAGGGCGTTGGCGTCGACCAGTGAAACGTCGTTGGCCGCGACAATCGAGACGGCTCCGCCGAAGTTATTGCCCGCGGTCGTCAGCGTGATGTCGTTGTCGGTGGTGGCGGGAGTTCCCGTGTCGAGCGTCGTGGTTCCGGTGACCGTGATGGCTCCGCTGCCGCTGATCGCTCCGCCATTCGCGTTATTGGCGTCGGCTTCGATGTCCAAATCTCCGCCGATGCTGATGGCTCCGTTCAACGCCACCGCGTCGCCCGCATCGACGGTCAGGTTGCCGGATACGTTCGAGACGCCGAGCGTCAGCGCGTTCGTGTCGTTGATGTCGACGATCACGGCCGAGGTGAACGACACGGTGCCGAAGTCATTCGCGGAATTATTCAGCGTGACGTTAACGGCGTCGAAGTCGACGGTCGAAATCAGGACGGTGCTGCCGCCGTCTTGAGTGACGTTGCCGATTCCGTCGAAATCAAGCGCGCCACTGAGACCGGAATAATCGACAGTTGCAAAGTTGACATCGACGTCAATCGGCGTCGTGGCGTTGTCGTTCACACGAATGCCCGTCGACAGAGCGTTCGCGGTCGCTTTCGTAAAGGTCAGCGTGCTCGTTCCAGTTCCCGATACGCCTCCTCCGTTCGATCCGCTCCATGTCCCTTCGCTTAGCGTGTATTGGTAGTCGCTTCCGCTTTCCGTGATCGTCAGATTCTCGTCGCTCGATTGGGTGAAGTTGTCAAGTGTCAGTTGCGCGCCGGTGGCAAGAGAAAAGTCCGCATTCAACACCACGCGTTCTTCGAGTTGCGTGACGTGCAAGTCGACAAAGTCATCCTGGCGGGATGGCCGCGTGGGTTCGTTTCGGAATAACCAAACTGAACTTCGACCAATACTCAGGAACCACGACCACTGGCTTTTCAGCCACGTCATCAGGTAACGCATGCGACTTATCCCTCGGCAGCGAAACATTGGGCGAACAAATTGTCCGACCAGTCAAAAAACTGTGCTGTGGATTTCACAGCATCAAAACACAAAGTCGCCATGGCACGATGTTCATGTAGAAATCGCGCTGGCTGATCGGAAGCATGGGGAGGGGAAACCACGCTCCAGACTATACTCATTCCGGTCACGAATTGCGGTTTTGACCCGCCATCTCTACATCCGCGATCCTCAAGAATTGACCGTTCGGAGTATAACGTTTTCGAGCCCACATTTCTTACCTGAGCTCTCTGTCTTACCAAATATGCAAAGCCGGTTCCTGCGAATCCGTCACCAGGATTCCGGCGGCGCATCTGTTTATCAAAAACATGTGATCATAAGTTGACGGACAACGTTTCACGCATCGGACCGTCCCAACTATCCCCGCGACAACCCAAGTACTTTCACTCTATCAAGTTGGGTACAATTATTGCGCCTATTTGTTGATTATCATGTCGTGGACAACCCGGTGTCAATAATGAGTCGGCAAATGTCCGATATGATTGGGGAATAAAGATTTGAACATGTCAAAATGGCCAAACTGCAAAGCCATTGCCGTTCGCGTAGGACTGTAAGGATTGTGCGGCTGAATGGGTTGGTATCGCAAGAATGGATTCCATGGCAAGGCGTGCCGAAAGAACCAGATGTGGTGCCCGTTCGGAATACAGCCGACGATTGCCGATCGAGACCGTCAAGTGCCGCATACCATCTGATTCATGGTCCCGCTTGGCTCGCGGGACCTACTTGGTGGCTGCCCTGTTTTGTCACCGGCAAACGGTTGAGGTTCAGAATGCAAGCAACCTGGATTCAATCCCGCGACTTTACCGCAACAACATTCGCGATTGCACTGATGTTGGTTAGCGGCGGCTTCGGATTGATGGCCAACGCCCAGGAAGTTCCTCCAGCGCCAACCCTGTCCAAAACGGTCGAGCAACCGGCTTCGGCCGCGCCAGTTCCGACAAACGAGTCTGGTGGTCGGCAAACAAAAAAAATCACGGGGATTGAGGTCAACATCAAGAACAAATCAGAGATTGACGGACAGCAACTTTTGCAGCCGCAGGAAGCACCCTTGCCAGAAAGAGGCTCCATCGCACATTCGACCGGGCACAGCCGCGATTGGGGGCTGATCGCTTATCAATGGCAGCCAACAGGTTACGCTCATTCGCCACTCTATTTCGAGGAAGTCAATCTGGAACGCTACGGCAGCGAGTTTCCATTTCCATTCGCCCAAGCCTGGATATCGGGAATGCACTTTTATACGCACATTCCGTTGCTTCCTTACACGGTCGCCGCACAAAAGCCCTGGGAAGAGAAGTACGTCCTAGGTCAATACCGGCCC
>Ga0310122_10001260_pt1 | contig 16211 bp, 11 predicted proteins | sample CB6_Bottom_1051__FD_203503 | JGI IMG/M metagenome (GOLD analysis project Ga0310122, IMG submission 203503) | Marine microbial communities from Western Arctic Ocean, Canada - CB6_Bottom_1051 | ecosystem: Environmental > Aquatic > Marine > Oceanic | place: Canada: Western Arctic Ocean | collected...
TGAACACCGGCCGCCGCCGGGACCGCAGCCGGCGACGGGGCTCGTTCGGCGCTGCGCTCCGGCCTCGAACCGGACAGCACCCGGAGAATCTCTGCCGCGACCGCGTCCTGCAAGGCGAACAACTCGTCGATGGTCCCGTCGACCCTGACCGTCTCCCGTGCGTCCCCTGCCAGACGATCGACCAGGGTTGCCGTCACCCGGATCTGGTCCCCGACACGCTGGTAGGCGCCCTGCACCACCCAACCGGCTGCCGTCGCGTCGTCACCTGCGTGCTGTCGCACCACGGTCAGGCCCGGAGCCACGCTCACGACGGCGGCCACGGTCTCGGCGATTCCGACACCCAGCCACTCGTCCGCTTGCGCCTGCGACAGGTTCTCGAAGGGAAAGACCGCCACCCGACCGGACAGGAGCCTCGTCGCCGGGTCGGCCTCGCCGTCCTGTACAGACTGCGCCGCGGCGGGCGAGCTCAGCAACCACAACCCGAGCAGCATGCAGGCGGATGAGCGCATCACGCTATTATCCTCCATCGCCGACACGCCATTCGCGCCCCAGGGGAACGACGAAAACCTGCCCGTGCGGGCACGCCAAGGGTGTATAAAGGGCGCTGTATCAAGGTTTCTGGCAGTACGCTCGGGGTTGAGGAGGGGACGGCATGCTGAACCAGACGCCTCCCCGCTGATCCTGTCACGGGAATGAAGACAACCACCATGCTGAGAGTGACGCGCGGACGGACCCGAGACCTGTGCTTTCGGAATTTCAACACCAGCATGCCGACATGACGCGGCTCAGTGTCAATCTCAACAAAGTAGCCCTGCTTCGAAACGCCCGCGACATCGGGATCCCCAGTGTGATCGAGGCGGGGCAGATCTGTATCGACGCCGGGGCGCACGGTCTCACGGTACATCCGCGCCCTGACGAACGCCACATCCGCGCCGCGGATGTCTACGACCTCGCCGGCCTGATCGCCGATGCGCCCGCGGTCGAATACAACATCGAAGGCAACCCGTTCGTGGAGCCTTTTCTGCCACTCGTTCGGGCCGTGCAGCCCACCCAGGCGACGCTCGTGCCGGACGACCCGAATGCGCGCACGTCGGACCACGGGTGGGCGGTGGCCGCACACGCCGAGCGCCTCAGGCCTGTCGTCGAAGAACTCACCGCCCTGGGGATCCGCGTGAGCCTCTTCATGGACCCGGACCCGGACGAGATCACCCACGCGGCCAGCCTCGGCGTTGACCGGATCGAACTCTACACAGAACCCTATGCGACGGCGTACGGCAGCGGAACCTTCGACGCGATACTCGCGCAGTACGCGCACGCCGCCGACACCGCGCAGACGCTGGGGCTGGGGGTGAATGCAGGACACGATCTGAACCTGGACAACCTCCCCGCCTTTTGTGCTATTCCGGGGGTCCTGGAAGTGTCCATCGGTCACGCTCTCACCGCCGACGCCCTGAAAATGGGTCTCGCCGCCGCCGTCGCGGCGTATCTGGCGGCGCTGGGGACGTGATGCCTCACGCGTGAACGCTGCAGGGCGCCATGCAGTGACCGCCGCCCTCGTCAGGCGCCTCAACACCCCGCGTGGCCAACGTATTTCTGATCGGCAGACCCGAGATCGTCGGCGAGCAAGACGACGATGTTGGGCCTGTCCGCCGACAGTGCCCACATCGGCGTGGCAATGAACGCCACCGTGAGTACACACCGAGCCACACGCAGCTGTGTCATAGCCGTCAGCCCAGTTGAGAGTGGTTCTCGGCTACACGCCGGCGAGCGGTTCAAGCGGAAGTCTGCCCGTGGCGTCACCAAAGGTGTCGGTGTGCACGCCGACACGCTCGAGCATCGACACCAGGAGATTGTTCATCGGTGTGTCTCGCGAGTGCCGGAGGACGCGACCGCCCGTGAGACCACCCGCACCGCCGATCAGCACCAGCGGCAGATCGATGTGCGAGTGCTCGTTGGCGTCACTGATACCCCCACCGTGCAAGACGAGTGAGTGGTCGAGCAGATTGCCGTCGCCATCGGGCGTCGACTTCAGTGTGTCCAGGAAATGGGCCGTCAGACCGATGTGATACTGGTTGACCTTGGCGCCCTGTTCGAACTTGATCGGGTCGTGCTGGTGGTGCGACACCGCATGGTGCGCCGCGTTGACACCGAGCTCCGGATACGCGCGGTTGGTCTGCTCCTTCCCCAGCGTGAACACGAACACACGGGTGATGTCGGCCTTGAACGCAACGGCCAGCAGGTCGAACATCAGCTTGGCATGCTCGTCATACGACTCGGGCACGCCAATGGGCCGCTCCGGCAGCTCCAGCGTCGACTCCCCATGCTGGCGCTCGGATACCTGAATGCGCCGCTCGAGCTCACGGACCGAGTCGAGATACTCGCTCACGCTGGTGCGGTCCGCCGCGCCCAGCTGCTTCTGCAAATCCGTGATGTCGGCCGTCACCCAATCCAGAATGCTGCGGTCCTCGTGCAGGTGGGCCAGCCGCTCTTCCGGCGACCCGCCATCGCCGAACATCCGCTGGAAGATGATGCGCGGGTTGGTCTCGTGCGGATTCGGGGTCGTGGGTGTTCGCCAGGAGATGCTGTTTGTGTAGACGCAGCTATAGCCGTTGTCGCAGTTGCCGATCAGATACGTCTGCTCCATCGCGAGCTCGAGCGATGTCAGCGGTGTATCCCCGCCGATGTGCTGCGCCGCGATCTGATCGGCCGTCGTCCCGTTTCGGACGTCGGCACCCTCGGTTTCCTTGGGGTGCACGCCGCTCAGCCACACCGTGCCGGCCCGCGAGTGCTCGCCGTTGCCATCGCCCAGGGCTTCCGCCTGCTTCTGGCTAAGACCGACCGGCACAATAACCTGATCTCTGAACGGCGCGAGCGGACTCAACGTGCGTGGCAACTCGCCGAGCGTCATACCCTCGCCGGCCGGCTGCCAGGACGGCATCACGGCCCCATTGGGTATGTAGACAAAACCCAGGCGACGCACCGGTTTCGCGGCGGTCTTCGCCAACGCCGAGGCCGCCGGCACCATCGCGTCCAGCAACGGCAGCGCCATCGTGACACCCATCCCGCGGAGGAACGTCCGTCGGGGCAACGCCATCTTGGTGATGAACATGTCAGTCCTCTCCTACCTCGCGAGCCTCATCTGAAACGGCGTGCTCTGGACGACACCGACGACCAACGACGCTAGGCCATAGTCGTCTCCGGCGGCCCCGCGCGTGATCTGTCGGACGGCGGGCGCATCGTAGTATTCCACACCCCGGCCCAGGGCGTACGTCAGCAACTTCTCTGTCACGACGGTGGCGAACTGCTCGGGGTTGCCGACGAGCAGCTCACGCAGATCTGCCGGACCCTCGAACGCAGTGCCGTCCGGCATGGTTCCTGTCGCGTCGATGGCGGTCCCGCCCGGCATGTGTGCCCGCCATCTGCCCACTGCATCGAAGTTCTCGAGCGCCAACCCCAACGGATCCATGATGCGATGGCAGCTCGCACACACGGGGTTCGCGCGATGCTGCTCCATACGCTCGCGCATCGACAGCGCCTTGCCCGAATCCGCGTCCGGCTCCAGTTCCGGCACATTGGCCGGCGGAGGCGGCGGGGGTGTCCCGAGCACGTTCTCCAGTACCCACTTGCCGCGACCCACCGGCGAGGTGCGGTCGGGATACGACGTCACGGTCAGGATGCTCCCCTGGCCCAGCAGCCCGTGACGGTTGGGGTCGACCAGCGCCACGCGCCTGAAGTCACTGCCATAGACACCCGTGATGTCATAGTGGCTGGCAAGGCGTTCGTTGAGAAACGTGTAGTCCGCCGTCAGTAGCTCGGTGACGCTCCGGCCATCGCGCATGATGCTGTCGAAGAAGAGCTCCGTCTCCCGCACGAAGTCTTCGCGCAGACTCTCGCCAAAGTCCGGAAAGATCACATCCGAGGGCAGCGCCCCCGAGATGTTGCGCAGACGCAGCCACTGCCCGGCGAAATTCTTCGCCAACGCCTCCGAGCGCGGGTCGGCCAGCATGCGTCGGACCTGGGCTTCGACCACGGTCGGATCCTGGAGCCGCCCTTGCTCGGCCACGTCCAGCAGCTCGTCGTCGGGAACGCTGCTCCAGAGGAAGAACGACATGCGCGACGCCAGCTCGAGGTCACTCAGGGGATAGTGGTCCCCCGCCGCAGTCCCCGGCGGATCGGACACCACCCGAAACAGGAAGTCCGGGCTGACAAGCAGCGCACGGAGCGCTCGCTCGATGCCGGCATCGAACCCGTCAGCCTCCCGCCCTTCGTTGTAGAACGCGGCCAGGTCATCCAGATCGTTCTCGGCGACCGGTCGCCGATAGGCACGGCGCGCCAGCGTCGACAGAATCTGCCTGGCGCACGGCCCTTCCTCAGCCGAGCTCGACGGCCGGCAGACGAAGATGCGGCGGCGGGCGGGCGTGTCATCGACCCCGGTGACGTTGAAGGGGCCGGTGATCGCGACCGTGCCCAGATGCGGCTGATACAACAGATAGTCGCCTTCGCCATGCGGCCGAGCGAACGGTTGCCGGACACTCTCGGCCAGGGCATCGGTCTTCTTGATGAACGTCGCCGTGATGACGCGCGGGCCCGCTTTGACGGGCACACGGACCTCGAGCGCGTCTGGACCGCTGTTGTAGGCGGCGCCCTGGTCGGCCTCCGGGTCGCGCGGGGCGAGGTGGAAGAGCCCTATCTGCTCGCCGTCCAGGCTGAGCTCGAGCTGATGCGGTTCCCGAATTGGGGCACCGGCAAACAGATCGAGCAATTCCAGCTTGATGTCGTAGTCGCCGTCCCGTGGGAAGTTGTATGGCACCGACACGCCACCACGGGTGCCGAACGGGAGCCCGTCACGGTGCTGGTATTGCGAGAGGTCCGAGACAACGCGGAACGTCTCGCCAGCCGGTGTCATGGCTGATGCGCCCACGGCCAGGCGACTGATCTCGCGCGCCGCGCCCATGTAGCGCTCGAGCAACGTCGGCGATACCTTCAGCACCCCCGCGATATTGTCGAACCCATAGCTCTGGTCGTCGGCCGGCACCAGCTTCGCCGCGTCGATGTCGAGCGCCAGCAGATCGCGAATCGCGTTCTGATACTCGGTGCGATTCAAGCGATGGAGCGGCTCGGTGCGCCCCGGGTTGGGATGCGCCGCCGCCGCGCGGTCGATCTCCGTCTCGAGAAACACCGCGAAGCTGTCAGCAACTGTTGCGTCCGGCCGCGGTCGTCCCATGGGGGGCATCGAGCCGGTCCGCAGTTTCCGGATCACTTTCTCCCAGAGCTCTGCCTGCGCCGGCACCGTGGACAGATCGACAGCGTCGAGCGCGACCGGGACGGTACCGCGGTCGCGCAGCCGTTCGTTGTGACAGGTGACGCAGTACTGCTCGAGGAGCGCGCTGTGCGATGAGGTTGAGGGCCGCGCACTGACCGATGCCTGCTGCGGGCCGGCGGTCTCCACCGGACCGGAGACCGTCGTCGCGAGCATCACCGAGACGCCAAGGAAAACAGACCCGCCTCGCATCATCGACGCCACTCCTTACCTTCACGTACGGTGAACTACGAGCGACACTCTCGCTAACAGCTGATCGTACAGCTTCCGCTAGCGCTGTCAACTGTGAGTGCGATAGCATACGATTCGCGAGTGCCTCAGTAGCATTCCGCCCGAACCGTCGTTGAGAGGGAGCATCAGATGCACGCAACACACAGAGCCGGACGGTGGCCGCTGGTTGGGATCCCGCTGGTGGCGTTACTCAGCCTGGGCGTGACCGTCATACCCGCGGCCGCGGCGGGCGCCGCCGCCCGTCATGTGCCGCTGGTCGCGGCGGTCAGGGCCGCGGACACGTCAGCGGTGCGCACCTTGATCGGCCAACAGGTCGACGTCGATGCGCCGGAGGTGGACGGCACGACGGCGCTGCACTGGGCGGCGTATCAGGGCGACCTCGACATTGCGCAGTTGCTGCTGGGCGCCGGCGCCAACGCCGACACACCGAATCGCTACGGTGTCACACCACTCGCCCTCGCAGCGGGCCGCGGGAACGCCCCGATCGTGGAGGCGCTGCTGGAGGCCGGCGCCGAGGCCAACACGACCCTGCCGGAAGGCGAGACGGTGTTGATGGCCGCAGCCCGGTCCGGCAACGTGGACGTCCTGAGACTGCTGCTCGCCCACGGCGCCGATGTGGGCGCGAGAGAAGGCTGGCGCGGCCAGACCGCGCTGATGTGGGCCGCAGCAGAGAACCACCCGGCCGCCGTCCACACCTTGATCGAGCTCGGCGCCACCGTCGATGAACGGTCGACTGCCGGCTGGACGGCGCTGCTGTTCGCGGTCAGAGCGGGCCAAACGGACGCCGTCGGGGCACTTCTCGAAGCGGGCGCCGACGTGAATGACACCATCCGACCGCTGGCCTCGGAGGAGGAGACGACATCGTCTCGCCGCCGTGGCGGCGCGGCCGGCACCAGCGCCCTCGTCATCGCGGTGACCAACGCCCATTTCTCGCTCGCCAAGTACCTCGTCGAGCACGGTGCCGACCCGAACGCCGCCGAGCAGGGGTGGACGGCGCTGCATCAACTGGAATACACCCGCCGACCGAACTCGGGCAAAGGGATGCCGCCGGTTCCCATGGTCGACAGTCTGGACACGCTCACATTCGCGCAGTTCCTGCTGGAGCACGGCGCCGACCCGAACGCGCGGCAGACCAAGCGGTTCAACAATGGAGAACGGAACTTCCTGAACCGGGTTGGCGCGACACCCTACCTGCTTGCCGCCAAACATGCCGATGCGCCGCTGATGCACTTGCTAGCCGCGCACGGCGCCGACACGCGGCTCGCCACAGAGAGCAACGCCTCGCCGCTGATGGTCGCTGCCGGTGTCGGTATCTTCAACCTCGGTGAGAGCGCCGGGACCAACGAGGAAGCGTTCGAGGCGGTCCAGCTGGCCTACGAGCTGGGCGACCGGGACGTGAACCAGGCCGACACCAAAGGCTACACGGCGCTGCACGGTGCTGCGCTTCGTGGCGCGAACCCGATCGCACAGTTCCTGGTCGACAAGGGTGCCGACCTGCTTCCGGAGACCACCGAAGGGTGGACGCCGCTGCGGATCGCCGACGGGGTGCACTACACGGGGACCGTCAAACGCGCGGACCACACGGCGGAGCTGCTGCGTGAGGTGATGAAGGCGCAAGGCGTGTATACCGCAGAACACGAACGCGATGTCAACAGCGTCGCGGTCGTGAAACCCTCAGAGTCACGGTAGTAGCGACGACTGGCGGGCGTTGCGAGACGGCTAGTTGTCCTGACGGGTGGTGACGGGGATGTCACGCAGGCGTTCCTGGACCGTTCCTGGAAGCCCGAGTCGCGGATCGGCACCCAACTCCCGCAGCAGCGCTGCAGTCTCCGGCCAGACCTGAAACTGGAACGACTGCTTGGAGCCTTCGGCCAGACGGAACGGGGTGCGCCCCCTGAAGTCGCGCGCGTTGATATCGGCGCCGTGCTCCACGAGAATCTGCACGATCTCGTTCAACCCGCGGAAGGCGGCGCCATGAAGGGCGGTGAAGTCAGCCTCGTTCACCGCGTTGACGTCGGCGCCAGCGTCGAGCAAGACGCTGACCGCCTCCTCCCCACTCGGTGAACGCACCCCGCGCAGTTGGCCCGGCGTGTGTGTGGCCCGTCCGAGTCCCGCGGCCATCATGAGCGGCGTCGTGCCGTCGTCGGTCGTCAGGTGCTGGTCGGCGCCTGCCTCCAACAGCGTCCGGATGACCTCGGCGCTGCTGTCGGCAAAGTGCGGTCGTCGGACCGAGGCGTTGAAGGCATCGCCGGTAAAGCCGTTCGCCCCATACGCCGCCACCCACAGCGGGGTGGCGCCACGGAGGTCTCCCGTGCCGCACGCATACGTTTCGAACGCCCCCTTCGTGGGGTGGCCGACATAGAACATGATCAAGGCCGACGTCGTAATCCGCGCGTTCGGGTCCGCACCGCGGGCCAGCAGCGCCTCCACAACCGGGAGCTTGCGGTTCACCGCAACACCCCGCCCACCGAAGCCCCCGACCCAGGGGCTCACGGCGCCGACCGCGACATGCAGGGCACGCATGCCATCCATCGACCCGTTCGGATCGGCCCCGCGCTCGAGCAGAAACAACGCGAACTGGTCCCGACCGTTGATGATCGAGAACGGCAGGATGTGCGTGCCGGTCGCACCGGGCGCGTTGATGTCCACCCCGACCGCGATCAACGTCTCCGCCATCGGGATGTCGCTGTTGCGGGCGGCGGCCATCAACGTGGTGGTCCCGTCCGTCGTGGAGGTGTTCGGGTCGGCTCCCGCGTCGAGGAGCACGCGCACCACGGCAGGGTGGGGTGCGGCGACCGCCCACATCAGTGCCGTCGCCTCGAGTTGGACGGTGGCGGCGTTGACATCCGCACCATGAGCGAGGAGCGCCTCGACCACCTGCAGATTGCCGGTCTGCGCGGCGGTCATCAGCGGCGTCAGACCACTCGTCTGGGTCGCGTTCGGGTCGGCCCCGGCCTCCAACAGCGTCTCGATCATCTCGAGACTCGCGTTTTCGCAGGCCCGGGCAAGTGGCGCGACACCGTGGTCCTCGGCCCCGTTCACGTCAGCGCCGGCATTCAAGAGGAGACCGGCTGTTTCCAGATCGTCCCAGTGGGCTGCCCAGAGAAGCGCCGTGACACCATCTGCGCGCGCCGCGTTGACGTCGGCACCGTCGCCCAGCAGCGCTCGTACGGCGTCCGCATCCTGCCGGGCCGCGGCATCCACCAACCGCAGATCCTGTCCCGCGGCTGTGGTGAAACCGGCCCACAGCAACAATGGGCACACCCACATCCCAACCACCCTCTTGACCGCGGAGCGCATCGGTGGATCTCCTCGGATCGAATCACACCCAGCTGGCGGCCCAACCGACCCAGCCATCAGCACGTCGTGAGCGTGCCCGGCCGCAAGCACTACCGGCGCGCCACCGTGAACGGCACCCCGACGAGATACCGCGGGCGCGCGCATGCGCATCACAGCACCAGCTGGTCACCGAGCACCATATCCTTGAGCGTGAACTTCTTCTTGATCTCACTCCCACCCAGCGTGGTGACGAACTCGACCTCCTTGTCGTCCAGGGTGATCGCGTCGCTCTTCGGGAACAAGTACACGGCCTGTAGGGACCGATCGGGGGCATTCTGGAAAAACTGAACGCTCTCGGGCGAGATCGGGGCCTTGTTCTTCCGCTTCAGCGCAGTCGCGGCCAGCACGGCGGAGATATCTGGTGACCGCGCCCCGAACGCCTGTGGCAGCTCGGACACGGCCACGACATAGTAGGGTTCAGTTCTCCACAGCAGCGCCTGGCCTTCTGGCGAGATCGCGGCGTTGATGCCGATTTGGCGTCTGACCAGAGCCTGCTTGACCGGCAGCGCGCGGATCCACGAGACCGTGACCCTCGCTCGTGTCACCCCGGTGATCTCGGAAGACGGCAGCCCAGCCCCGCGGCTCGCTTGCGCGGCAGCCTCCGCCACACTCGGGTCCCACAACCCATCACGCCCGCTGCCGCCGATACGCCCTGTTCCGGACCGCTCGAGCACGCTCAGCACAATGGTGACCTCGCGTGACCACGGGGAGTCGGTCAGCATCTGCTCGACTTCCTTGTCGGACCAGGACGTGAAGTCTTTCTCTGTCCAGAAATCGGCCGCTACGAGCGCCACACACGCCATCATCCAGACGCCAAGAGTTCCGGCTAGCGTTCGTTGCACAACCCACCTCCTCGCCCTTCCGAGGTCCCGCTTGCGGCACAAAGAGCGGAGCCCCCAGCGCCCTCACGCGTAACAGCCAAAGTTTACCTCGACGGTGGGTCTCTGGCCGGCCATCTCCGCCTCTCGCCGTCATGCACCTACTCCTGGTGGCACACCGGAGCCACCATCCCAAGCGTGCTGACGTTGATGCGGTCCCCGTCCGGGTCCCTGATCAGAAACCCTTTGGCCTCCATCTTGTGACCGGCGTGGGACGCGGGGTCGGGGTAGACGCTCATCAGCGTGAACGTCCGCGTGCCGAGCGGTTCAGCCTCCAGCGACTCCAGCTCGGCCGCGTTCGACGCGGACGGGTCGCTCGTGCGGACCGCATCGGTGCTGCGGGTCAGAATCCAGTCGTCGGCACCCTGGGTCAGGCAGCCGACCACCCTCACCAGCGCGAAGCTGGGCACCTGCTCCGGTCCGTCTCTCCCTTCGATCTGCACGTCGGCGAGGCGATCCGCCGTCAGCTCGAGGCTTCCGGCAGGGAACCCGTTGAACTGGAGAATGTAGGCGACGCTATCCAGATAGGCGGCGTCACTCAACGTCGCCGGATTGTCGAACGGCATCAGGGTCCGGATGCGGGTGAACAACGTGTCCAAGGTGTCTTCGCGCCAGTCCTCCATGAAGCGATCACCCGCGAGCGACCGGGCTTCCAGCGATCCGCCGAGGTCAGCAAGGTGGCACGCGCTACAGTGATTCTCGTAGACGGCCTCGCCCCGTGCCGCCTGGTCGTCGGTGTAGACGCCGTCCCACACGGTCGTGCGGCTCTGCTGGGACGCCTGTGCGCTTGCGGCGAGTCCGGCGGCCAGCGCAAGCACCAGCAGCCTGTGGTGAAGGCCCCGCAGCGCAGCACGAGTCGTCCAGACCACTGCCGCGCCAGGCCTCTGCCCGGCGGGACGCGGGTGAGTACCGGGAGTCAATCGTGGAGGCATGCAGGTCGCGCGCCGAGGGTGCACCGCCACGACGACTGCAAGACACGCGCACGGCCGCCGTCGCCCCCCCGGAGGTCCCGGAGTATAGCAGGGTCAGCCCCTATCGCCTGGAGGAACGTGCCCTGATCGATCTCGAGCTGACCAACCGGTCGATCGACTTCATGCGGCGCAACGTGGAGGCGGATCAGCCCTTCTTCCTGTACCTCCCATACACGCAGACGCACTATCCGGCGCTTCCTCACCCGGACTTCAAGGGCAAGACCGGCAATGGACGCTGGGCGGATGTGCTCGCCCAGGTCGACGCCTATAACGGCATGCTGCTGGACGCCGTGGACGAGCTCGGCATTCGCGACAACACCATCTTCATCTTCACTGCCGACAACGGGCCGGAGGCGCTTCCGCAGGGCACCAACACGGCCGCCATTGAGCCGCCCATCCCCGGCTCAGCCGGCCCGTGGCGCGGCACGCTGTTCACCGGCTTCGAAGGAAGCTTGCGGGTGCCCTTCGTCGTCCGCTGGCCGGGTCAGATCCCGGCTGGCAGCGTCAGCGACGGGTTGGTCAGTGAAATGGACCTGTTTCCCACCCTGGCTCGGATGACGGGCGGCACGGTGCCGGACGACCGAGTCATCGACGGCGTGGACCAGACCGACTTCTTCCTCGGCCGGCAAACGGGCTCGAACCGCGAGGGGCTCATCGTCTACATGGGGAACGACCTGGTCACCCTCGAGGGCGGGGTCGGGCGGTCGTTCATCCAGGGAGCCGCGAGCGTGGGTCTTGCCTACTTTGCACAGTGGAAAGTCACCGACGACCGCCTCGAGGGACTGCCCAGCCTGCTGCTCCCAGGCAAGAACAAGGTCTTCGGTCTGGGCCCCGAACTCACGATGCCCTTATTCGCCTCTGGGCCGTGGGCCGGGCTCGTAACGGTTCGCTACAAGTGGGAGCTGGGAGCTGAGTCAGCGTTCGAGGGGCAGTGGTTCCATCTCTCGGTCACGCTGGCGCGCATCGGTTGGAGTGGGTGAAGGAAGGGGACGAGTCAAATGAAGATGTGCTGGAAACAGATGATCGGTCTGGTCGCCTTGGTGTCGGTCGCGGTTGGAAGCTCCGCAACCGCGCAACCAGCGCCGCAGGAACGCGTGACAGCCATCAAGCAGTCGCTCGAAGACAGCAAGGTGGCGCTTCATCAATACGAATGGGTCGAGACGACCATCATCAGTGTGAAGGGTGAGGAGAAGTGCAGAACTCAGGGTTACCGGAGGTTGACGCCGTAGACGGCAGGCCGCGAAGTTCTGGCCGATCTAGGAGGAGTATGAGGACGCGTTCACAGCCCTGGGCAATACCGAGCAGCAACTCATCTTGCTTGTGCGGAGCCCACCTGCCGCGAGACAGGCGCTCACGACTCAGACCAGGGTTCGCAGTAGCGTCAGCGCCGGCGCCACGCGGATACCATTGCGGTCAACGTAGTCGTTCGACCCTGTCGCGGAGATCTGCCAGGCGTCACAGTCCGGGAACCGCACCTTGAAGTAGCGCAGGCTCTTGTCGACCGGCACGTCGGCCCACTTGCACTCGACGCAGAGGAGCGGCGTTCGGCGCTCGACCACGACGAAGTCAACTTCCCGCCCATCAGTATCCCGGAAGTAGCGAAGGTCCAGATCACGCCCCTGGGTGTCCTGCTGGTAATGGACCCACTTCAGCAGGTGACAGGCGACGAGGTTCTCGAACCTGGAGGCGTCGGCCGGCACGACCGACCAGTCGAGGTGATAGTGCTTCTGTTCTTTCTTGACGGCGCGAATCGTGGGCGCGCCAAACGACGAGAGCCGAACGATCGCGTAGAGACGCTCGAAGACGCCGAGCCATCTCGCCACGGTCTTGTGGCTAACCTGTAAATCCTCGCGGACGGCGTCGATGGAGAGCGGCGAACCGACCAGACCCGGGAGACGCAACATCAGCAACTCGAGCGTGCCCAGATCCTGCACCCGCTCGAGACTGGTCACCTCCTCACGAATCAGCAGGTTGCGGTGCTCCCTCGACCATCGGCGCGCCTCGACCTCCGACCCGCCGAGGTAGGGTTCGGGGAGGGCCGCAGTCGCGCCCCGAGCGGCTCCCACCGGCACGCGCGCACCGATTTCACGATCTAAGCAAGCGGTCGATCGTGACTTCGGTGGCCGGGCTCGCCCCGCCGCGTCCTAACCGACACTCAGCAGATCGAGCTTCCCGGTGCTGCCGCTCATGGTGTCGACCGGCACACCCATCTTGTCGAGGATGGTCAGATGCAGGTTCGTAATCGGTGTCCCTTCCGCGTAGCGCAGGTGGCGACCACCCTGCTCAAGGTGCCCCGACCCGCCGCCGATCAAGACGAGCGGTAGCCCCTTGTTGTCGTGACGGTTGCTGTCGGACATGCCGGCGCCGTAGAGCACCATCATGTGGTCGAGCAGCGTACCGTCGCCGTCGGGTATCGCGCGCGCCTTCTCGAGGAACGACGCAAACAGCGTGAGGTGGAACGTATTGATCTTGGCGACCTTCTCGTAGAGGGTCGGGTCGTTGCGATGATGCGATGTCGGATGATGCGAATCGGGCACGCCGATCTCCGGGTAGGTTCGACCACTGATCTCGCGCGCCATCATGTAGGTGGCCACCCGCGTCAGATCGGTCTGATACGCGAGTAGCTGCAAGTCGAACATCAGCTTCGCGTGCGCTTCATACGTGGCGGGGATCCCGGCCGGCTGGACCACCTCCGGGAGCTCGCGGTCGCTCTGCGCCTCGGCCATCTGGATACGCCGCTCGATGTCACGCACCGCCTCGAGATACTCGTTGACCCGCAGTCGGTCGTTCGGACCCAGCCCGCGCTGGAGGGTGTCGATCTTCTCGGTCACCGAGTCGAGGATGCTCTGGTCTTTCCTGTTGCGGGCAAGCCGCGCCGCCGAGTCGGTCGACCCCGAGTCCCCGAACAGCCGCTCGAACACGGCGCGCGGGTTGTTCTCGCCGAGCAGCGGCGTCGTCTCGTTGCGCCAGGAAATCCCGTTCGTGTAGGTGCAGCTGAATCCGACATCACACGAACCGGACACATCGCGGCTGTCGAGCGCCAGCTCGAGGGAACCGAGCTGGGTGTGCTGGGACAACTCCCTGGCGATCAGCTGGTCGACCGAGATGCCGGCCCGGAGACTCGACTCGGTGCGTGCCGGCGTGACGCCGGTCAGAAAACGCGTCGCGGCGCTGGCGTGGACTCCGGCGTTGCTCGGCACGCCGTTCAGACCGGTCATCACCGTCATCTGATCGCGATAGGCCTCGAGCGGCTTGAGTAGTCTGGTGATCTCGAACCCGGCCCCCTCCGTCTCCGGGGTCCAGTGCTTCATCGCCATCCCGTTCGGCACGTAGAACACACCGAACCGCCGCACCGGGTGGGCGGCACTGTTCCGGATGGCGGCAAACGCCGGGACCATGCCGTCGAGCAACGGCAACGCCAGTGTCGCGCCGAGGCCCCGCAACACGGTGCGACGCGGGAGAGCCTTCTTGGTGATCATCATGAGTCCGACCTCCTCAGCTGGAACGAGTTGCTTTTCACGATGCCTACGATGATAGATGACCAACGGTAGTCTTCGCCAGCCGCGTCGCGTACGATCTTTCGCACGGTCGGCGCGTCGTAGTAGTCCAGCCCCCGACCCAGTGCATACCCCATCAGCTTCTCGGTGACGGTGCCGACGAAGTCGTCCGGGCGGTCCAGTAGCAGGTCGCGCAGACCTGTGGGCCCCTCGAACGCGGCGCCGTCGGGCAACGTTCCGGTGGCGTCAACCGGCGTGCCGGCCTCGCTCGTCTGGCGCCACCCGCCCACGGCGTTGTAGTTCTCGAGCGCGAATCCGATCGGATCCATCGGGGCGTGACACACCGCGCACGCCGGGTTCTCGCGGTGTCGCACCATCGCCTGCCGCATCGAGAGTGGCTCACCCTCTTCATTCTCCTCTTCGAGGGTCGGCACATCGGGTGGTGGCTCGGGGGGCGGGGCACCGAGGAGGTTCTCCAGCACCCACTTGCCGCGCAGCACCGGTGACGTCCGGTTCGGATATGACGTGACCGTCATCAGACTGCCGTGACTCAACAAGCCGGCATGCTCGCCCGGGTCGAACGTCACCTTCCGGAAACGACTGCCGTAGATGTCGGGAATCCCGTAGTGCCGGGCCAGCCGCTCATTGACAAAGGTGTAGTCCGCGCGCAGCAACTCGAGGATGCTCTGGTCCTCGCGCAGCAACGTTTCGATGAAGAGCTCCGTCTCCGTCTGATACGCGTCCCGAAGATTCTCGTCGAATTCCGGAAACACGAGCGGGTCGGGGTAGACACGCTCGATGTTGCGTAGATGAAGCCACTGGCCGGCGAAGTTCTCGACCAGGGCTCTGGCGCGTGGGTCGGCCAGCATCCGACGCACCTGCCGATCGAGCACGTCAGGGTCGGCGATCGTGCCATCCTCGGCGTGCGCCAACAGTTCGTCGTCGGGGATGCTACTCCAGAGAAAAAACGACAGCCGGGAGGCGAGCTCGATGTCGCCCACGGGGTAGGCGGTCGCGGGCGCCGCGTCAACCGGATCCCGCTCGATGCGATAGAGGAACTCGGGGTCGACGAGCAATCGCTCCAGTGCGAATCCGATCCCCCGATCGAAGCTCCCCTCGGACCGGCCGGCCTCATAGAAACCAAGCAACGCTTGCACGTCGTCGTCGGTCACCGGGCGACGATAGGCACGCCGGGCAAGCGTCGACAGGATCTCCCGGGCGCATGGCAGCTCGTCGACCGCCGTCGCCGGCGTACACGTGAAGACCTTCCGGCGCGTCGGTGTATCGCCTGGTCCGTCGACCGTATATGGCCCGCTGATCTGCACGCTGCCCAGGGCCGGGTTGTCGTCCGGCATATCGTTGATCGCCAGCGCGAACCCGGTCTGGCGCGGCTGCAGCACGCCGTCTGGCTCCCACGTTTCTCGGGGGAACGAAATCCCGATGAGGTGGGGCCCTGCGTCGACGTCCAGCCGTACCTCCAGGCTCTCGTCGGCGTGCAGGGTGTACGACTCCCAGTCGTCGGTCCCGCGGATGTTCCCGGCAAAGCTGAGCGGGGCAGGCGTCCCCGGCGCCTCGCCACCAAACGTGAACTGTTCGATGCGTCGGCCATCCAGACGCAACTCGATCTGGTGCGCGCGGTCGATCCCGCGGACGTAGCCAACATAGTTCGTGCGCAGGCGGATCTGGATCAGATACTCGCCATCGACCGGGAAGTGATAGCGGATCGCCGCGCCGCCCCGGGACCCGAATGGGAGATCCTCGCTCTGCTGGTTGTCCTGAATGAGGTTCAGCGGGACGTCATGGGTCTGGATAACGGTGCCCCCAGCCGGCGGCCGGCCGATGGCGAGCCGGCTGATCTTCCGGGCGGCCGACACGTAGCGCTCGAGCAAGGCCGGCGAGAGCGACAGCGCCCCGGCGTTGTTGTCGAAGCCATACCGGTCGGGCGCGTCCGCCGGAATCCACTCGGCGACGTCAA
>Ga0310122_10001262_pt1 | contig 16205 bp, 10 predicted proteins | sample CB6_Bottom_1051__FD_203503 | JGI IMG/M metagenome (GOLD analysis project Ga0310122, IMG submission 203503) | Marine microbial communities from Western Arctic Ocean, Canada - CB6_Bottom_1051 | ecosystem: Environmental > Aquatic > Marine > Oceanic | place: Canada: Western Arctic Ocean | collected...
GATTGCCAATGAAAGAGCGGTACGAGTAGCCGATCAACGTATGTCGCCCGCCCAAGAGAAAGAGCGACTGGATCGGTGCGGCTTCGGTCGAGATTCCAACCCGAACTCGGGCCTCCAGAGAGGTGCCCGCCGAAGCAATCGGCCGCCGGAGTGTAGAGTTCCACCACAGTGACGCATAAGGCTGATCGTCGAATCTTCCGACCCGACCCGTTGCCGACCCCGCAAAGCCAAGCGCCGCTGTGTGGATGGCGTAGGTCACTTCCACCGCCCTGTCGTCTCCTTCGTTGATCGCCAGTACCGGTCGGTCGATGTTCGATCCTGCACCCACGCCGGCGTCCACGACGTTCCTACCCGAGCGATGCCGCCTCCAACTCCCGGCCACGTCGAGGGAGCCGGTTGCGCCGAGACTCCGACGGTAGCGCACCTCTGCCCCTGAGGTGAAATAGGGATCGGTAAAGTCCTGGTCGGCGACGAGGCCGGCAGCCGTGTTGACCAGGGTACTAGCCCCGGCAAGGCGCCCACTCACATCGTTCAGCTCGTTCCACCCGAGCCGCAGGCTCACGCCGGTCGATGACGGCACTGGCAGAACGTGGAGCGCGAGGTGACCCTTTTCCCGGCCGAACGCATAGCCACCCTGGGCTTGGAGTCGCCACCCGGAAGCGATGCTGGTTGCCGTGCCGATCCCGGCAAATGATGCTTCCGCTCTGTCGTACCGGTATATGGACGACACAGATGGAACGTACAAGCGAGAGGGATTCAGGCCGCTTACATAGCGGCGTCCGACAGCGGCCACCGCTTGCTCACGGATCGCGTCGATCTCCGCCGACGACTCCAGTCCCTCCTCCCTCAATTGATCGTATAGGCCGGTCTCGAAAGGGAAGGCCTCCCTCGCCGCTTCCGGTACCGTTGAGACCCGTCCACCGAAGAATAGCCTCGGAGGAAGCTCCGGGTTGAACTGGTAATTGCGGATCTCGAAGCGACCGCGGATCACGCTCCCCGCCAGGAACTCGATGATGGGTAGTTCCCTTCGGATCTCGACTTCCTGTCTGTACGGGAGCCAATATTTCTGATCCCAGACGGAGTTGTCCATCGAAATGCGGATGTAGTCGAGGTTGTCGTCCACGTAGGAGGCCGGTGTGAAGGTAAAGTTCATCCGGACGATGGCCCCGGTGCCCCGCTGCAGGAAAACACTCCCGATAACCCCGGGCACCTCGGGGTTCTTGGGCCGAACCTCGACCTCGTACACACGGATGTCAGGCGTGGGGCCTGGAAGCGAAACGCTGAGGGAGTCCTTCAGTCTGAAGTCGTAGACGAGCTCCGCTCCCGGCGCGACCGGATGCACCACGGATTCGACTTCGTCTCCGTCGCCCAGCCGGATACGATCACCGAAGTCGTCCTGTACGACCGTCAGGTGATCAAGGTGATACCTGATGTTCGTGGGGAGTTGCTTCTCATCGCGGAGTCCGACCAGTCGCTGCTTCGTATACCGCGGGGCCTTCCAGTAGATCTCGAGCGCGACCTGGTCGGTCTTGACGAGGGTACGTTCCTCGTTGTCGGGCCGATCGAGAAAAAAGTAGACGTAACCTCGCGCGTCCGCCTGGTACGACTGAAAGACCGAATCGACCTGAGTGGCCCGACGGAGATCTCGGGCTTGCCCTACGAGACTCAGCGCTCTCCCACCGTTCCACGGCAGGTCACCCTGTGCCAGGAGGGATTGCGGGGCACACGCCGAGAGCAGGCTCGCCATGACAAGACTGCTAGATCCGATGAGGATTCCGGGGATGGTTCCTGTGCGCATGTCGATCTGGTACGCGTCGCCCCGGACGCCGGTTCCCACTACCCGGCTCCCACCACGTGTGGCAAAAAAGGGCCCCGTCCTTATCCTGGACGCGGCCCTCATTTTCGCGGAGGTCGCTAGCGCGTCAGTTCGCGCTCCAGAATCCCGACAGGGAGTCGCCATGCGGACTCTCCCGTAGCTTCTCGAAGGCGCGGTTCCGAATCTGTCGGATGCGCTCACGGGTTACGCCGAGGAGCGAACCGATTTCTTCGAGAGTTCTTTCCTCGCCGTCATCCAGACCGTAGTAGAGGTAGAGGATCTTTCTCTCTCGCTCGGTGAGATAGCTGTCGAACATCGTTTCGAGAAACTCTCTACGAGCGAGCGCCTCGACATCCGCCTCGATCTCGGTCGCTTCGACGCCGGCGAACCGCTCACCAAAGCTGGCGCTGTTGCCGTCACTTCGATCGATGGGTGCGTCGAGGCTCAGTTCGCTTGCCGCGACACGCCGTAGGGCGCGGATGGTCTCGATGGGCTCCTCCATCTCACGAGAGATCTCGTTCATGGTCGGGGAGCGACCGAGCTGCTGCGTGAGGGCCGTATCGACTCGGGCGAGCTTGGCGAGGTTGGAGTTCTGATTGAGCGGAATACGCACCGATCGGGTCTGCTCCGCCAGAGCCTGAAGCACCGTCTGTCGAATCCACCACACGGCGTACGAGATGAATTTTACGCCCTTGTCCGGGTCGAACTTCTTGACGGCCTTGAGAAGCCCTTCATTGCCTATGCACACGAGTTCGGCCAATCCCAGACCCCGCCCCTGATACTTCTTCACATAGGAGATGACGAAGCGCAGATTGGCCGTCACGAGTCGTTCCGCGGCCTCCTTGTCACCACTGCGCGCTCGACGAGCAAGGGCTCGCTCTTCCGCAGGATTCTGAATGAGAGGGTACTTCTCGACGTCTTGTAGATATTGGTCGAAGGAATCCAGCCCACGGGAAGAGGTAAACATTCGTTCCAGGTACTCCTGCTGGAGGCGAAGGTCGTTCCGGCTATCCAGCTAGCGCATTCTAGTCAACGCATTCCACTCCGCAGCCACCGAGCCTCAAACCGAACCACTAAACGAGGCCAGGCGAACGACTTACGCTCCGGTGTGTAAACGAGGGACGGTAAATTTATGAAAGTCGCATTCCCGCGTAAAGGTCAGGTGTTGCTTATGCGGCGAACTCACGGCCCCGGTTTGGGACCGTCGTCGGTGCGATTCGGCCGGTATTCGCACCCGGTGTCAGCGCCCCGAGGAAGGGTCTGGAAGGATCCCGACGCCGACCCTGGCTCGTCGGCTCCGGCGGAGCTGTGGATCCTCGAAACCTTGGAGTAACCCCAACAACTCCGACGCCGTAATTCGGAATGTCGGGCCCGAAAAAGCGTCGCGGCCGTTCAGGGGTGTGGCCACGTCGACGCGAATGACACCCCGCGTCCCACCGGGAAAACCGATGCGTAGCCCCAGCCCACCCGAGGCCAAGAAGCCCGAATCGAATCCAAACGGTGCCTCTCCCTGCCAAATGGATCCCACGTCCACGAAGGCGGTGAGGCCGAGGTCGAACATGCCGCTCGCAGGGGACGCTAGGTATACGCGGTCCTCGAGCGACGCTGTAACCCGCCGGCCGCCTGGAAGGCGATCGATGGCATAGCCCCGAAGGCCGGTGGAGCCTCCAAGCGTCAACTGGAAGGGACCGGTCATCGACCAGCCTCCGGCGCCGGACACTCGCGCGAAGAGTGTGTGGCGCGGGATCGCCTCTGGCTGCCAGTAGGTGTAGACATCCAACTCCCCGAGAACATCTCGCCACCGATTCCCCGAGGAGGAGCTGACCATGTGGCGTCCCTCCAGGTTCGCCGCCGATGCCAAGACCCACCGTCCGGTGGTAAAGCCACCGAACAGGCGGATTCCCGTGGCGAAGTCGTCCTTCTCGTTGATCAGGCTGGAAAAGCCCACGCTGCGGCCTACGGACAGAGCCACCTCTGTGCCGATCGGGACGTCCAGGACACCTCGCGACGCATCGAGGCCTTCCCTTCTTTCGTAGCGAAGGTTTCGTTGGCCTACGATGAAATTGATCCTCGTGGTGGAATAGCCTCGGAGCTGTGGAATGAGTCGAGCACCCAGCTCGGGGGGGGCAGGCGTCGGCCTCGAAAAATCGTTGTCCTGGATGATCTCGACGCCCCGGTCGAAGTCCGTGAAGTCCAGAGACTCCTGCGAGACCCCTATCGCCAGAATCGTGAGTCGCCCCGGCCGTCCCAGGCGGCCCGCCACAGTGACTTCGCTGAGCTCCTCGCGGACTGGGTGGACGACATGGCTATAGGTGGCCGTTCCCTCCGGGACGTTGTATGCGAAGAGTCGCTCGCGACGAACGAAGGACTGCCGAAAGGCATAGCGACCCACTTCGCCCACGAACGGGTAGACGAACCCCTGTTGGAAGGCATCCCCGACGCGCGTCTTCGCCATCTGGAGGTGCGCGTTCAAGCGCGTGCCGAGGAAGCGCTGAGTTTGAATCCCGGCCCCGACCTCTCGTCGCTCCAGTCTCTGGTTGAAGTATGCGCCTACCGCGACGCCTTTCCCGGCAACATTCTGTTCAGAGATGTCGAGCCCATTGAACTCGAAGCCGTCGTCCAGCTGGGCCCGGGCCGTGACCTGGAGTGTCCATTTGTCCTGTGTGTCGACCACGATGTGCTGGGACCCGTCGGACTGCGGGATCGCGAAGATGTCGACTCTGGCGATGAATCGCAGCCGACGAATGATTCTCTCCGAGTCGGCCACCAGAAACGGATCATAGCAGTCGCCAACCTCGAACAGGAGCTCTCTGCGGAGGAAACTTTCGTCGGTTTCCATGTGGAAGCCGTTGGCGAAATCGTAGATCCATGGGAACGCCCTGTCGCCGTCGAGATCGGAGGTATCGAAGACGGGGTGACTGTTGACGAAAATGAACGATATTTCACCCTCGGGGCATCGCTGACTCTCGGCCGAGGAAGCCGATACAATACTCGTGGCGGCGATTACCAGGAATGTGCGCTGTAGATGACGTACCATGGACGTTCCGACTTTACTGTGATTGACACCACGTTTTTTGTTGGACTAAGGTAACAACTCCCCTCTTGAAGAGGCTTCGCAAATGGTGGCTCATGGCAAGGCGGCTTTGGAATATCACACCAAGGGTCGCCCCGGTAAGATAGAGGTAATCCCTACCAAGTCGCTCAGTACACAGCGTGATCTGTCACTCGCCTACAGTCCCGGCGTGGCGGCACCGTGCCTGGCAATCAGAGACGAGCCCGACGACGTATTCAAGTACACGGCTCGGGGGAACTTGGTCGCGGTCGTGACGAATGGCACCGCTGTTCTCGGGCTCGGCAACATCGGTCCGATGGCGGCCAAGCCGGTGATGGAAGGCAAGGGCGTGCTCTTCAAGAAGTTCGCCGGGATCGACGTTTTCGATCTCGAGGTCGGCTCGGAGGATCCCGAGGATGTCATCCGATTCTGTGAACTTCTAGAGCCCACCGTGGGCGGGATCAACCTTGAAGACATCAAGGCTCCGGACTGCTTCGTGATCGAGCAGCGCCTGAAGGAGGCGCTCGATATCCCTGTTTTCCACGACGACCAGCACGGCACCGCGATCATCAGCGGCGCTGCCTTGTTGAACGCCCTGGAGCTGACCGGCAGAAAGGCGTCGGATACGCTTGTCGTGTTCAGTGGGGCCGGCGCTTCGGCGATCGCTACGGCGAGGCATTTCGAACGCCTGGGCATCTCAAGCGAAAACATACTCATGCTCGACACAATCGGCGTCATCTACGAGGGGCGCAAAGAAGGCATGAACGAGTACAAGGAGCCCTTTGCCCGAGCGACCGAAAAGCGCACACTCGCTGAGGCCATGGAGGGTGCGGACGTCTTCATCGGACTCTCCACCCGAGGGGTGGTATCCAAGGAGATGGTCGCTTCGATGGCGAAGCAGCCCATCATCTTCGCTCTCGCCAATCCCGATCCCGAGGTGACGCCGGAGGAGGTCGCTGAAGTCAGAGACGACGCCATCATGGCCACCGGACGTTCGGATTATCCCAACCAGGTCAACAACGTGTTGGGATTCCCGTTTCTCTTCCGCGGAGCGCTGGACGTGCGGGCTCGAGCCATCAATCCGGAGATGATGCTGGCGGCCACGACCGCGCTCGCCGATCTCGCGAAAGCCACGGTCCCGCAGACCGTGTCTGCCGCCTACGGCGGGGAGACCTTCGAGTACGGGGTGGAGTATCTCATTCCGACGCCGTTCGACTCCCGAGTGCTGCTCTACGTGGCTCCGGCTGTCGCCAAGGCGGCCATGGACTCGGGTGTGGCTCGGCAGATGATCGATATCGAGGAGTACGAAGATCGCCTGAAGGCCAGCCTCGGGCCCAGCTGGGCGGTCATGCGGAGCATGGTCGAGCGCGCTCGCAAGAAACCCATGCGGGTGGTTCTCACCGACGGCTACAACGAACGCGTCATCCGGGCTTCGCAGTACATCGTCGAGGAGGGGGTGGCCGTCCCGATGCTCATCGGGCGAGAGGAGAAAGTCCGGCACATCGCCGAAGTTCACGGCCTCGACCTCACGGGGGTGGAGATCGTACATCCGATCCAGAGTGACGAGGCGCGGCATGCATACGCGGAAGAGCTTTACGAGTCCCGGAAGCGAAAAGGACTGACCCGCGTCGAGGCGCGCTCCAAGCTGTATCAGCCCAACTATTTTGCGGGAATGATGGTTCGCAGCGGAGATGCCGACGCCATGGTGGCCGGAATCGAGTCACACTATCCGGAGCTTCTGCGACCCGCCCTGGAGGTCATCGGGACGGCAGAAGGCCAGCGAAGGGTCTCGGGGCTGTATATGGTCGCTCTCCGGGATCGTGAGCTGCTGTTCTTCGCCGACCCCGTCGTAAACATCGATCCGGACGCAGAAACCCTGGCCGATATTGCACTCCTGACCGCTGACTTCGTCCAGGATCTCGGCATCGAACCTCGGATCGCGATGCTGTCCTTCTCCAACTTCGGTTCCGCGCGGCATCCCGCGTCGGAGAAGATGCAGGAAGCGGCCGCTCGTGTAACGGAGCTCCGGCCCGACCTCGAGATAGATGGAGAAATGCAAGCGGACACAGCGGTGAACACGGAAATTTTGCAGTCCCAGTATCCGTTCAGCTCACTCAAGCGGGCTGCCAATGTGCTCATCTTTCCGAATCTTGCGGCCGCCAATTCTTCCTATAAAATGCTTAGCGAGTTGGGGGGCGCTGAGGTGATCGGACCCATCCTGCTGGGCATGCGACATCCAGTGCAATTCCTGCAGCGGGGTTCCACCGTTCAGGATGTGGTGAATCTGGTTACATTGGCGTCGGTGGATGCGCAGGTCCGCGCTGCGCAGGAGTAGGACGCAATCTCAGCAGGCCGAATCTTGCCTGAAGAGTGACCGAAAATGAGCCTTAATAAATCACGTAAAGAGGACCCATCAATGGCGACGAAGACGGCGGCCATACCGGCAGTGATCGGGTACGAGGACGGTTCCCGAGCCGCGTTGGACGTTCACGGGCTCGACCCTCACCAAGATGTGCACTGGAATCTGTCCCCCGCCCAACTCTACGAGAAAGCTCTGGCTCGGGGCGAAGGCCGGTTGGCCCATATGGGTGGGTTCACGGCGGTCACCAGCCCACACACCGGGCGCTCTCCCAACGACAAGTTCACGGTGAAGGAGTCATTGACCGGCGCAAGCATCAATTGGGGTGCGGTCAACGTACCCATGAGCGAGGAACACTTCGATTCGCTCCGAGAAAAGGTGCTCACCTACCTGAATGACCAGGAACTCTTCGTGTGCGACGCTCGTGGTGGGGCGCACCCCCAGCACGGCCTCAACGTGCGAGTCGTGACCCACAACGCATGGCACAATCTTTTCGCCTACAACATGTTCCTGCGTCCCACGCCGGAGGATTTGGTTGCTTTCCAGCCCGACTTCACGGTGCTCCACGCTCCGGGACTCCTGGTGGATCCTGAGAGCCACGGTACGAACTCAGGGACGTTCATCGTCGTGAACTTCCAGGAACGCCAGGTCCTGATCGGTGGATCCAACTACGCGGGAGAGATCAAGAAATCGATCTTCTCGGTACTCAACTACATGCTTCCGGATCAAGGCGTGTTACCGATGCATTGCTCCGCGAACCTCGGGTCCGACGACGACACGGCGCTTTTCTTCGGTCTTTCGGGGACCGGAAAGACGACACTTTCCGCGGATCCGGAACGGGGTCTCATTGGAGACGACGAGCACGGGTGGGGCGACGACGGCATCTTCAACTTCGAGGGTGGCTGCTACGCCAAGACCATCCGCCTATCCCCCAAGGGTGAGCCGGAGATCTACCAGGCCACTCAGATGTTCGGAACCATCCTGGAAAACGTCATCCTGGACGAGCAGTCCCGGGAGATCGATTTCGACAATGGCGAAATCACGGAAAACACGCGGGCGTCTTACCCCATCCACTACATTCCCAACGCGGTGATCCCGGGGCGGGGCGGGCATCCAGAAAACGTGGTGTTTCTGACAGCGGATGCGTTCGGAGTGCTTCCTCCGATCTCGAGACTCTCTCCCGAGCAGGCCATGTATCATTTTCTGTCGGGATATACCGCCAAGGTGGCCGGGACGGAGCGTGGGATCACGGAGCCAAAGGCGACCTTCAGTGCCTGTTTTGGCGCCCCCTTTCTGCCGAGAGCGCCGGGTGAGTACGCGACGATGCTGGGCGAGCGGCTTCGCGAGCACGGTTCCAACGTCTGGTTGGTAAACACGGGCTGGAGCGGCGGAGGTCATGGGGTCGGGAGCCGCATGAAGCTTTCCTACACGAGGGCCATGGTCAGTGCCGCTCTGGCGGGAAAGCTGGAAGACGTGCCCACCGCAGCCGATCCGGTCTTCGGGTTGTACATTCCGGCGGAGATTCCCGGTGTTCCCTCCGAAGTCCTCAACCCTCGCGACACCTGGGCCGATGGTGCCGCATACGATGCGGCGGCGGCGAAGCTGGCCGTGATGTTCCGAGACAATTTCAAGCAGTTCGAGGCGCAGGTCCCGGACGGCGTGAAGAACGCAGGGCCGGGATAGGCGACGATGGCGAAATCCTACTGGCTCATGAAGAGCGAGCCCCATGTCTACTCCCTCGACGACCTGAAGGGAGATAAGACGACCCACTGGGACGGTGTTCGGAACTATCAGGCCCGAAACCACATGATGGCCATGAAGAAGGGCGACGAAGTGCTCTTCTACCACAGCCAGCAGACGCCGCCGGGTGCGGTAGGGGTCGCCCGCGTGGTGAGGGAGGCTTATCCCGACTTTACCCAGTTCGACAAGCGCTCGAAGTATTACGACGCGAAGTCCAGCGAAGAAAAGCCACGCTGGCACATGGTGGACGTCCGTTACGTCAAGAAATTCAAGTCCGAGGTGGGGCTTCCGGACATCAAGGCTCGAAAATCGATAAAGGACATGGTCCTGGTGAACAATTCCCGCCTTTCTGTACAGCCCGTTCGCAAGAAAGAGTTCGACATGATCGTGAAGATGGGAGGGTAGGCAGAGCGATGACCGACGTGATCTTGGAGAGCCAAGCGGACACGGCAACTTCCGTGATCGGCCATTTCATCGGCGGTGAGGAGGTGGCTGATTCGGCGAATACGCAGGCCGTTTACAATCCGGCCACGGGGGAAGTGGTGCGCCACGTGGCCCTCGCCGACAAAGCCACCATGGAGAAGGCTATCGAAGCGGCGGCGGCGGCTTTCCCTGCTTGGAGGGATACGCCGGTGGCGAAGCGTGCCCGCGTCATGTTTCGGTTCAAGGAATTGCTGGACCAGAATGCGGATCGCCTGGTCGCGTTGTTGAGCGAAGAGCACGGGAAGGTGCTCGACGACGCGGCGGGGGAGCTCCAGCGAGGCATCGAGAACGTCGAATACGCGTGCGGCGCGCCCGAGCTGCTCAAGGGCGAACACAGCAAGAACGTCGGTCCAGCCATCGATAGTTGGTCGGAATTTCAGCCACTCGGGGTGGTGGCCGGCATAACGCCCTTCAACTTCCCGATCATGGTGCCGATGTGGATGTTTCCCAATGCGCTCGTATGCGGGAACACCTTCATTCTCAAGCCGTCCGAGCGCGACCCGAGCTGCCCGATGCTGATCGCCGGGCTGCTAAAGGAAGCAGGCTTGCCCGACGGTGTCTTCAACTTGGTGAACGGCGGTAAGGAAGCGGTCGACACGTTGCTCGGTGACAAGCGGGTGGAGGCCGTCAGTTTCGTGGGCTCCACGCCGATCGCCGAATACGTCTACCGCACGGGTACGGCCAACGGAAAGCGGGTGCAGGCGCTGGGCGGAGCGAAGAATCACGCGATCGTGATGCCGGACGCCGACATGGAAAACACGGTGAACGCCTTGATGGGAGCCGCCTACGGTTCGTGCGGCGAGCGATGCATGGCGATCTCGGTCGCGGTCGCGGTGGGCGGAGAGACGGCGAACGTCCTGGTCGAGGGGTTGGCCAAGCGTCTCGACGTCCTGAAGGTGGGCGCCGGAAATGAGCCGGACATCGACATGGGTCCGCTGGTGACCCGCGAGCACTTCGAGCGGGTGCGAGGTTACGTGGACCTCGGAGTGGAGGAGGGCGCGACTCTGGTGGTGGACGGTAGGGACCTCAAGGTCCCAGGTCACGAGGAGGGCTTTTTCCTCGGGGGATGTCTCTTCGACCATGTGAAGTCCGACATGAGGATCTACCATGACGAGATCTTCGGGCCGGTTCTGTGCGTCGTGCGCGTGGATAGCATGCAGGAGGCCATGGACCTGATCGACGACCACGAGTACGGGAACGGGACGTGTATTTTTACCCGTGACGGTGAGGCGGCCCGCTACTTCAGTGACCACATCAAAGCGGGCATGGTCGGCGTCAACGTGCCGCTCCCGGTGCCGGTCGCGATCCACAGCTTCGGCGGCTGGAAGCGCTCGCTTTTCGGCGATCTCTTCGCATACGGGCCCGACGGCATCCGCTTTTACACGCGACGCAAGACCATCACACAACGGTGGCCGTCCGGTGGAATCCGGGAGGGGGCGCAATTCGCTTTCCCGAGCGATGCGTAATGATCGAGGCGAGTCGCCCGCGATGATCGAGAGAGATCTGTAGAGCGAACACGGAGGAGATCGCGGTATGGAGCCCGGCGCGACGGACAGGATGACGAAGAGCCAAGCCGTTATGGCTGGTCAGCGGGAATTCATATTCCCGGCGGTTCAGCCTTTCTACGACGACCCTCTCGTGCTCGACGAAGGAGAGGGAGTGTGGGTCAGGGATGCCGATGGGGTAGAGTACTTGGACCTCTTCAGTGGTATCCTGACGACTTCGGTCGGCCACTGTAATCCCCACGTAGTCGAGCGGTCTCGGGCACAGATGGGCCGACTGGGTCACACGTCCACCCTCTATGTGACGAAACCGCAGGTCGAAGCTGCGGAGCGTTTGGCGGCCATCGCTCCCGGTCGGCTGAGCCAGACGTTCTTCACCAACTCGGGCACAGAGGCCATCGAGACCGCCATTACCATGGCCTTCCTGCATACGGGCCGAAGCGAGGTCATCGCGCTCCGGCAGGCTTATCATGGTCGGAGCTTCCTCGCGAGCAACATCACGGCGGTCGACGTGTGGCGGCCATTGGCGACTTCGTTCCCCGGTATCAAACACGCGCTCACACCGTACCCCTATCGCTGTCCATTCAAGCAGCCGTGCGACGAGAGCTGTACGGAGGCGTTTGTGAACGACCTCGAGGACGTCATCCGCACGACGACCAATGGTCGTCCGGCGGCTTTCATCGCCGAGTCGATCATGGGTGTCGGAGGTTATATCGTGCCTCCACCGGGATACTTCGCCCGGGCGGCGGAGATCATCCGGTCGTACGGTGGCCTCTTCATTTCGGACGAGGTGCAATCCGGCTTCGGGCGTTCAGGCAAGCATTGGTTCGCCATCGAGCACTCCGGAGTCGAGCCGGACATCATGGTGATGGCGAAGGGCATCGCGAACGGAGCGCCCGTGGGAGCGACGATCACACGGCCCGACATCGCAGAGTCGTGGAAGGCCAAAACGATCTCCACGTTCGGTGGCAGTCCCGTGTCGATGGCCGCCGCGGCCGCCACCCTCGAGGTGATGGTGAACGAGGACGTGCCGAGCCGGGCCGAAGAACGAGGGTCCCAGCTCGTGAAGGGGCTCCGGGAGCTCCAAGGGAAACACGACTGGATCGGTGACGTTCGGGGAATGGGGCTCATGCAGGCCCTCGAGCTTGTGGAGGATCGGGATAGCAAGACGCCGTCGCCTCGACACGCCAAGGCGCTCATGGAGGCGGCCAAGGACGAGCGTCTCCTCATTGGGCAGGGCGGCGTATCCGGCCACGTCATTCGCCTGGGACCCTCGCTCCTGATCACCGAAGAGGAAATCCGGGAGGGACTGGAGCGATTCGGCAGGAGCTGCCAAGGGATGGAGGACGCTCTCTAGATGACGTCCGGAGTGATCATCTCCGTACTCGTCGTATACCTTCTGATTCTGCTGTGGTTGGGTTTTTGGGGGAGCAAAGAGTCCGGCAGTGTGGCGGGCTACTATGTCGCGGGGAAGCAGCTTCCTTCCTGGGTCATCGCCTTCAGCTCGAACGCCACCGGGGAGAGTGGGTGGTTGCTTCTCGGCCTCACGGGAATGGGTTACCTCGTGGGCTTCCATGCCCTCTGGGTCGTTCTGGGTGAGTTCCTGGGTGTCCTTTTTGCGTGGAAGTATGTAGCTCGACCGTTCAAGGAATACACGGATCGCTACGACTCCATCACCGTACCCGACTATCTGGAAGCTCGATTCCACGATGGGGGTCACATGATGCGCGTGATCAGCGCGGTCATCATCCTCAGCATGGTAACCGCCTATACGGCGGCGCAACTCACCGCGTCCGGGAAGGCTTTCGAGTCGTTCTTGGGGACCAGCTACGGAGCGGGCGTCTGGATCGGCGCGGCGGTGATCCTCTACTACACCACAGTGGGGGGCTTCAAGGCGGTCGCCTACAGCGACTTTCTCCAGGGCGTTCTGATGTTCGGTTGCCTCGCGGTCCTTCCGATCGTGGGGATCTCTGCTCTAGGAGGATGGTCGGCGCTGATCGATGGCCTGAGGGCCCAGGATCCCAACCTTTTGACACTGATGGGGGCGAATGGCTTCAGCCTTCCAGGAGTCATAAGTGTCGTGGGTTTCATCGCGATCGGATTCGCGTTTCTTGGAGCCCCCCAGCTCCTGACCCGCTTCATCGCGGCGCGAAGCCAGCGAGACATCCTGAAAGGGGGAAAGATAGCCGTCGGATGCATCCTCGTATTCGACTTCGGGGCCGTTTTCAGCGGGATGGCGGGAAGGGTCCTCTTTCCCGGGCTGGCCGATCCCGAGACGATTCTTCCGCAGATGAGCACCGAACTGTTCCCCGCTTTCCTTACGGGTGTGTTCCTTGTCGTGGTTCTCGCGGCGATCATGTCGACGGTGGACTCGCTTCTGATCCTTGCCTCGTCCGCCGTCGTGCGGGACGTCGTCCAGCAGATATTCAACCCCGACGTGAGTGAGAGGCGGCTCTCCCTCTATGGCAAGGGCATTACGGTGATCGTAGGAGGTGGGGCAATCGCGGCGGCGTTGACCGAAGCCCGGGCGATTTTTTGGTTCGTCCTCTTCGCTTGGTCGGGGTTGGCCAGCGCCTTTACGCCTGTCGTGCTCTGTTCGCTCTTCTGGAAAGGCACGACCCGCATGGGAGCCATGTGGGGGATGGTGAGTGGGTTCCTGACCGCGGTTTTGTGGGTGGTCCTTTTCAAAGAGCGCTTCTTCGACCTGTACGAGATGATCCCGGGCTTCGCGGTCGGATTTGCGGTGACCGTCGGAGTGAGCCTCGCGACTCGCGCTCCCGAGGGCGCAGCGGAGGAGATGGCGTCCGTGCACGAGGCCGTGAGAGCCGCAACCAACTAGGAAGGTACCAGCCATGATCAAGCGTTTCTCGTTCGGGGCGACGGCCCTCACCCTGGGTCTCCTGTTTGTGCAGCTATTTTCGGCCCGTGTCCTCCTGAGTCAGGAGGTGCGGCGGGAGACGCTCCGTAGTCGTGACAAGATCGAAGGGGTCACTGAGGAGTGGATGGTATTACAGCCGGGCGGCTGATGATCCCTTCTGAGAGCAAACGCTGCGGCCCCCTCTTCTTAGAAGTCCCTGACCAGCTCCCGCATACGGCGCTTCGTAGACGCGTCCGGCAGTCGGCCGAACGCGGCACGGATGTTTTCGTCCATGTGATCGGGATTCGTCGTTTCAGTCAGGGCGCAGGTGACGGCTGGATTAGAGAGCACATACTTGAGTGAAAACTGCGCCCAGGTCTCGCAGTCGAACTCCTCTACCCAAGCCGGTAGTTCTCGATCTGCCACCATCCTGAAGTACGCACCGTTCATGAACGGCCGGTTGGTGAGGACTGCCATCCCCCGATCTTGGGCGAGGGGCAATAGACGTTCTTCCGCCAGAGTCTCCATGACCGAGTAGTTCATGTGCACAAAATCGGGTGACTCCCTTCTCATGAACGACTCCAACGCGGCGTGATTGTTATTGCTAGAGACGGTCACCCCGATGTAGCGCGCCTCGCCGGAGTCCTTCCACGCCTTGAGGTTTGGCCAATGGATGTCGAGGTCCCTCAGGCTCTCGACCTGCACCAGATCCAACGTGCGTCGTCCAAAGAGCCTCTGGTTGTGCCGCATCTGATCGATCCCGCTCTGCTCACCCATCGTGTTGATCTTTGTCGCCACAAAGAGCCGATCCTCGAGCTCGGGGTCTTGCAACACCCGACCGAACTCACGATCGATCGCCTCCGTACGGGGCGACGTGTCGACGACGCGGCCTCCGTATCTGAAGAGCGTTCGGATCACATCAGCGATGGGCTCGGTACCCTCGGTCGGGCTCTCGAGCACTGCCTGCGAGGATCCGAAGCCGACGATGGGGAGGGGTTCGCCGGTTACGGGGATGGGCCGGGTTGGGAGGGGTTCTTGGAGTGAGATTCGAGGTGGACGGCTGAGCATCGCTCCGAGCCCCACGGCTCCAGCCAGGAACTCGCGACGGGTCGGTCCCGCTGTCGTGGCCATGGTCGTTCTCCACCTGAAGTGATCGTGATGTTAGTGTCGTGCGCGTGCTCGAGATTCTCGGCTCAGTCCCCCACCGTTAGCGATCCTGACGGCAGCAGACAGCACGATGGTCGGCAGCCCTGCGTCTCCGAGCTCTTTGTTCAAGCGCTGGAGATCCTGACGGATCACCTCGTCGAAGAGCTTCAGCTGAAGCGCCAGCTCCGTCGAGAGTTCCTCGAAAACGCGCCGGTACGCCTCGGTGGGCGCGGCATCCCCCCGTTCGAGACGTGACCGGAGGCCCGTAAGACGGTCGTTGAGCTTGATGGGGAAGGCGATCTTATCCTTGGGGCTTTGGTTGCGTACCTGGTAGAGTTCACGCTCGATGGCCGCAATCCGCTCCGTGAAACTCCGTCCCGACGACCGGAGGCGGGAGTTACCGCTTCCGCGGATGCTGGCTTCCACCTGCGCGGTAAGGTCACGGATCGTCAGTACGGTCCCGTTGGCTGCGCTCTCCTGATCCCGGATGGCTCGGGCCAACTCGAATTGAGCCAGGAGATCGTCGTCCGTCACCTCCGTGAGCCGCGGGTCGCGTCGGACGTTGAACGAGTGAAGTTGCTCCCTTCCATCGACCACGAGCCGCACCTGGTATTGTCCGGGCGGGGCCCACGGGCCGACGGCCGGATTGCCACCCTCGAGGACGATCCCGTCGAACGTCACCGCTCCCGGATAGCGAAGGTTCCAGCCCTGTCGATGCGTGCCCTGTCCCCGCGTCCCCTCGAAAAGGGTGCGCACGTGCCGGCCTCCGTCGTTGAGGATATCGACCCTGACGTGCTGGCTCGGCCCTCCGACGTAGTAGTCGACGACGGCTGGGATGGATCTCCGAAAGGCATCGGCGGGCTCAAAGAGATACGACTCCGTCTGCAGGACGTCTGCCTCGATCTGACGTAACGTCTCGATGTCGTCCAGCACCCAGAAGGACCGCCCATGCGTCGAGATGACCAGATCCCTCTCCTCCACCACCAAGCCGGTCACCGGGACGTCTGGAAGGTTGAAGGAGAGGCCGCTCCAACTGCCCCCGTTGTCGAAGGAGATGTACACGCCGTGCTCCGTCCCCACGTAGAGCAGCCCTTCCCGGGTCGGGTCCTCACGAACCACGCGCACGAAGTCGTCGCTCCGGATACCGTCGACGATCTTCGTCCAACTTTGCCCGTAGTCGTCGGTTCGCCATGCGTAGGGCGCACGGTCGTCCATTTCGTAACGGATGCCCGCCACGTAGGCGGAGGCCG
>Ga0310122_10001263_pt1 | contig 16204 bp, 13 predicted proteins | sample CB6_Bottom_1051__FD_203503 | JGI IMG/M metagenome (GOLD analysis project Ga0310122, IMG submission 203503) | Marine microbial communities from Western Arctic Ocean, Canada - CB6_Bottom_1051 | ecosystem: Environmental > Aquatic > Marine > Oceanic | place: Canada: Western Arctic Ocean | collected...
TGTTCTTCGTCCAATATGAGCAGGCCGAGATTTTTGAATCCTATGTCTTTTTGAAGAAGCCGGTGAGTTCCGATGACAATGTCTATCTCGCCGTTTTTTAATTCTTCTGTAATATTTTTTTGCTCCGCACCGGACTGCACGCGGCTTAACAGCGATATTTTTATTGGAAATTTATCAAAGCGTGAACTGAAGGTTTGAAAATGCTGCCAGGCAAGTACAGTTGTCGGCGCGACAAGCGCTACCTGCCTGCCTGATATCGCAGCGGCAGCTGCCGCTCGTATCGCAACTTCTGTTTTTCCAAACCCTACATCTCCGCAAACAAGACGGTCCATGGGGACGGGTGTCCTCATGTCGTTTGCAATTTCTTCTATCGCCTTTTTTTGGTCAGAGGTCTCCTCAAATTCAAACCCCTGTTCTATTTGAGTAAGCATTTCATCGCGGGTTTCATATGGAGGCCTTTCGGCGAGCTCGCGCTCGGCATATATTTTCAAAAGTTCTTTTGCGGTTTTGATAATGTCTTCTTTTATTTTGCGCTTAGTCCTGTGCCAGAGGTTCCCCCCAAGGCGATAGATTGTCGGCGTAGAAAACCCTATATATGGGGAAAGTTTGTGGGATACTTCTTCCGGAACTGTGAGCTTGTCGCCGGCGGCATACTCCAATATATAGCCGTTTTCTCTTTTGAGAAATTTTCCGATGCCATGATCCAGGTGCACAATATAGTCGCCTTCTTTAAGGTTTTCCAAGTCCGCGGGAATTTCTCTGCGCCTTTGCTTGTCTTTATATATTATTTTTCCAAGCGGAGTTTCGGGAGCTTCGTTCTGTATTGATTGTAATTCCTCAATGCTTTCTATGGTGTTGCCGTCGAATTCTATGCGATAGGCGCAGGGTGTATTAATAGGGAATATGGTGACTGTTCCTCCAATTTGTGAAAACTCTCCGGGGAGCTCTATTTTTTGATATTTTTCGTATCCAAAATCGGAAAGTTTTCGTAAAAGTTCCGAAAGCATGATTTGCTGGCCGCTTTCTATAAGGATTGTATTCTTTTGCCAGAACCCCGCGGCCGCATCGGGGCGGGTTCGCGCTTTTTCTATATGCCTCTTATTCTTTTCAAACCAAACAAACCCTTTTTTCAAAATAAGGGGGGTGAGCGCCACGACTAGTACATGGTCTGTTGACTTTTTCACGTGTAGTAGTTACACTACTACGTTCATAACAAAATGTCCATTATACTGCCTGCGAGAGCGAAATCTGGGTGATCCCTCCTTCAACTCAGCAGAGTAGCGTGTTTTAGGGTTTTCCCTAGAATTCGCAGGTAGTGTAGTGGACTTTTTTATTTTGCGTTGTATACGCCTGCGGATTTTTCCACGCTCTTCTCTAGGGCGTGGAGTATGGCGTCTTTACATGTTTTAATTGCTTTTTTAAATACGGCCTGATCGCTCTTGCCTACCGGAGAGGCGACAAATTTGTTCATGAGCGCTTTGGATCTTTTTACAGCCAGGCGCTTGGGGCGGATGCCTATGCGGAAGCGGACGAAGTTTTTTGTTTTGAGCTTTCGTATGATATCCTCCACGCCCTTGTGGCCGGCCGAGCCGCGGTTTCTTACAATCTTTATTTTCCCAAGATCAAGGTCAACATCATCGTGGATTACCCAGACGCTTTGGGGAGGTATCTTGTGGTACGAGGCGAGTGCTTTTACTGCTTCGCCGGACTTATTCATAAATGTCAGGGGCTTTGCAAGGATTATTTTTTTACTCCCAATCTTTTCTTCGGCAATTTCGGATTTAAATTTTTTGTTGGCTGTAAATTCTAAGCCATAAGCTTTAAGCATGTCATCTACAACCAAAAATCCTGCATTGTGCGGCGTATTCGTGTATTGTTCGCCAGGATTCCCCAGGCCGACTATAAGTATAGTATTTTTACTCATTGGGATTTTTTAAATTATCTATAATACCGCTTACTTTCGCCCTAATCTCTTCATAGTTTTCGTCTCCCGCGCGAGGTTTTAAGATATATGCCTTCTGGCCTCCCCATATTACCGTATCCGGCACAAGTAATCCATCCTTTTCGGCGGTAATGCGGTCAAAAATCATTTCCTCCCCTTTCATGTTTTCGCCAATTTCCATCAAGCGCATTATCTCGTTGAATTTTAGATCCGTATTGAAATGATCCTGCAGGGCCTGATAGAGTGAGAGGAGTTTTGGGAGGCCGGAGATGGATTTGAGTCCGGAGATTTTCTTTTTCGTGGCAAGAGCCACTTCCTGCTGGCGCTTCATTCTGTCAAAGTCGCCTCCCGCGGTATGGCGCGTGCGTATATATTTTGCGGCCTCTTCGCCGTTCAGGTATCTCCAGCCCTCGTTTATTTCATACGTCTCATATCCGAAGCTATCAGCGGGAAAATAGTTGTCTTCAAGGTCTTCAAGGCGGCGGACATTTATTCCGCCAAGTATATCAACGATTTTTTCTACGCCACGAAGGTCAAGTACCGCGTAATAGTCGGGTATTACTCCCGTAATATCGTAAATCGCAGCCTTAGTATATTCCACGCCTTTTGGTCCGGGAAAAGGTTCGTTTTTAGGGATCGCATATAGCGCATTTATGCGCGTAAAGTATGTTTTGTCCGGCGAACGCACCATCAAGTCGCGGGGTATTGATATTATAGAGGTTTTTTGTCGCGAGGGGACGAATGTTATAAGAATAATGGTGTCTGTAAGGTAGTTCCCGCTGATATGCTCCTCTCCCCCTATGCCTAAAAACAGAAAGTTTATCTCGTCCCTATCCTCTCCCTTGAGCGTTACGCTCTCACCTTGGCTTTTGGATTCCTCGAGAAGTTGGTTAAAAGACGCTTTAATTTCGGTAGTGTCCAGCGCCTGCAATCCTTCGCTAATCGGCCCGTCCTGTCCGTTTTTCATCTCAAACGCTGTCGCTGCCGCAAAAAGCGCCATACCTGCGATTATCATCAAAAGAGTAAATTTCGACATGGTTGTATAATAGCACCTTACTTCTTTTGCGCGAAAGAGACGTTTATGCTATCATAGCTCTAATGGGGTTTTTGAAAGGACCATTTTTATTTTTCTGGGATATTGCAAAGATTGTAATTATCTCGCTTGCGATTATCGTGCCTATCCGATATTTTATCATACAACCCTTTTTTGTAAGAGGCGCGAGCATGTCTCCGAGCTTCGAATCTGGGGACTACTTAATAATAAATGAGATAGGGTACCGGATTTATGAGCCCCAAAGAGGAGATGTGATAGTATTTCAGCCCCCTAAGGCTAATAAGCGGCAATTTTATATCAAGCGAATTATTGCGCTTCCGGGCGAAACGGTAAAAGTGGAAAATGGCAAAGTGTGGGTGGGAGAAAATGAAGAATCATTAAAAGAGCTTAATGAGGAATATATAGAAGTAACTACTCCGGGAGATATGGTTGTAGCTTTGAGCGAGGATGAGTTTTTTGTCCTCGGGGATAACAGAAAGGCAAGCTCGGATTCGCGATTTTGGGGGGCTCTTCCCAGGCGGAATATTATAGGAAGGGCATGGGTCCGCGCCTGGCCGATCAGCGAGTTTGAGTCGGTAAAAAGACCTGATTATTAAAACATGGCAAAGTCAAAGTTTCAAAATGTAACAGGTATGCAAGATGTCCTGCCCAAAGACAGGAAATTTTTTGATATGGTAGAGCGCGCAGCGTTTAAGATTGCCTCTTATTACGGATATGAGCGCACGGATACTCCGGTGCTTGAGTACTCCGAGCTTTTTGAAAAAGGCACGGGACAGAGCACGGATATTGTCCAAAAGCAGATGTACAATCTGACAACTGAAGGCGGAGACAAGCTTACCTTAAGGCCGGAGTTCACTCCGTCTTTGGTCCGATCGTATATACAGCATGGGATGGTTTCTTGGTCTCAGCCGGCTAAACTTTCCGCGATAGGCCCTCTGTTCCGCCATGAGCGGCCGCAAAGCGGAAGATTCAGGGAGTTTAACCAATTTGAGATTGACGCGATAGGCGACAAGGAGCCGATCCTTGATGTGCAGGTTATATTTATTTTTGTAAAAATTTTAGAGTCCCTCGGAATCAAGGATATAAATGTGCATGTTAACTCCATAGGATGCCCCAAATGCAAGCCTAATTACCGCAAGCTTTTAAGAGATTATTATAGAGGACGGGAGAAGTCGCTTTGCAAAGATTGCCGGAAGCGAAAGAAGCTAAATATATTGCGGCTGCTTGATTGCAAAGATGAAAAATGCGAGCGTGTTAAGGCGGGAGCTCCTGAGATTGTTGATCACCTGTGCATGGAATGCCATAACCATTTAAAGGGCGTGCTGGAGGCGCTTGATTATCTGGAGGTTCCCTATATGCTTTCTCCTCATTTGGTCAGGGGGCTTGATTACTACACAAAGACAGTATTTGAGATAATTCCCATAGAAGTGGAAGAGAAGGAAGGCGAGGAGAAGGTTGTGTCGCTTGTTGGAGGAGGGAGGTTTGATGGCTTGGTGAAACTTTTTGGAGGAGAAGATACTCCCGCTGTGGGAGCGTCTATGGGCATAGAGAGGGTGATTGCCCGCATGCGAAAAACCGGAATAAAAACGCCGGCAGTAAAGCTCCCCCGTATATTTTTAGTGCAACTGGGAGACCGCGCTAAACTCAGGGGAATGAAGCTTATGGAGGAGTTTCGCTCAGCCGGGATATTTTCCGGGGAAGCGCTGGGCCGCTCTTCTATTAAGCCCCAAATGGTTCTTGCCGATAAGATGGAGGTTGACTACGCCCTTATTCTTGGCCATCAGGAAGTAGCCGAGGATACAATTATTATAAGAGATATGAAAAGCGGCAGCCAGGAAGTAATACCTATGAATAAAGTGATTAAAGTGATTAAAAAGCGTTTGAAAAAATGAATTGTATTTTTTGCCAGATTGCGAATAAAGAACAGCCCGCTGATTTTGTTTATGAGGGTGACAAGGTGATTGCTTTTAAGGATATTAAGCCAAGCGCCCCTGTCCATATCCTGGTTGTTCCCAAGAAGCACATTGATTCCGTAAAAAACCTGGAAGAAGGAGATCGCGATCTGGTTTCAGAAGTTATTTTTACGGCAAAAAAAATAGCTAAGGAGCAAAAATTTGACGAAGGGTACAAATTAGTGTTTAATGTAGGTAGGAAGGGAGGGCAAATAATAGATCACGTGCATTTGCATCTTTTAGGAGGATTCTAAATTCATGATATATATAGCAAGAAAAGAGCAGGAAACATCAGCCGCAATGGTGCGGCGTTTTACGCAGCGCGTTCAAGCGAGCGGTATACTCAAGGAGATAAAAAATAATAAATTTTTCAAAAAGCCGGCCAATAGAAATATGAGAAGGGTCGCCGCTTTGGAGCGCGAAAAGAAAAGAGTCGAGCATGCAAAAGCCCGGAAATTTGAGAAAAACCCTCGATAAGCTCCCGCATGATAACGGTAGATATTCGAAATTTAACTACTTCTCCCCCGGACAAAAAATTTGTCAAAAAGATAGTCAGAGAGACCTTACGGTATATGGAGATAAAAGGTACAATATCTGTGGGGATTGCCTTTGTCGGACGCGTCAGGATCCGGGAGCTGAACAATAAATATAATAAAAAAAATGCGGCAACGGATGTGCTTTCTTTCGGCTCGGATGAACAGTTTGTAGTGCCCAAGGACACGGGCGAATATCTTGGAGAAATAGTTGTGTGCCCCGCGGTTGTAAAAGAACAATCCGCGAAGTCTCATACTATTTTTGCGAAAGAATTTGCCCATGTGCTTATTCACGGAATACTTCATTTGCTTGGCTGGGAACATGAGAAGAGCGAAAAGAAAGCAAAAGAGATGCACGCCAAGGAAGAGGAGATAATGGATATGCTAGGAGTTTAGTATATACTACACACACGCAATGGCCAATGAGATAACCACCGCAATAGATATAGGCAGTCATAGCGTATATACTTTGATTGCTCAAAAGAAGGAGGATCTTTTGCCTCAGATTATTGGCGTCGGCTCTGTTCGCTCAAACGGCATAAGAAAAGGGGTTGTCGTGGATATAGGCGATGCGCAGGCGAGTATAGCTGATTCTATACGGATAGCCGAGCGCGGAGCGGGAGTAAAGGTTTCAAAGGCGACTGTAGGCGTGGGAGGCAGCCATATATCTGCGCAAGCAAGTCATGGCGTGATCGCCGTTTCGCGCGCAGATGGGGAGATTTCTCCGGACGACATTGAGAGGGTCATAGGCGCCGCTCAAACTTTTTCGCTTCCAAGCAATAGGGAAATTATTCACGTAATACCGAGAGAGTTTATTATTGATGGGGAAGGGGGCATTAAAGATCCGCTTGGAATGAAAGGGGTGCGCCTTGAGACAAATGCGCTTATTATCAGCGGCGCTACTTCATACATTAAAAATCTTCACAAAGCGCTAAATGGGGTGGGCGTAGAGGCGGAAAGCGTTGTAGTTGATACGATAGCCGCTACTAAAGCAGTGCTTACAAAGCGCCAGAAGGAGCTCGGCGTGGTATGTCTTGACATCGGTGGCGGCACGACAGGAGTTACGGTATACGAGGAGGGGGATTTGCTTCAAACAATCACGCTTCCTCTTGGCGGCGCGCATATTACAAGCGATATTGCTATCGGATTTCGTATTCCGATAGATGTTGCCGAAAATATTAAATTTGAATACGGAGCGGCTGAAACAAGCGAGATAGGAAAGCGGGATGTTATTGAGCTTTCGCATATAGACGGGCAAGAAAGCGGCACAGTATCCCGCAAAGAACTATGCGAGATAATGGAAGCGCGGCTCTCTGAAATATTTGATCTTAGCAACAAAGAGCTAAAAAAGATTGGAAAAGAGGCGTTTCTTCCGGGGGGCGTTGTGCTTATAGGAGGAACCGCAAAGATACCTCATATTGTAGATCTTGCGAAGAAAAAAATGCGCCTGCCGGTTCAAATCGGTTTCCCCAGAGAAGTAGAGGGCATAGTAGAAAGAGTCGATGACCCCGTATACTCTACAGCGCTTGGCCTTATATTCTGGGGCATGGAAGAAAGGGGCGAGGCAGGCGAAGGATTTATGCCAAATATTCCCTCATTTAATAATTCTGTGCGGCAGATGCAGAAGTGGTTCAGGGCTTTCTTGCCCTAAGAGCTATCCGAATATTAGGATCATCCGGATATCATTTGTAGATTGGGATCGCTCCTCTTGACACATTTGTGTCTTTTTTTGTAAGATAAGAAGTCATACAATTAGTTGACGATTATGCCTCAAATAAAGCCAGACATAGAAACATTTGCAAAAATAAAAGTGATTGGCGTCGGCGGGTCCGGCAACAACGCGGTATCCGGAATGGTGGAAGCAAAGATTCAGGGAGTTGAATTTATTGCGGTCAATACAGATGCTCAGGATCTGCACCATGCAAAGGCGTCTCTCAAGATACATATAGGGAAAAATGTTACCCGCGGTCTTGGCGCCGGAATGAACCCTGATATGGGCCGCCAGTCGGCAGAAGAAAATAAAGACGATATACACGAAGCGCTAAAGGGGGCGGATATGGTTTTTGTTACCTGCGGACTTGGTGGGGGGACCGGTACCGGTGCTGCGCCCATTATTGCCGAAGTCGCCCGCGAAACAGGCGCGCTCACTGTAGGTGTTGTAACAAAGCCGTTTTCTTTCGAGGGCTTGCAGCGCTCCCGTCTTGCGGATGAGGGCTTGAATAATCTAAGAGAACGAGTTGATACGCTCATAACAATACCAAATGACAAACTTTTAAATATCATAGAGAGAAAAACGAGTTTACTTGATTCATTTGCGATAGTGGACGACGTGTTGCGCCAGGCCGTACAGGGTATTTCTGACCTTGTAGTAAAGCCGGGTATTGTCAACGTGGACTTTGCGGATGTCCGGGCGATAATGCAGGATGCGGGATCCGCGCTTATGGGCATTGGAAAAGCGAGCGGCGAAGAGCGTGCCATTGAAGCTGCGCGAGCAGCGATAAGTTCTCCGCTTCTCGAACTTTCCATAGATGGAGCGAGGGGCGTCCTATTCTCCCTAAGCGGCGGAGAAGACCTTACGATGTATGAGATAAACGAGGCGGCAAAGGTAATTACGGACTCGATTCATCCCGATGCAAAGGTTATTTTTGGCGCGGTACTGGATGATCGCCTGAAAAAAGGCGAGCTTAGGGTTACGGTTATTGCAACAGGATTTTCTGATGCGGAACCCTCTTTTAGGGATGTTGAAGAAGAAGGCGAAGGGAAAGATATTATTCCCGCAATGAAGAATAATCTCAATCCTAATCCTAACTCTAATTCCAATTCTAGTCCCAACAACAGCCAATCTTCCTCCGTTGATAAGGACTCATCCAATAATAAAGACAAAGAGGACGAGGAGGACTGGGATATACCCGCCTTCATCCGGAATAAAATGAAATAATAAAATTATCACAAAAAGCCCCCCTTCTAGTACTAGGGGGGGGGCTTTTTGCTTTTATCTATTGAGCTAAGCTCGGTTATCCACAGATTTCGTAATTTTGACTAAAATGCCATATCATATGGTATAATTAAATCCCATAGAGAAATCTATGCCATTTAATTTTATCTGTGGATAACGGGGGCCTGACTCGGAGGAATTCAGGCCTTTATGGTCTATAGATTGTATATTTGCATGCCAAATGCGACAAACAAGGTGATAAAAAGGGTCAGAAAGCGTGATGGGGAGATTGTGCCGTTCGAAAGGAAGATGATAGAGAAGGCGGTGAACGGGGCAATAGCTGCGGTTGCGGGAAAAGAAGATTTAAAGCGCGCGGTAAGAATTTCTGATTTAGTAGTGCTTGAGATGGAGAAAAGATTTGGAAGAAAGATAATACCGAGCGTTGAAGACATACAAGATATTGTAGAAGAATCCTTGATTAAAAAGGGCTTAACCAAAGTCGCAAAGGCGTATATTCTTTATCGAAGCAGACGGGCACAGGTAAGAGAGTCCCAAAAAATGATACCCGAAAAAGTCAGGGAGCTTGCCGGCGAAAGCAAAAAATATTTTAGAAATGATCTTGCGGAATTTATATACTACAGAACTTATTCTCGCTGGATAGATCAGGAGGGAAGGCGCGAAACCTGGATAGAGACCGTGAGGCGCTATGTGGATTTCATGAAAGATAATTTAGGCAATCGGCTTACCGACAAAGAATATGATGAGATCCAGAATGCAATATTGAATCAGGAAGTCGTGCCCTCAATGAGGTTGATGTGGGGCGCCGGCAGGGCTGTCGAGAAAACGAATGTTTGCGCTTATAACTGTTCCTATATCGCGCCTTCAAAGCTTGGAGATTTTGCGGAGATTATGTATCTTTCCATGTGCGGCACAGGAGTGGGTTTTTCGGTAGAGTCCCAAACTGTCCAACAGCTTCCGATTATAAAACATCAGACCGGCAAATCCCTAAAAATTCATGTTATCGACGACAGTAAAGAGGGATGGGGAGATGCCCTGACTATGGGCCTTAAAGCTTGGTACGCGGGAGGAGATATTAAATTTGATTACTCAAAAATACGCCCTGCCGGATCCCGGCTCAACGTTATGGGCGGCCAGAGCTCGGGGCCGGATCCTCTACGGGCACTTATTGATTTTGCCCGCACCAAAATTTTGTCCCGCCAAGGCAAGCGGCTTAGTAATATTGATGTTCACGATATTATATGCAAAATCGGAGAGGTTGTAGTGATGGGAGGCGTAAGGCGCTCGGCTTTGATTTCATTGTCTGATCTTGACGACAAGGAGATGCGGCACGCAAAGGAAGGCCAGTTTTATCTGTTTGAGCCACAAAGGCAAATGGCCAACAATTCCGCGGTCTACAACCACAAGCCAACGACTGCCGAGTTTATGGAAGAATGGCTCGCATTAGCGAAAAGCGGTACCGGGGAGCGGGGGATATTCAACCGTGCGGGCCTGAAGCGTCAGTTGCCAGAGAGGCGGTGGAAAGTTTTTAAAAAACATTTCCAGACATCCGGCACAAATCCTTGCGGGGAGATCATTTTGAGAAGCAAGCAATTCTGCAACCTATCAGAGGTGATATGCAGGGCAGAAGACACTAAAGAAACCCTAACGCGCAAAGTGCGCATCGCGACTATTTTGGGCACGTACCAATCCGCACTTACTAATTTTCCGTATCTTTCAAAGGAGTGGAAGCAGAACTGTGAAGAAGAGCGGCTGCTTGGGGTATCCCTGACGGGGCAGTGGGATTGCCCCCTGGTGCGCAATGCAGAAGTCCTCAAATCCTTAAACGAGAAAGCTATTATAGTAAACAGAAAATACGCAAAAAGATTTGGCATTAACGCTTCTACCTGCATCAGCTGTGTAAAGCCCTCGGGCACTGTGTCGCAGCTCGTAGACGCGGCAAGCGGCATGCACCCGAGGCACGCAAAGTACTATATAAGACGCGTTAGGATTTCCGCTACGGATTCGCTTTTTCATATGCTGCGCGACCAAAAATTCCCGTACTATCCGGAGGTAGGCCAGCCGGCAAATAATGCTTCTACTTATGTTCTGGAATTTCCGGTAAAGGCGCCAAAGCGCGCGATAACCAAAAATAAAATTTCAGCATTAGATCAATTGGAACACTGGAAGATAGTAAAAGAGAACTATACGGAGCATAACCCTTCCGTGACAGTGTCGGTTGGCGACGATGAATGGATTGATGCCGCAAACTGGCTTTATAAAAATTGGGAAATGCTGGGCGGACTTTCATTTCTTCCCCGTACGGATCATTCTTACGCGCTTGCGCCGTATGAAGAGATAAACGAAGATAGATACAACGAGATGGTAGCGAAGTTGCCAAGAGTAGATTTCTCTCAAATTCTTTTGTATGAAAAAGCCGATACCACGCAAGGCGCAAAAGAGCTAGCGTGTGTGGCGGGCGTGTGTGAGATAGAGGAGGTTTCCGCGGTAAACACCACGCAGGCGTAATATTCAAAGGGCTTAAATAAGGCATTTAAATGGCTAAGTGACTTAGCCATTTAATTTTGGGCGGGGAAATGAGTTGCTTACTTAAGGTAACCCTACGTCGCTTCGCTCCTCAGGGTCCTCAATTTCGTAAATCAAAAACCCGCCTCTTGGCGGATTTTTGAACGAAATTGGGAGCGGGTAAGGGGAGTCGAACCCCTATCTCGTCCTTGGCAAGGACGTATAATAGCCACTATACGATACCCGCATTTTCTCCATCTTACCACCTCATTCCCGATTTGTGAAGATTGTCATTTTTTAATAATTAGCTTACCATAAGAACGTTGAAATATTTGATCTTTGAAAATAGGAGGCAAGCATGGCCGGAAAAGCAAGGAGCAAAGAGAAGCGATTCATACTTTGGTTTTCTGAAATCGGGAAGGATGATGTCGCGCTTGTTGGCGGCAAGAACGCGTCTCTTGGGGAGATGTACAATAATCTTAGCTCGCTTGGAGTAAAAGTTCCTAATGGCTTTGCCGTTACAACTGCCGCTTACAAACATTTCCTTTCTCAAGCAGAAATAAAAGAAGCTCTTGAGGGGATTCTGGAAGAGATAAATAGCGATTTATCTAACCTGGATTACGTATCTACAAGGGCAAGGCGATTAATCCTGTCAAAGTCTCTGCCGGATGATTTGCAGAAGGAAATAGGCAAGGCCTATAGAAAACTTGAAGAAGAATTTGGCGCGCGAGAGCCGCTTTCATCACGGTTGGATGTTGCCGTACGATCTTCTGCCATAGCCGAAGACGGAGAAGAATCCTCATTTGCCGGGCAGTTGGAAACCTTTCTTAATGTGCGCGGCGAGGAGGATGTTATTGACGCTACGCTTCGGTGCTTTGCGTCTAACTTCACAATGCGTGTGATTGATTATCGTGAGAGAATAGGATTGCGCGACCACCTTGATATTCTTGTGTCTGCAGGCGTACAGAAAATGGTGCGTTCCGACAAGGCGTCTTCGGGAATAGCTTTTACCGTTGATACCAACACAGGATTCAAAGACGTTGTAATAATCAATGCCGGATGGGGCCTCGGAGAGCTGATTGTCGGCGGCCAGATAAATCCCGACGAATATATTGTTTCAAAGGCCATGCTGAAGCAGGGATTCCGGCCTATCATTGGCCACACTGTCGTTAAAAAGGACACGAAGCTTGTGTATGCTTTTTCGGAAGCCATGACCACAGCTGCCGTGCCCGTCCCAAGACAGAATCAGCTAAAGCCCGCATTGGACAATGATGAAATACTGAAGATAGCGCTATGGTCCGCTCATATTGAAGATCACTACGGGATGCCCGTGGACATCGAATGGGCGAAAGACGGCGTGAGCGGGGAGCTGTTTATAGTGCAGGCGCGTCCGGCTACGGGCGTAAAGAAGCCCTCTCTTGATTTTAATGAATATTTGCTTGATGAAAAAGATTCCGAAAAGATACTGGAAGGCGTGAGTGTGGGAGACAAGATTGTGACAGGCAAGGTAAATATAATTGAATCTTTTGAGCATTTGGGAGAATTCAAAGAAGGCGAGATACTTGTGACTCATATGACTACTCCTTCGTGGGAGCCGGCAATGCGCAAAGCTGTCGCCATGGTCACAAACGACGGCGCGCGTAAATGTCATGCCGCGATAATAGCCGCAGAAGAGGGCATGCCTTGTGTCGTAGGCACCGGCAGTGCCACGGAAATTCTTCAAGATGGCCAAGAGATAACTATAGATTGCTCCCAAGGAGAGATTGGTTTCGTATACGATGGTTTTACTCCATTCCATACAGAAAAGGTCTCTTTCAGCGGGTTTAGGTGGCCCAAGACCGACCTCATGCTTTTTGGGAATAAGCCTCTTGGTATTTTTGCTAAATCGCACATTCCAAGCAAAGGGGTGGGACTCGCGCGCACAGAGCTTATAGTGGGGGAGATACTTAAAAATGTGCACCCAATGGCATGGGTAAAATATCCCAACATACCGGACGAAGTGAAAGAAGTAGTAGACAGCTGTGCCGGCCATTACGAAGACAAGCCACAGTATTTTGTAGACAAGCTTGCCGAAGCATGGGGGAGGATTGGGGCGGCTTTCTACCCCAGGCCGGTAATAATGCGATTCTCGGATTTCAAATCCAATGAATACGCGGATCTTACGGGCGGGAAAGAGTTTGAGTTTTTAAATGAAGCAAATCCGATGATAGGATTGCGCGGCGCTGCCCGGTATTTGCATCCGGGCTATAGCGAAGCGTTTCGTCTTGAGTGCGCAGCCGTTAAGAAAGTGCGCGAAGAATTTGGTTTCAAGAATATTATCCCCATGATACCCTTCTGCCGTACGCCCGAAGAGGGGCGCAAGGTGATTGCGCTCATGAAAGAGTACGGTCTTGAGCAAGGCGCTGACGGCTTGGAAATATATGTGATGATAGAGATTCCCTCAAATATATTTCTTGCCGACAGATTCGCCGATATATTCGACGGATTCAGCATCGGATCCAACGACCTGACACAGTTAATATACGGGGTGGACAGGGATTCGGGAGAATTGGCCGAGCTTGTGAATGAAAGCGACGAGGGCATACAGCGCGCGATCAGTGGGGTTATCGGCGTTGCACATAGCCGCGGGAAGAAGATAGGCATATGCGGAGAAGCGCCCTCATACCTTATGGATTTTACGCGTTTCCTGGTAAAATGCGGGATTGACTCTATTACTATAACTTCGGGGTCCCTCGGCACGTACAAAAAGACCGCCGAGGCAATAAAGCAGTTTGAAGAGGAGCTCGGGATTAAGTAAAAATCAAACAGACTATCCTTAGGATAGTCTGTTTTTATATGTGCCGCGGGAGGGAATCGAACCCCCGACACGAAGCTCTTCAAGCTACTGCTCTACCCCTGAGCTACCGCGGCGAAAATATTCTAGAAATCAAGGTGTGGGCGCTGAGAGAGTCGAACTCCCGACTTCTTCCGTGTAAAGGAAGCACTCTGGCCACTGAGTTAAGCGCCCCCAAAATTTCTCCAAATCTTTGATTCGGTAAGAAATTTTAGCGTCCCGAACATATGTGAGGGGCTACAATTTTTTAGTACCCCTTGATAAATCCAGAGCTACTTCCCTTCCTTCTTCATCCAGACAGTTCTTTGAGGGAATGGGATTTCGATACCCTCTTTGTCAAAAGCGTATTTGATTCTTCTCCTAAATTCGCGAAGCATACCCCATTGCGTCCCAACTTTTGTTTCACCCGAAACTGTTATTTCTACGCCGGAATCGGCAAAATTGCTTGGCCCCGTTCCTGAAGCTTGAATAGCCGTAAGAGTATCTTCTTTCCATGGGGATTCTTCCGCCATTTTTTTCCCTACTTGATTGATTACTTCCATGACGTGGTCTATATCTTCTTTGTAAGCAACGCTTATATCCATGCGGGCGATCCCAAGCTTTTTGGTGTAATTGGAAACTATGCCTACTGACCCATGGGCAATGTGATGAACTGTGCCATGGAGGTCCCTCAATACTGTTTTTCGCAGAGTGATGTCTTCTATGGTGCCGCAGGTGCTATCCAGGCAGATATAGTCCTCTACCCGGTATTGATTTTCCAAGATGACGAAAAGACCGGCCAAGAAATCTCGTACCATATGCTGTGTCCCAAACCCTATAGCCAGCCCCAAAACTCCGGCTCCCGCGAGAATCGGCCCGATGTTTATGCCAAACTCGGGAAGGGTCATTACTATCGCTATTGTCCATACGATAAGCTTTAGGCCTCCGGCAAAAATTTTAATCAGCGTCTCCTCTCTCTTCCGTTCTGCTTCAGCACCGCGTCCCTCCGAGGTGACTGCTTTCCGTACTGCTTTTTCTATGAATTTTTTTGCAATTCGGTTCAGCACAAAAGCGCCGAAAAGGATAAAAACAATTTTTACCCCATGAGCTAAAAGCCAGGGAATAATAAAACTTATTATATTTTCTATTTGAATTTCCGTCATAGTATGTGCCCAGGGCGGGACTTGAACCCGCACGTCCTTACGGACACAGCCCCTCAAGCTGCTGTGTATACCAATTCCACCACCTGGGCGATTTTATTCGGCTTTTTCTTCTTCAGGAGTTTGCTCGGTCGTCGCTTCTTCTAGTGTAGATCCTTCATCGGTAACCTCTTTCTCGGGCACTGCCTCTTCGTACACCAGCCCAAGCATTTTTGATGCCTTTCGTTTCTTTTTCTTGCCACGAAGATCGCGGATATAATAAAGCTTTGCTCTCCGGACTTTGTCGTGTTTTACAATTTCTATTTTTTGAATTCTGGGAGAGTGCACGGGAAATATTTTTTCAACTCCTACATTATGTGCCGATATTTTACGCACAGTAAAGGTGGCATTTGGTCCTTTGAGGCCATGCTTTCTTGCTATTACAATGCCTTCAAAAATCTGAATTCTTTCCCCGTTTTTTTCTTTTACGCGCTCGTGTACGCGAACAGTGTCTCCGGCCCGAAGGGGCGGGACATTTTGCTTTGTATATTGCTGTACGAATGCTTGCAGTTTGTTCATAGCATTTTGAGGGCATCCGCCAAATCCTTGGGCAGTTCGCTCTCAAATTCCATTAAAGCATTTTTTAGAGTAAATTTCAAGTGGTAGGCATGCAAAAAGTGGCGGGTGAGCCCTGCCGGACATTTTTTGGCTTTTCTTCCGTATAGTTTATCGCACGCTATCGGGTGATTTATTGATGTAAAATGTACGCGAATCTGATGCTGCCGGCCGGTTTTCGGCCGAATTTCTACAAGGGTATATTCACTATATCGTCCGATAACCTTATATTCGGTAATAGCGGATCTATTTGGGCCTGATCCTCCGGCGAGGGATTGATTCGCGGCGCCATTCATAACTCTTGTAGTGGTGCCGGTTTTGATTAGGGGAGTATCAATGATGCCTTCATTTTTTTCTACGGCTCCCGAAACAAGCGCAATATATTTCTTCTCAATTTTTCTTTCCTGAAATTGTTTTTTTAAATCAAAAAACGTTTCATTATTTTTGGCAATAACCATTAATCCCGATGTTTCTTTATCGAGTCGATGTACAATGCCGGGGCGCAGGGCGTTTTCTCCGATATTTTTCAACGGGGGATGGTGCTCAACCAAAAAAGAGACCAATGTCTCCCTTTTATGCCTTTCATCCGATGCGTGCACCGTAAGTCCCGCGGGCTTATCAATCACAATTACATTTTCATCCTCATATATAATTTTTGGGTTCATGAATATATGGGCCGAGCCTGATTTGGTGGGCGGT
>Ga0310122_10001264_pt1 | contig 16203 bp, 12 predicted proteins | sample CB6_Bottom_1051__FD_203503 | JGI IMG/M metagenome (GOLD analysis project Ga0310122, IMG submission 203503) | Marine microbial communities from Western Arctic Ocean, Canada - CB6_Bottom_1051 | ecosystem: Environmental > Aquatic > Marine > Oceanic | place: Canada: Western Arctic Ocean | collected...
CTCGCCGGCCAGATTGATGTCCATCAGCACGAGATCAGGGGCGCGGGACTCGGCGGCCATAATGGCCTCCTCACCGGTTGCAACGGCTGGCGGCACGCGATAGCCCATCCGCTGCAGCCGCTGCTGGAGATCGAGGGCGACGATCGGCTCGTCCTCAACCACCAGAATCTGTCGCTTATCCATGATTCAAACTGTCGGTTGGTCCGCTTTGGAGTCCATCCACCTATATGAGGTATCCATCTGTGCAACACTAAGATAGCGGCTTTACTCCGAGGCGCAAGTCTCATCGCCAGGTCCAGCTGGCCCCGATGGAGCGGATGTTGGTCCATGAAGTGTGAGCGGAGGGGACAGCCCCCCACGGGACCTGGATCAACGAATCAGCACGAGCTTCTTCGAGTCCACGAAAAGATCATGTCCCGAGCTCGTGACCAGACGGTAGATATAGACGCCACTCGACACTTCACGACCGGCGGCGTCCCGTCCGTGCCACTGGATGCTGTGAGCTCCCGCTGGCTGGCGAGCGCGCACCAGGGTGATGACTTCACGGCCGAGAATGTCGTATACGGTCAGCTCCACTTGCGCCGCTACCGAAATCTCGTAGCGGATCGCCGTCGTAGGATTGAACGGATTGGGGTAGTTCTGCCTCAAGAAGGCCTGTGACGGCTGGACGATATCTGTCTCTGCTACTACTGTCGCCACCGAAGATGGATCGAGTCGAATATCCCATCGGCGATCCCGATCAAGTGACATGCTGCCCAGATCGTAGGTCCGGTAGAAGCCGTGCGCATCGCTGAACAGTCCCGCCTTGACCTGGTATATGCCGGCTGGCAGTCTGAGTTGGTAGGAGCCTGTATTGAAGGTCCTCGACTGCAAGATTGCGCCTGTAGTCTTGCTGTAGAACAACAGGTTGGCATTACCGCGCGGCATGCCCGGTTCGGCAATAACGCGGCCGTACAGTTCGTGATAATGGTCGTATGACGGCAACGTGAACGTCGCCTGGCGGTCTCCAGCGAGAGTGATTTCGCGAACCATGCCGGTCTCCCGCCCGTTGTCGGGAAGCATGATAGCCGTATAAGTTCCAGGCTCGGCTGACAGGTCAAAAGCTCCCTTGCTGTCACCCAGGACGGCAGTGGAAAAACCAGAGCCGTCGTGAAAGAATCTGGGAACCGCGTCAAAAATTGCAGAGCTCACGCTGGTCAGGACCAGTGGATGTCTGGTAAGCGCAATGACGACGTCAGCAACGGGCTGACCCGTGGCGTCGACGACGCGGCCGCTCAGAGTGGCGCCACCTGGCAGGCGAAATTCGTGATGGCTGCCGCTATCAACATCGCGCTCGCCCATGGACCAGAATGACGTGAGATCTCGCGAGGCCATGAATTCGTAGCGTCCGGGCCTCAGAAAAAGCTCGAAGGAGCCGTCCGCAGAGAGTTCGGCGCTGCCGGATACGGCCAGCGATGGCGAAACGGCGATGATGTGCATGCGGGATTCGCCATTCTCAGGTTTGTCCAACAACCTTCCGGTAGCGGGCCTGCCGGGATCCGTGGTAAAAGTCCGCGGTCCCGTCGTCTCCGGCCACTGTAATCGTCTCAAGCACCTGCGACGGAGAAGATCCGAGTCCCGCGGGGACAAAGGCGGCCTGGAACCGTCCGGACGGCAGGCGCACCTGATAGGTGCCATCAGTGGCGATTGCCGTGGATACCAACATACCTGAATCCAGGGGGTTGAAGGTGAGGCGCGCATCGAAGTAGGGCCTTACGGCGTCATCCCTCACCGAACCTGTCAGCTCGTGCGTCCTCTGCAGCTCGATCTGGAGCGTCGTGTCAGACAAAACTGAGAAGAGAGGGACCTCTGTCTGCAGGAAGAGAGGGGGGTCTGTTTGCTGGCGGGCCGAATGACGCGTGGATCCGATACACGTCCGGTATCAGATTCAGGCGCGCCACACCTTGTAAATCGGCCGTTGTCGGAGGCGTGGACACATTCACCGACCGAGTGGGCAGCAGGGCCAGGCCGCCGACGCCAGCGCCCATCGGGTCCACGACGTGGACGGTCGCGACGACGCCTTTCGCGAGTACCATGTCAAAGCGGCGCGGGCCATCCACCTGAATGCTCTCGAACACCTGAGTCGGAAAAGCACGGTCCGGATTGAGTGAGAAACGGTCAGCGGATATCGCGTGTCGGCCTCGGGGAAGCATCAGCGTATAACCGCCGTCCGCGGATGTACTGATGAAGGATAAACCAGTGCGCCAGCGGGCGCCGACTGACGCCGTCACCAGTAGCGTGCCCGAGGAATCGGTCACGGTACCCGAGACCGGGAATGCGTCTAACAGAGTGATCTCTCGGCTTGCATCCCCGCGCATCTGGAAGGGGCCAGACTGCGCCGCGTAATCGGCTCCCCTGGCATCCGTGGAGTAGAAGTAGGGGCCTGGGGGCAGCTCGTGTTCGAATGATCCGCCGACGTCCGTAATGACGGTGAACAACCGCTGATTGCCGGTCTCGAAGAGGAAGAGGCTGACGCCTTGTTCGGCAGGCCGTTGCCCCGGCTGTCCGTTACTCTGCCTGTAAGGAGAAAGGAGAACACGGCATCGATCTGGAACTCGCTCGTCCCGACGGAGACGCCATCTACGGAAAGCTCCAGAGACATCTCAAGAGGCCGGGTGCCAGAGAAGTCACTCCCCAGACGGATGCGTGGGAAGCCGCCTCCATCGACCGGCCTGGCGGAGGCGCGCCCTACCTGAATATCACCCAGAAACGCGTCCGCCTGAATGACCTCGAGGAGCGGCTCCTCTGTCGTCAATGACACACGGACATTGCGCGCCACCAGGCCGCCGCGGTTGACCACATGAAAATACACCTGTCCTTCCTCGTCAGCCGTCAGAATACCGTCCTTGCTGGCGTCGGACACCCTCGGAAAGAAGAGCTCGATCACAGCGGGTTGGGTTCGCACGTGCGCCACGGCCACGTCTCCGTCAATGTGGATGTCCTCGATCTGAATACTGTGTGACCGTCTGCTGTTATAGGCCGCTGGATTTGTCTCTGCCGTGAAGGCGTTGAAGCGCTCGCCATCGAATGGGTCGGTGGCGTCTCCTTTGTTGCCGGCATGGCGGTCGCTGTATGCCCCGTCGTGGGCCCAGAAGTCCAGATTGTCGCCGCCATCCTGATCGGGTTGGCGACCGTCGGGGAATCCAGCGTCAAGCCAGCGGCCATCGGCGCTTTCGAGAGCCGGGCCGTCGTGGTCCACGTGCCAGATCAGCAGACCTTCGCCGGGAATATTGCGATCGTAGTGAGTGCTGGTATTTCGTCGATGCTCAAGAAGGAAGAACTCGCCGGCTCCCAGCGGGATGCTGTATACGTCGCCGCTGCTGCCGATCTCGGGCAGGCGCAACTCCTCTTGGGCCTGTGAAATCTCGCGGGTAAGCGTCCAACCAAGCTTCATCCTACTCCAGGCACTGAAGCTGTTGGGCCCGTCGTCACCATGCCAGCCGGTCGCACCCCAACCCATCAGTCCCCAGTTGCCGATTCCGGCGGAGTCATCCGCGGGTCCGGCATCCTTCTCCTGGACGAAAGCGGTGTTGAACAGATCCGGCAGGCCCAGCACATGGCCGTACTCGTGGCACATCACTCCCGCCGTCTCGGCAAAAGTTCGCCCCTGCAGGACGACGCCCTGAGGGGAGGCGATGCGAATCGGATGGCCGTCTGCGCCCACATCGTCCGTCAGCCAGTCCTCGTCCAGGCCCAGACTCGCCACACCGGTCGCCGCGCCCTGCAGAAAATTCAGGGGCACACGGTCGAGGATGATGAAGACGGCGTCGACGACGCCGTCGTCGTCGCCAGAGTTGGCGATGCCATCGGGACCATCGCTGTCGAAGAGAGCGAAGTCGAGATCGCCATCCGCCTGCGAGAGGATGTCGCGGCTGAACTGACCGTATGAACCGGGTTTGTTGGAATCGCTCGAGACATAGAAGGAGACGGCCTGGCGTGAAAGGTACTGGCTGGGAGCGACCTGTCCGCGAGGCTGGAAGCCGTCAAACGACATGGTTCGGAAAAAGTGACTGAAGCTGCCCGGGTGATCGAGGTCGAACAGCCTCGAGGACCAGTCAGGCAACCGCGCTTGCTCGGAGTCGGTGTCGCTGAAGCCAGCGAAGAGCACCAGGGCCTGGATCCCTCTGGGACCAGCCTGACTCAGCTTTCCGGCGACGGGGAGGTGCGACGGCGCCGGGCGTCCATCGGCGGGACCGGCGCATAGAAAATCGCCGAAAGCAAGAGCCGGCGATGGGTGCACGGCCAGCGCCACGGCGAGCACCAGCGCAGGCAGGGGACAACGAGAATGCAATCGGCGAATAAGAAACAAGACCCCCAGAATCCACCTCCTCGGCTACTTCGTACCCCTGGGACTGGCCTGCCCACCTTCCCGGGCAACGGAGTCTGGAACCTGACTGGCACGAGGTTGGAAGTCGATTGTGCCCCAGCTCCGGCAGACGACGAAACAGCCATCCTGACAGACCTAATACTACGGTTGGGGAAGCAGGGGGGAAATCAGGCCCCAACAGCGAAGGGGTTACGAGCAGTTTATCTCGTAACCCCTTGTTTCTATTGGTGCGCCCACTAGGACTCGAACCTAGGACCCGCTGATTAAGAGTCAGCTGCTCTGCCAACTGAGCTATAGGCGCATTCCAACCTGACTCAAGCCGTGGAAAATAGCGTTACCCCTGGTAGGTGTCAAGGTCAGGATGTCAGTCCCGATGGGTCAGTACCGCTGAATCCCGGGCATCGAGCCCCCCCCTATTCTCCCTTGACTTTCCCCGTGCGGTGGCGTAGAATCTGCCCCTGTCTGCCTCTCCTGCGCCCTGCCATTCAACCCGTGTCCAACAGACCCTTGCCCGTGTTCGACAGAATTGGAAAACTTGAAAAGGCGTGTAGCCGCTATCGGCAACTACCTCTGTTCGCGAGGCTGGCCGACTGCTACCTAAAGCGCGGCAAGGTCGATCGCGCCTTGGCCTTGTGCAGGAAGGGATGCGAGAATTTCCCGACCTACGCCACGGGACACTCTGTGTTGAGCAGCTGCTACCGGGACAAGGGTGACCTGGAGGAGGCTCGGACGGCCTTGGACCGCGCCCTTCGTCTGGACCCCGAAAACCCTAAAGGCTTCGTTAGGCTGTCCGGTTTATATCGAGAGATGGGTATCGTCACCCTCGCCCTTAAAAGCATGCAACAGGCCGCCGTCCTCGACCCCTTCAGTGAGGAGATCGCCAGCCAGCTGGAGCGCCTCCAGAGAGAGCTGCCATCCTCTTCTCCGGATGCGGAGCCATCAGTCAAAACGGCTGGCAAAACGGCTGGCAAAACGGCTGACCCGCTGTCGGTTGGCGATGAGATCCCGGCTGACCCGCTGGCCGCTGCCGACGCGATGAGAGAGACTGTGGACCTCCCTGTCGGCAGTCAGGAGCTTTCGACCCGAGAGCGATCCCACGAGGGGCCCGATACCGGAGAAGGCGTGCCTCCCCCTCCGGGAGGGACTGCTCCCGCTGGCTTGGTCGAGTTGGGCGAGGGACTGTTCGACGGTACCCCTACCGACCTCGAGACCACCTTGAAGCCGGGCGACGCCGCCAGTGACGAGGAATCCGGTCAGCACACGCTCGAAGCCCCAGGCACTCCTGCCGTTTCCGAGGAGAGGAAACCGGACGATGAACCCTTCGCTCAGGTCCAGCCTCTTGCCGAGTGGGATGACCAGGCTCTACCAACCGCCGCGGGGGAAAGCGATGAGCTCAGATCGGGCAGCGAAGGCGAACCGGTAGAGAATCCCGATGTCTCGTCCGCGGTGAATCGCGGAATGGACCAGGAGGTGGCAGGGCTGGGGGCAGATCTGTTTGCGGACGACATCGAGGACAATGACCTTCCGACCGCGGGTACGCCCTCGTCGATTGAGGCCGAAACGTCTGTCCCGGTCGGCTCGGTGACGGGGGCAGGCGACCCTGACCTCCCCGCCATTCGCGATGCGGCGGAGCCGGCTGAAAGCCAACCGTCGGACCCGGCCGAGGCCGCGCCACCGGAGGACCTGGTGCCAGCGGCGGCGGATCTCACCCAATCGGAAATCCCCGTGCCTGCGGCGGCAGATCGCACCCCACTGGCGGATCTAGTGCCACTCGAGGAGTTGGTACCGCTGGAGTACCTCATGCCAGTGGAAGACCCCACACCGGCGGAGGACGCCTCATCAATGGGTGGAGCCCCACCACTGGAGGATCTCGTACCACTCGAAGACCTGACACAACTGACGGACCTCATACCAGCGGACCTGTTGAATCCAGCCGGTACGGATGACCTCGTAGAGTCGACCAAGCTCATACCAGCCGACCTGGTGAACCCCGTAGAGCAAGACCAACCAGCCGACCTGGCGAGCCCCGTCGAGCAAGACCAACCAGCCGACCTGGCGAGCCTCGTCGAGCAAGACCAACCAGCCGACCTGGCGAGCCCCATAGAGCAAGACCAACCAGCCGACCTGGCGAGCCCCATAGAGCAAGATGAGCGAACAGATTCGACCAAGTCGGTGTCTGAGGTGAGTGTGGGGGTTGCGGGCTCAGCCACCCTTGGAGAGTTTGCCATCGCTGACCCGCCGGCGGGTGATCCGGGTGACTCGCCGGTCTTGAACCGGCGACGCGATGTGCCAGAGCTTCCGGACTTGTCTGTATCGAGGTTCTCCAGGGGAGACGATGGCAAGCTGCTGGACTTGTTCCGGCAGATCGAACAACCTGTGGTGACCAAACCGGAAGAGAAGGCTGCTGCCGAGCCCGAAGCCATTGATGAGCAACCATCGGATCACGCGGATCTGGTCGAACAATTTGCAGCGATGACGTCGGCTGAGCAGCGCCCTCTTCGGAGATTCGACGACGTGGCGATTTCCTCCCCTGCGCCGCTGCCGGATGTAGACCAGGTGGAGCCCATTGCCACCGTGACCCTGGCCCAGCTGTACGCCGGACAGGGGTTTCCCGATCGCGCCGCGAATACGTACAGACGTATCCTGACGGACGAACCCGAGAGTGACGACATCAAACTCAAGCTCGCAGCTCTGGAGCAGACACCCACACTACCCTGACTGAGACATGGCTGATACATCCGAATTCAGAAACGGCTTCACAATGAACCTGGATGGCACCCTCTACTCCATCGTGGAATTTCAGCACGTAAAACCGGGCAAGGGCGGAGCTTTCGTCCGCACAAAGCTGAAGAATATCGCTACTGGGGCTGTTCTTGACCGTACCTTCCGCTCCGGCGACAAGGTCGAGGCCGTGCGCATCGAGAAGCGGGAGATGCAGTACCTGTATGCGGAGGGGGATACCTACCACTTCATGGACACCGAGACCTTCGAGCAGACAGCCATCCTCAGTGAGGTGGTTGGTGGTGCGGCCGATTTCCTTATGGAAAACCAGACCGCCTTTGTACTCGTCACCGAGGGCAAATCCCTCGGAGTTGAATTGCCCAACTTTGTCGAGCTCACGGTGACGCACACCGATCCAGGAGTGAGGGGCGATACCGCGCAGGGATCGTCGAAACCGGCTACGGTTGAGACCGGGGCCACCGTATCGGTCCCCCTCTTTGTCGAACGGGGAGACAAACTCAAGATCGACACCCGCACCGGAAGCTACGTCGAGAGGGTATAGCAGTCCGTTGCGCAGGCTCTTAGAAACAGGCATGCCGGACGCCCTCGGCGGAGTTCACCCGGTTCAGTGGAATGGAAAAATGTGAACGAGGCGAAACTTCGAAGACTCATCGCCATCTTCAAGGACAGCGGCGTCGAGGAGATGGAGTACAGCGAGAGTTTCTGGCGAGGTATGCGGCTCCGGCTGAACCGGGCTCGCACATCGGGAGGTTATCAGACCACGCCATCGGCAGATTTCCACGCCGCTACACCGTCGCCGGCGCACGCCTCTCCCGAGCCATCTGCCCCTGTCGAAGCCGCCGCCCCGGTAGTCGAGACTACTGAAGAGGACCTCCACATCGTCCCCTCACCCATGGTGGGCACTTTCTATCGCGCGCCCTCCCCCGACGCCGAAGCCTTTGTCAGCGAGGGCGAGAGCATTGCGGTTGGCCGGACTCTGTGTGTAATCGAAGCCATGAAGATCATGAACGAGATCGAGGCCGATATAGCCGGTGTCGTAGTGGAAGTTCTCGTGGCCAATGGGGACCCCGTTGAGTACAACCAACCCCTGCTGAAGCTGCGTCCGGTGTGACGCCGTGGCCCGGGATTGCTCTTTTGTTTGACAAAATCCTCGTCGCCGACCGCGGCGAAATCGCCCTTCGCATAATCCGCACCTGCAAAGATCTGGGCATACGTACCGTTGCCGTGTATTCGGAAGCGGATGCTCATTCCCTCCACGTTCATCTCGCGGATGAGGACGTCTGTATCGGTCCCCCTCCGGTCGAATCGAGCTATCGGAATTTCGCCAACATCATCAGTGCCGCCGAGCTCACCAACGCCGACGCCATTCACCCCGGTTATGGTCCGCTCGCGGAAAATGCCGAATTCGCGGAGCTCTGTGAATCGTGCGCCATTGAGTTCATCGGCCCCGCGGTGGACGCCCTGCGCCAGATGGGAGACAAGGCCGTGGCCCGGCACACGATGCAGGCCGCCGGCGTACCGGTCATTCCAGGCAGCGAAGAGGAAGTGACGTCCCTGGACGAGGCGCGTGAATGGGCCGCCACAATCGGCTACCCCCTGCGGGTGAAGGCAGCTGCCGGGGGCGGCGGCCGAGGTATGCGCGTCGTTCATTCTCCCGATGATCTGGCCGAGGCCTGGCAGATGGCGCGGCTCGAAGCCCGCAACGCCTTTGCCGACGACGCCCTCTACCTCGAGCGCTCCATAGAGCGGGCCCGCCATATCGAAATACAGGTTCTGGGCGACGGCTCGGGCGGCGTCGTGCATCTCGGCGAGCGCGAGTGCTCGATCCAGCGGCGCCATCAGAAACTGCTCGAAGAGAGCCCCTCCCCCGCCGTTGACGACGACCTGCGCCGTCGCCTGGGAGAAGCAGCCGTGGCCGGAGCGCGGAGCATAAACTACCGGGGTGCCGGCACGGTGGAATTCCTCGTCGATAAGAGCGGAGAATTCTACTTTCTCGAGATGAACACGCGCATACAGGTGGAACATCCCGTTACTGAGGCCGTCTGTGGGCTGGACCTGATCGCCGAGCAGCTTCGTATCGCCGCGGGTGAACCGCTCGGGTACGAGCAGAGCGACATCAAGATTACGGGACACGCGTTGGAGTGCCGTATCAATGCGGAAAACCCGGAGACGAACTTCACGCCTTCCGCCGGCACCATCACCGCCCTCCATCTGCCCGGTGGACCATCGGTGCGCATCGACAGCCACATTTACCAGGGCTATACGGTTCCCCCGTATTATGACTCGCTGCTCGCCAAGATAATCACCGTCGGCTCGAATCGTGCCCAGTCCATTGCCCGTATGCGGCGGGTGCTGGAGGAGATCACCATTGAGGGCGTGGCCACAACGGTTTCCTTCCACCGCGCCCTGTTGCAGGAAAGCGACTTCATCGCGGGACGCTTCGATACCGATTTTGTCAGTAGAACCGATCTGGGACAAACCGCGCCGGTCTAGCCCAGTATAACACAGACCAGGAGGTCTATTCATGTCTGAGAATCCTGATAGCGGAATCCCCGAAGATCTCAGGTACTCTGAACAGCACGAGTGGGTATCCCTCGACGGCGATGTAGGCACGATCGGCATAACCGACTACGCCCAGGCGGAACTGGGCGACATCGTCTTTGTGGAGCTGCCGGAAGTCGGTGAGCGGTTGGAGAGCGGACAGACTTTTGGCTCGGTGGAGGCGGTGAAGGCCGTGGAAGACCTCTACTGCCCCGTCGCCGGCGAGGTCTTGGAGGTCAACGACACGCTGGAAGATGGCGCTGACCAGGTAAATGGCGAGCCCTACGGCGCGGGCTGGATGATCAAGCTGCGCCTCGACAATCCGACCGATGCGGACGATCTGATGTCGGCCGCGGATTACTCCAAGCTCGTCGAAGACGCTTGAGAACCACCACCCGTGCCAATTTGACATCAGTGCAATGTTATCGTTAGTTTGTGCTCTTTTTGGGTTAACCCGTTACATCTGTGCGCCGAACTGTCAAGGAATCTCCAGATCGTAAGATGTCCCGTGAATCCTGATCTTCACCGATCTCGCCGTCGTATCTTGTTCAATGGGTGAGACCGTACCCTTTTATCGCGAGATCGCCAGCCTTATCGAGCCGACTCTAGCGGAGTATCGTGGTACTCGACGACAGCGTACTTGTGCTGAATCAGAATTACGAGCCCATGAACGTGTGCAGCGTCAGGCGGGCCCTGGTGCTCATCTTCCGGGGCTCGGCGCAGCACGTGGAAACGGGTGACTCGGTGGTGCGCACCGTGTCCCGGAGTTTCCCCGTGCCCAGCGTGGTGCGTCTGGACCGCTATGTCAATGCGCCGCGGCGACGTGTCGTCCTGTCCAAACGCAACATTCTGAAAAGGGACAGCCACCAGTGCCAGTACTGTGGCAGGATCGACCACAAGATGACCATCGACCACATCATCCCACGCAAGTTTGACGGCCCCGACTCCTGGGAAAACCTGGTCACGGCCTGCGTTTCCTGTAACGCCCAAAAGGGTGATCGACGCCCCGACCAGACCGGTCTCAGCCTGATACGGAAACCCAAACGTCCCAACAATATCAGCTTTATCCGCAACTTCATCGGTGTCAATGACAATCGGTGGAAACCCTACCTGTTCGTGGATTGACCGTGGAGATTGACGCCACCACTACTGACGCTGCCACTGCGACCGTTGGAACGGATGGCTCGTCCGGTGCTCATGAGCGTCCCTACGGCATCGTCCTCGACGTCTTCGAGGGTCCCCTGGACCTTCTCCTCTACCTCATCCGCAAGAACGAGGTAGACATCTACGACATTCCCATCTCCACTATCACCGCCCAGTACCTCGCGGTTATAAACGGCCAGTTGCGCCTGCCCGACATCGAAGTCGCCAGCGGTTTTATCCTCATGGCTGCCACCCTCATGAAGATCAAGTCGCAGATACTCTTGCCCCGCGAGGTCGAACCGGGCATGGAGGATGTGGAGGGCGACCCGCGCGAAGAACTGATCCGCCGCCTCCTCGAGTACCAACAGTTCAAGGAGATCGCCGAATGGCTGGGTGAACAGGGCCTGGAGCGCCGCGATGTCTTCCCCCCGGCACCAGGTCCCATCAGGGACGCAGACGGGATCGAGATCCACCCGGTGTCCCTCTTCGATCTTCTCAAAGTGTACAAGCACGTCCTCGACCATGTACCCGACTCGCTCGTGCACCGCATCGTCGGGGAGGAGATCACGGTAGAGGAGTGCATAGAGCGCATTCTATCCGCGCTCGGGCGGAAGAGCCGGCTCCGGTTTTTCGAGCTTGTCGAGGGTCGCAGTAGACAGTCCGTAGTGGCCACCTTCGTAGGCATTCTCGAGCTGCTCAAGTCGCGCCGTATCCGCGTCCAACAGGCTCAGCCCTTCGACGAGATCTGGATAGAGCCCCTGACTGACGTCGCTGCTGGTGGCGACGCCGAGTCAAGCGTCGCTATCACCACCGTTTCATCGCACCAGGAGGCGGGCGAAGCCGCTGGCGCAGGTGACCGATGAACGCCGCCGAGCTCGAGCCCGACAAGATCAGGGGTATCATCGAGGCACTGCTGATGACCGCGGGTCAGCCGATCACCCCCGGCAGGTTGCTCGGTCTGCTGAAGGGGCTCAACGGCAAGGACTTGAGACAGGCCGTTGACGATCTCAACGAACGCTACCGCCTCGGTGGTCACGCCATGGCCATCGTGGAAGTTGCCGGCGGTTTTCAGCTGGCCACCCACCAGGAGTACGGCCCGTGGGTGCGCAAATTTCACGATCGTGGTCAGGTGCGACTGTCGCAGGCGGCCCTCGAGACGCTCGCCATCGTCGCCTTCAAACAGCCCGTGGGCCGCGTCGATGTAGACAGCATTCGCGGCGTGGACTCAAGCGGGGTCATGCGCACGCTGTTCGAGGCCAACATGGTGCGCATGGTGGGGCGGTCAGAAGGTGTGGGCCGGCCCATGATGTTTGGCACCACCAAGGAATTCATGGTGCATTTCGGCTTGAAGAGCCTGGCCGATCTCCCCAAACCGAAGGAGCTGGAGGAACTGCTGGCCGAGGGTGCCCGCAAGCACGAGGACGCTGCGGCACACAGTGCCGGAGAGAAACCCTCAGAGCAGGCTACTGACCAGGATATCGAGCCGGGGGACGTCGAGGACAGCGAAAGCACCGAAATCAGCGGGGACACCGGGGACGTCGAGGACAGCGAAAGCACCGAAATCAGCGGGACCGGGGACGTCGAGGACAGCGGAAGCAGCGGGGACACTGGGGACGTCGAGGACAGCCTTGGCTGGGACGATGAGATCGGCGCTGTTGAGGCGACCGACACAGCCGTGCTTCCACCTCCATCAGAGCCGCCTCCGGCGACCGAAACGGGTGACCACGGTGAAAGAGACGGACCGGAAGGGGAAACTCCCGCCCAGAGCCCCTGAAGAGATGCGACTGAATCGGTTTCTGGCGCGAGCGGGGGTCGCCTCCCGAAGGAAGAGCGACGACCTCATCCGCGCCGGATCCGTGCGGGTCAACGACCAGGTGGTAGACCTGCCCGGCAGTAGCGTGCGTCTCGGGCAAGACACCGTTCAGGTCGACGGTCGGGAGGTGGGCCTCCCCGACAGTTTCCAGTATGTGCTGCTTTACAAGCGCGTGGGCACCCTCGTCACTCGGAGCGACGACCGTGGCAGGACTACGGTCTTCGACGGTGTCGATAATCTGCGTCCAGCGACGGTGGCCGTTGGCCGGCTGGACATGAACACCACCGGGGTGCTTCTGCTCACCGACGACGGCGAGGTCGCCCATAGGCTCATGCACCCGAGTTTCGAGGTGGAGAAAATCTACCAGGCGATGGTCGTGGGCATACCGGACGAGACCGAGCTGGAGCGTCTGCGACGAGGCATTCTGCTCGAAGATGGGCCCACGGCACCCGCGCGGGTGCGGCTCATACAGAGCGAGGACCGGCGGCATGGGACCGCGAGCAGGCTGGAAATCGGCCTCCACGAAGGCCGCAAGAGACAGGTTAGGCTGATGTGTGCTGCTGTCGGTCACCCGGTAAAGAGGCTGGAACGAGTGGTGTTTGCCGGATTGACTACAGACGGTCTGGCGCTGGGTGAGTACCGGCAGCTGGCCCCCGAGGAGGTGACCGGCCTCCTGTCCCTGGTCGGCGTCGAGAGGAGTTAGTTTGGCCTCGCGCCCGGACGGACTCATCATCGCCATCGACGGCGTCATCGGTGCTGGCAAATCCAGCACCGCCCGTGGCGTAGCTGCCGCCCTGACCTATCGCCACCTGGATACGGGCGCCATGTATCGGGGGTTCGCGTTGGCGGCCATGCGCCGCGGCATTGAGGCGGGCGACGCCAAGGGTGTCGAGCAGTTGCTGGACCAACTGGACCTTGCCATCGACATCCGGGACGGGGAGCAGAGAGTGCTCCTGAATGGTGAGGACGCAAGTGACGAGATTCGCAGACCGGAGGTGACCCGCCAGGTGGGCGCCTTCGCCGATGTATCCCTGGTGCGTCTGGCCCTGATCGAGCGACAGCGCTCGCTGGGCAGCCGGGGAGGGGTGGTTGCGGATGGGAGGGACGCTGGGTCCGTCGTTTTCCCCAACGCCGATTTGAAGGTGTGGATGACGGCGGACCTCGATGAGCGCGCCCGCAGACGCTATCGGGAATTGACTGAAAAGGGGGTGATTACTTCTCTCGAGCAGGTAGCAGCAGATATTCGCAGGCGCGACCGGGAGGATGAAGACCGGGACTACGGAGCCCGGCACGACCCGGCCGAGACGCTGGAGCTGGACACGACGGACTTGACTGAATCGCAGCAAGTCGACAGCATCGTGTCCTGGGCCCGGCAGAGAGGCGCCTGAACGCTACCTGAGGTGGTGGTTGTGGATGGCTGTCAGCCATCTGTAGAATCGGATCAAAGAACGCGGCTACGCCGAGCGGGTGCCATCGACCGATGGTACTCGTCTGAGGCTGGCGTTGCTGAGTGTTCTGCTGAGAAGTAAGCCTTGTGAAGTGCGTCGTCGATGGATCGGTGGCCGAATACAAGGTCTATTCCTTAACAGAGCACTAAGCAGCGCGAGTCCTTCAACCCTTAACCCGGGCCCCTTTTGCCCTATGCAGATGGGAGCTCGCAAGAGCCTTGTGATGCCGGACGACCGGTAGGACAGGGCCCTGAGAAACGGAAATAGAGATGACGGAAGACACGCAGACTACCGTGGAAGAAGACGCTGACGTGGCGGTCGCCGAGACCGCCAAACCGATCTACGGAAACGTCGATATCGAGGAGCTAGACAGAGCGGAGTACTCCGAGGAGCAGATGGAGGAGTTCAATGCCCTGTATGATGAGAGCTTCTCCGGGATCAAAGAGGGGGAAGTTGTGCAGGGACGTGTGGTTGGCGTCCAGGCCGGCGAAGTCCTGGTGGACATTGGCTTCAAATCCGAAGGCATGGTCGCCATCAAGGAATTCGGCGACGACCCGGAGGCGATCGCCATAGGCACCGAGGTCGAGGTCTTCCTCGAAAATGTGGAGGACCTCGAAGGCCGCGTGGTACTGTCGAAGCAGAAGGCTGACTTCATGCGCGTCTGGGACGAGATTAAGGCGTCCCACGACTCGGGCAATACCGTCAAGGGCAAGCTCCAACGCCGCATCAAGGGAGGCATCGTGGTCGATCTGTTTGGGGTCGAGGCGTTCCTGCCGGGTTCGCAGATCGACATTCGCCAGGTGAAGAACTTCGATCAGTTCCTCGGCAAGGAGTTCGAGTTCAAGATCATCAAGCTCAACAAAGCCCGTCGCAATATCGTCGTGTCGCGCCGGGCTGTGCTCGAAGAAGAACGCGAGCGCATGCGCCAGCAGATCATCACCGAGCTGGAAGACGGACAGATCCGCGAAGGCGTGGTCAAGAACACGACCGACTTCGGCGCTTTCATCGATCTGGGCGGCGTCGACGGCCTCCTCCACATCACCGACATGTCCTGGGGCCGCGTCGGTCATCCCACCGACCTGGTCTCGATCGGCGATCGCATCAAGGTGAAGGTCCTCAATTACGACCGCGAGCGAGAGCGCATTTCACTGGGTCTGAAGCAGCTCACGCCTCATCCGTGGGAGAATATCGACAAGAAATTCCCCGAGAATACCCAGATTCAAGGCAAGGTGGTCAGCATTACCGACTACGGCGCTTTTGTGGAGCTGGAGGAAGGTGTGGAGGGCCTGGTCCACATTTCAGAGATGTCGTGGACCCAGCACATCCGCCACCCCTCCAAGCTGGTATCCATCGGCGACATGGTCGATGTCATGGTGCTCAGGCTCGACCAGGAGTCCCAGAAAATCTCCCTCGGTATGAAGCAGACCGATCCGGATCCCTGGGAAACTCTGGACAACAACTATCCTTCGGGCATGCGCCTGGAAGGGAAGGTGAAGAGCCTCACTAATTTCGGGGCCTTCGTAGAGATCGAGGAGGGCATCGATGGCCTTGTCCACATCTCTGACATGTCCTGGACTCGCCGCATTCGCCAGGCCAGTGAGATGTTCAAGAAGGGAGACACCATCCCGGTGTTGGTGACCGACATCGACAAGAAGCGACGTCGGATCTCTCTGAGCCACAAAGCGGCCTTTGATAATCCCTGGCCGAAGCTGGCGGAGATGTACGCCGTCGGCACCGAGGTCCACGGCGCGGTTTCGCGGGTTCTCGAGCGCGGCGTCGTCGTCTCCCTCGACAGTGACGTGGATGGATTTGTCCCCCTCTCACAGCTGGGTATAGAGACCATTCAAACACCGCGCCAGTGCTTCGACGTCGATCAGGAGCTCCCCCTGAAGGTGATCGAGTTCGATGAGGCCCAGAAGAAAATCGTCCTCAGTGTTCTGGAATACCTCAAGGACAAGGATCAGGCCGAAGTGGACGAATACCTCGAGCTCCATCCGGTCAAGGCTGTCACCATTGGTGAGGTCGTCTCCGATCAGGATGAGGAGATGGAGAGTTGGGCCGGTGAAGAGAGTGAGGACTCTGTCGACCCTGACCCGGTCGACGAAGGCTCTGAGAATGAGAGTTCAGTCGAGGATGAGCCAGGTACCGAT
>Ga0310122_10001265_pt1 | contig 16193 bp, 13 predicted proteins | sample CB6_Bottom_1051__FD_203503 | JGI IMG/M metagenome (GOLD analysis project Ga0310122, IMG submission 203503) | Marine microbial communities from Western Arctic Ocean, Canada - CB6_Bottom_1051 | ecosystem: Environmental > Aquatic > Marine > Oceanic | place: Canada: Western Arctic Ocean | collected...
GTGACGCGCACTGTGGGGATATCGGCCTGCGGTTCCAACGCCAGGTCGACGAGACCCGGGATCCCCTGCATCGCGGAGACGGCCTGATCCCCGAGCGTTCGCAGTAGCGTCAAGTCGTCGCCGAAAATCTTGACCGCCACGTTCGCACGCGACCCCGAGAGCATGTGATCGATCCGATGGGAGATCGGCTGGCCGACGGTAATATTGGTGCCGGGTACCAGCGAGAGGCGATCCCGAATCTCCTGTAGCACGACCGCACGCGGCCGACCGCCGGGCTTGAGCCGCACGTCGATCTCAGCCGACTCGACCCCCTGGACGTGTTCGTCGAGCTCGGCCCGTCCCGTCCGGCGCGCCGTCGCCACCACCTCCGGCACCGCGAGCAGGAGACGCTCGATGGCGCTGCCCAGCGCGTTCGACTCCGCCAGACTGGTGCCGGGCAGCGTCACGGCACTGATGACGAGGGCGCCTTCGTTGAACGCGGGCAGGAAGGCGCGTCCCATCAGGGGGATCGTCAGCAGGGTGCCGATGAGCAGGAGACCGGCCACGCCGATCACCAGCCGAGGATGCTGCAGCGTGTGTGGCAATAGACGCTGATAGCCACGTTTCAGCGTGGTCGCCAGCGCCGGCTCGCGCCCCTCAAGGATGCTCCGGACACCAGGCAGGAGATACGCGCACAGCGCCGGGGTGACCGTCAGGGCGACGACCAGCGACGCGAACAGCGAAACGAGATAGGCGAACCCGAGCGGCTGCAGCAGTCGGCCCTCGACCCCGGCCAGGAAGAAGAGCGGCAGGAACACCAGCATCACGATCGCGGTCGCAAAGATGATCGAGCTGCGGATCTCCAGGCTGGCGTGATAGACCACCTCCACCGCGGGTCGTTGCGCTGCCGACGGGAGACCGGCGTTCTCCCGGAGCCGCCGCGTGACATTCTCGACATCGACGATCGCGTCGTCGACGAGTGCACCGACGGCGATGGCCATGCCGCCCAAGGTCATGCTGTTGATCGACAAGCCCGCGAGACGCAGACCAACGACGGCGGCCATAAGGGACAGCGGAATCGCCAGCAGCGTGATGGCGCCGGCGCGCAGGTTGGCGAGAAACACGAGCGTGACGAGGACGACCAGAAGCGTCCCGTCGCGCAGGGCGTTCGTCAGATTGGCGAGTGCGAGCTCAATGAAGTCCGACTGTCGGAACAGTCGCGAGTCGAGCCGCATCCCCACCGGCAGATCCGTCTCGATCGCATCGAGCACCGTCTCCAGCTGACGGGTGAGCGCCAGCGTGTTGACGTTGGGTTGGCGTTGAATGCCGAGAATGACCGCCGGCTGTCCGTTGTGCGACCCGTCACCCCGTTTGAGCGCCTCGCCCAGCCGGAGCTCGGCCACGTCGCGCACATGGATTGGCTGAGTCTCGCGAACCTCGACAACGATGGACCCAATCGCCTCGAGGTCGCGCAGCCGTCCGACGCCCTGAATGAGATACTCCTGTCCGCCGGCGACCCGAAAGCCGGCCGACGTGTTCCGATTCGCCCCGCGCAGCGCCGTCTCGACCGCGCTCAGTGCCACGTCGTAGTCGGCTAGCCGCTCGGGGTCGACCAGCACCTCGAACTGTCGCCGTTCGCCCCCGATGACCGTGACCTGCGACACCCCGGGGGTCGCGAGCAGCCGGCGCCGCACCAGGATCTCCGCCGTCGTGCGGAGCTCGAGCGGCGTATGGTCGTCGGACTCGAGCGCCACAAACATGATCTCGCCCATGATCGAGGAGGTGGGCGCCAGCACGGGCGGCTCGACGTTGTCCGGCAGCGAGGCGACGACTCCCGCCAGCTTTTCGGTCACCGTCTGCCGAGCACGATAGATGTCCTCGCCCCAGTCGAAATCGACCCAGATGACGGCGATGCCGACTGCGGTGACCGAGCGGACGCGCCGCACGCCGGATCCACCGTTGAGCGCCGCCTCGATCGGGAAGGTCACAAGCGCTTCCATGTCGGTTGGCGCCATCCCGTGCCCCTCCACGAGGACCGTCACGGTCGGTGCGGTCAGGTCCGGCAGCACATCGACCGGCATTCCGGCTGCCACGTAGCCGCCCCACACCAGGAAGGCCGCCGCCACGGCGAGCACAACGAGCCGGTTGCGCAACGACCACTGAATCAGAGCGTCAGTCATCTTCTAGACAGGGCTTCGCCCCGAACCCCCGCGAGCGCTGCGCGGGGACCCCCAAGGCCCCACTCCGCGCCCGCGAGGCACGCACGTGCGCGCCGTGATTCCTTGTCTCCTGTCTCCATCGTGCATCCGCCTCTAATGCGTGTGCCCGTGCGCCGGCACCTGCGGCGAGAGGGCGGCCAAACGGATGAGCGGCGCACCCCGAATGACGACGCGCTCGCCTGGCGCGATGTCGCCGGAAATCTGTACCAGCCCGGACTCGCGATTCCCGAGCGCGACCGCGCGTCGCTCGAAGCTCTCGCCGGCTACCTGGACGAAGACGACCGGTTGCCCCGCATCGTCGATGATGGCGGTGTCGGGCACCGTGACCGCCTCAGTGGCCGCCGACACGAAGACACGCAGAGAGACGGCTTGCCCGATAGCGAGCCGACGGTCTGGGTCGAGGAGCTCGTAGATGATCGGCACGGTGCGGGTGTCGCGGTCGAGCACGCGACCCACGGCGACCAGCCGGTCGAGCGTCACCGGAGCGGCGAGTCCCGGTATCTCCATCTCGGCACCGACGAGTTCGTCGACCCGTGCGAGCGCGGCCTCCGGCAGCGAGCCGACGATGTGCACCCGATCGAGGGCGACGAGACGGAAGAGCCGCGCGCCTTCCTCGACGCTCGCGCCGGGGGTGGCGTCCGATTCGGCGACGATACCGCTCATCGGGGCGCGCAGGACGAACCGGATGTCCCGTGCACCCTCGCCCTCGCCCCGTCTGGTCGAATCGAGCTGTGCCAGATGAGCGTCGGCCGCCGTCACGCGTGCTTCGGCCGTCTGCTCCGCCACATTCGCCTCGAGCTGCCGGCGTGCGGGTAAGGCGCCCACCCCGACCAATCGGTCGACCCGGGTACGCTCGGCGCGGGCGAGCTCCAGGGCGTCGCGCGCCTCGGCCGTGTCCAGCTCGAGTGCCGGTCGGTCCTCGCCGTGCCCGCTGTGAGGAATGATCTCGGCGAGTGTGTCCCCACGCGTGACGTGCGACCCGACCGCGCGGGCGGGCAGATCGCCGACGAGTCGGCCCGCCACCGGTGTCGTGACGTCGACCTGCCCACCAGTGCGTGGCTCGACCTCGGCCGCAAGCAGCAGGCTCGCACCCATCTGGCGCTGTTCGGCGGGGGCCGTGGCAAAATCGAGCGCCCACTGCTGTTCTTTGAGAAACGGGATGGCCCCGTCCTCTGTCTCCTCGGTCACGGCACGCGCCGCGGTGTCGACCGCACTCAGCACCGTGACCTCCCCCAGATCGTGTCGATCGGTCAATCCCGGCGCGTCCAACACCAGCTCAAGTCGGAAGCGACCGGCCTGGGTCGGGGTGACGTCGACACCGAATATGCCGGGACGCCCGGGCGCGTCCACGGCAAATTCCTGGTTCTGAGCGCCCGTCAGATAGACCGTGGCGCGGCCGGCCAGGACCGGTGCGAACGTCGCCAGATCGGTGAAATGAATCGCGAACCGGCTCGTCTCTCCCTCGACGAGCGGCGGGTATTCGACGAACAGTTCGCTCCGGGTGCTCCACCGTGTCTCGACGACCGGGGATGGTTCCTCGACCTCGACCGTGACATCCGGCTCGGGAGGTCCGCACGAGACCGTGCCAAGCAAGAGGATACCTGCCGCTCCACTGCAGAGCCGCGCGCCCACACCGCCGCTGTTAGTGACCATCATGGTGCTATCCTCCCCCCGATCGCTCGGTCGAGCTCGATCTGGGCCCGTCGTGCGGCGGCCGACAGCTCTAGCAAGCGAAGCCCGGCGCCAAGCGTCACCCGATGGGCGTCGAGCAACTCCAGGATGCTAAACTCGCCTTCTTCGTACGCCGCCGTGGCAATCGCCGCCAGCTCGGCCGCCCGGTCGACGGCACCGGACCGGTAGCCGTCGGCCAGATCGCGATATCGTGCGGCCGCCGTGTGTGCCACGCGCACCTCGCTTTCGATACGGATTCCGAGCGCCTGTCGCTCAGCCTCCGTTCTCTCACGAGCGGCTTCCGCGCGGGCGACCTGCGCCTGTCCCCGGTTGAAGAGCGGGACCGCGATGGTGGCCGTCACCACATAGCCTGTTTCGCGGATGGCGGGTGCGCCCGCTCGTTTCAGTCCAGCGGTGACCGCCGCCCCCGGCAGTCGCAGCCGTTCCGCCGCGCGTCGCTCACCCGCCCACTGCGCTTCGCTGAGCGCCAAAGCCCGATAGTCCGACCGCCGCGCGACGGCCTGTGTGACGAGCACCTCGAGAGCGGGAATGGTTCCGCCATCCGCCACCCTGCCGACGGCCTCCAACCCAGCCGGATCAATGCCGGGCGCAAAGAAGGCGGCGAGGCGGGCCTGCGCTGTCAGACGACCGATGCGAACCGTACCCAGGTCGGTGTCGATCTCGGCGACCTCGCGCTCGCCGCGGAGCCGGTCGAACCGCGAGCCTTCGCCCTGTTCCTCGCGCACTCGCAGTACGTCGACCAGCCGGTTCAGCTCCGACAGTGCGGTCTCCAGGGCCTGTGTGCGCTCCTGAGCGAGCAGCAGGTCGGCGAACGCGAGACGGAGCCCAGTCTCCAACGTCAGTAGATCGGCCTCGGCGTGAGCCTCAGCGGCGCTCACCGCGTGCTCGCCAGCCTCGCGCAGCAATCCGAGTCGCCCCCGCACGGGCAGCTCCTGCGTGACGAGCAGGAAATCGTCGACACTGAGACTGGCGTCCTCTCTCGTGTAGCTCACCGTCGGGTTGGCAACTAGGCTGCGCTCCCGCGTCGCGGCCTCGAGCTCGCGCACTGTGAGCTGCAACACGCGTAGCTGCGGATGCTCCGCCCGCATGCGCGCGAGCGCCTGTTCTTCGGTCAGCGTCTGCGCGGACGCGTCCCACACAACCAGGCCACACACACCGGCCATCAGGACCAGTCGCCATCGACACATGTCGTCCTCTCCCAACGGCCGGCCGCGGCCTGTTGCGAACCTTCCAGCGAACAAAACTCGGACACTACCCGACGGATGGGGTGCGTGCTACTCGGGGGGGGGCGGGGCGCGTGCGGCGAGGGCGACGGGGGGCGGTGGGTTGGGACGAGCGTTGGCAGCGACCGGCACGGGCCGGTTCGGCGGGCCCGGCGCGCTATCGGGCGCCCACACCGCGGCCAGCGCGGGGGTTGCCGTAGCACGAACGCTGAGACGCTCGACCGCCACGGTTGCGATTGGCACCGGAGGCGGGTGATGTGGGTTGCCGACGAGCGTCGTCGAGCCAGTTCCGTCAGCCGTCTGCCGTTCGGTCGGATGCGAGTGGGCGCCCTGACTCTGGTGATGGTGGTGTTTGGGGGCGCTGTGCGCCAGGGCCTCGTCCGGCTCGGGTGCCGCGTTCTGATGGTCCGGCGGGTGAATGTGTGCGAACGGCGCCGATCCGCCGGCCGAGACCAGCGCCGCGACGAGTAGCACATGCGCGACGCGTTGGAACATCGCTTCTATCGTGACGACGGGCCCGGCCACTGTCAACCCGTTGCGGCCGCGGCCGGGTCCTTAGTGTGCGGGTCGCTACTGCGTGCTGAAGATCTGTCGGAAGCCGGTGATGTTGACGTCGGTGATGTGGGGCGTCGCAGGCGGCTGCTTCGTCATGTCCAGAAAGTCGGCATCGTGCTCGAAGGCCAGGGTGGTCGGTGGCTTGAACACGTTGGTGCAGCACTTGTAGCTGCCGCGCGCCTGGCGGCTGATCCAGAGCGGCGCGAGCGAGCCGCGGTAGGAGAGCGTGTTGCCGGTCCAGTCTTCGAGCAACCGCATCAGATTCTGGACTCCGCCGTCGGTGCCGAAATCGTTCGGCGTTCCGCCCGGCTGGGCGTAGCTTAGCGAGGTGCCGGCCGCCACCGCGAAGCGGTAGTAGGTCGTCGCGGCGGTGGGTGGGTCGTGTGGTAGATCCAGCGAGTCCCAGTCGTTCCAGGCGGTCGAGAGCAGGGTCACCGCGTCGGCGATGACCGCCGCCTGGGTATGCGGGTCGCCGAAGCCACCGGCGTTCGCGTTGTAGTGGCCCTGTACGTAGACCGGGTTCTCCGACGTCACGGTCAGGCCATCTCCCGGCAGGTTGCCGAGACCGCCGTTGACGAGCTTCAGCGCACGACGGAAGAAGATCGCCGGATTGGCGCGGGCAACCGCGTTCTGTATGGCAGCGCCGGCGGGCGTCGGGACGGTACCAACGGGCGTCGCGGTCGAGTCGAGCGGGGCGGCGCCGCCCGCTCTCGCCGTCATCCCATAGGTTTCCAGTGTGCCGTTGCCGTTGACGTCCTCGCCCGGCTCGTTGATGCCGTTTGGCGTACCGGACAGGCCCGTATTCACGAAATCCTCATAGCCGTACTCACCGGTTTCGGCCTGCGAGACGTCGTTGTTCGTGCGCCGGTCGGAGACGTAGACCATGTAGCCGTTGTTGTTCAGCGCGCTTGGGCCGCTCATGCCGATGACGCCCGACAGCCAGCGAGCCAAGTTGCCGACGTCCAGCTCGACGTAGTGCATCAACCCGCCCAGGTGCGGGTCCCGGTCGAGCAGCGGGTCGGCGTCCTCCCGTTCGAGACCTTCGCGGGCGTCGAACAGCAGGTTCGGCCAGTAGTCAGTGGCGTTGGGGGCCGCCGAATAGGGCACACCGCAGTCCGGGTTTTGCGACACGCTGCCTTCACGCACATGTTGCAGGCGGATCACCGCGTCCGGGTGCGGGACCTGTCCCGTGCAGAGCCCGTCACCCCGGACCGCTTGGCCGATGAACCCCAGGTTCAGAATCTCCGTCGTGACGTCGAACCACGTGCCTGGCGTCGTTTGCACCTCGATCTTGAGGAAGCCGCCCAGCAGGCTCGTGTTCGCCGGGAACCGGTATCCCTCGGCATACTCGGCCGGGAATCCGGTCGGGTCTGTGCCCTCTTTCGAGAGGGCGAACGGCCAGGGCGCCGTCGCCAGATCGATCGGCGCCGCGCCGGTCACGCTCGGTAGGGAGGTGATGTCGACGATGTCGTCCGACAGGAGGATCCGCAGGCTGGCCTGTGAGAAGTGGCGCTCTGGAAACCGCGCTGCGGCGGTCGTCTCGCCTGGAATCGGTCGGCGGATGATGTCGATCGGCTGGCCGTTGGGCAACAGCGACACCGGGAGCCGCAACCGTCGCGCGCCGGTCCGGCCACTGATGATGCGGGAATTGTATGTGCCCGTGGACAGGTTGAACCAGGTCGGCTCGTTGAGGGCCGACCCGAGCGGGCCCACCAGACTGCCCTCGTTCGCCGCCAGTGTGCGGTAGACCCCGGGGGCCGTGGTCACGTCGACATCGCCGCCCCACGTGTTCACCGGGTAGCCATTCGGCAGATCGGTACGGACCACGTCGCCCACGGCCGACAGTCGATTCGCGAACTGCAACGGCCCGCCGTTGGTTGCCGCAAACAGGTTGAAATTTGTGTGGACCCTCCCGGCCACAGTGAACGCCTGGTCAGGGAAGAAGCTGATGTCCTGCGTCGCGAAGACACCGAACTCGAAGATCGGCATGCTCACGGTCTGGATCAGGCGTTCGAGGCTGGCCTCGGCCCCCTCGCCCTTCAGCACCGTCGCCGTCAGCGTATAGGGTGTCACGTGCCCAACGAGTCCTGCGAATGGTCCGGACGCCACGTTGATCTCAGCCGTGGTCGGGGTGCCACCGGTCGAGGGGAAGGTGATCTCGTAGCCGGAGCTGCCGTCCGGCTTGACGAACTCGGTGTTCGGCAGGAGTGGGAGGGTGGCAACCAGCGCGTTGACCTGAGCTGCGGTCGGCGTGGGTGTGCTGATAAGCAGGGTACCGAGGTCGGAAGTCAGTTGTTCGAGTCCCGCCTGCGCGGCGTAGAACGCCTCGGTCCGACGCAGGTCGCCGACCGAGAGCTGGCTGTCGGATATCACCATCACACTGAACCCGACCAGGAGCGACGACAACAGCAGTGTGATCATCATCGTGGTCAGCAACGCAATCCCAACTTGGTTCGAGCGAGGAGCATTCCTGCCACTCCCTCTCCCTCTGGGAGAGGGGCGGGGTGAGGGTTTAACACTGCGGAATCGCACGGTGCTACCTTATTGAAAGCGGTCGAGGAACGACAGGCTCCGTAACGCCACCTGGGTGGTGAGCGTCTGGTATTGATACTTGCCGGTCGTTCGGTTCGGTGTGCGGGACCTGGTCGCCAGCATCAGATTCACCTTCCGGATCTGGGCCGGCGAGTTGCCGACCGGCGGGGTGTCGACGCCCGCCGGGTTGGCATAGCCGTCGACAAGGTCGAAGGTGAACTGGACATCCTCGACGTCGAGCGCAACCGGTCGTGGGGTGCCGTTGTTGACGACCCGCATCAGCTTGGGCGCATCCGTCTCGGTGTCGCCCACGTAGTAGGTGACCATCCAGATGCGCCGCGCCGTCGTGGTCGGAAAGCTGCCGGGTGCGTCTTGCAACTGGATGATGGTCCCCGCGGGCGCCGCGCGCTGGTTCAGGTTCATCGAGTCGGTCGCGCCGAAGGCGACGGTTCTCCCACTCACGAGCGAGGTCACCTGTTGTGTCGCGTGGCCCAACGGGTTCGAAAACAGGATGAGATCGCCGATCGAGATGCCATTGTCGGCATCGGTGATCGACGTGGCGACGTCGACCGTCATGGTCGACCCGTCGGCGGCGATCCCGGTCAGAGGGAACTCGTCGAGGTCCAGCGTGTGATCGGCGTAGAGCAGGGTGATGATGTCGGTGACCCGGCCGTTCACGACCGGCCCCAGGGCCTGGCCGGGGGTCAGCACCGGTACCACGACGGTGCCGGCCGGGTATGCCAGCGCACCGGGGCCGGGTCGCACGATCGGCGTCACCCCCACTCCCGACGGAATGGGAATACCGCCGGTCGGGATCCCCTGACCCGTCTGAATCAGGTCACGGGTCATCAGGTTCAGCCCGTTCCGGCCGTTGTGCCGGATGTTCGACACCGCCTGGGCGGTGTCGAACATCCGGACTCCGTCGTTCAGTGCCACCATCGTGGTCGCCAGAATGACCAGGGTCAGCCCGACGCCAATCAGCATCTCCAGCAACCCGACGCCTAGCTGTCCGTGGTGAGGGTCGGACGGCACAGGTAGGCAATGGGTGGTCATAGGCAGCACTAGGCGAACGCCGAGATGTAGGTCAGCAGCTCATACTCGCGTTGCGAGTCGCCGTAAGGGTATTTGATGATGACCCGGATCTGCCGCAGAGTGGGGTTGAGGTCGGTAATCTCGATCTCGCGGCTGTAGCCGGTCAGCGCGACCGTCTCGTCGTCGGCTGTCCCTATGAGGCCGTCGTTGCCGGGCAGGATGATCACCTCCACTGCTCCGTCGTCGGCAGTGTTCACCAGCCCGTCGGGACCGGCGTGCCTGACCTCTTGCTCGCCGTTCAGAAACACACCGCCGGTCGCCTCATTGCGGACCTGGCTCCAGGTGATCTTCAGCGTGTCCCGCGACATGAACACGCTCTCGATCCCCTCGGTGGCCTTCTCCTTCGCGATCAGCAGCTCGTCGCCGCTGTTCACCGACAGCATGCCGTAGGAGAAGATTCCGGCCAGCCCCAGCAAACCGGTGGTCATGATCGCCAACGCGAAAATCGTTTCGATCAGCGTGAAGCCGGGGGCTCTGGACCCGGGGCCGGCGGCTGGGGGACGGTGGCTGAGGGCCGTCTTTCTACAAAAGAGCGGTGTGCCCGACTCAGGACGTACCCGTCGACAAGGGTGCCGTATTCCCTGCTTCGGACCCTTAGGATGAGTGGCCTCGAGGCGCCTCATTGCTCCACCCAGGTGATACCGGTCCATCTGTAGCCTCGCACCTGTCCTGTGCCGCCGAACACCGTCACGGCGCGGGCCGACGACGGCTCGTTCTGGAGACCGAGAAAGACCGTGCCGCTCAGCGCCGCACCGGAGCTGTCGACCAGCATGCCGTCGACGATGAAGTAGGGGGTCTCGTTGCCGAAGTCGACCGCGGTCGCGGCGCCGAACCCCTCCGGGGTGTCAGGCACGCTCGCGAACTGCACGAACTGGACGTCGCCCTCCAGGAAGAACTGGTTGATCAACGTCGTGCCGTTCGGGATGTCGAGCTGGGTCGTGCGCACCTCGTTCGGCGCGACGAAGTCGACCTGGATGGTGCGTCGCCGATTGATCGCCAGGTCGCGCGCCTGTCGCAACTGCGACAGGACGCCGGCAAGCGCCGCATCGCCTCGACTGCGCTCGAGGAGGTGGCCGATGCTGGTCGAGGTGATTGCCAGCAGGGTCGTCCCGATCGCCGCCACCATCATCAACTCGACCAGGGTGAACCCGGTGTCGTTGGTCCGTCTCCCGCAGCGGCGGGTGTCGGACCATTCCTGTTCTGTGTCGACTCGTGTCGGTATACTCCGTCGTCGCGCCTGGCGATGGATGGGCGCGGTGTTCAATACGACGTCGGAACCGTGGTCCATGAAAATATGAGACGCGACACTACCGCAACCAGCCTGGCGGCACGTTCGCCCGTCTGGCCTCATCCCGTATGTCGGCGATCTGTTGTGTCAGGGTCTCGATCTGGGCGCTGGTGTTCGCGAGCTCGTCCAGCGCGGCCTGTCGGTTGCCCTCGATGATGGTGCGTTGGGCCGGGTCGTCGCGGCTGGTGAATTCCGCCCAGAGCCCGTCCACGCGGTTCTGCAGGGCCTCGGCCATCAGCTGCGCCCGATCCCACGCTTGTTGCACGGCGTTGATCCGGCTTCGCCACTGGTCTTCGTCGGCCGTTTCTAGGGTGCCTTCGGCCGTCGGTCTGGGGTCGGTCCCGGTCGCGCTCGCCGCGGGGGACGGTGCCTCCACACTACTTGTCGTCAACCGCCCGCCGCCGCGCAGATCGGCGCTGGTGTAGACCTTCGGTGCGGTGTTGTCCGTTTGGGCCTTCTCGGCCAGCGCCTCGCGTCGGAGCTTCTCGCGGCGGGCGACCTCGGCCAGCGGCTGTGCGGCCACCTGCGAACCGCACAGCGCCAGCAGCAGGCCGCCAACACAGCCGAGCACGACCGGTTTCATGTTCCTATCCTTCGACAAGAGCGCCCGCCGCGTCGCTCAGGGCATCGCGATACACCAGTCTAGCATTCCAGATGGGCCGCTGGAACGTCGACCGGCGGCTCGCCCGGTGTTGCTACCGGGTTGATTCAGGCTCGTCGGTGGCGGGATGTCGCAAGATCTCGAGCCGGGCCCGGATCACGTCCGCCTGCGCCGACTCCGGCTCCATGCCAAGGTATCGGGCGTACGCCGCCTCGACGTCAGCAGGGCGGGCGAGGGCCTCGTAGCTCTGTGCGAGCGACAGGTAGAAGCTTGGTTCGTCCGGCGCCAGGGCGATCGCCTTCAGGTAGGACGCGATCGCCGCCCGGTCGTCGCCCCAGACGTGGAGCGCGCGTCCCAGATTGTAGTGCGTGGCGAAGTCGTCGGGAAACAGCGCGACGGCGTGGCGATACTGCACGATCGAGCGGCGCCACCAGCCGAGGTCCCCAAGCGTGTGGCCGAGATTGAAGTGGTAGGCCCAGCGGCCGGGGTCCAGACGGACCGCCTCTTCGAAGTGCAGGACCGCCTCGGTCCGGCGGTCGAGACGCACCAGCGTCTGTCCCAGGTTGTTCCAGCCCTCCGCGTCGTCGGGCGCGACCCTCACCGCGGCCTCGAACTGCGCGACGGCCGCGCGGAAGTCGCCGTTCTCGAACAGCCTATTGCCGTCCCTCATCGAGGCTGACGCCGATGGCAGTGGCTCGGTCTCCGGCACCGCCGCGTTCGTCTGCACGTCCTCGTCGTCGGGTTCGACGTCCTCGAGGGTGTCGACGTGCTCCGCCAACCCCGGCTCTGTCTCGGGGGGGGGGTCGGCACAGCCGCGCGTGCTACCCCCGCGCGGGCGCTGGCGGTCGCGAACGAGACGACCCCGTCCTCCACCCAGACGCGTATGTCGCTCAGCACCGCGAGCCACCCTACCAGGCCGGCGATCAACAATAGGCCAATGACACCAAAGCGGGACCGTTTCGGGAACAGCTGGCTGATGTCGGTGTCGAAGACCGACGTGTCTGGCATCGGGGGTTCATCCCCGTCCGGCGGTTTCGTCACAGACCGTCGCTCTGGTTCGATCTCACGCGGTGGCAGCTGTCTGACCGAGATCGCCGACATCCCGCACACCGTGGCGCCCGCTAGGGAGGCCTCGCAGCGTGGACAGACGTGGCGACCGGCGCTCGTCTTGATACCACACGCGGGACACTTCACCAGCTTGGTCATCGCCGGATCTCCCGCCACGAGGTGATCCGCACACCTTGCGCGGTGACGCCGTTGTTGAAGTCCTCCGGGTCACCGAACACACGCAGGTCGTCGCCGACGTCGGAGTACAGGTGCTGATCCGCCACGAACGGCGCCGTCGACCGGCCCTCCCAGGTCGTGATCTCGCCGAGCGATCCCGTCTTGCTCTTCTTGACCTTGCCGCTGCCGGCGCCATACGCGGCGTTGCCGTCGTAGGTCAAGGCGTAGAGCGCGCTTTCCGGACAGCGACACGGGTCGAACGGAAACTCGGTCGTGCTGGTGAAGAACACGACGTCGCCCGCCACCGCCGGTGCCGAAGTGACGCGCTCGTCGCCCCCCGCAGACGACTGGCGCTTCAACTTGAAATTGAACTGCTTCTTGCCTTGTTTGGCCTTACTCCGGTCATCCTTAGAGTCCGATGACCTCGAAGTTCAGGAGCTTGCTCTCGGTTGGCAGAATGTCGATGCCGGTCGCCATGAACACATACAGCATCGGTCCACCGACGTTCACCGTTGCCAGTGACGCATACAGCGGGTGTTCCTGCTGGGCGTCATATTTTTCGATTGGCGTCGCGAGCGACGCCAATCCGCCAGAGGCTGCCTTCGGTGTCGCCGATGTAGATCTGGTCGACAAACCGCGTGTCGGGGGGGCCGACCGCGGTCGGGTCCGAGTGGAGTGCGTTCTTCAAGTGGGTCTTTCCCGTGTCGTCCCCGATGTCGTAGCTGTCGTGCACAACGCCGCTGCCGACATCGACCAGGTAGAACCGAGTGCCGGCGCGTACGCCACCGCGGTGCGGCGGGTCCTGGACTGGTGTGCCCAGAAAGCCCGACCCTGCCATCATGACGTAGGGACCGGTCGCCGTCTCGATTTGTCCGACTGCCGGGTCCGACCACGTCTGACCGACGGTCTTCTCGAGCACGCTGGCCGACGCCTTGAGATCCCCCCATTCCGTGAATGGCGTCACGAGCGTGTGGTCGAACGAACTGTATTGCGGGAACGACCACATGAACGGAATCGTGTTTATGTTCGAGAAGGCCGCGACGACGGCGCTCTCGCTGTCGGAGTCGGTCGGGACACCCAGTCCGGCATCGCTGACGTCGAATGCCTGGTAGAAGGTGCCACCCGGGCCCTGCCCGATAAACATCATCGTGCGCCAGATCCCGCCGGCCTACCTTCGGCGAGCTATCGACGAAGTAGCCGAAGTCGTCGACCGGCTGACCGTCGAGCAGCGTGCGGAGCTTCGGAAGCAGATTGAACGGGATGAAGCCCCACACCTCCACACCCAAACGAGCGTCGAGCCCATGGACCATCCCGTCGTTCCCGCCGTAGAACACCACCGAGCGTCGGTCGGTGCGTTGTGAGGCAAAGGTGCCGTAGGCAGGGTCCGGTGGTGGACTCAACGACGGCGGGTCCATGATCGCCGGGGTCGAATCGACGATGGCCCCCAGCGGCTGGGCGCGCACGAAATCGATCAGCTCGGCGGCTTCCGTGTCGGTCCCGACCCTCAGATACTGGCGCAAGGCGTTGGCCTTGGCCGCGTCACTCGTGAACGCGACCGCCCCGGTGCCCGGCACATAGGTGTAGATGTTCCGGGGCGTGGCAGTCGGGGTGTGCGCGGTCCACAACGGGGTCCCATCCTGGACGAACTCGTAGCCGAGCGGTTTCGTGGGGTCCAGCTCTGGCCGGTAGACTCGGAATGCCCGCAGGTCTGCCTCGAACGAAGGAAGCGAGAACCCGGCCGTCAGCATAGCCGTTAAATCGGCCGACGTGCCGTCCGGCCGGGACGGCAATCGCGAACATGGTTGAGCCCACCAGGGTCACCAGCATCAACTCGATGAGGGTCATCCCGGTCTCGTTCGGCCGTGCGTGGCGGTGCCGACACGTCGTCATGCCCGTCACAAAGAGCAAGGGTGTTGCCAGACTGGACCCGGCACGACGCACCCAAGACACTGGAAGAAAGCCACTTAGGAGTCTTCTTCTGACTCGGGCCGCGTCAGCGGCTAGCGTTCCGTAATGGTGATCCGGTTACAAGTTTGTAATCGTGAGCGTTCGTAGTCCATGCGGCGAGGTGTAAGCGACGAGCCGGTCTGGGCAGTCTCAAGAAGAACATGGCGGTCGATCTGCTGGCCTTCGGGCCACATCCGGACGACATCGAGATCGGCGTCGGGGGTACCATCGCCAAGCAGGTCCGGATGGGGCACCAGGTCGGTCTGTGCGATCTGACGCGCGGCGAGCTCGGGAGCAACGGCACGGTGGACGACCGGCTGGCGGAGGCCACCGCGGGTGCGGCGGTGCTGGGCGTCGCGTGGCGCAAGAATCTCGAGTGGCCGGATGGCGACATCGGGGGGAGCGACCAGGTCAGGAGCGCGGTCGAGGTTGTGCGCGGCTGCCGTCCCGCGACGGTGCTCATTCCACACTGGCTGGACCGACATCCAGACCACGTCGCGGCCAGCCAGATTCTGACGACCGCCGTGTTCAAGAGCGGGTTGCGGAAGTACGACGCGGTCGGGGACGCCTGGCGGCCCGGGTGGGTCTGCTACTACTTCATCAACGACGCGGTGTCGCCCTCGTTTGTCGTGGACGTCTCAGAGGACTACGACGTCAAGCGGCGGGCGCTCGACTGTCATCGCAGTCAGTTCGCTCCGCCCGGCGACGACGCCGTGTCGACGCGGCTGACCTCGCGACGGTTTCGCCAGCTGATTGAAACCCGCGACGCGGGGTTCGGCGTCTCAGTGGGTGTCGCGTTCGCCGAAGGGTTCGTCGTCCGCGAACCGATCGTCCGCCCAGATGTGATGAAATGAGACCATTGTTATGAACGTCGGCATCGTCTGCTACGCATCGGTTGGTGGAAGCGGCATCGTGGCGACCGAGCTGGCGAAGGCGCTTGCCGACCGCGGGCATCAGGTGCGGCTGATCAGCACCGAGATGCCGTTCCGGGTGTCGTCCTTGCGCGTCGGACTCGCGTTCCACGCGGTCCAGACCCCTGGGTATCCGCTGTTTCGGGAGCCGCAGTATCTGCTGTCACTGGCCAACAAGATCGTCCAGGTCAGCCGCGAGTATCAGCTCGACATCATTCATGCCCACTATGCCATCCCGCATGCGGCCGCTGCCTACCTCGCGCGGCAGATCCTGGCGAACGCGCCCCGGACGAAGGTTCCGCACGTCATCACCACGTTGCACGGCACCGACGTCACACTGATCGGCAGCGACAGCTCATACTCCGAGACCGCCGCCTTCTGCATCGACCAGTCTGACGGCGTGACGGCGGTCTCCGAGAGCCTGCGTGACGACACCTATCGAGAGATGCCGGTGCGGGCCGACATCCAGGTCATTCCGAACTTTCTCGACTGCGGCTATCACCGTCGAACAGAGGACCCGGAGCTGCGCGCGCGGTTCACCCGTGGGGATGCCGAGACCCGGCTCGTTGTTCATGTCTCGAACTTCCGCCCGGTCAAACGGGCCGAGGCGGTGATCGACATCTTTGACCGGATCCGGCGGCGGGTGCCCGCGTCGAGGTTGCTGCTGGTGGGGGATGGGCCAGACCTGGACAAGGCCTGCCGGCGCGCCCGCGCGCTGGGGCTGGCCGATGCGGTGGAGCCGCTTGGTGAGCAGGAGGAGGTCGTGCCGCTGCTCTCGGTGGCCGATCTGTTCGTGTTGCCGTCCGAGCAAGAGAGCTTCGGTCTGGCGGCGCTGGAGGCGATGGCGTGCCAGGTGCCGGTGGTGGCCTCCCATGTGGGCGGTTTGCCCGAGGTGATTGACCACGGCGTCACCGGCTTTCTGCACCCGCT
>Ga0310122_10001266_pt1 | contig 16184 bp, 14 predicted proteins | sample CB6_Bottom_1051__FD_203503 | JGI IMG/M metagenome (GOLD analysis project Ga0310122, IMG submission 203503) | Marine microbial communities from Western Arctic Ocean, Canada - CB6_Bottom_1051 | ecosystem: Environmental > Aquatic > Marine > Oceanic | place: Canada: Western Arctic Ocean | collected...
ACATTCGCCATGCAATCATCAATTGCCGATGGTTGTTAAGGCAGCTAATCCCTTGTGCCTTCGACTTGGCCATGGCCAGAGCCGGTAAAAGCATGGCCGCAAGGATCGCAATAATTGCAATGACAACAAGTAACTCAATGAGAGTGAATCCTTTGTTGTATCGAGAAAATTTATTCCTCAACTTGATTCCTCGCCGACGTGAATATTGAAATGAAGCATTCATGTTTTACTGGTATCCTCCAGAAGGAGGGCGGGAATGGGAATGCTGTCAGTTGCCTTTTGAGAAGTCAAGTAACAAGTCGGAAGTGGGGTGGTGCGTTAATTTATCTCGCCCCAGCCGCCACCGCCGGGGGTCTTTATTATCAGTCGGTCGCTTGCCTCCAATTCTTGTTGGGCAACAGAGGCGAGCTCAATTTCTTCACCATTGCGCTTGGCCAAGTGCTGTTCGCCGGGGTGGCCCGCTTGGCCTCCGTTGAGGCCATAGGGGCCTTGGGTGCGATTTTGGGTGAGCAGCGAAAGCGAGACCGGTTCTGTGAAGACCATCTCGCGGACGATGCCGTTGCCGCCGGTGGACTCGCCTTGGCCGCCGGAGTTTTTGCGGACGGCGAATCGCTCCAGCCGGACGGGAAAGCGCCATTCCAAAATCTCCGGGTCCGTGATAGCCGTGTTGGTCATGTGCGAGTGCACGCCGTCCGCGCCGTCGAAGCCCGGCCCGGCTCCGGTGCCGCCGCAGATGGTTTCGTAGTAGCTGCAGCGCTCGTTGCCGAAGATCAGGTTGTTCATCGTCCCCTGGCTGGCGGCGACGATCCCCAACGGCTTAAGCAGCAGATTTACCAATCGCTGACTCGTCTCGACGTTGCCGCCGACCACGGGTGGCGCCTGAGTGGGGTCGTCGGGAAACTCGGGATTGAGCAGACAACGGGGAAGGGTAATCTCGACGTGCTCCATCAACCCTTCGTTGAGTGGCACCGGTTCGTTGACGAGCAGCCGGACGACGTAGATCACCGCGCTTTGGACAATCGCCGGCGTGGCGTTGAAGTTGCCGCTGTGCAGGGCGTCGGTGCCCGTGAAATCGATGCGGATTTTTCCGTCGCCAACCTCGATCGTGGCTTTGAGTTGCGTGCCGTCGTCCAGTCGTTCGATGGCGGTGTGCCGTCCCGGCTCGAGAGTGGTGATGCGCCGAGCGATAGCGTCGGCTGCCCGTTGCCGTATTTGCCCCATGTAGTCGGCGACTGTTCCAGCGCCGTGCGTCGCGGCCAACCGCTGTAGGGCCTGGGTGCCGAGAAGATTGGCGGCGGCTTGGGCCTTGAGGTCGGCCAAGTTGTCCTCCGGCGAGCGCGACGGATACGGCTTGGCAGTCAGCAGTTTTTCAATTTCTCCGAACCGAGCCTTACTGCCGCGATACAAAAAGGTCGGCGGAATGACGACGCCCTCCTCGGCGAGCGACTTGGCCAGGGGCGGCATCGAGCCGGGGCTGATTCCACCAAGTTCAGCGTGGTGTGCGCGGTTGGCCACGTAGCCGAGGAGTTGCTCGGCGTCATCGAACACCGGGCTGATCACGGTGATGTCCGGCAAATGCGAGCCGCCGTGGCCGGGGTGGTTGGTGACGATCATGTCGCCGGAGCCAAGCGCTTGACCAAGCGCAATCGAGCGCACACAGAGGCCAAGGGCCCCAAGATGCACCGGAATGTGCGGCGCGTTGACAACAAGTTGGCCGTCGCGATCGAGCAACGCGCAGGAGTAGTCGTGACGTTCCTTGACGTTGGTCGAGACCGCGGTGCGCTGCAGCAGTTGCCCCATCTCCTCGACGATCGAGCCGAACCGATTCGTGAACAGTTCCAACTCGACGAGCGGCGAGTGGGCGCCGTCGCTGGCTTCGGGCGTCTCGGAAGAGCGAGTCAATTTGAGAGTGCCCTCTGAGCCAAGCGTGCCGACCCAGCCGGCGTCAATTCCGAGGGTGCAAAAACGATCCTGCACGACGGCCGGCCCCTCGATGCACTGGCCGATGTTCAGCGACTCGCGGTCGAGGATCAACTTGTTGACCGTTTGTCCCGTTGGATCGGTAAACGATTCCGTCACAACCGACGGCGGATGTGTCGAGGCGACGACCCGCGCCGAGACGACCTCGATCGATTTGTTGTCTGGCCAGTAGCCGAAAAGGTTTTCATACCGCTCGCGGAACGCCGTAGCCAAGTCGATCGTTGTATCGAAGGCGATTTCCTCGGTGGATTCCTGCCCTTCGTGGCGTAGCGAAACGAGGCGGCGGCGGACAATGATTTGTTTGTCGGCAAAGCCTTCAGCCTTCAGTGAACCAAGCGCGGAGGTTTCGAGTTCGGCGAAAATGTCGCCAAGCGCTTGGCCATGCGTGCCGAGTGGTTGGAGAATCTGCCGCTCGGCGAAGCGTTCCATAACGGCTTCGCGGAGACCCCGGGCGCTGAGAAGTCCGGCGTCGCTTGGGCAAAGGACGGTGCTGACACCGAGTTCTTCGGCGATGGCACAGGCGTGCTGGCCACCGGCACCGCCGAAGGCGACGAGCGCGTAGTCGCTGGGATCGTAGCCTTCGCGGATGGAGATTTTGCGAACCGCATCGGCCATCCGTTCGTTGGCGATGTCGAGAAAACCGGAGAGCAAATCCTGCTCCGGTGGCGGCTCGGGAATCGATTGGCGGACCTGGTCGAGTGCGGATTGGGCGGCGTCGATGTTGATCGGGATGCCGAACTGGGCGGCATCGAGCCGGCCGAGCAGCAGGTTGACGTCGGTGATCGTCAGCGGGCCGCCCGCGCCGTAGCAGGCCGGGCCGGGATTCGCGCCCGCGCTCTCCGGGCCGACAAACAACTCGTCGCCGTTGAAGCCGCAGATCGAGCCGCCACCGGCGGCGACCGTCTCGATGGCGAGCACCGGCGCGATCACCCGGGCGCGGCCGACGCGATGCTCGTATTTGTAATCGAAGTCGCCGTCGAACCGGCAGACATCGGTGCTCGTGCCGCCCATGTCGAACCCGATGATGCGCTCGAAGCCGCTTTGGCGTCCGGCCATCGCGGCACCGACGGCACCACCGGCCGGGCCGCTGAGCAAGCTGTCCTTGGCCCGGTAATCGGCGCGGGAGACGAGTCCACCCGCGCTGGTCATCACGTGCAGTTTGCCGCTGACCAACTCGCGCTCCACGCCTTCGAGATAGCGCGTCATAATCGGCGAGAGGTAGGCATCGACGACGGTCGTCTCGGCGCGGGGCAGGACTTTGATGACCGCCGCCAAGTCGCTGGACACGGAGACGTGTTGCCAGCCGGCGTCGCGGAGGTGCTTGGCCAGGCGCTGTTCGTGTTCGGGGTTACGGTGGCTGTGCAGACAGACGACGGCGGCGGATTGGTTTCCGTTTTTAGGCGGCTTGGGCTGCGGGAGATTGAGCGGGCGGAGTACTTGGCCAAGCGCGTCGAGTCGTTCGTCGATCCCAACGGCGTTGGCGGTGAGGGGGGCTTGTTTTTGGACGTTCAGCGCGAACAGGTCGGGGCGTTTTTGATCGCCGATGACGAGCAAATCCTCGAAGCCGCGCGTGATGAACAGCGTGACCTCAGCGCCTTTTTCCTCGAGCAATGCGTTGGTGCCGCGGGTGGTGGCCAAGTGCATGACCATCGGCGGGAGCGCCTGGCCGGCGGGAGTGCCGGTGGCGATTCGGGCCGCGAGAATCGGGGCCTCAACGTCAAAGGCGATCTCGATCGCTTGATCAAGCGGGGTGCCGCCGGGCAGCGGTTTGGCCAAGCGGAGTTGGCTCGGCGAGTCGTGACCGGTGATTTTTATCGGCTCCCCGGCTTGACCAAGGAGCCGGAATTGTTGGCCAAGCGCGAAGCCGGCGATGAGCGGCTGGGGTAACTTGATCGCGATCTCGGTCGGCGAGTCGATGGCCGTGAGCGTGCCTCGGAGGCAACTGCTGGAGAGAACCTTGAAGCGATGGGTGCGCCCGTGCGGGTCGGCGGCGAGGCAGTCGGTGAAGGTGCCGCCGGTGTCCACCCAGACGCGCCAGCCGCCTTTTTGTCCGTCGGTTGCGTCGTCACTCACGGTTGGCGGATTGCGGCTCGATGAGTACTTTTATGCGGAAGCCGCCGGTTTGCAGTTCAGCGGCTTGGCCGACGAGAGCCGTGATTTTTCCCGAGGCACGGCGGTCGCCTTTTATGATGCTGAATTCTGTGGTGCCAATGGTTAGCTCGCCTTCGTTGATCACGACTTTGATCTCAATAAATTGCTTGTTTGATTCGCCGATACTCATGCTCGCCTCCTGTTCGGCGATGACGGTGATTTTGGGAGTGGCGATTACCACGGGATTGTCCGGGTCGGAAGCATCTGTGAGTTGAAGCGCGACGATGTAGTTGCCAGAAGTTGCTGCGTTGTCGTTCCCCAAACCGGAACTCAGGGTGAGTTGGCAGCCGGCCGTGAGTGCCAGAAATCCAGTGAGCAGAACGGTATTTAATTTCGCCCAATCCATGGGGCGAAGCTAGGAAGGCGCACGTGCGCTCGCAAGCTATTTTTGGGCGCGGAGTTTTTCAGCAACAGCTTGAGCGTCGGTGCCTGTGATGAGCAGGGTTTTGTTTCGGCTTTTTTCGCCGCGGATGAGGGACGCGGCGCTTGGCGGGACGCCGAGTGACTTGGCGATGAACTTGGGCAGCGCATTGTTGGCGGCGGAGTCCACGGGCGGAGCGGTGATGCGGACTTTGAGTTGGTCGGCATTGGGGTCGGCGATGAATTCATCGCGCGAGGAGCGTGGCTGGACGCGGATGGCCAGCGTCACGCCTTGCGGGGTTTCTCGGATGTATTTGGGCAGTTCCACTCGGGGTGGCCATTTGAGGTCACGAAGCGCTCGCTGCCAAGCCGCGAATGGCATACATTGCCGGTGTGAAAATGGATTTAGCCCAATGGTGCAGCTTGTTTTTGGCATTGGGGGTTGCCGGTTGCACAAGTATGAAGCCGGGCGCGGTTCGGTCGACCGGCGGGACGAAACCGGCGGTGATCAATGACCGGGCGATTATCGGCGAGATGACCCGCGAGGCGACGAGGATGATGGATTCCGACGACCCAGTCTCGATGGAGTCGCTGATTGAGCAGTTGAAGAAAGAGCCGAGGGTCAGTCTGAATTTGCCGGCGGGAAAGGGTGCCCGGACGGAGGATGCGCAAAAGGCGATTGCGGTGGTGGGTGGAGTTTACAAGTGCAAACACTGCACACGCTGGCACGTGGCCCCGGCGAGCGGGTTCCTGATCGCGGAAGACATGGTGGTGACGAATTATCACGTGGTCAACCAACCGGAGCGTTCGAGCTTGGCGGTGCGGTTGTTTGACGGCCGGGTGTTCATGGTCGAGGCCGTGGTTGCGGCGAGTGAGCGTTTTGACTTGGCGGTGTTGCGGATTCCCAAGACCGGGGTGAAGCCGGTTGCACTTGGCCAAGCGGCGCCGGTCGGGGCCAAGGTGGATTTGATCAGTCACCCGAACCAACGCTTTTACACGCTGACCGAGGGGCGTGTCGCGCGGTATTTCATGATGCAACGCGACAGGAAACAGGTGTCGGCAATGTCGATCACGGCGGACTTCGGCCGGGGGTCAAGCGGCGGCCCGGTGTTCAACGAAACAGGCGAGGTTGTCGGTATCGCCGCCAGCACCGAGTCGCTTTATTACACCGAGAAAGACGGTGAACAGAAGAACCTGCAAATGGTCTTCAAGCACTGCGTGCCGGTGAGCCAACTCAGGGAACTTATCGGCGAGTGAGTGGGCTGATGCTTGTTTCTTCGGGCGGCGTCTGCTATTGAGGCGCGCACCTGACAACCTGACCGGATTATGGATTCAACAATCACCTGGCTATTTGCGTTTGTGGGACTGTATTGGGCCTATTGTCTTTTTTGGGGAATCAAGGGCTTTTTTGGAGCCAAGTCGTCTTCGGATTATTTTATCGCCGGTCGTCAGATTAGCGTCTGGGTGTTTATCCTGGCGGCAACGGCGACGAGTTTCAGCGGGTGGACGTTCGTCGGTCATCCGGGGAAGATTTTCACCGACGGTTTGCCGTATGCATTCGCCTCGTTTTATGCGCTGACGATCCCTCTCACCGGCGTGTTGTTTTTGCGGAGGCAATGGGTGCTTGGCCAGGCGTTCCGCTATGTGACGCCGGGCGAGATGTACTCGGACATTTTTGGCGGCAACGCCATCCGCATTCTTACTGTGATCGTGGCGTTCCTGTTCAGCGTGCCGTACCTCGGCGTGCAGTTGAAAGCTTCCGGCAGCTTGTTCAATATCCTGACGGAAGACTGGATCAGCGTGAATGCCGGCATGTACGCGCTCACCACCGTGGTAGTGATTTACGTGGCGTCGGGGGGGTTGCGCTCGGTGGCTTACGTCGATTGCGCCCAGTGTGTTTTGCTTGCGTTCGGTATCGTTGCCGTTGGCATTGTTGCGATCGTCAAGATCGGCGGTTGGAGTGAGTTCGTGGAGGGGATGCAGTCGTTCGTCTCAGCCGACTTGGCCAAGGGCGAAAACCTGACGCCTGCGGGACACTCGCACTACGTCGCAATGCCGGGTTCGATCCAGGCGGTATCGGCGAGTTCCCAGTCGCAGGGTGGCCCATGGACCGGGATCATGTGCATGACGTACATGTTCGCGCTGATGGGCATACAGGCGTCGCCGGCATTCTCGATGTGGGCTTTTGCGAACAAGACAAGCCGGGCGTTTCGCTGGCAGCAGGTGGTCGCCTCGTCGCTGATCATTGGGATTATTCTATTCACCTTCACCATTTTTCAAGGTGTGGCGGGTTGGATTTTCAGCTCGAACGGAACATTCACCAGCGTGAACGACAAGACGCTGGTTCCCGAGTTGATCAACCTGCTCTCCGGGAGCATGCCGTGGCTGGTGGCTTTGCTGGCGGTGTGCGCGCTGGCGGCGATGCAGAGCACCGGGGCTGCGTACATGTCCACATTCAGCGGCATGATTACGCGCGATGTTTTCAAGCGATTCATCAAGGCCGACGCCAGCGAGAGTGCCCAAAAACTGTGCGGCCGCATTTTTGTGGTGATCGTGGCGCTGGCAGCGCTGGTGGTGGCGTCGTTTGCCAAGGACGCGCTGGTGATGCTGGGCGGCCTTGCTGTGGCGTACGGCTTCCAGATGTTCCCGGCGCTCATGGGCGCGTGCTACTTCCCGTGGTTGTCGCGGCGAGGCGTTGCTATGGGCTTGGTCGCCGGTTTGCTGGGAGTGACGCTGACCGACAGCACGGTCGCTTGGTTCGGCGCGCCTTGGGGCAAATACCCGCTGACGATCCACAGCGCCGGGTGGGGCATCCTGTTCAACCTGCTGTTCGCGATTGGCGGATCGTTTCTGTTGCCGGACAGCGCGGCGCAGCGCGAGTCGCGGGCCAAGCGGAGTCGCTTCCTCGGCGAGTTGACTGCTGTCGAGCCGGAGAAACAGAAATTCAAATGGCTTGGGCTTGGGCTGATTCTTGTTTGGTTTCTTGTTGGCTTCGGGCCATTCGCCACTATCGGTAACACACTCTTTTCTGATCCGAACTCGCCTGAAACTTGGGGGCCATTCGGGCTGCCGTCGCTTTGGGTGTGGCAGTTGCTGATGCTCGCCTTCGGCGTGTTCGTGATGTGGTTTCTGGCGTTCTTCCTCGGCTTCTCCAAGCCAATCTCGACAGAGTCGATTGAGGTCGCCAAGCGGAAGCATTACCCCGAGTCAGAGTAGCGGCGCGATGCAGCCCCAGACCGCTTGGCCAACGGCATCGGGCAATTGATCGCCGTCGATCACTCCATAGCGCTCCGGTTCCTCCTTGGCCAAGGCGTGAAAACCGGCGTGGACGCGCTCGAAAAACTCCAAGCCGGATTCGTCAAATTGATCCTGCTCCTCGCCGGTGGTTCGCTGTCGTCCGCTCACTCGCGCTTGGCTGACTCTCAGCGAAATGTCGAGCAGCAGCGTGAGGTTTGGCTTGGTTTCGCCAACGGCCAAGTCGATGGCTTGCTGCACCTTGGCCAAGTCGAGTCCACGCCCGTAGCCCTGATAGGCCAGCGAGGAATCGTAAAAACGGTCGCACAGCACCACAGTGCCCTTGGCCAAGGCGGGTCGGATCGCCTCTTGCACAAGCTGCGCCCGGCTGGCGTTCATGAGCAGCAACTCGGTGTCGGGCGAGATCGGCTTGTTGCCGGGGGGGTGCTTGACCACGTCGCGGATGGCTTCGCCGATGGTCGTGCCGCCCGGCTCACGGAGAGAGACGGTTTCCCGTCCGGCATCGGCCAGTCGCTTGGCCAGTCGCCCAATCTGGGTGGATTTCCCACACCCCTCGATGCCTTCGAACGTGATGAACAAGCCGCTCATTTTAGAGCCGGTTTGTTTTTCAAGGTGGCGGCGCGGCGGGTTTTCAATTCGCGGGGGAAAATACGGGTGAGATAAGCGACGAGTGTCCTGATTTGGTTGTCGTCAAGTGGACCGCCGTGCTTCTTGGCGAATGCCGGCATCAGGGTGTTCGGCTTGCTCTCGGCGATCCATTGTTGCCAGTATTGGCTGTCCTTGTCCTTGGCCAAGGGGCGAAGAGCTGTGACGAACGGCGCCCGGTTTTTGGATTCGTGGCAAATGCCGCAGGCCGTCGAGTAAAGTTGTTTGCCACGTTTTCCGATTGTCGGGATGACATGGCACTCGACGCACTTGCCCGCAAAAATGGCCTGCCGGTTTTGTGCGGCGGCGCGGAGATTGGCGGCGCGTTCCTCCTTCGAGCGTTTCTTGAGCGGCTTGGAAGCAGCACCGATGGCGACACGCGCCTTGAGCGGGATGAGGCCCTTGTCGGTTGCAATGACGACGGTCTTGGTGATGACGCCGGTTTTGCCGCGTATATCCATCGTGACGGGGATGCTGCCGCTTTGCCCTGCCGCGATGGTCCACGGCAGCTTGGGCAAACGCGCCACCGTGCAACCGCAGGAGGAGTCCGCCCGCCTGACCTGGACCTCGCCGCCGGTTTTGTTTTGAAAACGAAACTCGAAGCCGATGTCCTGTTCGCCCGGCTTCGCGTTGTGCGCCTTGGCCACGGCGTCCCAGGTGAGGATATTTTCGACGGATGGTTCGCGCTGCTCACTGTTCAGCAGGAATTCAGAATCGGCCGAGTCGCCGATGGCGGATTGGCACAACAGGCCGAGCATTAAAGTCAGGAGGGTTGGGCAAATTTTCATCGTTGTGCTGGCGGCCAAGCGCGCGTGCATTATTCAAGATTGAGGGGGCGAAATGCAACCCCGGACTGCCGATGGCGGGGTCACGGGTTCGTTGACCGTGTCATTTCGACGCTGACCCAGCGGGTGTCCGGCAGGATGAATTTTTTGACCACAACCCGCACGACGCTTGGGCTAAATTGATCGAGCACGAGCATGCAAATGTCATCGGCCAGTGCTTCAATGAGTTTCCAGCTTCGCGATTGACCAAGCGCTCTGACCGCTTGGCAGACGGCAAAATAGTCAATGGTCTCAGTCAGGTTGTCGGTTGCTCCGCTTGCCCCGAGGTCGTGGGCCAACTCGATGGTGATGAGAAGCCGCTGCGGCTCCGTTCGTTCCTCGTCCGGCACGCCAACATGAAACCGAACCTCCAAGTCCTCGATAGTGATACGGTCAGGCATCGGCGGGAATTGTTGCGTGGGCCATTACGGTGTCGAGCAGTATGCGGGTGGGCCGGTTCAGGTCGAGTTGCAGCGCATCGGGTTCGCTCACCCAGCGAAACGCCTGCGCCTCATCGTTGAGCGTCACGTCGGTTTCTCCGGTGACGCGGCAGGTGTAATTGAGCAGGATGAAATGTTCGGGCCGGTAAAACTCCTCTGAATCGATGCAGTCCTGCGAAAGCACAAACTCGATGTCGGTGATCGTGAGGCCGGTTTCCTCGGCGATTTCACGGCGGAGTGCGTCTTCGGACAATTCACCGTGTTCGATCTTGCCGCCCGGGATGCCCCACTTGCCGGACCACTTGTCAGTGCGGACCATCAGTACTTGGCCAAGCGCATCGTAAATCAGCGCGCCGACGGTTGCGACGGGCCTGCGGTTGCTGCTTGGCAGGGTCATGCCGTTGGCTTGCAAGGTGCCTTTGAACTCATCCAAGTCCGTGGCGATGTGGGTGGGGTTGGCTTCGCGGAGTTGATCGAGCGTGTTGTAACCGGTGAGCAGCGCGCAGGAGTGAATGCCGCCGTGGTGCGCCGTCTTGACATCGTGCTGCATGTCGCCGATGTACAGCGTCTCGTCCTTCGAGAGATTGTTTTCCTCAATGATGTCGTGAATTTTTTCACGCTTGTCCCATACGCCGAGGTAGGTTCGCTCAAAGCAATCGCTCATCCCGACGTTGGCAGCCTGTTCGGTGAAGTACTCCGGCTTGACGGCGCTGAGGACAAAGCAGCGAAGCTTCTCGGATTTGCAGAAATCAAGAAACTCGCCGGCATGGGGCAGGGCAATCACCTCGCCGCAGACTTTCCCAAAGTAACTGTGAAACCATTCCTCGAGTTGCTCGAGCGGGACGTCGGGGGTGAAGCGATCGTAGAAGCCGGTGAAGGGCAACTCAAACTCGGCTCGGAACTCAGCCAGCGTAAGTGTCGCGACGCCTGCCTGCTCGAGGATGTAGTTGGTGGCCTTGAAGACGCCCGGCAGGTCGTCCACAAGGGTGCCCGACCAATCAAAGATGATGTTCCGAATCATGCGCGCGCATCGTACCTGAGATCGTTGCGCGAAGTAAGGAAACGTTTAACGTAAGAAAACAATTCCGGCCAAGGGGTTGCTGGTGGGACAACAGGCCCGTGCCGTCAGAAGAGAAAGCCAATAAGCTTTTGCACCTGGGGATTGAGTTGGCCAAGGCCTGTGTTTTTGCGTTAACACGGTTAGTCTCGATAAGACTTGAGTGTTTCCATGGCGCCCAACTGCTTGAGAAGTTTCTTTAAACCGTCGAGATTTTTGCGCAGGGCAACCTCGGTGTCGATGACGCTGCGGTGATCGAGGATGCCGATTGCTCCCCGGTAGCCGGATTGTCGAATCGTGTTGAGCAGCGCCAACTCATGCCGCCCTTGGCCAAGCGGCAAAATCTTTGGTTTTGCGTCGTCGTTCATCCCGTTGAGATTCAGGCAAATGAGGTGTGGTTGCATGAGTTTCAGCGACTTTTCAAAATCCGCGATGTGTCCGTGTCCGTGGTGCAGGTTGTAAACAATGCCTACATGTCCGGCGTTGTGATGCGCTCTAAGATGCTTGCACACCGCCACGAGATTCGCCGGTTCGCCACCCCAGCCGCCATGGTTATAGAGGCCAAGTGCACAACCAAGCTGCCTTGTGCGCTCCACCAACGGCAACATCGCCCTGGCCGCTGCTTCAACACGGGCCTCCTGTGTGGCTGCATCCGGGTTGCCCAACGTGTGCCAAACCTGCGGATGTATCTTGTGCTTTTGAAACAACCGAAAGGCATCCTCGTGCACGCTCCAAAAGGCGAAGAACTCAATCCCGTGCTTTTTGTATTGAAGAATTTCCTCTTCAAAATCTTTCACATGTTTCGCGCGCCAATCGTAGGCCACGCGCTTGAGACCGAGCCGCACCAGCATCTCCGCTCGCTCAACCGGCCCTCGCTGCCTGGCGTCAAATGGCACGATGCACCACGCAACGAGCCGATCCTTGTCAAAGTTGTCGCCATGAGCGCCATACAGGAGTGCGAAGAGAACACAAACTACAGGCAGGATCTGTTTCACCGGCTCATTATGCTCTCGATCTCGTCCGCTTCGATCGGGATTTTGGCCATCAGGTTTATCGGGCCATCCTTGGTGACGACGATATCGTCCTCGAGTCGGATGCCGAACCCCTCGTTCGGGAGGTAGATGCCCGGTTCAACAGTTAGCACGGTCCCGGGGGCGAAGGGGGCGTTGGCGTCCCCGACGTCGTGCACGTCGAGTCCCAGCGGGTGGCCAAGGCCGTGCATGAAATATTTGCGGCAGGCGGGGTTGTCGGGATCCTGCTTTTTCACTTGGCTGGGCTTGAGCAGGCCGAGTTTCAGCAGTTCCTCGTTCATGTGCGCCTGTGATTCTTTCGTCCAGTCGCGGTGGAGCTTGCCAACGGTGGCCCCGTCGATGCTCGCGCGCAGCACGCGCAGCACGGCGTTGTAAACCTGCTTTTGGCGGCGACTAAACTTGCCGCTCACGGGAATCGTGCGCGTCATGTCGGCGTTGTAATTTGCGTAACTGGCTCCCACGTCCATCAGCAGCAACTGGCTTTTTTTACAAACTTTATCGTTTTGCAGATAGTGCAGGACGCAGTTGTTTTTTCCGGCGGCGACAATGGGTGTATAGGCGAATTTGCCACGGCGGCGGATGAACTCGCGCGCCCATTCGGCCTCCACCTCGTACTCGGTCACGCCCGGCTTCACGAAGCGCAGCGTGCGGCGGAATCCTTTGGCGGTAATATCGATCGCCTCATTCAACAACTCAATTTCCAGATCCGTCTTCACCACGCGCAACTGGTGCAACAACGGGGCGAGTCGGCGATAGGTGTGTAGTGGGAAGTCCTTGCGGCATTGGCGGATGAACCGCGCATCGCGCGTCTCCACTTCGACTTTGGCTCGTTTGTATTCGTTGCTGTTCAAGTAGGCCGATTCTGCTTCGCACATTAACGAGCGAAACATCAGCGGAAATTCCGACAGCCACTGGATGTTTTTGACACCGGATATTTTTCGCGCGTCCTCCTTCGTGTGCTTGTAGCCCTCCCAGATTTGCAGGTGTTCGTTCGGTTGGCGCAAAAACAGAATCTCGCGATGCTTTTCCTCGGCGGCCACCGGATACAGCAGCAGCACGCTTTCCTCCTGCTCGATGCCGCTCAGGTAAAACAGGTCGGCATTCGGCTGCATCGGCAACGTACCGTCGGCATTGGTCGGCAGTACATCGTTGGCGTTCACCACCGCCAGTGACTTTGACGGTATCAACTCGGCGAGTCGTTGGCGGTTCTGTACGAAGAGTTTGTTTTTGATTGGCTTGTGTCGCATGACAATCGGCGGCGACAGACTGCGTGAAAGGTCGCCGGTCGGCAATTGTTTTTGATTTATTCCGCCTGACCAAACGCTTCGAGGTACTGCTCAACAATCTGTTTGAGCGGTGGGGGCTCGGGCAGGCCAAGCGCCACGGCTCGGGCACCATCGGCTGCGGTTGGCCAAGTATCGACGATGGACTGGATGCGCGGGTCGAAGGCATCTGCAATTTGGCCAAGCGCGAGATTTTTCTCCTCAGTCAGCTCCCTCAAAACCTGTTCAGCCAATGTTGGCGTAACGCGGTGCGCGGGCAGGCCGTAGGCTCTGTCATCGCCCAAGCGCTCCTCCGGTACTTCATGCAACGCGATGAACGAGTCGACGACGGTGCGGAAGCCGGTCATCGGATGCGGCTGATCGCGGTGCACCGGCAACTCGCAGGTTTCGCCGTTGAGCGGTTCGCGGAACATTCCGCTGGCCCAACTTGAGGCGGCGGCGTTGGGTTTTCCGGGGCGGATGATCACGGTGGGCAGGCGAGCCGAGCGTCCGTCGAAGTGGCCCTTGCGCGTGTGGTCGTTGACGAGCAACTCGCACATGGCCTTGGTCATTCCGTAGGTGGTCTGCGGCGTTTGCTTGGCCAAGTCGCTCACGGGAGTGGGCATCGCAGCTCCACCGAAACTGGCGATGCTGCTGGCGAAGATCACCCGCGGTCGACCCGGAGCGGCTCGAGCGGCTTCAAAAACATTCCGGCCACCGTCGAGATTCACCCGCAGGGCGTCGTCGTAGCGCTCCTCGCATTCGCCGCTCACCATCGAGGCGAGATGGAAGACGGAAATGTTTTGCGAGTTGCCGATGGCCTCATCGATCACGTCACGGTTGCTGATGTCGCCGACAAGTTGCTGCATCCGAGGAGCGTTCTGTGCTACATGGAAGCGCACATCGACCAGCACCAGTTCATCAATTGGCTCCTGGCCGCCAGAAGGGCCGGTGAGTTCGCCGCGATTGAGCAGCGTCGTTGCGAGTTGTGAACCCAGAAAACCGCCTCCGCCGGTGATGATTATTTTCATATCAGTTGCCGGTGATGTTGTTCAACGCCTCCAAGTGGGTCAGCAGGCCGCTGTGATCCATGTCGCCCTTGCCACTTTGCACCATGGCGTCGAAGAGGCCGTGCAGGAGCTTGGTGATGGGTAGTTTGAGGTCAAGGCGGTCGGCGGCGCTGAGGGCATTGTGTAGGTCCTTGAGCTGAAACTTGGCCGGACCGCCTGGCTCGAAGGCGCGATCAACCATCCGCTGGCCGTGCTCGGTGAGGATGCGGCTGGAGGCAAAGCCGCCCTGCAACGCCTCGCGCACCTTGGCGCGATCCGCCCCGCCTCCACCGGCAAGAATCAATGCCTCGCTAACCGCGCCGATGGTGATAGCGACGATGATCTGGTTGGCGAGCTTGGCCAATTGGCCGCAGCCATTCGGCCCCACGTGTGTCGCTTGGCCAAGCGCCGCAAAGACCGGCTGCATCGCCGCAAAGGTCTCCGCGTCGCCGCCGGCCATGATGGCCAGTTCGCCGGCGCTTGCGCCCCTGGTGCCACCGGACACCGGGGAGTCGAGATAGCGCACACCGCGCTCGGCGTGGCGCTTGGCGTGCTCGATGGCCTCGTCGGCACCGATGGAACTCATGTCGATGTGGGTGGCGCCTTCACGGATGGCGTCGGCCGCGCCTTGCTCGAACATCACTGCCGACACCGCCGGTCCGTCGGAGAGCATGGTGATGACCACGTCGGCATCGGTAACAGCGCTTTGCGGTGAGTCGGCGACGACGGCTCCGCGCTTGGCCAACGGCTCGGCCTTGGCCAGGCTGCGATTCCACACGGTAAGCGGCAGCCCTGCGGATAGAAGATTTTGGCACATCGGCGCCCCCATCAACCCGGTGCCCAGGAAAGCGATGCTTGGGAAGGGGTTCATCGCCTATTGCTTCCGGGGACCCTGGCTCCGGGCCGGGGCGTTGGTTCGGAAATAGTCAAGCCACTGCAGCATGAGCGCGGATTTCAGGCTGGGTTTGTCAGCCCGATATTCCTCCAGCGTTCGGCCCCAGTAGAAGCCGGTCCAGCCGTCGGCTGTCTTCGCAGACTGCGTCACGAACCGGGCCAGTTCCGGGAGCCCGCACTTGAGGGGGAACATCTCCTCGATCACCAGCGGCTTACCCACGTCGTACACGGCCAGCGCCTTGAGCGCTTTGTCGACCTCTCCTGTCTTTGGATAAAAATGGACACTGACAAAGTCGAGCTTCGCCCCGACCTCCGGCGCATAAAACAACGGCTTGGCCCCGGGAAACGTGAGCGCCCATGGGATGACGCCGACGGTGATCATGTGGCGTTGGTCCTGCCGGCGGATGGCCGCCACCAGATTGTCTACCCACGCTTTGGCCACCTGCTGGCGCGTGCGCCCGGTCAAGTCTAGGGCGATGCGCTGCACGAAATGTTTGCCGCCGAACTCACCCGCCAGCCAGTCGGTTGCTTTCTTCTTGCCGGGCAGAATCGGCTCGTTCATCAGGTCATAACAAAAGATGGCCGGACTGTCGGCACCCACCTTGGCGATGGCTGCCCAGAAGTGGGCCTGGGTTTTCCAGCGGTCGGTTTCGCCCAGTTTGTCGTACCACGCCGGGACTTCCTTTTTGTGGTAGCAACCCAGCCCGGTGAGGTTGAGATACAGCCCGGTCTCCTCCGCCAGGCGAATCAGCCGCTTGAGTTGTGCGAGTGCCTTGGCGTTGGGCTGGTCTGGGGTGTCCATGAAACTGCCCAGTTGCAGGTGGATGCGGACGACATTGGCATCCAGCGCCTTCATCTCTGAAAAGTCCTCTACGACGGTGCCCCATTCCGACTCCCAGTAGTCCTCAAGCAGGCGCCCGGATTCGTCGTGATCGTAATTGAATCCCCAGGCGCGGAACGGCTCCGCCCGTTCACCGCGAACGAAGCCGTCTCCACCGGCGCTCGGACGAATCCATTCAAGCGGCTGCGCCGACAAAGCCGTCAAGGGAAGAGTCAGCAGCCAAAACCAGGCGAGACGGATGGCTTTCAAACCGTAATTCATTTTGTCTTTTGCTTACGCACTGGGCGCTTGGCCTTGGACTCGTAGTCGGAATTGGGTGTGGGCATCTTGGCACCCATGCGTTTCTGCCACGCGGCAAGCTTGGCCCGCAGGCGCTTGGCCTCGGCGGGCTTGGC
>Ga0310122_10001267_pt1 | contig 16171 bp, 16 predicted proteins | sample CB6_Bottom_1051__FD_203503 | JGI IMG/M metagenome (GOLD analysis project Ga0310122, IMG submission 203503) | Marine microbial communities from Western Arctic Ocean, Canada - CB6_Bottom_1051 | ecosystem: Environmental > Aquatic > Marine > Oceanic | place: Canada: Western Arctic Ocean | collected...
ATGAAACCATAAACTAATATGAGTTGTCAATCTTTTAAAATTGTGGACCCAGCCGGATTCGAACCGGCGACCTCCTCATTGCAAATGAGGCGCTCTACCAACTGAGCCATGGGCCCATCATGTGCGCGTGGAAGGAATCGAACCTTCTACCTCTTCTTTATCAGAGAAGCGTTCTGCCAATGAACTACACGCGCGTCGTTTACCTTCTTTCTTTAATGAAACTAACAAAGTGCTCGTTCCCTATCATATACAAAAATAAGCCCTTTGTGAAGGCCTTGCTCTTGTAAGTTAGTTGATTGCTAAGAGTTGCTCCGACTCCACAAACTCGACATAAATGTCTAGAACTAGACTTAACGGCTCTAGTTAAACCTCAGATCAGTTTGAGAATTCTCGCAAACCGATCTGGACGACACTTTCAAAAATGATGTGATCCACCGACAGGTTCCCCTACCGGTGCCTTGTTACGACTTAGTCCCTCTCACCGAGCCTACCTTAGATCCACGCAAGGTGGAGTTTCGGGTATTCCCGGCTCGCTTGACTTGACGGGCGGTGAGTACAAGGTCCAGGAACATATTCATCGCGCCATAGCTGATACGCGATTACTAGCGATTCCGGCTTCATGAGGTCGAATTGCAGACCTCAATCCGAACTGAGGGGCCGTTTAGGGATTTGCTCCACATTACTGTATTGCGTCCCATTGTCGGCTCCATTGTATCATGTGTGCAGCCCAGGATATCAAAGGGCCACGCTGACCTGGCGTCATCCCCACCTTCCTCCTGATTGTCTCAGGCAGTTTCGCTTGACATGTAAAACAAGCGATAGGGGTTGCGCATGTTACCCGATTTAACGGAGCGCCTCAAGGTACATGCTGACGACGGCCGTGCAACACCTGCCTACCGGTCCTTGTGAGAAGGCTTCCCTTTCAGGAAGCTTTCCAGTAGGTGTCAAACCCTGGTAAGGTTCCTCGTTTGTTGACGAATTAAGCCACATGATCCACCGCTTGTGTGGACCCCCGTCTATTCCTTTGAGTTTTAATCTTGCGATCGTACTTCCCAGGCGGGATACTTAACGCGTTAGCTTCGCCACGTGAAGGGTCGACACTTCACATAGCTAGTATCCATCGTTTACAGCGTGGACTACAAGGGTATCTAATCCTTTTCGCTCCCCACGCTTTCGTCTCTCACCGTCAGGATTGTTCCAGCTGAATGCCTTCGCTTTTGGTGTTCCTCTTAATATCAACGGATTCCACCCCTCCACTAAGAGTTCCATCAGCCCCTAACATCCTCGAGTCTAGAAGTTTCCCCTGCATTCCAAAGGTTGAGCCCTTGGTATTTAACAAGAGACTTTCTAAACCGGCTACAGACGCTTTACGCCCAATAAATCCGGATAACGCTCGGGGGCTCTGTATTACCGCTGCTGCTGGCACAGAGTTAGCACCCCCTTATTCATAGAGTACCGTCACAAAAAGTTCTTCCTCTATAAAAGTGGTTTACAACCCGAAGGCCTTCATCCCACACGCGACGTCGCTGGATCAGGCTTTCGCCCATTGTCCAATATCCTCGACTGCGGCCACCCGTAGGTGTCAGGTCCGTATCTCAGTACCCACGTTGGGGAACAGGCTCTCACCTCCCCTACCCGTCATAGCCTTGGTGAGCCATTACCTCACCAACAAGCTGATAGGCCGCGGACCGCTCCTGAAGCGAATTACTTCTTTACCCTTACGGGAACTATCGGGAATTAGCCAACCTTTCGGTAGGTTATGCCCGTCTTCAGGGTACGTATCCACGTGTTACTAACTCGTTTGCCGCTCCCTAGTAAACTAGGTCGCTCGACTTGCATGCCTTATCCACGTCGCCAGCGTTCATCCTGAGCTAGGATCAAACTCTCTAAAAAAATAGAATCGGAACAACTCTCAAGAATCAACTTAACTTACTTTTTGTCGTATGTAATTGCCAATGTACAGTCCATCTGAAACTGGGTCAAAACAACTCCCGAAGGCATTCATGAAAAACACCTTCGGGAATTGTCCTTTAAAGAACGCAATGTAATAAAAATCTACATAAGCTCGGTCCATTAAAGATACTATATCGTTTCGCCCGTGTCAAGAACTAAGCTAAAACCAATACGGTTTTGCAAAAGGAGGGGTAGAAAAGTACACAAGCTCTACTTTGTCATTCTTTATCATAATTCCTGTCCCAATAGGAATGTGGAAAATCAAATCATTGAAAGGAGCTCCCACAAAAGAACCTGTATTTGCTGTCTTATTTACTTGATCTAAGCCAGGAACATGACTGTGGCCTGTAATAAACCAGGTTTCTTTTGTAATGTTAAGCTTTGTTTTCCCAAGACGCTCCAGCGGAAGCAACATACCAAATTTTTGGGCAACCCAAGAAATTCCTCCTCCAACTATTCCATCGTATAATTCGTCTCCATGGAGAGCAACAACTTCTATCCCATCAATTAAGAACTTTGCAATCTTGCCAACATGGAAAAACTTCCCTCCTGTAAGTGCAAGCTCAAATTGATCAAGCTGTGGATCATGACCTAAAGAAGAGATAAAATACACATTTCCTTGAAACCCTTCTTGTAAAAATACACCAAGACCATTCTCTATTCGCTCCTGTAAGTTTACGCCAAAGCGCTCAAAGTGATCCTGGGAGTGAAAGAAATCTCCAACAATAACAATATGTGAAAACCCCTCCATGCTAAGATTTCCACGTACCAAAGGGGTCATGAGCTGAAAATCGGAAACAAAAAGCGTTTTCCCAGAAAGCTCAATTACTTTTGTATCTTGTATTGATTGCGCTATATCTTTAACTCCCCTTCCATAAAGCATGGGAAGTTCAAGAAACAAAAATCCTATAAAAACAACTATGAAAAATAGAGGGAGAAAGATTCTTTTCATATTTTCACGACAAACTAATGGAGCCCGGGAGAGAATTCGAATCCCCAACCGTCACTTTACAAAAGTGCTGCTCTACCATTGAGCTACCCGGGCAAAATCAAAATATCTAGCATACCAATTTATCAACTAAACTAGACTGCGTCTCTTCTTAAGTGTTGAATCCTCCAACTTCTTCCATTGCCTTTATTAAGATTTCTAAAGCTAGGGGTTAGCGCGTGACAATTTGGACACAACAGTCTTAGATTATTCTCCAAGCGGAACCCTTGAGTGGAACTATCTATACTCTCTTTTTCTTAAGTTTTTCCCAATAGTTCTCTTTGAACTTAGAGTTCCCATTTTTCTCTTGAGATTTCTTTCTTAGACCTTCTAAAATCTGTCCTGTTTTACTCTCTGTTTTTAAAGCTGCAATTCTAGTCTTTGAGAGTACATTTTGAACAAACATATCAGGAGAAGTAACTTGACGCACGGCCTTTGAATCTCGCACTCCAGCAACAAATCTTTTTACATCATCCTTTGGCGAGCTTCCCTCTTCTTTTTGAGGATACGTTAAAAGCACTGGGAATTTCTTTATCGCAAAGTATAAAAAACCAATGACGCTGAGAATAAGAATAAAAGATGCAATAATAATTCCTATCATATTTGATAGCGCACGAAACGTTCAACAACAATCTTCTCCCCAAGTTTTGCAATATATTCTTGCAAGAAACCCTCCACCTTCTTTGAAGGGTCTTTCATGTAATCTTGCGCCAGAAGCTCTTCTGGTGATTCTGGATCCATGGCAGCTATCTGGAGCGAAAGCTCATGTGCTAAAGTCTTAAACTCTTCAGACTTTCCTACAAAATCAGTTTCACACCTTAAATCCAACATTACACCAGTCTTTCCTGTAGAATGGAGATACACATCCACAATCCCTTCTCCAGCTTCCCTCTCTTGCTTCTTGTGTGCAATTTCAGCTCCTCTTTTGCGCAACAGCTCTCGTGCCTCATTTAAATCTGATCCAGACTCTTTAAGCACATTCTTAATATCCATCATGGACATCCCAGTCTCTTCTCTTAACTGTTTAATATCGTCTATTTCTGCCATGCTTCTTGAATCTTATCAAAAATATACTTCAATGCGCTCACCGCATCGTTATTTGCAGGAATAAAGTAATCTGCATCTTCTGGATTGGTATTAGTATCACAAATAGCAATAATAGGAACACCCATCTTCTTTGCTTCCCTTACTGCCGAAGCATTCTCTTGTAAATCACAAATAAATATAGCATCTGGAACCTTTGTAAGTTCTTTAATGCCCCCAAAGGTTTTTTCCAACTTAACAATCTCCTCTTTAAAATCCAACTGCTCCTTTTTATTATACTTCTCATCCCATTCTCCTGAGGTTTGCTGCTGCTGTAATTCTTTGAGTCGTTCAACCCTTTTAAAAATTGTATTAAAATTAGTAAATGTTCCTCCAATCCATCGCTCAACAACAAAGGGCAAAGAGCAAGCCTTTGCGAGTTCTTGAATCAAAGATCGTTGCTGCACCTTAGTTCCCACAAACAAAAGAGTTTTCCCTTCCTCTTTTAACTTTCCTATATACTCTACAACTTCCTCTAACTTCTCTTTGGTTTTTTCCAAATCAATAATATGCACAGTGTTTCGTACCCCGGTAATAAAGGGTTTCATCTTAGGATGGGTCTTTGAGGTTTTGTGCCCAAAATGCAGACCAACCGCCATCATCTCCTGAATCATGGGGTCAATCTTTTGCTCTTGGGGTTTTGCTATTACTACCATACGAAATTCTTTGTACCACAAAAAAGTATGGAGCGCAACATCAAAAACAAAAGGCTGAGACAATGATTGCTCATCATCTCAGCCTTGATTGTACTCGGGCTTGCCGGGATAGATCTATTCGGTTGTAGTGGGTATTTTAATACCCACTTCTTCTACTCCCTCTAATACCTCCTTGTCGTACTGGACGAGCCGCTTCTGGGCTGTAGCGAATTCTTCCCCGATTCGCTCAATGTATTCAACCAGGGAAATCCGTTGTTCTTTGATACCCGAGAATGCGGTTTTGATATCCACGGGCATTTCTCTAGGGCCTGCCTGTTCAACCGATGCACTGGGCCTTGCGCTTTGACCCCGCTTGCCCAGAATATAGCCCGAGCCTGGAGTCTCACGCAGCCACTTGCGGACAATCGCCACAGAGACTCTCCACTGGCTGGCCATCTCCCTTTGGGTAAGTCCTTGTTGTACGGCTTCGCGAATCTTCTTTCTGCTCGTCTTCCGAATCTTCTTTCTGCTCGTCTTCCGAATCTTTGTGGACATATTGCTCTTCTTCCTGGTCTGGGCCAACCCTGCCTGGCTGATCCACCTAGATATAGTGGAACGATTCACATTCCATTTTTTAGCCATCTGCTCTATGGTTAGCTTTTCATCATCCCTGGTCCGACGAAGTTCTTCGCCACTCGGTTGAGAAGAATTCGATACTTGGTCTTCTTCAGCGTCTTGAGGAGACCCCCCTGCTCCAGCAAGGTCAAACAGATTTTCAGGGGTACCGCTGCCACTTTGTTGGTCTGTCATCAAACTACTCCTTTCTATTGCCAATTCAGCTATTAACACGGCAAGAACTGCATCTTCTGGTACTTCTGTGCACCAAAGCACAGTACACCTCCTACTGCACACCGATTTTTATAGCATTATGAACTCTTAGTATAATATCCAAAAAAACACTTTTGTCAAGATTGCGCTTTAAAAACTCTTGTGATATACTATTTTTATTATGAAGAAAGATATACACCCACAATATTTTGAGAAAGCCAAGGTAACATGTTCTTGCGGCAACGCTTTTACCATTGGGGCAACCAAAGAAACTCTAGAGATAGAGGTATGCTCTTCGTGTCATCCTTTCTACACTGGCAAAGAGAAAATCATGGACAAAGTTGGCCGAGTCCAGAGATTCCGCTCCAGGCTCGCCAAGAAGAAATGAACTTTGAGGAGTTACAGCAAGAATACCAAGCTCTCGTGCAAGAGCTCCAAGACCCGGAGCTAATTTCTGATTACCAGCGTTTTTACGAACTCTCCAAAAAGAAAACAAAGTTAGAAAAAATCCTTAAGAAAAAAGAGGAGCTAGAGGATATAAGGAGTCAACTAATAGAGAATCAAGAATTGCTGGGCGCAGAAGACCAACCAGAGTTACTTGCTTTAGCAGAAGCTGAAACAAAAACACTTCAAGAAAAGCTTAAAAATGCACAGATCGACTTAGAAGAACTCGTATCCAAGGACCAGGCAAATCTACCAGACGCTCTTATTATGGAATTTCGTGCAGGAGCAGGAGGAGAAGAGGCTGCCTTGTTTGCCTCTGATCTTCTCAGCATGTATCAAAAATATGCAACAGAAAATGGGTGGAAAACCACTCTTTTAGAAGAGGATCGTACTGACATTGGTGGTATAAAGAACGCAGCATTGGAAATAGATGGAGAAGATTCATTCTTGCGCCTTCAATACGAAGCAGGAGTACATCGAGTTCAAAGAATCCCGGAAACAGAAAAGGCAGGACGTATTCATACTTCCACCGCAACCATAGCACTTATTCCCAAAGCAAATACAAAACAATTTGAGATTAACCCTGCTGACTTAAAAACAGAGTTTACTGGATCCTCAGGACCCGGGGGTCAAAATGTAAACAAAAGACAAACCGCAGTACGACTTACCCATATTCCATCAGGCCTTGTGGTACTCTCACAGTCCTCAAGATCTCAACAAAAGAACAAAGAGGCAGCACTTTCCTTACTTGAATCAAAACTCCTGGCGCAAAAAAAAGAGAAAGATCAAAAAGAAGCTGCGGGACAAAGAAAAGCCCAAATTGGCTGGGCAAAAAGAGTAGAGAAAATTCGAACGTATAACTATCCGCAAGATAGAATTACCGACCATCGTATTGAGCAGAGTTGGCATGGAATAGAAAAAATCATGGAGGGAAACTTAAATCCTATTATTGAAGCTTTAACTGAATTCCAACGCTCAGTAAAAACGAAAAATACTTAATTCCCTTGCAAGGCCCTAATATCTTGCTCGTATCTTTTAGTAATGGCCATTACATTATCTCCATAGAACTCATATCGTATCTGATTTCGCGTGGAACAGTTTCCAGAAAAATACGATACAGCAGCACACCATTCATATTCAAAGGTTTGCCTTGTTGCTTTCAAATCACCCAAATACACAGCAGAAGCTAAGAAAGCATCATTAATATTCCAGGGATCCCCAGGACTTCCTTTTAATCTTGCAATCTTATCCTTATATGCAATCCATGTTGAAGGAATAAACTGCGCAGGTCCCATGGCACCCCCGTACCCTCCAACAGAAGGAATAGGGCAGGATACTGCCGTAGTGAAAGGATCTCGTCCAAGTTCTCGTGTTATCTTTAAAAACGGCTGAACGTCTCGCGTTGGCTTCATAACTCGATAAACAAAGGTTCCGTTGATTGTTTCTCCGTTCCCAGTTCTCTCATCCTTTAAATAACACCTGCCAACGTTTTTCCCAATGTTTGATTCTTGTGTTAACACTGCGAGCAAGAAAGGCGCCCTCACATTGGTTAACTGTTCTACGGCCTGTGCTATTTTTACTGCCTCTCCAAAAGTTGGAGCATCTGGCACGCCAATTAATTCAAAGATACGAGAGCGAATTTCTTGAGCCTGTAGTTGTCGATTTGCTAATAGTTTTTGATATTCAGATTCCTTTCCTCTCGTTACTTCCAGGAGCTCTTGATTTTGAGACGTTAGATTCTGACTTTCTTGTTTTTGTAAAATCTGAATTTCCACAAAGTGCTCTTCGTCATGTTTTTCAGATTCCAGATCGCCTTTTTGCCCTTCAAGATACACTGAAAGACCAATAGTAGTATCAAGCAATTCCTTGTTCCTATCTTGTAAAGATTGTAAAGCAGCCAAGTTATTAAAGAAGTCGGACAACGTAGGTCCGGTCAACACAATTTCCACTATGGTTCTTTGATCTTCTTGGTGCAGTCTTTGTAACAATTGGGCTAATTGTTGCTTTTTTGCCTCAACGTCTTCTTGTGTCTTTCCAATAGAAAAAGTAGTGTCGGTAATCTGTCCTCTTAAATCAATAATTAAAGTATTGCTCTTTGTAATTTCAAGATCAATCTTGCGAATCTGATTTCGCAGAATGGAAATCTCATTTTGTAGGGTTTTCTTTTCTTTTTGAGTTTTTGTAATATCCCCTTCAATTGACTCAATTTCATTTTCCAGAGCTTTAAGTTCAGCTTCCAATTGTTCTCGCTCTTGCACTGGAGTTAAGGCAAAAGAAAAAGCTGGCACCAAAAAAGCCAGCAACATCAAGGAGAGTAAGGTTCTTTTTAAAAAACCTCTCGTTATCATGATTATTCTTTTGTTTCTTTTGTATCCTCTTCTCCTCCTTCCTTTTTCTTGTCATCTATCTTTTCTATAGCCTCAACAGCAGCAGCTTCGTCTTCCACAGGCTTTGCTAATTCCTCTTCAACATTTTGTGCAGGCATTACCTGGGCCACAATCCAATCGGATTCAGCTAACATCTCTACTTTTAAGTCCACCTGCAAATTCTCAACTAAAATTCTGTCTTCCAGGGTTTTTAAAGATGAAACATCTACGATAATCTCCGAAGGAAGATCTTGTGGTAGAGCAAATACCTCAACTTCATTTATACTTTGAATGAGTGTACCATCAAAATTCTTTTGCGCGGGAGCCTCTCCTTCCAAATGCACAGGCACCATAATTTTAATTTTCACATCCAGTCTTGGCTGATAAAAATCTACGTGGATAGTAGAACCTGAAAGCGGATGCTGCTGTACTCCGCGGATAAGTACCAAATTCTTATCCTCGTCCACGTTGAGCGAAACCAATGAACTTTCTCCTGCCTCTTTATATGCCATATCAAATTCTTTTTTCGCAACAGACAAAACCAAAGATGCAGCTCCCGGTCCATACAAGACGGCTGGAATAAAGCCCTCTTTTAAAAGAACTTTTACTTTCTTTCCTATGATTTCTCTTTTTTTTGCAAAAAGTTGTATCATAAATATATTTACACTTTATTTAGAGAGCCCAAAAACAAAATATGCTGCTCTGCTACCTTTTGTACCGCAACAATGCTTGGAGGCAAAACCTTATACGGAGTAATCTCTTTATCATACTTTTTAAGTGTTGCTCTGAGGGTATTGGTAAATGCTACTCTCAATTCCGTTGAGATATTAACCTTCACCACTCCTGTCTTTACCGCTTGGAGCAAATCACGCTTTGGCGTGCCAGAGCCTCCATGCAGTACCATAAAAGATGTAACATGTTTTTTGATTTCTTGCAACTGTTTTATCGAAAGATGGGGGTTCTCTTTGTATACACCATGCACCGTTCCGATAAGAATGGCTAGGGCATTCACTCCAGTTTTTTTAACAAATTCCTTTGCTTCTTTAGGGTCAGTGAAGGAATCACCGTTAAAAGATGGTGTTTTCTCTTTGTGCATTATTGAATGTTTTCCTGGAATCTCCGCAAACTCCCCCTCTACTATTGAAACACGATTCTTTTTTGCTAACGCTACCACTCTTTTAGTTATGGCAATATTTTCTTTAAAAGAATAGGAGGAACCATCGAAGTGTACTGCATCATACCCGGTTTCAATTGCCTCTTTTACTGCGCCAAAAGACTTCCCATGGTCAAAGTTTAAAAAAATAGGGAGTTTTGTTTCTTTTTGATACGACTCAACAAGAGCTACTGCCTGCGCTTTTCCCAAAAACTTGCTATCCCCTTCTGAGGTTCCCACAAGCAACGGAGCCTTTAAATGAATTCCTGCCTGAACAATACCCTGCAATTGTTCTTGAGTAGAAAAATTAAACTGAACCATGGCAAACCCCTCTTTTTTTGCCTTCTTATAGTAATACTTGAGGTCTTTTTTTGCCATTATTTTTGTATATACACAGTCTGAGTAGGATAGGCAAATTCAATGCCTTCTTTTTCAAAACACTCCATTAGTTCAATATTAATCTCATGCTGAACATCTTTATGCACCGTAAAGTCTCCTGAAGTAATATAATATACTACGCCAAAATTTAAACTAAAATCTCCAAAATCTGTAAAATGAATCCTCTGTATCTCAGCTTTATCAATTCCTCCTATGATATCTTTAACCATTTGGGAAATTGCTCGTATCTTTTTAGTAGGAGTTTCGTACTTGATTCCAAAACTAAATGTCATCCTGCGCTTTTCAAACCCTCTGTAGTTCTTAATTCTAGCCTCTGTCAACTCTTTGTTAGACATAATTAACTCCTCGCCCTCCAATGTTTGAATACGCGTGGATTTAAGACCAATATGCTTTACAGTCCCCATTTCATTTCCTATGACAATGAAATCTCCTGTCTGAAAGGGCTTATCAAAATAAATAGAGAAAGAGGCAAATACATCTGAAAGAATACCCTGAAGGGCAAAGGCAATTGCAACACCTCCAATCCCAAGACCCGCGATTAAAGCTGTAATATCGTATCCAAGATTTTGAACAACAAGCAAAATAACTATTGCCCAGAGTATCCCTTTCGATCCTTTTACAAGAAGCTTAATGGCAGAAAGATCAATTGTGCTATCTTCTTTTTTTCTTTTATCAATAATCTTTTCAAAGAAGTAATCGATAGTTCGGCTTAACGCCTTTACTGCGCTATATACAACTACACCAAACGCAATCCAATATCCTATACTTTTTAACCCCGCAGGGTACTCAATAAATTGAAGAGCAATTCCTATTGATAAAAGTAGGTATAAGGGGGTGCCTACTGAAAGAATAATTTCAATGAGAAAATCATCAAAATCAGTTTTTGTTTTTTGAGCTAATCCTTTTAACTTCTTTAATACAGACTTTCGGAAAAGTATCAGGGCAATATATACTCCAAGGAAAATCAAAAGAGATGTGGCATAGGCACCAATCGTATTGCCCGCAATATCAACCTGAAGAAGTATGTTAATCTGCTCCATATCTCCTATGTTAATTCCTTCTTAAAGCGTTCTTGCGCTTCTTTGAGAATTTTGTTAGCTTCCTCTTTTGACTTAAAATCTCGTACTTTAACCCATTTTCCAGGCTCCAAACGCTTATACGTCTCAAAAAAATCCTTAATTTCATTTCGCTGATGTCCTGATAAGTCTTTTACATCCTGAACATCTTGCCATCTTGCATCAACCTTCTTTATTGGAATCAACAAAACCTTATGATCAATTCCCCCATCATCTTCCATGTCTAAATATCCAATAATCTCTGCTTTTACCACGCAACCAGAAAAGGTTGGATTGGTAACCAACAGTACTGCGTCTAAAGGATCATCATCCTGCCCTTTCGTATCTTGAATAAATCCATAATCAAAAGGAAAAACATTAGATCCATACAAGGTACGGTCCAGCATAATCTCGCCTGTATTCTCATCTCTCTCATACTTATTCTTTGATCCTTTAGGTATTTCTACAAATACTTTTACTTCCATAATAGTGTGTTATTTAGTTAATGTTTTTGCTGAGGCCATGACATGACGAATCAGTGTCGTAACATATCCCCATTCATTATCATACCAAGATAATACCTTTACCAAGTCTCCATCTACTACTCTTGTGAGGCTTAAATCCACAATGGCACTATATGGTTCCCGCACAATATCTGAGGAAACTACCAGGTCCTCTGTAACTTTCAAGATACCTTTCCATTGAGCACTATTTGCCGCCTTAGTTAAAATACTATTTATCTCTTTTACGCTAGTTTTTTTCTTTGAAATAAAAGTGATGTCTGCAATGCTTCCTGCCACAACAGGAACTCGAAGAGCAATACCATCAAACTTCCCTTCTAATTCTGGAATTGCTCGAGTTACCACAATTGCGGCTCCGGTACTTGAAGGAATGATATTTTGCGCTGCTGCTCTTCCTTTGCGAACATCTTTTCCATAGCTTGGCCCATCCACTAAACTCTGCGTTGCAGTATATCCATGGGTAGTATTGAGCACTGCTTTTTGAATTCCTGGAGCAACAGACAATATTTCAATCACAGGAGACACCGCATTGGTAGTACAAGAACCATTTGAAGTAATACTACACACTCCCATATCTTTTTCATTTACCCCAGAAAGTATGGTTCTTCCATTTTCTCCGTCACTATCTTTTGCGGGAGCCGTAATCACTACACGCTTAGCTCCAGATTCTAAGTGAACCTTTGCCTTTTGATAGGAATCAAACACCCCTGTTGCCTCAACAACAATATCTATTTTGAGCTTCTTCCATGGAAGCCTTGAGGGATCCTTTTCTTTTAGAATTTCAACTCCTTGTAAGTCCTTTTCAAACTTTCCATATACGCTATCGTATTTTAAAAGATAGGATAGATTATCTAAATCTCCCAAATCATTAATTGCCACAACCTGAAGGTCTCCTGCTTCTTGAGCCTGACGAAAAAAGAGTCGGCCTATACGCCCAAAACCATTAATTGCTATCTTTACCATATGTTAGTACTGTACCATATTGAGGGGGAAATAAAAAAGGCGGGGATAAATCCGAGCCTTTCTATCGCCAGAGCGACTGCTATTGTTACTCAACGACAAAGTCGTGGAAGTTTTCCAAGAGTTGACACACTGCACTCCCCACGTGCACCAGATGCTTGCGGCAAGTGCATATATAGCCTTCGTCGTCCACGAGCTTCGTTAAATCAACGGAACCAAAGCATGGTTTAGTGTTCGCACCTTCCTGAACCACATGAATACGCCTCAAATCCTCCACTTGGTCTGTACCAATTAAGGGACAGGAGATCAGCACAGAGCACTTTAGGACTGGCCCTTCTTCACTCCCAATTTTAAGCAATAAGGTTCCGAGCGTGAAACCACTATCAGAAGTCACATATACTTGAACACGCGGTAGATTCGTTGCAAGATTTTCTGCCATGATGTTATCCTCCCCTATACGCTATATGAAACTAGGACTGCATCGTATAATAACAAACATATCCATTATGTCAAGTATAACCCTAATAAATCGGTTTTTTGATATAAAGTTCTTTACTTTAACTAAAGAACTTTTAATTTCATTAGGCCGCGCTTCTCACTTTATTCGAACCTGCTCTTTTTCTGTTTTCTTGGGATTACGCTTTGCATCCTGTTTTCTTACAAAGCGGCCTGTAATAGAGCTTCGGTATACCGTTTTCCTTTTCTCTTTTGCCATAAAATAAGGATTAGTTATTATATTCCAACTTTAAAAACTGCGACAGTTCTTTTCCAAAATGAGGATCTTTTAAGGAAAAGTGCAGGTTTGTTTGCATCCAATCTCTTTTATTACCAGCTTCCCACCATTTCCCTTCTAATTCATATCCATACACAATCTTTCCATCCCGCACCATATCTCCCAATGCTTCAGACAATACCACTTCTCCTTTCTTGTTTGGTTTTGCCTTTTTCAAGTAATCAAACACTTCTGGAGTGATAATACGTCTGCCAACAATAGCCAGATCAGAGGGTGCTTCTTCTTGAGGCTTTTCAACAATCTTTTTTATCTTAAAAAGACGTTGAGAAATCTTTTCCACATCAACAATTCCATATGAGGACAAACGTTCTTTGGGAAGACGAGCTAGTGCAGTCACTGGCTTTTGGGAAGTTTTAAATACTTGAGCTATCTGGACACATCCTGGAGTATTTCCCTCAATAATATCATCTGGATACAAAACAAAGCAGGGTTCCTGCCCAACAAGCTTCTTTGCTTGCAATACTGCATGACCATCCCCTAGCGGTTTATCAGTAACAAAACTAAAAGAAAATCCTTCCAAGGTTTTATGAAGCTCTTGTACCTCTTTTAACAACTCTTCTTGCTTCCTATCTACTAAAAGCTTTTCTAGCTGAGGAGAGCGCTTTATGTAATCTTGAACTTGTTTTTTATTACTATTTACAACAAAGATAATCTGTTGCACGCCTGATGCCTTGAGCTCCTCTAATGCATAGAGCAGCATTGGCTTTAAACCAACCGGCAAAAGTTCTTTTGGCAAGGCCTTGGAAAGAGGTAAAAAACGCGTTGCCAAACCAGCAATAGGAATAATCGCTTTTGTTATATCACCCATACATTAAGAAGCGTCCTCTTGATACCTTGTGTTGCGAAGAAAAGAAGGGATATCAAGATGCTCGTCTTGTTTTTCCAAATCTTTTAATTCTCTGTCCTGAGCTTTTCTCAAATCCAAAGCATTCCTTCGTACTTTGCCGGATTGCGAACGTGGATCTTTTTTAGGAGGCGCAGGAGCAATCTTTTTCTCCTCTATCTTTTTCTTTTGCTTCTTTATTGTAGGCTTCTTTTCCACACTCTTCTTCTTTTGCTTCTGCTTTTTCTCTAAGACTTTCACCTCTCCTATCCCTTCTTTTCCTTTACATCCCACAGCAAAAAGAGCAATGCGCAGCTTATCTTTATACTCTGACTGAAAAGAAACACCAAAAATAATGCGAGCCTTTGTGTTAAAAGAAGAAATCTTTTTTGAAATATCAGCCACCTCCTGCATTTTCATTGCCTTATCCCCTGTTACGTTAAATACCATACGGTCAGCTCCAGTAATCCCATAATCATACAAAGGGTTATTGAGCACTTCCTTTAGAGCAAGTTGAGCTTTGGGCTCTCCTTGCATCAAAACAGAGTTTAAATATGCAAGCTTTCCTCTTCCATCCAATAGAGTTTTAAAATCAGCAAAATCAATATTAATAAGTCCTGGGAGAGCTAGGGTATCAATAAAGCCTCCTAAGGTTTCAGCCAACCTCTTATTTATAGCTGAAAATGCGCTCCTCAGTGGGGTCTTTTGATCAATAATGCGAAAGATATTCTCATTTGGAATAACGCTATAGACGTTTACCAAAGGGATAATCTTTGCTAGGGCAGCATCTGCTATCTCTTTTCTCTTTTGTCCTTCAAAGGAAAAGGGCATGGTTAAAAAACACAAAGTCAAACACTTAGCCTCTTTTGCTGCTTCCGCAAACACTGAAATCGCGCCAGATCCAGCTCCTCCTCCCAAGGAAGCTATCAGAATACATATATCTTGCCCCTCCATCAATTTCTTTATTCTGTCCTTTTCTGCTTTTGCTGCAGTTTCTCCTAATACAGGATCCATACCACATCCAAGACCACGCGTGATCTCTTGGCCAAATATAAATGCCCGGGTATTTTTAGGTAGGTTCTTTTGCGCTTGCACATCAGTATTTGCACAAACAAAATCTACTTTCCCGATGGAACGTGCAATTTCTCCCACAATAGAAGAACCTCCACCTCCAATTCCAATAACCCGAATCTTGGTCTTCGCCACTTCCTCTGGCGCCGAAGCTAATTGCTTTACCTTCAAGAAAGATTTAGCAGGGGGTCTTTTTTTAACGCGCGAAATCGTTTTTCTCTGATCTTTTTTTTGAGCCTTTTTGGGCTTTGTTTTTACCTTTTGAATTTTCTTTGCCATTCTTCTATTGTAAAGAGGCTTTCATTTTTGTCAATTTCCTTCATCTTTGGTATAGTGTGTCCATGGGAACTTCGAGGCCCAACTTTTTTTTGATTTATCTTTCTGCGTTCGTTGGCGTAATTGCTTTTTCTATGGTCTTTCCTCTTCTCCCAATCTACGCTAAGCAATTTGCAGCCTCAAGCACCACCATTGGTATGCTTGTTGGCTCCTTTGCACTTGCCCAACTCTTATCTTCTCCCTTTTGGGGAATCCTTTCCGATCGCTTTGGAAGAAAACCTATTATCTTAATTGGTCTTCTGGGTTTATCTTTAAGCTTTCTCGTCTTTGCCCTTACGGCAAATCTTGCAACTCTATTTATTTCACGATTCGTTCAAGGCCTTTTTTCTGGAGCTGTCATGCCTTCCTCTCGCGCATATATAGCTGATGTTACATCAAAGAAAGACCGAATAAAGTCTATGGGAAGAATTGGAGGCGCTATCGCTCTTGGAGTTATCTTTGGACCTGCCATTGGAGGCTTCCTTGCTCAGGGAAGTTTAGTATTGCCTTTTTTCGTTGCCAGTGCAGTAGCTACCCTTAACCTGGCCCTCATGTTCTTTTTTCTCCCTGAATCCTTAAAAGAAAAGCGTGACTATAAAATAGGTATACGACTAGCTTGGCTTTCCTTCCCTCAAATCTTAAAAGGACTTAAGGGGGCTTTAATGCCTATGTTTGTTTTGGCTTTCATATGGTCCTTTGCCATGTCCAACAACCAACTCAATGTACCGCTATTGGGCATAGAAAAATTCCATTTAGAAACTGCTGCCATAGGTATTGGTTTTGG
>Ga0310122_10001269_pt1 | contig 16155 bp, 13 predicted proteins | sample CB6_Bottom_1051__FD_203503 | JGI IMG/M metagenome (GOLD analysis project Ga0310122, IMG submission 203503) | Marine microbial communities from Western Arctic Ocean, Canada - CB6_Bottom_1051 | ecosystem: Environmental > Aquatic > Marine > Oceanic | place: Canada: Western Arctic Ocean | collected...
TGCATAAAGAGCTGCCTCATGTCGACATAGTGTCGATTGGCCGCGATCATCGCCTCCTGGACGGCTGGAGAGACGCGGGACCCTCCAATGATGGTCTGGTTTCCGGCGGCGTTGATTACGGGTTTGCACCCGAGGTCGCGATAGAGCTGGGCTGGATCCATGAAGGTCTGACCTCGTCGAGGTTTGAGGCGAGTTACTCAATCGCCAGAGTTATATGAAGGACTGTGAGAGATATCACCGATTAAGCCGCTCGAGGGACGTACAGTCAAGGGGGCGCCAGAAGCTGGCCCAGGAAAGCTGGCCCAGGAGCCGGCCCAGTCGGCTGAGTTTGTGCAGGCTGTTTCGCTGTCAGGCGGCACGATTATTGCATGAAAAACCGTCGATAGTCGCTCAGCCGACCAGTTCTGAGAAAAGATCATGACCGGTGCGCAATTCCTGCACCGGTCATCACCACTGCTCATTTGAGTTAACCCGTTTGCAGTCAATGAGTTACAAACCGAACAGTCGCGATATCAGCAGCCTGCAGTTTTTGCATCCTCTGCACCCTCCGTGCGCTTGTTTCTCCGCACCGATGGCGCTTTCGTCCCACCGCCGGGGGATTCTGATTGGATCCAGGCTATCCCGCGGGCTCGCCGTGGCCCGACCGCACCTCCTGACCGGTCTGTTCCTCGGGTTTCAGGTCATCGGACTTCAGGCTTGTCTTCCAACCAGCGTCCCCGAGCGCGAACCGGAAGCGAGCGAAACCGTCGCCAGCGCCCCTGTTCCCCCCGCCCTGCCCTCCGTTGGCGATGATGGCGATGATGGCGATAGCGTAACAAGCGAATTCGCCGCCCATTCCCAGAACGGGCCCACCCGGACTTCTGCGGGGGTTTCCAAGGCGCACACCGATGCCGCCACAGCTTATCTCACTGCAGCTCTACCTGCCTCAAACCAGCTCCCGCGCTTCGACCTCATCCGCGACACCGGAGAGCGCAAGCTGGACTTCTACCGCTTTATGTATCGGATAATCAAGGCTGAGAACGAGCACATCCGCAGCGACCGCCTGCGCCTTTATTACCTCCATGACCGCTTCCAGATTGGGGGCGAGCTGAGTGTCTCCCACCGAGACTGGCTCCGGAACCTGGCCCGCCGATACCGCGTCGATGGCGACAAGCCGACAGCCGATATTCTCGACCGACTACGCCGCCGCGTCGACACTATTCCCGTGGAGCTGGCCATTGCTCAGGCCGCCATCGAGTCCGCCTGGGGTTGCTCGCGCTTCGCCCGCCAGGGTAACAACATTTACGGACAGTGGTGCTTCGATAAAGGCTGCGGCATGGTACCGGGAGACCGGGGAGTCAAAGCGACGCACGAAGTAGCCGCCTTCGACTCACCGCATAGCTCGGTGCGCGCCTACCTCCTGAATCTGAACACCCACCGAAGCTACCGACTGTTCCGCGAGCTCCGCAGCCAGCGAGCGCAGAACGAGATTCCGGACGGTCACGCCCTCGCCGCCGGCCTGCGGCACTACTCCGAGCTCGGTGACGAGTACATCCGACGACTGCGAGTGATCATGAGGCAGAACCGGGGTCTTCTACAGCTTTCCCGAACCGCGAATTCGGCGGGAGGCGGGTTGCGCCACAGGCTAAAGTGGCGATCGCGCCCAGCCGCGGGTCGTCTCGGGAGATCCTGCGCCTCATTCGGGAATCTCCGGCCTCACCCACACGTGGCTGAACCAGTGCCAGGCGCTGCCGTCCACTGACGGCGCGGTAACCGTACAGAGCGTACGGCGCGCGGTAAGCTCCTCCCGCGACTTCACCGTGACCCTGAACGTATGGGCGGCACCTTCGGTCTCCTGTGTCACCTCCAGATCACAGGCGCGGCGCCCGGCCACGAAGCACTGCATGCCGCTGTGTCGTATTCCCCGGGAGTCGACCAGCAACTGCAGCGACGCTTGCCCTGATCCCTCCAGCAAAGGCGTTCGAGGCTCGCGCTCCAGCACCCGCAGCGCCTTCATTCGGGCCTTTGAGCTGAACCCAGCCACCGTCGCGTACGGTCCCCCCATTGGAAAGCGGGGCAACGCATACAGATCGCTCCCCTGGTGGGCAACGCCGGAATTCTGGGCAACCGCGCACTGAAATCCCAGTTCCTCAACCGCCTCTTTCATCTGCAGGTCGTACTCGCCGAAGGGATAGGAGAACACTCGAGGTTCGACTCCCAGGTTAGCGGCGATTTTTTCTTGTGCCTCCCTTATGTCCGCCTTGAAGCGCTCGAGACGTTTCTGTGTTGGGAGGTTCAGGAAGTAGTCGTGAGAGGCCGTATGATTGCCGATCTCCATGCCGCGAGCGGCCAGATCTGCCAGCTCCTTCCAGCTCAACATCCCCTTGCCGCCGACACTCCGAGAATTGACAAACAGCGTGATCGGAACCTGGAATTCATCCAGGATTGGCAGCCCCGCCGTCGCCAGGGAGGCGTAGCCATCGTCGACGGTAAGAACAGCCGTCCTCTGGGGCAGCGTTCCCGCCTGCAGGCGCCCCACTGCGTCTCCCAGAGTGAGGACGGTGTAGCGCTCGCGCCGGAGAAATTCAAGCTGGCCGCGCAGCGCTTCCAGTGAGATATTGGTGGAGGGATAGCGATCGTCGCCGAATCGGTGGTAGACGAAACAGACGAACTCGCGCTCCCCAGGAGCGGTCTCGGAAACGGGAGCGGCCACCCCGGCAGCCAATAACACGAGCGCTGCGACAATGGCAGGGGCTCCACAACGCCTCGGGGCACCCCCGCCCCACCGGCGATACCCTCTCAGGTTCTCGCCTCTCAACTGCTGCGCGGGGGCGGCTTGGGTTGAGAAGAGCGCAAATCGTGCAGCTCCAGGGCCTCTGCCGCCTCTTCCAGATCTGGGACGCGACTTGGCTTGCGCAAATGCAGCTCGAATGCCGGCAGTCGCTCGTCGTCATCCTTCAGGACCCAGCCGGTCACCAACACCGTGGCCAGCGCCGGGTCACGCTCTCGCAGTTCAAGGGCGACTCGATCCCCAGAAACGTTAAGTATCCCCAGGTCGTACCGCGCCCGACATCGCCTCAAATCTCGAATTGGCGTAGACAATTGCGGCATCCTCAACCCTGACGAGAACGACCCCTTCTGACATATTGCGGGTAGTATCATCGTGAACTTTCTGACTCCGCACAGCCTGAATCCACGTACGACAGCCGGCAAATCGAGATTGTCTACGCGCTGACCGGAGAAGAGAATATCCCAATCTCCCTGCCCCGAAGCAACCTGGGATTTGAGAGCTTCCCGGAAATAGCAGCGAGATCCCGGCGAGGTCAGCTAGTAGGTTACCACGGGCCTTCGATTTGCCTATCTTAGGCGTCCATGGAAAAGTCAACGATCGAAATCACCGAAAACGCCCTCCGCGCCCTGACTCAGGCGCAGGCCGATTCGTTCCGCAGGGACGGCTTCGTCGCGATCGGCAAGCTCCTGGAAGACAGTTCGATTGAGGCCCTGCGGGAAGAGTACGACCGGCTCTTCAGCGAGGCTCGAGACTCGGATAGATACCGAAATCTGTCGGCCGCCAAAGATGCACCCACCGACTCAGATGGCGAGGAAATGCTGCAGATCATGCAGATGTGCGAGCGCAGCCTGCTCTTCCGCCAGTTGCTGTTCGACGAGCGCATTCTCAATATCGCCGAGGACCTCATCGGCCCCAACCTCCAGCTCTTTCACGACCAGGCGCTGTACAAACCCGCTCATCGCGGCGGACCCATCTCCTGGCATCAGGACAACGCCTACTGGAAGTGCATCCCCGCCAATCTCGTCAGCTGCTGGCTCACCCTCGACGATGTAGACGCAGCCAACGGTGCCATGCATCTGCTGCCCGGATCTCACCTGCATCCCCTGACCCACGAGCGCACCGAGGTGCTATTGGACAGCGGCAGTCAGGTGGATCAATCTCAGGCCGTGGTCATCGAGCTGCCGGCGGGTGGCGTCATGTTCCACCACTGTCAGACCGCGCACCACACGCCACCCAATACCACCGATCGCCAGCGTCGCGCCTTCGCCATCCACTTCATGGCCCCCGGGACCAGGAGTGCTCCAACCGGGGAGTACATGCCCGTGAGCTTCGGCCGTCCCATCCTCCGCATGCGCATGTGAATGAAGCGGTACCGCTCCAAGGTGGACTTCCTCGCCGTCCTCGTGTACTTCGTCATTATCGTCCTGGTAGACGGAGCGGCCATGGTTGTATCCGTAGAAGTCATCTCCAGGGCGTTTCCCCATACCGCAATCTGGATCTTTATCGGCGCCCTCAGCATACCGGCCCTGATGCTGCTCGTCCTCCTGCCGCTGCGCTATCTCCTCACCTGGGACGAGGTCGCCATTCACAGCGGCCTCTTGCGATGGCGCATACCCGTCGAGTCGATTCTTCGAGTCACCCCCTCAAAGAGCCTCCGCCCTGCGCCCGCACTGTCGCACCAACGCTTGCGATTGGACTATCAGAAGGGAAATCGAACGAGATCCGTGCACCTGTCGCCCACGCATCCAACGCATTTTCTGGCTGATCTGGTAGCGGCCGACCCGGGACTGGTGTATGTGGAAGGAGGAGGCCTGGTGAGGCAGGCGGGGCGGATCCTGCCGCTGCAGCATACCGCCCCCTGACAGTCCGTTGGGAAAGTCGCAGCAAGCATGTGGACTATATCAACAAACTGCTAAAAACCAGATTTTTTGGATAAAAAGCGCGAGCTACTGGCTTGCAAGGAGTTGGATGCCGACCATCGGCTTTCGGTCGCATGGTAGCGCTTCTTGATAGAGCACTAGCGGAGCAGCAGCAGCTTGTGGGCCTTAACGTCCTGTCCCATCCGCAGGCGGTAGAAATAAACCCCGCTGGCCAGGGTCTGTCCTTCTTCGCCGCGACCGTCCCACCGAGCCGTGTATTGACCCGCCGGCCGATTCCCCTGAACCAGCGTAGCCAGCAGTTGGCCGGTGAGGCTGTAAATGCCCAGGTCCACCCACGCCTGGCGCGGCAACGAAAACGAGATGGTGGTATCGCTGTTGAAGGGGTTGGGGAAATTCTGAGCGAGGGCGAACCGTTCGGGGGCGGCGGTGTGCCGCACTTCCACCACCGCGGTAGCGGTTCCTCCGAAATACTGTTCCGCCAGATGGAAGGCGTCGACCCCTATCTGGCGGCCGATGAGACGACCGGGGATATCGTCGGCCGGTGGATGAATGCCGCCCCAGATTCGCGACAGGCTGGTCTGGTCAGAGGCGTCGCGGTAGGTCGCCCACTGCAGGACCACATCGACGCTGGGTCCCTCCTCGAAAACCAGGAATTCATTCCTGGGAGCGTGAAATTCACCTACCCCCCCCGGAAAGTACTCGTCGCCGGTGAGCAAGGTCATGACTTCGGCGGCCGCCCGCGAGAAGGTAGAGTGACCGGACGTATAGCCGGCAAAGGGCGGTGTCACGAAAGTGGGGCGCTGGAAGGGCCACCAGTTTTCGGCCAGGATCCACCCCACGCCGGCCTCGTCCACCAACGGATCGGCGATATAGTCGGGGCCGCGCCAGGCGTACAGCTTGATCTTACCCGCGTTCTCGTTATTGGCGCCCAGGAGCGGGTCGCCGCTGCCAACCACTTCGATAAAACCCTCCACCAGCGGCATACCCGCCGCGTCGTACCGGGCAAGCTCAGGGCGGGTACTTTGGCCTCGATCGGACATCCAGCGGATAGCCGATATCGGGCGCACGTAGTCGTACCACCCCTTGATACCCCAGGCCGAGACTGCTGAGTCGTGCACCGCCCCACCCAGGGCGAAATAGGCTTTCACGTCCCATACCAAATCGTCGAGGACCGGTCCCCGACCCCTGAAGCGCTTTTCGATGAGCGGGTGGTCGCTGACATAGTTGAGAATGGTGAACCAGTGCCCTGGAGGGGTCTCCGAATCCGGTCCATCGGCCCAGAATTCGGCCAGCACTCGCACGTAGTCCCCCCGCGGGACGAGTTGAGCCTCGTAGGCTTCCCCGGTGTGGGGATTGACGATATGCCCCAGACTCGGGTCGCCTCCCTCCAGCAGGTTGTAAAAGTCGCGGTATCCGTCCAGCGTCTCCGGCAGGTGAGGGATATTGCCGATGGCGCCTGGCGAAATATCCCACATCACGCCGTCACTCGGATCGAGGTGCGACGACCAGACCGCTACCAGCTCGAAATTCCACTGATACTCCTCCGAGTCCAACAGCAGGCCGGAGCGGGCGCGGTGGCGGGCGATGGCCCCGGACTCCTGAGTGTCGATATGAGGCGGCGGACCCGGGTCGTGGTAGACCCGGTACTCCTGGCCGTCCCGCAGGTAGACGGTCAAGTCCTCTTCGCTCAAAGCGAAGGGTGCCACGTCGCCCCATTCGGGTCCGAGAAAGGGCAGAGCATCGCCCGAGATGTTCCCACTTTGGTCGATGAAGAGGTCAAAACTGAGGGGCTGCCAGAAATTGGGGTCGAGAATGGTGGTATTGCCCCGCAGGGTCGGCCCGAGAGGAGGGTTCAGCGGGCGATAGCCGACATTGGCGTAGGAGAGCTGCTCGTTAGACCCGTCCTGCATTCCGAAGTCGATCAGGCCCTGGCCCAGATAGTTACCCAGGGCTGCTGCCGACCCTCCGGAGTAATCGGTGGCGGTGAACCCGGTGTCGTACCCAAGCTCAGCCATGAGCTCGTCAAAGCGAGTCAGCGATGCCTCTTTCCCGGGCGAGTCGGCGAAACGATGCGTCAACAGACGGTAGACGGCGTAGCTCATCGCCTCCTCCCTCCCAGCCGCCCTCACCTTGACGGTCGCCGGCAGCCCGGCGAAATTCAGCTCGAATCCCCGAACCGTGTTGCCCAGAAGATAAGGCTGGGCCACCTCGTCGTAGGCGGCCCAGGCGTCGTAAAGGGCGATGCCGGTATGAAAGAGATTCCGGGCGTGGATCGTAGGACGAGCGAAGTCCATGCGGATCGCGTCCAGCAGCGCCTCGTTCCACTGGCGTGCCACCGTCTGCTGTGCCAGCGCCGTACCGGACGCAGCGAGCAGGGCCGCCAGAGCGCAGAACAAAGAAAATCGGTGTCTCATGGGGCTGTCCTCCATTATGTGCTTTGGAATCTCCTGCCAAAGATACGTGCGCTACCGCGCCGAACTTTAATATAAATCGATCCTTTAATAATTTTAATAATAAGTCAATCCTGAATACAGGTGCTCGCCGCTCTCACCTTTACCTCCCTGACCCAGTACCCTATTGTACCGCCCCTTGTACCGCCCCCCGTACCCGACAGTCTGCCCCGAACAGTCGAGAGGAGCCCCACATGAAGATTACCGATGTCGAGACGATTCCGATCAATCCTCGCCTCGCCGCGCGCCACGCCGATCAGAAGCCCCGCTTCAGCGGCATCGACACCCAGACCATCTTCAAGGTCACCTGCGACAACGGCATCGTCGGATACGGCGACAGCAGGGGCCACGTCTCGCTCGCAGAGGCGACCATCCAGTCGCTGGTGGGCCAGACCCCGTTCAACTACCTCATGGCCAATCTCGCTACCGGCCTTATGGGGGCCCTCTACGACGCCATGGGCAAACACCTCGAGATCCCGGCCTACAAGCTCATGGGCCAGAAGGTACGGGACCGCGTGCCGGTGGCAGCTTGGTGCCGGCCGGCCTCCCCCGAAGACCTGGCCAGCGATGTGCAAAGAGCAGCCGCCGAGGGTTACATGACCTTCAAGTTACACACCTGCGACTACTACGATGTCCTGGAGCAGGTGCGCGCCGTCGAAGAGGTCGCCCCCCGCGGCTTCCGCATGCATTTCGACTTCAACCACAATCGCACCCCAAACGCCATGATGAGGCTGGTGCCGGAAATGGAGAAGTCGTGGGTCGTCGGCTTCCTCGAGGACCCCCTCAACTGGCGCGACCTCGATGGCTGGCGCCGCCTGCGATCGATGACCACCATCCCATTGCTCATGCATGTCCCACAACTGGGCGGGGGGCCTGAAATCCTGCACGGCTGCGCCGATCTGTATATGATCGGCGAGAACGGCTTCGCCCAGTCCTTCTCGCGCGGCTTCGCCTGTGCCGAGGCCAACCTCTCCACCGTCCTCCAGCTAACCGGTGGCACCCTCTGCAAGGCCATGGCCCTGCACATGTGCGCCGTCATCCCCAACGTCTCGCACACCACCAATCTCGACGACCAATACGACGAAGATGTCACCGGTGGCCGCATCGAAGTCGCCGAGGGCAGTTCACCCGTACCGGAGGGACCGGGACTCGGCGTGGAGGTAGACGAAGCGGAACTTGCCAGGATCGCCCAGAACCCGATCACCGTAATCCCCCGGCACATCGGCGCCCTGCATCTCCCCGGCGGCCACACCTACTACACCAGAGGCTTCCCCAGCGTCGAACGCCTCACCGGCTTCCCGGAAGGCAACATCCGCGGCATCCGCCTGGAAGTGATCGAAGATGACGGCGGCGATGCCTTCCAGCAGCGCTACGATCAGCTGGAGAGCGGACCGGTAATGGAATAAACGCTGGAATATGGCCAGCATGAGGCAGTGGCTCGAATAGAGTCTTGGGGACCAGATACACGCACTCGACCGGCGCCTCGCATCACGTGCGATGAACCAGGAGAATCAGACATGCCACGAACTTTGCTCGAAGATCTAGCCAAACTCCACTCCGGCACCAGCGGGCGCGCCTCCTCCTGGGACACCAGCGGCCGCAACGGCGACGCCTGGACCCTCGAACCGGGACAGACCCGCGTCCTGGCCGACATCGACGGACCGGGCTTGATCAACCACATCTGGATGACCCAAGGCAATCACTATCGCGAGTGCCTCCTCAAGATCACCTGGGACAACGCTCGCCACCCGAGCGTCCTGTGTCCCCTGGGCGACTTCTTTGGACTGGGACACGGCATCGTCAATTCCTACCAGTCTCTCCTCTTCACCGCCTCAACCCGCGGCAACAACCAGTTCAACACCGGCTGCGCCCTCAACGCCTACGTCCCCATGCCCTTTCAGGAGCGCGCCCTGATCGAACTGGTCAACGAGAGCAAGGAAACGCATCGGCAGTACTTCTACATCGACTACGAATCCCTCGCCGAGTCCCCCGCCGATGATCTGGGCTACTTCCACGCGGAATTCCGTCGGGAAAACCCCTTTGGAGGCTGGGGTCACGAAATCCTCGTCAACACCCCCGAGGCCAACATCGTCAACAGGGACCGCACCGCCTGGGAGAACAACTACGTCATCGCCGAAACCAAGGGCCGCGGCCACTACATCGGCTGCAACATCAGCGTGACGAATTTCCAGGGGACCTGGTGGGGCGAGGGGGACGATATGATCTGGGTAGACGGCTACAAGTGGCCGCCCGACCTGCACGGTACCGGTAGCGAGGACTACCTGAATCAGGCCTGGGGGATGCAGGACAACGCCTTCTTGCGCAACGGTTCGTCGATCCACGAGCAGAATACGGCCGGCTACCAGACCAGCTACGTCCACCACCTGGAGAACCCGGTGCGCTTCCAGAAAGAGATCAAAGTCACCATCGAGCACGGACACGGCAATCACCTGTGCAACGAGATGAGCAGCGTCGCCTATTGGTACGCTGCCGAGCCCGCCAAGGTGGCGCGACCACCGGCCGTAAGCCGGCGCATGCCGGTCCTGCGTGACAATCAGGGGAACTGGCTCTACGACAAACGCAACCAGACCACGTCCAGCAAGATCGCACCCAACCGCGAAATGCGAGCCAACAAGGCTAAATGGCAAAAGAATAGTTGACTGAAGCGATGCCTTCCCTGATTCCCGGCGTCATCTCACCCTCCATCCCCCACGCCCTCCCATCCCCGTTCTTCGCCTTCAAGGACGATCGGCTGCTGGTCGAAACAGATGGGAGCTCGGCTCGCATTCCCTGTGTTCGCGAGCTCGCCGACATCGGCCTTGAACCGGTCAGCGAGCACTATCTGGGTCGGCTTGACCAGCGCCACTGCTTCGCCGCCGATGTCGTCAAGGAGGCGCAAGCTCCGGACGGGATGGTTTTTCAAGGACTTCGTCAGCTCTTTGGATCGCTGGAGGAGGAGCTCTTCTCGGTGGCTGGAAGGGCGTTCCAGATCGTCAACTGGGGACGCACCCATCAGTTCTGCGGACGCTGTGGGAGCCCTACGCGCCACCACGACACCGATCGCGCCCTCGAGTGCCCTGAGTGCGGACTGATCTCCTTCCCCCGGGTGTCGCCGGCGGTCATCTGCCTGGTCGAGCGGGGTCGCGAATTTCTGCTCGCCCGCAACGCCCGCTTCCCCAAGAGCCGCTACAGCATTCTTGCCGGTTTCGTCGAACCGGGCGAAACCCTGGAGGAAACCGTTGCCCGCGAGATTGGCGAAGAGGTGGGCATAAAAGTCAGTGACATCCGCTACTTCGGCAGTCAGCCCTGGCCATTCCCCCACTCGCTGATGGTGGGCTTCACCGCCCAGCACGAAAGCGGGGAGATCCGCATCGACGGGGAGGAGATCGTCGATGCCGGTTGGTTCTCGTCTCAAAACCTGCCCGACCTGCCCGATGGAATCAGCATATCGAGACAGATCATAGACTCCTTTCTGGCCCGACACCGATGACGGCCTCCCCCGGGCGTGGACTCGCCAAGGCCGAAAAAACCCGGGTCATTATGCAAACCCTCGACGAGCTCTTTCCAGCGCCCGAGATCCCGCTCAACCACCGTGACCCGTACACCCTGCTGGTCGCGGTGCTCCTGTCCGCCCAGTGCACGGATGTGCGCGTCAACCAGGTCACGCCCGTTCTCTTCGCCCTGGCCGACACCCCGGAAAAAATGGCTCACCGGTCCGCAAGAGAGATCGAGAAGACCATCAGGACGTGTGGGCTGGCGCCGACGAAAGCGAAGAACATCCGCGCCCTCTCGCAGCTACTGGTAGCGGAGTACCGCGGTCAGGTACCGCGGAGCTTGGAGGAGCTGGAATCTCTACCGGGAGTGGGTCACAAGACGGCCCAGGTGGTGGTGTCGCAAGCCTTCGGGCAGCCCGCCTTCGCCGTCGACACCCACATCCACCGCCTCGCCTACCGCTGGGGGCTGTCCAACGGCAAAAACGTGGTCCAGACCGAGAAAGACCTGAAACGCCTCTTCCCGCGGGAGCGCTGGAACGACCTGCACAAGCAGATCATCTATTTTGGCCGTCAGTTCTGCCCGGCCCGCGGCCACGCCCCGGCCGCTTGCGCGCTGTGCAGCGTGGTGGGTCGGCGCAGCCTGATGAAGTAGATAGAGTGGTCTATTGCGGAGTGGCGACCTTGCTTCTGGCCCGCGCGATCCATGAGCGCGCCTTCTCATATCCCGGATCGCGCGCCAGCAATGCCTCCCACTCGATGATCGCTTTCGAGTATTCCCCTTGAGAGTAGTACGCCAGACCCAGATTGGCCCTTGAGGGCGTGAGGTCGGGACGCAGCCGAACGGCTTCGCGGTACACTGCTGCCGCGCTGTCGTATCGACTCGCCTGATGGAGGCCTGCCCGATGGCGTTGAGCGCCTCCACGAACTCCGGCTCGATCTCTCGTGCCCTCTTGAAAGCGGCGAGCGCCTCCGCCGGCTTTTCCAGCTTCGACAGGGCGATCCCCATTCCATAATGGGCACGGGCATACGCTGGATCGAGGGCTGCGATTTCTTCGAACAGGCCGAGGGCGCGCATCATCCGGCCCTGATCGGCATAGCCGGAGGCCAGGTTGGTCTTGATGCGGAGATCATCGGGATAGGTCTCGGACTGGCGTTCGAATTTCTCCACGCGCCGGGCCAGGGCGGAAAAGCTCGTGAAATATCTCTGACGGCGACGGGCCGTGTCGACATCGCCGACTTGATCGTACAAACGCGAGAGTTGCAGGTGAGGCCGCGGCTCCCACGGGGCCAGCTTGGAGGCTCGAATCTGCGCCGTTGTCGCGGCATCCAGGCTGTCGACTCGCGCCAGTGCGACACCCAGCCAGTGGTAACAATCCCAGCGCAATGGCGCCAGCGCGACCGCCTTGCTGAAAGCGTTGATCGCGTCGGCAGCCTGATCGAGACTCAGATAGGCCTTTCCCAGCCAGAAGCGGGGTTCGTAACGACGGGGGTGCCGCGACACCGCCTCGGCCAGCAGGTGGGCCGCTTCCTCGTGCAGGCCCAAGCCAGAGTCAAACGTAGCGATTCTCCGCGGCTGGCACACCGGCCAAACCGCCTGTTCTGTATAGTAATGCGGCCAGGCGGATACCTGGTCAAAAGCACAGGCATTACGCGCACAGGCGACCCGGGTGGGCTTCAGGCGAAATCTGTCGGCGAAGCCGTCCCTCAGCTGCTCCCCCAGCGCTCCAGGCCCAGTAGCTTCTTGCCGAGATCGCTTAGAGCCGCCGTGGTTCCATGGCGTTTCTCGACCTGGCGATCGTCACCGGGAAAGGCCCTGCCATCGGGCGACAGCCGCTGCCGCCACATGCGGATCCGCTGCTGCCGGAGTTTCTCGTTGTCGTCCGCCGCCGGCGACATGCTGATATACTGAGCCAGGCGCGGCCGGTCCGAGGTGTTGCGGCTGTTCCCGTGGGGCAGCAGGCTGTGCCAGATCAGCAGATCCCCGGCCCTTCCGGGTATCTTCCGCACCTCCAGACCCTCCAGATCCGGGCGGCGGCGGTCCCGGTCCCGCGGCTGCGTCTTCACCCACTCGGCGAACTGGCGATGGAAACCCGGCACGCACTGGAAGGTGCCCTGATTCTCGGCGGTGTCGGTCAGGTAAAGGACGCCCTGCACCTTCAGGCCTTTTTGGGGAGCCGATGAATCGAGATCCCAATGGATCATCCCCTTGTGGTCCCAGTCCTGCTTGTCGGGCCGGGATGGCGGCTTCAGGTTGGCCCGGTCCATGCTCACCCACAAGTCCCGCCTCCCCCAGATCTCGGCGAACGCCTCGTGCACCCTGGGATGCTGGCGATTGCTCCACAGGCCCTGGGTCTGATACATCTCCACCATGCCGCCAGTCCGGTGTGGCTCCCGGTACCAGTCACCCGGGTCGTTCCGGTCCATGCCCAGAAAATCCCAGATCTCGTTGATCAGGGATTCCAGATTCTCCCGCGGCACGGCGTCGCTGACGACGACGTAGCCGTTTTCATCCCAAAATGACCGCTCCGCTGCGCTCAACACCGTCATTATGCGCTCCCTCTTGTCTGTACAAATCCCCTCCACTCCCGCCTGAATCTGCCGGTCTTTCCATCCCGTTCCCCGGTTCGTATAATTTCAGGCTTCTTCTATCAGCCCCAATGGCCGATATTCATTCCCACGAAAAAGGAAACATACGTCACATGAGCAGAATTCGCCTGGGATTGATCGGCTGTGGAGGCATGTCGAAGGCTCACCTGCGCCGTTTCGAGGCTTTGAGCTCTCGCCTGCAGCTGACCGCCGTGGTAGATATAGAGGAGGAGCGCGCCGCCGCCGTGGCCTCTGAGTTCCCCGGAGCCCGGGTCGCCACCGACTTTCGGCAGGTCCTCGACGACGTCGATGCCGTTCTCCTCGTGCTCCCCCACCACCTGCACCACAGCATCGGTGTGGAGTGTCTCACCTCCGGCAAGCACGTCCTGCTCGAGAAACCGATGGCCATCTCGGAAGAGGGCTGTCTCCAGCTGATCGAGGCTTCCCGCAGGGCGCGAAGGACACTCATGATCGCCTACTGCATGCGCTACCACCCCCTGGTGGTGCGCATGAAGGAGTTGCTCGACGAGGGCGTACACGGAGACGTCTTCCAGGTTTCCATCTGGACCGAACAGCTCACTCAGTACCAGGAAGCAGGCTGGCATTCGGACCCCCTCAAGCTGGGAGGGGGTCAGTTCTTCAGTCACGGCTGCCACTACATCGACATCTTGCTCTGGTACCTGGGGAGGCCAATCCGAGGTACCCACATGGGCACCAATCGCGGCACACCCTGGATGAAGCGAGAGGGGACGAGCAATGTCTCCATCGAGTTTGAGGAGGGACGGCTGGGGTACCACTTCGGCACCTGGGGCGCCCGCGGCAGCCGTCTGAAATACTCCTTTCACGCCCACTGCACCGAGGGTATGATCGAGGCCGACATCAGTGGCGGACGCCTGCTCGCCCACGCCGGCGGCAAGGAGACGCTGCTCATGGAAGCCGATACCGGCAAGCACACAGAAAACGAGATGGCCCACTTTCTCGACTGTATCGAGTCCGGCCGTCAACCCCTCACCGACGGACCGGGCAGCCTGCAGGGTCTCCGCTTGATCTGGCGTCTGTACGAAGCCGAGCAGTTGGGAGTGATGGCCGACCTCAGCGGACTCGGACTCGACGAACTGCCGCGCTGAAATGCACAGCTGCCATTGTCAGGTGCAGACCCGAAGTATCCCTCGAGCCGGGGGACAGGACAGTTTGTTAAGGGACGCATTCACTAATGGAGTATACGCATGATCGATGTCGGCATCGCCCAAACAGACATAACTCCCGCCGAATCGGTGTGGCTCAACGGTTACGGCAATCGGGACCACAAGTCCGAGGGTGTGTATCAGACCCTCAAGGCGGGCGCTATCTACCTGCGCGGCAATGCGAGCGAAGCGGTGATCCTGACCGCCGACCACATCGGCTATGGTCCGGCCTACGCGGCCGAGGCCAAGCTCAACATCTCACAGGCGACCGGACTCCTGCCTCACCAGATCATCCTCACCGCCACCCACACCCACTGCGCCCCCTTCTTCACGCCCTGGATCATGCCCGGGGATATCGAGGCGGGCTATGTCACCTTCCTCCACCGGCGTCTCGTCGAAGCCGCGGTGGCGGCCAAGGGCAACTGCGTCCGCGCCGAGGTGTCCTTCTCCAGGGGCACCTCCACCTTTGGTGTCAACCGCCGCCTCCCCGATGGTGATGGGGGCATCCTCTTCGCTCCCAACCCGGACGGTCCTTTCGACCGCGATCTCGACACGCTGTGGTTCAGCAATCGAGACGGCAAGCCATTGGGAAGTCTCACCGTGTACGGCTGCCACCCTACCAGCCTGGGCGGATACATGATCGGCGGCGACTACCCGGGCTACCTGTGCCGGCAGCTGGAGAGCGAGACGGGTGCTCCCGCATTCTTTGCCACGGGCTGCGCTGGGAATATTCGCCCCTGGTTCAATCCGGGAGAGTCGGATTTTGCCCGTCCGACGCTGGACGAATTGGCCGCCGCCTCGGAGATCGTGGCTTCGGAGGTACTTCGATCCCAGTCCGATACAAGGCGCGTAGACTCCCAGGCGCTACGGGCAGACACGGTCTTTCATCTCCTTCCCTACACCGAGCTCCCCGACCGCGAGGCCGTTGAGCGGGAGGTGGAGGAAACCGCCGATCCCCGGCGGCGGACCTGGGCGCGTCAGGTCATCCTGCCCCTCCTCGATCGCGGCGCCCTCCCCTCCGCCTGTCCGCAGGAGATCCAGGTGCTGCAGCTCGACCCGGACCTGCGTCTTGTCTTCCTGGGGGGCGAGATCCTTACCGAGATCGGCCTGCACATCAAGCAGGCCCTCGAGCCCGCCACTACCGTCACCGTGGGCTACACCAACGGCTTGATCGGCTACGTCCCGGGAAAGGAGACCTATCCTCTCGGTGGATACGAGGTGTCCAGCTCCTACCATCTGTTTCTCAGACCCGCGCCCTTTACGCGAGACGCAGAGGATCTCGTGGTCGGGAAGGCGATTGAGCTCACGCGCTCGCTCTGAACCTCTTCGCGGATTGGTACCCTGAGTCGGTCGGTAAAGAGGGTGGCGCCGAAGCTTCGGATCAGTAATTTACTGCCGGGTCCGTCGGAGGTCACACTCGACCCGTGCCCGGTGACCCGTGACCCGTGACCAGACGCATAGAAACCAGAGTCGAGCGCAAACCAACCATACGCAGGAGCAGATGCCCATGAGCTCTCAGGTCATTCTCGCCATCGGCACGCGGAAGGGCGCCTTTGTCGCCATCGCGGATTCAACTAGACCGAAGTTCCAGCGCAGTTTGAGGTTTAAGTGACTGTGGGACCGATATTTGAGCCTTGTTTTACTGTCATTGTGTAGTCATGTAATGTGCGTTGGTATTCGGAATATAGCTTGCTTTACAGGGGATTGATAACTTGTAGGCATGTATATCGCCAAGGTCCCCAATCTATCCTCGCGGCCTACGTTCCTGCTCCGCGAGAGCTACCGGGAAGG
>Ga0310122_10001270_pt1 | contig 16151 bp, 9 predicted proteins | sample CB6_Bottom_1051__FD_203503 | JGI IMG/M metagenome (GOLD analysis project Ga0310122, IMG submission 203503) | Marine microbial communities from Western Arctic Ocean, Canada - CB6_Bottom_1051 | ecosystem: Environmental > Aquatic > Marine > Oceanic | place: Canada: Western Arctic Ocean | collected...
AAGTAACCGGGCGGCGGCACGATGTAACCGCCCACGCCCAGGATGGACTCGGCGATGAACGCCGCGGGCCGACCGTTGGTCGTGGTGTTGATCACATCCTCCAAATCGGCCGCGAACGCCTCGCCGCAGCTCTCATCACACGGCTGCTTGAAGGGACAACGGTACGGATACGGTGTCATCGCATGCTTGACGCCGGGAAACGAGGAAGCGAGCGGCCTCCAGGCGTTCATTGCGGTGACGTTCGTCGCCAAGAAGCTCCGACCGTGGTAGGCCTGCCGCAGCGCGATGATCTCAGTCCGCCCGGTGTGCAGAAAAGCCATGTGAATGGCCGTTTCGATCGCCTCGGTCCCCGAGTTTGTGAAAAACGTCTGGCTCAGTCGCCCCGGAGCGATCCCGGCTAGGCGCCGGGCCGCCTCGACCTGCCGTTCGGTGACATAGAGCGGGGAGGTATGGCCCAACCGACCGACTTGAGTCCGGACGCGCTCGACGACCTTGGGATGGCAATGGCCCACGGACGTTGTGAGGATTCCGCTGAAGAGGTCCAGGTATTCCCGACCGTCAACGTCCCGCACCCGGACACCTTCACCTTCATCCAGAACCAGAGGCTGCTCATATAGTGGCCTGACCGCGGGGAAGAGGAATTCCTTCTGCCCCGCGAGGACATCCTCGCTCTTGGTCATCTGTGCGGTGCCCTACGGGTCATACATCCGTCTCCCGGGACCAAAAACCCGCTACTTCGGGCCCGCGGCTCTCACCTCGTCCTGAACCTGCGCCTCGAATCGGACGAAGTTCTCCCTGAACATCGCCGCCAATTTTTTCGCCGCCGCGTCGTAGTCCGCGCCGTCACCCCAGGTGTCGCGCGGGTTCAGGATCTCAGGAGGCACGTCCGGGACCTCGGCCGGGACGTGCAACCCGAAAAACGGATCGGCGGTGGCCGCGACATGGTCCAGACCACCGATCAAGGCCCGACGCACCATCGTTCTCGTATAAGAGAGCTTCATGCGGCTGCCCACGCCGTACCGGCCACCACTCCAACCCGTGTTCACGAGCCAGACATTAGACCTGTGCTCCCGCAGTCGCTCGCCCAGCATCTTCGCATATACCCCGGGATGACGGGGTAGAAAGGGCGCGCCAAAACAGGCGCTGAACGTCGCCTCGGGCTCCGTAACACCACGCTCCGTTCCGGCCACCTTCGCCGTGTACCCGGACAGGAAGTGGTACATGGCCTGCTCAGGGGTCAGCTTGGAGATCGGAGGCAGTACGCCGAAGGCATCCGCAGTCAGAAAAACGACGTTCTTCGGATGCTCACCCCGGCTCGGGATGACCGCGTTCGGGATGTAGTGAAGGGGGTACGAAGCCCTCGTGTTCTGTGTGATGGTCGCGTCGTCGAAGTCGATCTCCGCCGTCCCTTCGCGTAGAACCACGTTTTCCAGGATCGTTCCGAACATCTGCGTCGCGCGATAGATCTCCGGCTCGCTCTCGAGGGAGAGCCGGATGGCCTTCGCGTAGCACCCTCCCTCGAAGTTGAACACGCCGCTATCGCTCCATCCGTGCTCGTCGTCTCCGATGAGGCTACGCTCCGGGTCGGCCGACAGCGTGGTCTTGCCCGTGCCTGAGAGGCCAAAAAAGAGGGCGGTGTCCCCGTCCGGGCCGATGTTGGCCGAGCAGTGCATCGGTAGAACACCCTGATCGGGGAGCACGTAATTCATTACCGTGAAGATGGATTTCTTGATCTCTCCGGCGTAGTTGGATCCACCGATCAGGATCTGGCGCTCCTTGAAGTTGATCACGATGAAGGTTCCCGAGGCCGTCCCGTGCTTTCTCGGATCGGCTTGGTACCCCGGCGCGTGCAGCACCGTGAATTCGGGTTGGAAGGCGGCCAATTCCTCGGGCGTGGGCCGGAGGAACATGTTGTAGGCAAACAGGTTGTGCCACGCCTTGTGATTCACGACCCGGACGTTCAGCACGTGATTGGGATCGGCGCCAGCCCGGGCGTCTCGAACGAACAATTCCTGACCGTCAAGAAACGCGATGACCTCTTCACGGAGCGCGTAGAAGTGCTCCTCGCTCAGGGACCCGCCAACGGAGTCCCAATCCACGGTGTCTCCGGTCAGCGATTCCCTCACGAAGAACCTGTCGCCCGGGGAGCGCCCGGTGTGAGGAGTGGTGATGGCAGCGAAGGCACCCATGTGGGCGAGCCGACCTTCGCCCCGCTCCAACGCTCTCTCATAGAGTTGAACGGGTGAGAGATTCCAGTGCACGGCTTTCCGTGGCTTGAGCCCGTGCATGTCCAATCCGGCAACGGCCACGGTCCCAGTCACCTCCGCCTTACCCTCGATCTTCGTTGCCATATGTACCCAGGTGAAAGAAAGCTGTTGAAGAAATACAGTGGGCCGCCTTCACGGCTGCTCCGATCGGGCCTGCGCATCCACTGATGCGAGTGTCACCAGGTTCACAATGTCCTGGACCGTGGATCCCCGCTGGAGGAAATGCACGGGATGCCTCATTCCCAGGAGGACGGGTCCGATCACCTCGGCTCCCCCCAACTCAGCCAACAGTTTATAGGCTGAATTGGCCGCCGCCAGGCCTGAGAAGATGAGCACGTTTGCAGCTTTTTTCAGGTCGCTGAAAGCGTATTGCGACCGCAGGATCTCCGTATTCAGAGCCGCATCGGCCTGCATCTCTCCGTCGATCTCGATATCAGGCCGAAGCTGCTTAACCTGCATCACGGCTTGGCGAACCTTCTGCGTCTGGGGATGGCGAACAGATCCGAAGTTCGAAAAAGACAGCATCGCTATCCGTGGAACGATACCGAGCTTCTCCACGAAGCCGGCCGTGAGCAACGCGATTCCCGTCAACGTATCCGCGTCCGGATCGATGTTGACAGCAGTATCGCCGAAGAAGAGCAATTCCCGATCCCGTAGCGCCACCATGTACAGGCCGGCCACCTTACGCACTCCATCCGCCCGTCCGATGACCTCCAACGCCGGCCGTATGGCCTCAGAATAGTGTGATTCGATCCCTCCTACCATGGCGTCGGCATCGCCGCAACGGACCATCATGCCAGCGAAATAATTCAGCTGGTACATCCTCGAGCGTGCCTCGGCGCGCGTGAGACCCTTCCGTTTCCGGGACGCATATAACTCTTCCGCATACCCGTGGCGTACTTCCTCACTCACGATGGGGTGGACGATGTCCACACCCTTCAGGTCGAGGCCGTGCAGTTCGGCGATCGCATTGACCTTAACCTCACGTCCGATGAGCACTGGCGCGGCAATACCCTCTTCCACGATCTCCTGAGCCGCGCGGAGCACTCGTTCATTGTAACCATCGGTCAAGACCACCCTCATCGGACGCTTCCGGGCCCGGGCGATCAAGCCCCTCATCACCTCTCCGCCGGGGCCCAGGCTCGCCTTGAGCCGATCCTCGTACTGTTCCATGTCGATGCTCACGCGGGCGACGCCCGAGTCCATCGCCGCCTTCGCCACAGCAGGTGCCACGCAGAAAAGCACTCTCGAGTCGAACGGCTTAGGGATCAGGTACTCAGGGCCGAACTCGAAGACCTCTCCACCATAGGCGGCGGCCACAGACTGTGGGACGGAAGCCTTCGCCAGTTCGGCCAGGGCCCGGGTGGCGGCAACCATCATCTCAGGGTTGATGGCACGGGCACAAACATCCAGGGCACCTCTAAAAAGGAACGGGAACCCCAGAACGTTGTTGACCTGATTCGGGTAATCGGAGCGCCCCGTAGCCATGATGACGTCATCCCTGACCTCAGCGACCTCTTCCGGTGTGATCTCCGGATCGGGATTGGCCAACGCGAATATGATCGGACGCTCCGCCATCGAGGCGACCATCTCCTTCGTGACCAGTCCCCGGACGGACAGCCCTACCAACACGTCGGCGCCCTTCATCGCCTCTGCCAACGTGCGTCGGTCGGTGGAGGCGGCGAAGCGCGCCTTGTACTCGTTCATCCCCTCCTCACGCCCCGCGTAAATCACACCCTCGCTGTCGACAAAAAGTAGGTGGTCGCGGGCGACGCCCATCCGGGTGAAGTGCTCGGCCGTCGAAATCGCCGCCGCGCCGGCACCGCTGAACACGACCCGTACCTCCGACCCCTTCTTTCCGGTGAGCTCCAACGCATTGAGCAGCGCCGCAGCGGCGATGATCGCCGTCCCGTGTTGATCGTCGTGGAAAACCGGTATGTCCAAAGAGGCCTGGAGCCGCTTCTCGATAAGGAAGCAGTCGGGCGCCCTGATGTCCTCGAGATTGATCGCACCGACCGTAGGCTCGAGAAGCTCACAAAAGCGGATGACGTCCTCGGGGTCCTCGGATCCGACTTCAAGATCGAACACATCGATGCCGGCGAACTTCTTGAAGAGCACCCCTTTGCCCTCCATGACCGGCTTCGACGCGCTCGGACCGATGTTCCCCAACCCCAGCACCGCCGTCCCGTTCGACACGACCGCGACCAAATTTCCCCGTGCTGTGTACTTGAATACCGCGTCCGGCTCATCACAAATTTCAAGACAGGGGGCGGCCACACCCGGACTATATGCGAGCGACAGCTCTCGCTGCGTATTGAGCGGTTTGGTGGGGATGACCTCGATCTTCCCGGGGCGGCCGGTGGTGTGGTACTCGAGGGCCGCTTTGCTACGAGCGTCCATTCGGAAGCCTCGCAAAGAGGGGATGGGTTAGCTTAGCCGACCAGAAAGTTAGCGAGTCAATCGCCTGATCAAAGATTTTGATGGCCGTTTATCCCACACCTACGTTAACGCTACTCGCCCTCCTCGGTACCGCTTCGGCCACGGCGCTCGCCGGCCAAGCGTGCCCCGGGGGGGTGGTATCGTCCATCCTGGTGAACGCCCATCCCTTCTTCGATGCGGACTCCTCCACTGATGGGGGCGCCCTTCCGCGGTTCTACAACCTCGCAAATTGGCTCCACGCCGACACGAATGAGGACTTTCTGAGGGGCGAGCTCCTCTTTGGAGTCGGCGAGTGCTACGACCCGTTTCTCGTAGACGAATCCGAGCGACTCATCCGACAACTGGCCTTCATCGACCGGGTGGAGATAGCCACTGAACCCCAGCCCGACGGATCCGTGCAGGTCGTCGTCGAAACGTGGGGCCGTTGGACGCTACAACCCGAAGTGCGTGTCCGGTTAGAGGAGGGGCTCGATTTCACGGGGTTGGACATCACCGAGAAAAACCTGCTTGGAAGAGGCATGGCGGTCCGTGGATTCTTCCGCGACAATCGCGAGCGCCGGGCGCTCGGAGGAAGCTTCGCGGCCACTCGCCTCCTCGGCACCCGTTGGGACACCGGCCTTGAATCCAGCCGAACGCGGGTCGGGAACTCCTTCCAACAAGGCTTCTTCTACCCCTTTGTCGGAGAGGTCGGCCGATACGCGGCGGTACAGTCGTTCGTCCGGCAGGAGGACCTGTTCGCCTACAACCTTCCCGCGGGAGGGACGTTCACCCATGTGGTGCAGCCCTACGGGCGAAGGTCGAGCGAGATCACGGTAGCGGGCAGGGTCGGACGCCCGGGACGGCTCAGTATCCTCGGCGTCGGACTCTCGAGGGAAGAGTGGGAGTACAGCAACTTCCCCGACAACTTCCCGGAGGGGGCAGAGGTCGTCCGGAACCGGGATTTCGGAAACGCCGAGCCGGCGCCCCCTGAAATTTCTGCGATCTTGGCGCCACAGCTCCGTGATTATTCGACGACCCGCGTGAACCTCGTCCTCGCCCAGAGGAACCTTTCCTTTCAGCGGCGCAACCGGCTGGACGCCCTCAGAGGCGTCCAAGACGTCCCGGTCGGCGGAGAGGTGGCCCTCGTTCTCGGTCGGAGCATCCCGTTTTTCGAATCCAACGCCGCGAATGAGGACTCCGATTTCTTCGGTCGGGTCCGTCTCTTCGGCGGACTGGCTCCCGGACGCTGGGTACTCGCGTCGGCGGTCAGCGTCGAGGGCCGCAGAATCTTTGGCGGAGCGGAGAACGGATGGAGAGACATACTCGGAGAGTTCGATATCTATTCCTACTGGCGCCCGTCGGAGACGTCACGGCACACTCTCTTCGCGCGTCTCTCCGGCGCCGGCGGTTGGTCCGTAACCGGCCCGTTTCAGTTGACGCTGGGTGGAGTAACCGGGCTGAGAGGCCATAGTGTGGACGGCCTTCCGGGAGGAAGGCGCCTGATCGCCACCCTGGAGGATCGGATCTATTTCGGGTCCCCGAGCGACGGCTTCATGGATCTGGGAATGACCGCCTTCGTCGACGTGGGATCGATCTGGAGGGGGGGGGCCCCCTTCGGAGCAGATTCCGGCACTCTGGCCACAGCCGGCGCCGGGCTGAGGATCGGGTTTCCGGGCGGAACTGGAGGCGTGGTCCGGATCGATGTGGCGTTCCCGCTCAACGGTCCTGACGCGTTCAGCGGACCCACGTTTCGTACCTCAGCCGAGCTGCTCGGCCTGTTGCGTGGGGTCGCGGACCGGCAGCTACGCCGGAGCCGCCGACTCGGTGTCGGCCCAGGTATTCTGCCAGATCCTTCGGCGGGACGGTAGCCGGGCCTTTGACGACGGAAACAAAAGTTTTATTTTATTTTCCCTTCAAGAAGAGGCGCCCAGCACGAATGTTTTCCACTTCCCGAGGTCTGGACTCATTCGACCAGTATCTGCAGGACGTCGAAAAATACCCCCTTATCCAGGATCCGGCGGAGGAACGGGCGCTCGCACATCGAGCCCGATCTGGAGACAAAGAGGCCGCTGAGCGACTCGTTACGGCCAATCTCCGGTTCGTTATTTCTTATGTGAAGAAATACCAGGGCCGTGGCTTGGGACTCGCTGAGCTCGTGTGCATAGGCAACGAGGGGCTGCTGAAGGCGGTCAAGAAGTTCGACCCGGATAAGGGTGTCAAATTCATTTCGTACGCGGTCTGGTGGATCCGCCAGACCGTACTCCAAGCCCTGGCGGAGCAAACTCGGTCGGTTCGAATCCCGCTCAATCAGAACTCCAATCTCGCCAAGCTTGCCCGAGTCGATACCGCCCTCACACAACAGCTCGGTCGCTCCCCCACCATCCAGGAAATTTCTCGGGAGATGGAGGAGCCGATCGAAACGATCCGTGCTCTCCGAAGGGTAGCTGCCAGCGAATTGAGCCTCGACGCTCCCATCGATCGCAGCGACGGAAACAGCGCGAGCTTCGGTGAGCGTTTCGCCGGAATCGAGGCGACCGACATCGAAGAGGACGTTGAGGCCATCGCTCGCAGGGATTTCCTCGATACGATGTTCGACAGCTATCTCACCGAGCGGGAGAGGAAGATTCTTTACCTCTACTACGGCTTGGACGACGGCGAAGAACGTACGCTCGAGGAAATCGGATCGCTGCTCGGCGTCACCCGCGAGCGGATCCGGCAGATACGGAACCGCGCTTTCGAGAAGCTGCGTGAAAGTCCGCACGGCGCGTCGCTGTCCGGATTTTGGAGCGCGAACTGACACGCCGGCGCGACCGGCCCCCCCCCGATCACCCTCCCAGGGCCCCGTCACGCCAGACGGGTTTTTTTTTGCTCCCAGGGATGGAGACAGATGAATTTCCCGGTGGGCTCAGCGACGACCATCGTGGGCCTGATCATGGCTCTCCTCTGGCCGTGGGCCGCGAAGGCCCAGGCCCAACCCGAGTGGAACGGCGAGAGAGTACTCCAGCTCGTGCAGCAAGCCCGAAGTCTCCGCCAGGCCACCGCGATCGACTCGGCCTTTCAGACCTACCGGGCCGACGCGCGCGGCTATGTGTATTTCTTCATCGATCGAACCGACAGCGAGGAACGGACGCTGGTAAAGACCGACCAGGTGGCTCTCGAGGTCTTTTGGAAGGCACCCGACCGGACCACGCAGCGGTTGGTCGGCCGCCGCGACGCGAAGACGCTCCCGACCAACATCACCTATCACCTCGATCACCTGACCATCGTACAGGATGACTACGGCGATCTGATTCGCCTCGGCGATGGTGACGAGGTCGAGGCTGTAGTTCATCCGGTGGCGCCGGGGGCCAACTCGATCTACGACTACCGACTCGCGGACTCCTTGACCGTCACCCTTCCGAGCCCCACGCCGGAAATCCGCGTCTATGAGCTGGAGATTCGACCGAAGGACCCTGAGGCTCCAGGCGTCATCGGGAGCCTGTTCTTGGAGCGGAGGACTGGGGCCATTGTGCGGCTGAGCTTCACCTTTACCCCCGCTTCATACGTCGATGGGCGCCTGGATTACATTCGTATTTCCATGGACAACTCCGTGTGGGACGGAAAATATTGGCTTCCCTATCGCCAGGAGGTCGAACTCAGGCGGGAGCTCCCGATCATCGAGTTTCTGGGGGGCAGCGTTATCCGGGGCCGCTTCGAAATTCGGAATTACCGATTCAATCCAGAACTTCCGGACGCCCTCTTCCTCGGGGGAGCGGTGACTTCAGCTCCTGCGGCCAACCGCAGGAACTTTCCATTCGAGTCCGGATTGTTCGATCAACTCTCGGATGAAGGCTTGGACCCCTCCCCACAGATCGAAGCGATCCGCGAGCAAGCGAGGGCTGTCTTGCGAAAGCGGTACTTGAGCGGGTTGAATAGGGCACGGCTCCACGTGCCCTCCATTTCATCCGTGTACAGGTACAATCGTGCCGAAGGCTCCTTCGCGGGAGCCGGCACATCTTTTCGGCTGGGCTCGACCTGGAGGCTTCTTTCACGGGGCGGCTACGCATTCGAACGGAGGAATGGTCAACTCGCCGTCAACGTCCGGTCGAGTCCTACGCCGAGGGGCCTCACAGGGGGTGTATGGTGGAACGAGCTTCAGAACGCGGACGGCGGACGTGGACTGGCCGGCGCGAGCCGCACCGTCAACACGCTGAGTGGCCTGCTCACAAACCGCGACTACACGGATCCCTACTTCACGTCGGGAGCGGGTATCCGCTACGGATGGAGCTTGGGAGCGTCGAGCTCACTCGAAGTGGGCGCCGAATGGGAACGTCATCGTTCCGGCACGAACGTCGTGGACGATGGACTCGGGGTGGATCCAGCGACCGAGTCGGGGACCAGCCGCCCCGTACTGTCCGTCGACGAGGGCGACGATCGCGCCCTCGAGGTGTCGCATGCCACCCGGACCGCCGCCCGAGGGTTCGAAAGCTCAGCGACCGCGCGGGTCGGGCAAATGGAAGACCAGGCGTACGCCTCGCTCTGGTGGGCCACCACGCTCCGGCGGGAGCTCCACGAGCGGGGCACCACTCTCGAAGCTGGGCTTCGCGTCGGCATCTCGACCGAGGACGCCCCCCTGCAGAAGCTTTTTCTCCTGGGCGGCCGGCATACCCTACCCGGTTACCCCTTTCGCTCGTTCATCGGTAACCAAATAGCCCTGCTTCGAGTCGAGGCCAGCCAGGCTCTACTCGCTCCTTGGCTCAAGGTCCACATATTCGGTGCGGCAGGAGTGACGGGCTTCGCCCGCACAAACCTTCCCGACCCCGGCTGGCTTCGCCGAGACACAGATGGGGTGAAAAGCTCCGCCGGGTTGGGTTTGAAGCTGGGCTGGGATTTGTTGCGCTTCGACGTAGGGCGGGGCCTGAACGACGGAGGGGACTGGGAATTCGTCTTTTCCGTCCAGCGCCGCTTCTGGGAGTGGCTATAGAAGGCATCTGACCCCGCCCCTAGATCGCCGGCCCCGCCCAACTCAGGCGGCTACTTGGACCTCGGCCTCCCGTGCGGTGAGCAGCACCAACTCGCGGACGTTGACGTCGGCAGTGGGAATCTTCACACCCTCCCTTTCGTACGTATCGTACTCCAGCCGTCCCTCGACATAGATCCGATCACCCTTCTTCACGTTTTCCTCCGTGAACTGGGCCAGGCCGGCCCAAAGCGTGAGCCGATGCCAGTCGGTCCGCTGCTCGGCGTCGTCTCCGAACGGCGGGCGGTTGGTTGCCAGACTCAGGTGCACGACCTTGGTTCCGCTCTTCGTCTCGAAGACATCGGGATCGCGTCCGACGTTTCCTACGAGAATGACCTTGTTGATGGTGCGGCTCATCTCATCCTCCCGCGTAAATTCGCGGCCGGCCCGTGAGCCGGCTCCATCGAGCTCGGACCGCGGTGGCCTGTCTTTGAGTGGGACAAGGGAAGGTGTCGGGAGGGGCCGGGGGATGGCTGAACGGGCCTTTCGTGCCCTCGAATGGCCGAGACACCCCTCAAACACCGCACTAACTCTTCGTCTCGAACCAACTCTCTCCCACACGTCCCTCGGCCACCAGCGGAACGTCGAGGTCCATCGCACCCTCCATCGCCGACACCACCAACTCACCAAGATCGTCCTCTTCGCCACGCGGCACCTCGAAGAGCAGCTCGTCATGGACCTGAAGGAGAAGACGGGCCCCCGTGTCCACCTCGGCCAACGCACCCATCACGTCAAGCATCGCCTTCTTGATCATGTCCGCCGCCGTACCCTGGATCGGCGTGTTCTGGGCGACTCGTTCCCCGAACTGGCTGACGTTCCAGTTCTTGGCCTGCAGCTCCGGGATGTGGCGCCGCCGCCCCATGAGGGTTTCGACGAACCCCCTCTCGCGAGCACTGGCCACCTGCTCATCCAGGTAGGCCCGCACACCGCTGAAGCGCTCGAAGTACTGATCAATGAACGCCTGCGCCTCTTCGCGGTCGACGCCGAGCTGTCGGGCGAGTGAAAACGCACCTTGTCCATACAGGGTGGCGAAATTGATCGTCTTCGCCTGGCCCCGCTGCTCGGATGTCACCCGGTCGAGGGGAATGTCGAAGACGACGGCGGCGGTCTGCTTGTGTACGTCGATCCTCTCCTTGAACGCTCGAACCAAAGGCTCGTCCCCGGAGAAGTGCGCCAGGATTCGCAGCTCGACCTGGGAATAATCGGCGCCGTAGAACAGGTAGCCGTCCGCAGGGATGAATCCCTTACGGATCTCCCGCCCCAAATCCGTTCGTATCGGGATGTTCTGGAGATTGGGATCGCTCGACGAAAGCCGCCCGGTGGCCGCCACCGTTTGATTGAAGCGGGTGTGGATCCTGCCCGTTCGTGGAAGAATGAGTTGAGGCAAGGCATCCACATAGGTCGACCGGAGCTTCTCCAGTTCCCGGTACTCCATCATGAGACGCGGAATCTCGTGCCCCTGGGTCGCGAGTTCTTCCAAGACCGAGGAGTCTGTGGAGGGACCCGTCTTCGTCCGCTTGATCACGGGAAGCCCCAGCTGTTCGAAAAGGACTTCACGTAGTTGCGGTGTGGAGTTCAGATTGAATTCCGACCCAGCAACCTTGTAGATCTCGTCCCGGATGAGCGTCAGATCGCGATCCAGGCGCTCGCTCATCAGATTGAAGAATGCCGGATCGATACGTATTCCCTCCTGCTCCATGCCAACCAGAACTGGCACGAGCGGCATCTCCAAGTCCTCGAAGAGTCCGGCAAGCCCTTGAGCTGCGAGATCCGCGGCGAAGAGCTCCGCCAGGCGGAGCGCAGCATCGACGCCCCGAGCCGCATAGTCCCGTGCCTTTTCCTGCTCCACCTCTGAAAAGCTGATCCGTTTCTGGCCCGTCCCCACCACGTCGTTGTAGGGCGTCCGGGAAAACCCGAGAAAATCCTGGCAGAGCGCATCCAGATCGTGCTTCCGCCGGCCGGGGTCGAGTACGTAGGACGCGAGGGTGACATCGAAGGTCATCCCCCTGAGGCAGACGCCTACTCGGGCCAGAGACAGCGCCGACGACTTCAGGTCGGCGCCCAGCTTCTCGACGCCCGGATCCTCGAGGAGATCGACCAGAGCGGCGAGAGCGTCGTGGCCTATTTCAGGAAGATTGGCGATCCCGGACGAATCGAACGCCAGCGCCGGCTCACCGTGAGGCACGTGACCGAAGGAGAGATAGAACGCCTCCCCCACGTCCACCGCCAGCGCGAGGCCAACGAAACCAGCTCGATGCGGATCGAGGAAAGCGTTTTCCACCCCGAGCGCGACCCGACCTACCTCACGGGCCCGACCGACCAACGCCCCGATATCATCGGGTTCGGTGAACAGGTGGCAACGAACCGGTGGGGGCCCGCTCGGAGCAGTGGACACCGGAGCCGCCATGTCATCACCGGAAGGCGAATCGGGATCGGCATCACCCTTGACCGCCTCGCTCGAAGCTGGAGCCCCGCCGGGTGCGAAGCGCTCCATCAGGCGGCGAAATTCCATCTCGTCGAAGAAGCGGTGAAGCCTGGGGCGATCAGGTTCCCGCACCTTTAGCGCCTCCAGATCCAACTCGACGTTGAGATCCGTCATGAGCGTTACGAGCCGCTTGGAGAGTCGGACCTGGTCCGCATTCTCCGTGAGCGACTCCCGCACACGTTTAGCGGAAATTTCGCTCGCGTGCTCGAGAATCTTGTCGAGGCTCCCGTACTCATCGAGAAGTTTGAGGGCCGTTTTCGGCCCAACGCCCGGGGCGCCGGGAATGTTGTCAGAGGAGTCCCCGATCAGGGCCAGGTAGTCGACTACCTTGGCTGCCGGAATGCCGAATTTCTCGTGAGCATTACGCTCGTCCACCCATTCGGCCGCCACACCCGTACGTCCGCCGCGCCCGGGGTTCAGGAGGTGGATACCGGGTCCCACGAGCTGATAGAGATCCTTGTCGCCGGAAACGATGACGGCCTCGATCCCTGCATCTCTCGCCTTGATCGCGAGCGTTCCGATTACGTCATCAGCCTCGTAACCGTCCAGTTCGACGAGGGCGTCGTTGAACGCCGCCACGAGCTCGCGCACGCGGGGCAAACTAGCCCTGAGCTCATCGGGCATCTTTTCCCGGGTCGCCTTGTACTCCGGGTAGACCTTTTCCCGGTGGCTATTTCCGGCGTCGAACACGACCGCGAGATAGTCGGGCTGATATTTATCACGAATCTCGATCAGGAAGTTCGCGAACCCGAAAGGGGCGGACGTGTTCTCCCCCTTCGAGTTGGTGAGGGGGCGGCGAATGAAGGCAAAGAACGCGCGGTAGATCAGCGCGTAGGCATCGATAAGGAAAAGACGGGGCAGATTCTTCGGTGGAACGTCCATCGGCTAGTGGGCCGTCAAAAAAAACGCCCCACGGATCTCCTCAATCCGGGGGTGGCTTCATCCGTGATGACGGTGTCAGGCCCTGACCACGTTAGAGGCCTGGAGTCCATTCTCGGTTTCCGTCAGCTCGAACTCCACTTTCTTCCCCTCTGTGAGGGTGCGAAAGCCATCGGTTATGATGGCTGAGAAGTGGACAAACAGATCATCACCCTCTGGACGAGTGATAAACCCATACCCTCTGGTGTCGTTGAACCATTTAACGGTCCCTTTGGACATGCGGCCTACTCCTTCTGCGGCATGGAACAATGGTTCGTCACGCCCAGGGCGTTGCGTCCGACCGAGGGCCGTGACCGGGTCCGGCGACCCGCCCTAGGGTATGGGCCCGACCGGGTAGGCGTCAAGGAATTCGCCCAAAAGCCCCTAAAAGACTAGTCGTCTCCGTAAAGAAACTGGTAGAGCCCGATGTTGCGCGTGATGGCCTTCACGTATCCCCGGGTCTCGTCGAAGGGAATACGCTCTGTGAATCGAAGGGGATCCGCAAACTCGGGAAGTCGTCTCCAGCGGCGTGCTCGCGTGGGACCGGCATTGTATGCGGACAGCACCAGCGGCAACTCCCCATCGCCGTAACGTCGCTCCATGTCGAGCCAAAAGCTCGTTCCCAAGTGGAGGTTGATTTCCGCGGTCTCGAGACTCGCAGCCGTGAACCCCCGGATTCCCTGACTCCGAGCGAGAGCCCGCCCTGTCGCCGGCATCACCTGCATGAGGCCGATGGCTCCCGCCGGAGAATGAATCCTCGGCGTGAACGCCGATTCTTGCCGAATCAAAGCGGCCAGAAAAATCGGATCGATGCCGCGCTCATATGCCTCTCTCGTGACAAGCTCCCGGTAGGGAAACGGGTACAGGACCCGAAGCAGGCGCATGGTCTGTGGGGCCCCACCGCGCACCAGTTCCCACCCGACGTTGATCCCCGCGATGGAGAAACCCCGTTCGATCAGGGCATCGGCCACGTCGAGCCCTTCGGGAACCGATCCGTGCGTTCGCGTAATCAGCCCATCAATGTGGGCCTCCACTCCTGCGTCGAGACCTGCCGCCACGAGCAGGTCGAGCGTCCGCAATCCGTCTCGGAGCCAGGGTCTCGGCGCCGCGACCGGCCCCGAGGGCACAGCGGGGCGAAAAGGCTCCTCGAGGAGATCGAATACGAGCACGCCGTAGTAGGACAGGGCATCTCGCTTCCGTATCTCACTCAGGTATTCCTGGGCGTCTTCGTCGCGGCCGAGAGCCCCTAGGCTTCGAGCCACCCAATAGGTTGCCTCCGCCCAGCGCTGCCCGTCAGGGAATTCCTCGAGGTAGCTCCCGAACACCTCGGCCGCCGCTTCTTCATCGTTCTGTTGAAGACGGATCTGACCGAGTCGCATTCGGGCCAGGCCCGCCGAAGCGTGTGACGGCTCCATCGCGATCGCCCGCTCGAAACCGGCAGCCGCCTCCGCGTATGTGCCGCGCGACAGTGCAGAGTTGGCCCGTGATACGACGATATCGACCGCCTCGCGGCTCTCGGGGTACCGCTCGATGATCCATCTCTCGATCGTTCGCACCGCATCTCGCCGCCCTTGCCGGCTCCGAGCACGGCGCCATTGATCGAGGACGCGCAGCTCGAACATAGGGTCGTCAGTCTCGACCAGCTTCCTGAACTCCACCACCGCCGTTTCATGCCTCCCGACCGCCGAGAGCAGCCGCGCGCGAGCCAACTCTACCGCGGGTTCGGGCTGGACTGCCTCCGGCAACGCGGCCAAGTGTCGTTCATAGGCTTGAAGTGCCTGGTGATTTTCCCTGGCCCGGTCCAGGATCCTGGCCGAGCGGAGAGCCTGCCCCGCGTCCACCGCACCGGTCCGTAGAACCCCCCAGGCCGCCCTTGCCCCGCTCGCTCCCCGTGGGTAGGCGTCCAAGGACGCCTCGTAGGCCGCTCGCGCTGCTCCCATATCTCCACCAATCGCCGCCAACGCACCGATGGCTTCCATCGCCTCACCACGTTGCGCCGCCCCTAGATCCCCCCGGACAACCTCGGCATAACGATCCACGGCGCGGGCCGTGTCACCAGCCAGCATCCAGGCACGAGCTTCGAGATCCCACACCAATTGGGCGATGGCGGAGTCTCCGCTGAGCAGGGGAAGAAACCGTAACGTCTGTTCCGCGTCTCCCTGTTCGAGTGAGTTGCGGGCCATCTGCAGCACGGTCCATTTCGACAACTCCGGCGAACGCCGGCCCGCCGCCTCCAAGGCACCGAGCATCGGCACCCAAGCGCCGGCTCGCGCCGCCACCTGCGCCTCCCGGGAAGCCACCCACGGAGTCTCCTTCGCCATCGCGCCGGTCGACCGGAAGCGCTCGTATTGTTGAGCCGCCTCATCCCATCGCTCCGCCGCCTCGAGCGCGCGCGCCACCAGCAGCCTGCCCTCCCCATCCCCGATCCGATCGAGCCAGTCCGCCCCTTCTAATTCGGTCAGCACAGCGTCCCAATTGTCCCAGCCCGCATCGGCACGAGCGAGCAGGAGTACTTCCGGGGGCGTCAGAGCGGGTTCGTCGGCGCCACGCGCTCTCAATATCCGACTTGCGTGCCAAAACCTTCCTGCTTCGAGCTCGGCTCTGGCCGAGTCGACCGTGGGGTCAGGAGTATCGGTAGACGGCCACGCGTCAACGGTAGGCCGGGAGTCAGGAAAGGCCAGATCCGTGGGAACGCCTGCCCACAGCGCCAAAAGAACAGAGATCGACCCAAGGAATTTCACCGAACAGCACTACCCGACGCGAAGGGAAGCCGGAAAAATATGCCTTATTCCGGAACCGGATACTTCAAGAGGCGGACCCTTAATAATAGTGCGGACCTCTGAATATACCTACCGACCTGCGGCTCCAAATGGGGCAGCCCCGGAGAGAGGGACGAATGGGCAGCGGGGGTGAATAAGAGAGGGGCCGCCCTTCCGGGCGGCCCCTCTCATCATATCTGCGAGGTCTGTTACGCGCGAGCGCTATCCGACTCTATGGCGTGGAGCATGTCGATCATTTTCTGAGCCGACTCCTCCATGTCGATAACCAAGCTGTCGATGCGGGC